>Ga0137358_10001053_pt1 | contig 14348 bp, 14 predicted proteins | sample Mad1_20_16metaG_FD_105551 | JGI IMG/M metagenome (GOLD analysis project Ga0137358, IMG submission 105551) | Vadose zone soil microbial communities from Angelo Coast Range Reserve, California, USA - Mad1_20_16 metaG | ecosystem: Environmental > Terrestrial > Soil > Vadose zone | place: USA... | reverse complement strand
TGCCACCGCGGAGTCGTCGGTCAGCTGGCACCCCGCCGCGGCGCGATGCGCGGCAAGGATCGCGTCGAAGTGAAAGCCTTGGGGCGTCTGCGCACGCCACAGCGCGGAACGGTCGACGGTCTCTCTGATCACCCCGTCTTCGGCGCGCTTGATCGTATCGCGCAACGGCAGGCAGGGGATCGCCGCCGACGCCCGGTCGAGCCCCGTGATGACCCTGTCAATCAGCGCCGAATCAGGAAAAGGCCGCGCGCCGTCGTGGATCAGCACCCGCTCGGGGCGACAGCTCGCCAAGGCCTCCAACCCGAGCCGCACCGAATCTTGGCGCGTCGGCCCCCCCGCCACAGGTGCCATCACATTCAGACCGGCGACGGCACGATCGAACAGCTCCCTGTCCTCGGGACGGATGGCTACCAGCACATCGGCGACCCGCGGCTGCTCGGCAAACGCCGCGACGGCATGGCGCAGCAAGCTTACCCCATCCAGAGAAAGGTATTGCTTGGGTAGAGCTCCTCCGAACCGGCTACCCCGACCGGCTGCGACGACGAGGACGTACACGGAAGCCATGTGCGAATTTAGTTTAAGTTCATCCTTATCGCCATCGCCCGGAGGTGTCGTGCGCCACGGCAAATGCGCGCTCAGGGGCTGGATGCATCTACACCCCGCGCTCGCTTCTCTTGAGGGAGCAGTGAATGATAGATGAATTCGTTCGTCGGGGCGGCAACACCCTGTTCTCGCGCCAGTCGAACGACCGCACCATTCCAGTATTCAAGCTCGCTCGGCTTTCCGTCGATGATATCCCGCTGCAGCGAGGTGGTCCCGTCCGGGGCCAGCGAGTCGAGGAACGTCAGCGTATCGGCAAGGATCGCCCGAAGATGCTCGCCCCTCGCGATGAAGATCACGTCCCCGCCGGCGCGCGCCAGTTGTGCACCGAAGAACCCGGCGGCCCCACCTGTTCCAAACACCATGATGCGCATGGCAGCCTCCTGAGCCGAACCACTCGGCGCTGATGATATGGGGGTGGAAGCACACCCTGGTTGCCATAATCACGATCCAAAAATTGTCGAATTCAAGTGGCACAGTCCCGACCGATGGCGGCTCCGGGAACGGACCGCGGCTGAACGAGCGATTCCGCTAGCCGCCGGGCCGGACAGGAATTTCAACCTGAAGGAGATATTTTGCTGTAGATGCACTAACGATTAATAATAGATGCTACTGCTGTTTGCAGTCGAGTGGTGCCCGGTGATACTTGAGCTCCATCAACTGGGCGGGCGGCTTTCATAGACTTTTCCAAGAGCCAAAGCCGAGCCGATATTGCGGTGCAGCAAAAAAGTCTCTAATATCTGCCCAAGGGCTAGGCAGATGACACAATTGCGCAAAAAATGGGCATTTCGGTCGGTTCATTGACGCTCGACGAGCCGGTAATTCTCGCGCCGATGTCGGGCGTGACCGATCTACCGTTCCGGCGTCTTGTCAAGCGGCTGGGGGCGGGTCTCGTCGTCTCCGAGATGATCGCCAGCGAGGCGATGATCCGCGAGACCCGGCAATCGCTGACGATGGCGCGCAATTGTCCCGAAGAGCAGCCGATGGCGGTGCAGCTTGCTGGATGCGACCCCGAGGTCATGGCCGAGGCGGCGAAGCTCAACGCCGATCGCGGCGCGCGGATCATCGACATCAATTTCGGCTGCCCGGTAAAGAAAGTCGTCAACGGCCATGCCGGCTCGGCATTGATGCGGGACGAGTGCCATGCGGCGCGGATTCTCGAAGCGACCGTCCGGGCGGTCGACCTGCCGATTACCTTGAAGATGCGCACCGGCTGGGACGAGTACAATCGTAACGCGCCGCAGCTCGCCCGGATTGCCGAAGCATGCGGCATCCGCATGATAACAGTGCACGGACGTACCCGCTGTCAGCTCTATACCGGGTCGGCTGATTGGCGATTTATTCGATCGGTCAAGGAGAGGGTGAAGATCCCGGTGATCGCGAATGGCGACATCGCCAGCCTCGACGACGCCGATCGGGCTCTTCAGGAATCGGGCGCCGACGGTCTGATGATCGGCCGCGGATGCTATGGACGGCCCTGGTTCATTCGCCAAGTGACGGATTGGATCGCCAAGCGGGTTCATATTCCCGACCCGCCGCCTGCCGTGCAGCTCGAGATCGTGCTGAACCATTACGAAGATATGCTGAGTCATTACGGGAGTGCCGTGGGCACGCGCATAGCTCGAAAGCACATCGGCTGGTACTCCAAAGGCCTTGCGGGCTCGGCGGAATTTCGCGCGGCGATCAATCGGACGATGGAGGCGGCCTGCGTCAGACAGCTGATCTGCTCCTTTTACGAGCCGCTGGTGGCTCGCCCCGCGGCGTAGCCATGGCCTTCCGGCGCCGGCGTCGAAGCGAGGCGGCGCCGGACGTGCCCCCCGTTCGTCCTGTCGAAGCGGCGGTTATCCTGGCGGCGCTTTCTGATCCCGTTATCGTGATCGATCGCGGCGGACACATCCAGTTCGTCAACCCGGCCGCCGAACAGTTTCTCGGTTCCGGCGCGGCTGCCATATGCGGCAACGCCTTGGCTGGTTTTGTTGCACCGGGTAGTCCGCTGCTCTCCCTCGTCGACTTGGTCTGGCGCGTCGGCAACACGATCTCCGAATATGACATGCTGCTCGAGGGGCCGCGACTCGGCAGCCGTTTGGTCACGATCCAGGGAGCGCTGACCGGGGAAGGGGCGGACTTGCTCGTGCTGACGCTGCATGAGCGCTCGATGGCCGAAAAGATGGACCGTCACCTGACCCATCGGAACGCGGCCCGCTCGATAACGGCGATGGCTGCAATGCTCGCCCACGAGGTCAAGAACCCGCTCTCCGGCATCCGCGGCGCCGCACAGCTGCTGGAGCAGGACGCCGACCCCGCGGGACGAACCCTGACCCAGCTGATATGTGATGAGACCGACAGGATCGTTGCCCTCGTCGATCGCATGGAAGCCTTCTCCGACCAGCGGCCGATCGAGCGCCATGCGGTCAACATCCATCAGGTGCTCGAGCGGGTGCGGAGGGTGGCGCAATCCGGTTTTGCCCGGCATGTCCGCCTCATCGAGGAATACGACCCATCACTTCCCGCAGTTGCGGGAGACCACGATCTCCTGGTTCAGGTATTCCTCAATCTCGTCAAGAACGCTGCCGAGGCGTTACGCGACGCAGATGGCGAGATTATTCTGACGACAGCTTACCGTCACGGTCTGCGGCTTGCGATTCCAGGTGGCGAGGGCCGTCAATTTTTGCCGCTAATGGTCTCGGTGACCGACAACGGCGCGGGCATCCCCGAGGATTTGCGCCCCTATCTCTTCGACCCGTTCGTCACGACAAAACGGCACGGCTCTGGCCTCGGTCTTGCACTGGTGGCCAAAGTGATCGGCGATCACGGCGGCGTCATCGAATTCGATAGCCAGCCCCGGCGCACGGTGTTCCGGGTGTTTCTGCCCGTGGTCGCGCAAGACGGTATCGGGTGATGGCCTCGACGATCCTGGTTGCCGATGATGATCGCGCGATACGGATGGTGCTGAACCAAGCGCTGATCCGGCTCGGGCACGATGTGCGGATGACTGGCAATGCCGCGACCTTGTGGCGATGGGTGGCCGACGGCGAAGGCGACCTCGTCATCACCGACGTGATCATGCCGGACGAGAACGGCCTCGATCTGATCCCGCGGATCAAGAAGATCCGCCCGGAGCTGCGCATCATAGTCATGAGCGCGCAGAACACGTTGCTGACGGCGGTCAAGGCGACGGAACGCGGCGCCTTCGAATATCTCCCCAAGCCGTTCGATTTGCGCGAGCTCGTCAGCGTCGTCGAGCGTGCCCTGACCGCCCCATCCGACCTGCCGCCGTCCGAAGACGATCTCGAAGAGCAGCTACCCTTGATCGGCCGCTCGCCGGCGATGCAGGAGATCTATCGGACGCTCGCCCGGTTGATGGGCACCGATCTCACGGTGACGATCATGGGCGAGAGCGGCACCGGCAAGGAGCTGGTCGCCCGCGCTTTGCACAATTTCGGCAAGCGCCGAAACGGTCCGTTCGTCGCGATCAACATGGCTGCGATCCCCCGCGAGCTGATCGAGAGCGAACTCTTCGGCCACGAGAAGGGGGCCTTCACCGGGGCCACCGCGCGGAGCATGGGGCGCTTCGAACAAGCGCAAGGCGGCACCTTGTTTCTCGACGAGATCGGCGACATGCCGATCGACGCCCAAACCCGGCTGTTGCGCGTGCTTCAGGAGGGCGAGTTCACGGCCGTCGGCGGCCGTGTGCCGATCCGCGCCGATGTGCGAATCGTCGCTGCCACCCACAACGACTTGCGGCAGCTGATCCGGCAAGGGCTGTTTCGCGAGGATCTCTTCTACCGCCTGAATGTCGCGCCGGTACGCTTGCCGCCATTGCGCGAGCGAACAGCGGACATACCCGCCCTCGTCCGGCATTTCGCAGCGCTCGCGGTGCGCGAAGGCTTGCCGATGAAGCAGCTTAATGAAGCCGCGATGGAGCGGTTGCGGGCCTATCGCTGGCCGGGCAACGTTCGCGAATTGGAGAACCTGGCCCGTCGGCTCGCGGCGCTGTATTCGCAGGAGGTCATCGGGGTCGAGGTCATCGAGGCTGAGCTCGCTGACGCACTGGCACCGGCGGATCCGGTCGAGGCGGTGGGCGGGGAAGGGCTCGCTGCCGCCGTAGGACGCCACATCAAAGACTACTTCGCCGCCCACAAGGGCGATCTGCCCGCCGCCGGGCTCTATGATCGAGTGCTGCGCGAGGTCGAGCGGCCGCTGATCATACATACCCTCGGCGCCACTCGCGGCAATCAGATCAGGGCGGCGCATCTTCTTGGTCTCAATCGCAACACCCTGCGCAAGAAGATCCGCGAGTTGGACATTCCGGTCGTCCGCGGCCTAAAATAACCGATGATCCTTCGTCCCCTAGCTATCGGGGCGAAGGGGCGAGGTGCAACGGGGCACGGGCCGGTCTTGGCTGTCGTCATCCGCGTTACAGCCCGATCGACGGGCGGGGGCATTGCATGCGCCTGATGCGGCGGCTTCGCATCTGGGCCGGCAGCGTCGTTTTGCGGCGCAACATTGCCATCGCTCTGGCTATGGCGGCGCTCGCTTCGGGGATCGCCACCTATCTGGCGCTGACCGAATCGCCGCCCTTCGGTCCGGATCCGAGCGCCGTCCTGTCGCTCCTAAACCTCGATCTGGTCCTTCTGCTGCTGCTCGGCGCGGTGGTCGCTTGGCGGCTCGTCGAGGTCTGGGCCGAGCGCCGCCGTGGCCTTGCCGGCTCGCGACTGCAGATTCGCCTTGTCTTGCTGTTCAGCCTGATCTCGGTGATGCCGACGATCATCGTCGCCGTTTTTTCCTACCTCTTCTTCAGCTTTGGGGTCGAATCCTGGTTCAGCGACAGGGTCCGGACAGCAATCTCCGAATCGCTGGCCGTCGCCGAAGCGTATTTGCACGAACATCAGCAGGCGATCCGCGCCGACGTGCTGGCGATGGCGAACGACCTCAACAGGGATGCGATGAAGCTGTCGCTCAACCCGCAACATCTCGAGCAGGTCGTCTCGGCTCAAGCGGCATTGCGCGGGCTGAGCGAGGCGGTGGTGTTAGACCGCAACGGCCGGACGCTGGCGAAATCGAGCCTCTCCTTTACCCTCGGTTTCGAGCGGGTCCCCGATGCTGCAATGCGCCGCGCCGACGAGGGCGACGTGGCGATAATGACCAACGACAGTGATGATCGGGTACGAGCGCTCGTCCGCCTCAATCAGCTCGGCGACGTCTACCTCTTTGTCGGCCGCTTTATCGAGCCCGGGGTCTTAAACCACATGGAAGAGACCCAGAGGGCGGTCGCCCAGTACGAGCAGCTGGAAGGTCAACGATCCGGCTCTCAGATCAAGTTCGCGATGATTTTCATGTTGGTGGCGTTACTGTTCCTGGTTGCAGCAGTGGCGATCGGGATCCATTTCGCGACCCAGCTGGCGGTGCCGATCAGTCGGCTCGTGACTGCGGCCGAACAAATCCGTGGCGGCGATCTCGCCGCGCGCGTGCCCGAAGGGGAAAAGGACGACGAGCTGGCGTCGTTGAGCCGAGCGTTCAACCGTATGACCTATCAGATCGAGAGTCAGCAACGCGAGCTTCAGGAGGCAAATCGGCAGCTCGACGAGCGTCGGCGGTTTACCGAGACTGTGCTGACCGGGGTGTCGGCGGGGGTTATCGGACTAGACCGGTTCGGTCGCGTTAATTTACCAAACCGCTCTGCCTCATCGCTTCTCGGCGTCGATCTCGAGGAATCGATCGGCCACGACCTCGTCCAGGTCGTACCGGAAATGGGCGGGCTGCTGGATGAGGCCGCACGCCGCCCGGAGCGGCTCGCCCAGTCGCAGGTCCAGCTCGTCCGCGGGACCGGCACCCGCACCTTGTTGGTGCGCATCGCCGCCGAGCATTACGGCCGCGACATCAGCGGTTACGTCGTGACGTTCGACGACATCACCGAGCTGCTGTCGGCGCAGCGCAAGGCGGCCTGGGCCGACATCGCCCGCCGCATTGCGCACGAAATCAAGAACCCGCTGACCCCGATCCAGCTGGCGGCGGAACGGCTGCGCCGCAGATATTTGAAGGAGATCAAAAGCGACGTCGAAACCTTCACGGTCTGCACCGACACGATCATCCGCCATGTCGGCGACATCGGCCGCATGATTGACGAGTTCTCGTCCTTCGCACGCATGCCGGCACCGGTGCTCAAGCCCGAAAACCTGAGCGAGATCGTGCGCCAGACGGTATTCCTGCAGCGCACTGCCCATCCCGAGATCGCTTTTGCGGCCAATTTGCCCGCTCGGCCGGTCACGGTTCGTTGCGATGCGCGGCTTGTCGGGCAGGCGGTGATCAATATCGTCAAGAACGCCATCGAATCGATCGAGACGCGGATCGTCGAACAGGGTGGGGGTCCCGCCGGGCAGATCCGCGTGTCGGTGACCGAGGAGGCGGGGCAGGCCGCGGTGATCGTCGAGGATAACGGCAAAGGTCTGCCGCGGCACGGCCGCGAGCTGCTGACGGAGCCTTATGTGACGACCCGTGCCAAGGGAACCGGACTGGGTCTCGCTATCGTCAAGAAGATCATGGAGGATCACCTCGGCGAGCTGGTGTTGGAGGACGGCGAGCCGGGTGGTGCGCGCGTGCGGCTCGTCTTTGCCGCCACAGAGATCCGCGCGCCGGAATATCCGGATGCGGCCGACCAGCCGACGGAACTGAGCATGGCCGGTCATGGCGCATGACATCCTGATCGTCGACGACGAAGCGGATATCCGCATGTTGATCGGCGGCGTGCTCAAAGACGAGGGCTACGCCACACGGGATGCTGCGGACACCGCGCAGGCCCTGGCGGAAATCCAAGCCCGTCAACCGACCCTCGTCATTCTCGACATTTGGCTGCAGGGCAGCGGCCTTGAAGGAATCGAGATCCTCAAGCAGCTGCGCGCCGAAATGCCGTCGGTGCCGGTGGTCATGATCAGTGGACACGGGACGATCGAAACCGCGGTCGAGGCAATCAAGATCGGCGCCTATGACTTTCTGGAAAAACCGTTCAAATCGGATCGGCTGCTGTTGGTCGTCGAACGTGCGATCGAGGCAGCTCAGCTGCGGCGCGAGAATGAAGAGCTGAAACTCCGCGCCGGAGGCGACATTGACCTCGTCGGGGCCTCTGCCGCGGCCAACCAGCTGCGGCAGCAAATCGAGCGCGCGGCACCGACCGGCAGTCGAGTGATGATTACCGGCCCGCCGGGCGCCGGCAAGGAGGTCGTCGGACGGCTCCTGCATCTGCGCTCGCGACGGTCGAAGGGGCCTTTCGTGCCGGTCAACTGCGCAACAATGCGCCCGGAAAGTCTCGAGATCGAGCTGTTCGGGACCGAAACCCGCATCGATGGCGCGCCGCGCAAGGTCGGCACCTTCGAGCGTGCGCATGGCGGAACGCTATTCCTCGACGAAGTCGCCGACATGCCGATCGAGACCCAAGGCAAGATCGTGCGGGTCCTGCAGGAGCAGACCTTCGAGCGGGTAGGGGGGTCGAGCCGTGTCGAGGTCGACGTCCGCGTCGTGGCTTCCTCCAACCGCGAGCTCGGCAGCGAGATCAGCGCCGGCCGGTTGCGCGAAGATTTGTTCTACCGGCTGAGCGTGGTGCCGATCAAAGTCCCGCCGCTGCGCGACCGCCGCGAGGACATCCCGCTGATGGCGCGCCACTTCATGGCGCGTTCCTCCGAGGCCGCACGGCTCACTCCGCGCGAGTTCGGCGAGGATGCGATGGCGGCGTTGCAGGCCTATTCCTGGCCGGGCAATGTGCGGCAGCTGCGCAATGTGGTCGACTGGCTCTTGATCATGGCGCCGGGGGACGCGCGTGAGCCGGTGCGCGCCGACATGCTGCCGAACGACATCACCGCGATCGCGCCGACCGTCGTCAAATGGGACAAGGGCAGCGAGATCATGACCTTGCCGTTGCGCGATGCGCGAGAGGTCTTCGAGCGCGAATACCTGATCGCCCAGGTGACCCGCTTTGGCGGCAATATTTCCCGCACCGCCGCTTTTGTCGGCATGGAGCGCTCGGCCTTGCATCGCAAGCTGAAATCGCTCGGCGTCTTTGGCAACGACCGCGCGCTGAAGATCGGGGTGTGAGGTTTGAACGCGATCGGAGGGGAGCAGGGAGCCGCGCGCACCCTCGATGTCCCTGCCGTGTCCCTGCCGAACGGGGAAACTCAGGGAGAAAAATCGCATCGCGACCGCAGCCGCCACCGATAACCTTTCGCGAACAAATACTTGCGAGCCCAGCCTCAACCAATTTCGACGGCTCGGCAGGGGAAATTTGACGATTTCCGGACGCCCAAAACCGGGAAGAGATCGAGGCGAAAATGCATGCCGAGGCTCCTGATGGATATTCGAAGATGCGCCCCGAAAGTGACGCCAAGATGGCGCGGGTAGGGGTCGCTGATGAGAGCGGACCGTCAACCGAGCTGGCGGCATCCAGCCGCCTGCCGCGGCCGCGGGCGATCCTCTTCGACTGGGACAACACGCTGGTCGACAGCTGGGTTACGATCCACGAAGCGCTGAACATCACGATGGCGGCAATGGACAAGCCGCTCTGGTCGATCGAGCAAACCAAGGAGCGGGTCCGCCTCAGCCTGCGCGAGAGCTTCCCGCGCCATTTCGGCGAACGCTGGGAAGAGGCCAGGCGGATCTACCTCGACAAATTCAGCGCAATCCATCTCGACCGGCTGACCGCGCTGCCGGGCCGCGACGAATTGCTCGAGGGGCTCGCCGGCGAGGGTATGTACATGGGGGTGGTCAGCAACAAAACGGGAGCTCTGCTGCGACGCGAGGCGGACGAGTTGGGTTGGTCGGCGCGGTTTGGCGCAATCATCGGCGCCGGCGATGCCGAAAGGGACAAGCCGGATATCGCCCCGGTCCGGCTCGCCCTCGAGCCGAGCGGCATCGGCGCCGGCGAGACGGTGTGGTTTGTCGGGGACACCGGTGTCGATATCCAGTGCGCCCGCAACAGCGGCTGCGTTCCTGTCCTGCTGGGCGGCGAAATGCCGGAGGGGGAATTGGCGCGATGCGCTCCACGCCTCGTCCTGTCCGATTGTTCCACCCTGTTTCGCCTTATCCGGGGCTTGTGAATCAACAAGGCGGTCCTATCTTTACCCGGAAACCCGTTAGCTTTATCCGAGTACTTGCAGGTTTGGCTATGAGCTGGCCCGTTCGGCTCCAAGAAGTGCTGGGGGAATACCCATGACACCGGAAAAGTCGCAAAACGTTCAAGATGTCTTTCTGAATCACGTCAGGAAGAATAAGACACCGGTCACCGTGTTTCTCGTCAATGGAGTAAAGCTGCAGGGAATCATTACTTGGTTCGACAATTTTTGCGTGTTGTTACGGCGTGATGCACATTCCCAGCTTGTCTATAAACATGCGATATCCACCGTAATGCCAGGGCAACCCATCCAGCTCTTCGAATCGAACAAGGAGATCGACGAATCCTGAGCCCTGCAGACCCGAGCCAAACCGCAGATCGCAGCTGCACCGGTCGCGCGCTCGTCGTTCACCCGACGCCAAAATCGTTGTCCCGGCGGCGGCCGGCTGATGTGACTGGCCGCTCTGTCGAGGCTCGGTTGGAGGAGGCGGTTGGTCTGGCGCAGGCAATCCGTCTCGATGTCGTGGGCGCCGAGATCGCGCCGATCGCACGGCCGCGGCCGAGCAGCTTGCTCGGCAGCGGGACACTCGACACTCTCGGCGCCCTGATCAGCGACAATGGGGTCGGCGTCGTCGTCATCGACGGCGCGCTAAGCCCGGTGCAGCAGCGCACCCTCGAAAGACACTGGCAGGCAAAGGTCATCGACCGGACCGGTCTGATCCTCGAGATTTTCGGCGCACGGGCGCGCACCCACGAGGGGCGGCTCCAGGTCGAGCTGGCGGCACTCTCCTACCAGCGGTCGCGGCTAGTTCGTTCGTGGACCCACCTCGAGCGCCAGCGCGGCGGTTTCGGCTTCCTCGGCGGACCCGGAGAGAGCCAGCTCGAAATCGATCGCCGTTTGATCGGCGAGCGGATCGCGCACCTCAAGCGCGAGCTCGCCGACGTCAAGCGCACGCGGGCGCTCCATCGCGAGGCGCGGCGCCGGGTTCCTTACCCGGTGGTGGCACTGGTCGGCTATACGAATGCCGGAAAATCAACGCTGTTCAACCGATTGACCGGCGCATCGGTCGGTGCCGGAGACATGCTGTTCGCGACCCTCGACCCGACCATGCGGCGCCTCGAGCTGCCCTCCGGCCGGACCGCCATTTTGTCGGATACGGTGGGTTTCATCTCGGAGCTGCCGACCCATCTCGTCGCGGCGTTTCGCGCGACCCTCGAAGAGGTCACCGAAGCCGACATCGTCGTCCATGTCTGCGACAGCCACCACCCGGACAGCGATGCACAGCGCCAGGACGTGCTGGCCGTCCTTGCCGATCTAGGGCTCGGCGAAGTGGCTGGAAACGGGTTGATCGAGGCGATGAACAAGCTCGATCTGGTCGATCCGGCAAGACGTTCGGGTCTCGCGAGCCGGGCGTCGCGCGACTGGCATAGCGTTGCCCTCTCAGCGCTGACCGGAGAGGGGTGCGAGGCGCTGCTGGCGACGATCGACCGCGGGCTCCAGAGCGACATCCGCCCGGTGCGGCTCGACATCCCGCTGACCGACGGCAAGACCTTGGCTTGGATCTATCGGCACGGTGAGGTGCTCGGCCGGCGTGACGACGCCGAGGCGGCCCACCTGTCGGTTCGGCTCTCCGAAGCCGATATCGCACGGCTGCGCCACCAGCAGCGGCTGCACTGACCGTCGTAACGACCGACGCGTCGCACCGGCGATGCCCCTCACCCCAGCCCTCTCCCCGCGAGCGGGGGGAGGGAGGGGACCGCGGAGCGGGAGGGTGAGGGGCAGCAGGCGACGGATATCGGCCGATTTGGCGAGGAAAACCGCCGAGTCGGAGGGTTAAGGTACGGCCTACTCGTCGCGCTTTACCTGCTGCCACAGGGCATCGAGCGCGTCGAGATCGGCGCCGATCGCATGCTCGGCGGCGAGCAGCTCGACGCGGCGAAAGCGGCGCTCGAACTTTGCCGTCGCCCGGCGCAGAGCCTCTTCCGGATCGATATCGAGCTTGCGGGCGAGATTGGCGACGGCGAAGAGGATGTCGCCCAACTCCTCTTCCAGTGCCGCAGGCTCCGCGGCGCGCTCGATCTCCGTCCGGAGTTCCGCGATCTCCTCGAGAACCTTTTCCATGACTGGCCCGGCATCGGGCCAGTCGAAGCCGATGCGCGCCGCGCGCCGCTGAATCTTTGCCGCGCGCAGCAACGCGGGCAGGGCCAAGGCGACGCCATCGAGGACGCTTTCCGGCATCCCCGCCTGACGCGCGCGGGCCTGCCGCTCGCCGGCCTTGTGTTCCTCCCAGGCCTCGCTCTGCGCCGCGGCCGAGGCAATCTCGGCGTTCCCGAAGACATGCGGGTGGCGGCGCAGCATCTTGTCGGCGATCGCCGCGGCAACATCATCGAAGGCGAAGAGCTGGGCTTCCTCGGCCATCCGGGCATGAAAGACGACTTGGAACAACAGGTCGCCGAGCTCGTCCTTCAGCGCCGCCTCGTCCCCGCGCGCAATCGCATCGGCGACCTCGTAGGCTTCTTCGATCGTGTAGGGTGCAATCGTCGAGAAATCCTGCACGCGATCCCAGGGACAGCCGCGCTCGGGATCGCGCAACTGAGCCATGATTGCGAGTAATCGGTCGAGGGAACCCGTCATTCGTGCCTCGATTGTCAACAAAAGCTGTTGCCCACATGATATCATCGAGTTCACCCGCCGGCAGCGGGCGGCGTCCCGAAGCGAGAAGCTATAGCCATTCTCTTTTTCGCGGGACGGATCTCCGGAGCTGCCATGCCAAAGATCGAGAATCCCCCGGAGCCCGGCATTCGACCGGCGCGCATCCAGGAAGCGCCCGAGCTTTCGGATCTTTGCGTTCGCTCCAAGGCCGTGTGGGGCTACGACGAAACGTTCATGTTCCTGGCGCGCCCGGCCCTCGCGGTCAGTCCCGAGCAAATCGCCGCGGGCGATGTCTGGATTGCGACCGACGCCCAGGGGAGCATCGCCGGGCTAGTCGCGCTCGGGCCCGGCGACCGGCCACATGCGCTCGATCTGGACAAGCTTTTCGTCGAGCCGCGACGAATTCGCGCGGGGATCGGGCGCAGGCTGCTCAGCCACGCTATCGCCGAGGCGAGGCGGCGAGGTGCCCGGCGGCTGACGATCCTGTCCGATCCATTCGCAGCGGGTTTTTATCAGCGCAACGGTGCGACGCGCATCGGTGAGGCTCCCTCCGATGCCGTACCTGGCCGAATGCTGCCGCTTTTCGAGATCGACCTCGAACCTGCTCGCCGATTAACGGCTGTTCAGCCGAGCGGCGGGGCGCCCATATGCTAAGATCCTATCGAATTCGCGCAGGACCGTATGGATCGAGAGCGGGTGATCGGGGCGCTTCGTGCGCATGAGGCGGAGCTGCATCGTTTTGGGGTGGCTCATCTCTACCTCTTCGGATCCTTGGCGCGCCAGCAAGCGCGACCGGACAGCGACGTCGACCTTTTTTTGATACCGACGATCCGCGTTTCAGCCTGATCGAATTGGTCGACCTCCAGGAACTCGTAAACGCCATTCTTGGCGTGGACGCCGACGTTATGACGCGTGCCAGCCTCCATCCAATGCTCCGGACGCGGATCGAGGCGGAAGCGCTGTGCATATTCTGACCTGCCGCGCAGCGTCCTTCTCCGCCTCATTGATATCCAAGATTCGATTCGCGAGATCGAGAAGCTCGTTGCATCGCCTACAGGGTGCGGCTATAAGCTGTTGTCGCATAATATATATTATGGAAAATCTATCGGCGTCTCGATCCCGGCTCGGTCATGGATCCGGCAGTTCGATGACGAGCCCGTCCTGGCCGGGCTCCACACCCTGCGGCAATTCGGCGCTGACTTCGCGGTAATCGAGGCTCTGATCCATGTGCGTCAGCACCGCGCGCCGCGGCCCGACGCGGGCGATCCACGACAACGTCTTTGCCAGATGCGAATGGGTCGGATGCGGCTCGCGGCGCAGGCAATCGACGATCCACAGCTCGACGCCTGCGATTGCGGCGAAGGCGTTGTCGTCGAGCTCGGCGACGTCGGTTGAATACGCCATGCCCCCGATGCGAATGCCCAACGTAGTGCTGAAGCCGTGATCCTGCGTGAACGGTATGATCGGGATGCCATGGAGTTCGAATGGGCCCACGATCTCGTGCGGTACCAGGGTTGGCTTGTAATACCGGCCGGGCTCCTCGACCGGCTTGAGAACATAGCCGAAACGACGGGCGACTTCGGCCAGCGTTTGTGCGTCGGCATAGAGCGGGATGGCGCTCTGCATCAGCCGGTTTACCGATCGCAGGTCGTCGATGCCGTGGAGATGGTCGGCGTGCGCATGGGTCAACAGCACCGCGTCGAGCCGCGCGACATCGGCATCGAGAAGCTGCTCGCGCAGATCCGGCGAGGTATCGATCAGAATGGCGACCGCGCCGATCTCCACCAGCACCGAGGCGCGGCGGCGACGGTTGCGAGGGTCACCGGGATCGCAACGCCCCCAATCGGGCCCGATCGCTGGCACCCCGGTAGACGCGCCGCAGCCGAGGACGGTCACCCTCATTGGGCCGGCGGGCGGGCCTTGGCGAACAGGCGGAAGAAGTTGGCGCTAGTCGCCGCGGCCACAGCTTTCGGTTCGAGCCCTTTGAGGTCAGCCACG
>Ga0137358_10001052_pt1 | contig 14348 bp, 7 predicted proteins | sample Mad1_20_16metaG_FD_105551 | JGI IMG/M metagenome (GOLD analysis project Ga0137358, IMG submission 105551) | Vadose zone soil microbial communities from Angelo Coast Range Reserve, California, USA - Mad1_20_16 metaG | ecosystem: Environmental > Terrestrial > Soil > Vadose zone | place: USA... | reverse complement strand
GGGACACACTGGTCAATGCGCCATGGGTCGCGGCGGCGCCGGGGATCGCGCTGGTGCTGGTGGTCGTGGCCTGCACGTTGCTGGGGGACGCCCTGCAGGATGCACTCGATCCGGCAGCGAGGTATCAGACGCCGAGGTAGACGCTAAGACGTTAAGACGCCAAGTGGATATGAGGTTTGAGGGGGGTAGGGTTTCCTCCTCGCTCGCTCCCCATATCCACTTCGCGTCGCGGCATCTACGCATCTACCTCGCCGTCTCGCCGCCTAAAGTTCGGAGCACCGCTTCATTCAATTCATGCCCCCCGTCGAACGGGATCTCATTGAAGGGAATTCCGTGTTGGCGCAGCCGGGCCGTGATCGTCTGAACCACTTTCGGTGTGATGTACTCGTCCGAGCGCCCGTACACGAGCGCCAGCCGCACGCCACGCAACCGACTGACAATTGCCTCGACGTTCAAGTCGAGGTCGGGCGGAAACTCCCCACCCCACAACGTGAGACGATCGATCAGAGCGTTCCCCATTGCCGCCCAGCGGCTGACCGTGGAGGCTCCTTGAGAATATCCCAGGGCGTGCAGGGTCACCTGCGCGCGAGCGAGGGACCCGAACACGTCCGCGTATACGGCATCGAGGTATCGCACGTAGTCATCGATCTCGGCGAGCCGATCCTCGCGCGTCATCCAGCTCGCGCCGACGCGCCGCTCCGTGGGACTCTCGCTCAGGTAGAACCGGGACAGGCCCTCCGGCGCCACGAGGTAACGCCGCCCGTCGTCGAGCACGCGCAGCTTCTCCAGGAATCGACCTGCGAGCTGACCATATCCGTGGCACGCAAACCAGATTTCACGGGTAGACGGCCCGGGCTCCCCCAGCGTGTAGAAGCGGGCGCTCCTGCGAACGGCGAGTCGGTGTTCTTGCATCATCATGTCACGAGGATGGTCACGACCTCATGCGGCTCGGCGACGAATCGCACCGTCTTGCCCCGCCCCTCGAGCACCAGGGCGACCGATTCGCGCTCGTCGGCGCGTACCCGATGGGCACTCTTCACGCTCTCACCGAATCGCCACGCCCCCGCCGCCTTCCGACCCGTCGCGTTGTAGCACCGCAGCAGCAGCGGCGACCCCTGCTGTGCGGGCTTCACCGCCGACAGTACGAGCCCCGATCCTTCCAGCGCGATGTCGACGGCCGTCGGCGCGAGCTCCACGGCATCGCGCAGCCAGAACCCGCGCAGCGGCAGGAACGCGTCTTCCCAGAGCGACGGGAGCGCGTCGCCGCGCTCCAGCTCGGCTTGCGACACCGGCGCGATGGCCAGCTCGACCCGACTCCGCCCCGGGCACTGCGCCAGCGGTGTGGAGAGGGGCCAGCCCGCGTGGCCCGGCCGGGTGGGGAGGTCGCCACGCGACAGTTCGCCCACCGCGCGCAGCAGGGTGACCAGCAGGTCTCCCCGACTCGTCCACTCGTACTCGAAAAAGCCCGGCGCGAACAGCGCGAGCCCGCGCGCTCCGGAGGCCGCCGCCACGAACCCGTGCGCCGGAGCCGTGCGAACCGGCGTCTCGAGCGGGTAGTCCGCCGGTTCGACGGTGACCGGCGGCCGCGCCACGGTGCCGAACGCCGTCCCCGCGACGGCGGCCGCGCCCGCGAGACCAACGGGCAAGCGCGCGCGTACGCGGTGCCAGGCCGCCTGATTATCGATGTCGAGGATGCAGCGGACCATGGGGTTGTCGGCGTACAGGATGACGACGAGCCGTATCCCCACGCGTCGCCCGATCTCGAGCCGGGCTTCGAGCGCCGCCACGAGAGGCCCCGCTGTCAATCGCCTGACCTTGATCGGACCCGTCGCGCGCGCGAGCCGGTCCCCCGTCGGCGGGCAGTAGGTGTACGTATCCCCGGCATCGCCGCCGTCCTCGATGCGCAGCAGGTCCGTAAAGCGTTGTCCGCTGCGCCGGTCGTGCAGCGCGAGCGCACCCGTCGGCTCGAGCCCGACCTCGATCCAATGGTTGATGAGCGAGCGTCCTTTGGCGAGCGCGCCTTCGGCTGGAGGACGAGTACCGCCCGTCGCCGTCGCACCGGCCGCGAGGCCGGCGACGGTCAACCCCAGTCCAGGCACCGTGGGTGCCCGGAATGCGATGCGCACCTCGTCTACCTCGTCCTGGTCCGGGTAATGGTGCGCCGCGTCGAGCCGCTCCATCCCGATCCGCCGGTCGAGCACCTGCACGGGAACCATGCGGCCATCCGAGGTCGCGAGCGCGAACGGCCGGTAGCCCGGCCCTTCCCGCGGGACCCGATCCCCGCGCGGACCGACCAGCACGTCGCGCCGGAACAGCGTGACGTCGGCGATCATGACCCCGCGGCGGGGACGGGCCGCGGGATTCCAGACCACGAGCGTGGGCGACGCTGACGCCGCGCGGCCGCGCGCTGCGTCGGGATCGTGGTGCACCAGGTCGTGCACGCTGCCCCGCACCACCTCCCGCGCCAGGGCCTCGACGCTCGTGAGCCGGGCGTCGACCGCGCGCGCGACGTCGTCGCCCGCGCAGCCCGCGATGGCATCATGAAACTGGCAGCGCACCAATGCGCGCCACGCGAGCTCGAGCACTGGCCGCCGGTCGCGTCCTCCCGCGCGCCGCGCCAGCGCCGCGAGCGGCTCGGCGAGGCGCACGACCGCGAGCTCGGCCGCGGAATACCGCCGCTTGAGCGGTGCCCGCGTCCCGTGCACGCCCTGGAGTGTCCACGTGTAGCGATAGGACCAGCGCAGCTCTCCTGCGAGGGGCGCCGGCTTCGCGCCGTCCGCCGCGGCTTGAAAGAATTCATCGAGCCGTGATACACGGAACGCGCTCTGCGGATCGAGCTCCGCGAGCAGGTCGCGGAGCCGCGGCACGTCCGGATGCGCCGCGTGGTGATCGGCGCCGATGAACACGGGGATGTGCTTGCCGGTGGCGCGTTGGACCAGCTCACCCCGCACCGGAGCCCAGGCGGCAAACAGGCGCTCGGCATCGGCGGGCAGCGCGGCCCCGATCTCGTACCCCGCGCGCGGCAGGTGCCACAGCACGACTTCCCTGTCGTCGAGCCCGCGCCAGCGGTAGAGGTCGCGTTCCTGACCCACCTCGCCCCCCAAACCGCGCCACACCACGCCGTAGCGGATCCCGAACTCGCGCGCCAGCGTCGGCCAGGCGGGAGGATGCCCGAAGGCATCGGGGGAGTACAGCACGTCGAGGCGCCCGCCCAACCGCTCCGCGTCCGCGGCGCCGAGCAGGAGGTTCCGCACCAGCCCTTCGCCCGACGGGATCTGCTCGTCGGCGAGCACGTACCACGGCCCCACCTGCAGCCGGCCCGTCTTCACGAGCGCCCGGACGTCGCCTTCACGGTCCGGCCGGGCCCGCAGGTAATCCTCGACCAGCACCGTCTGCCCGTCCAGCAAAAAGCTGCGGTACCCCGGGTTTGCCAGCAGCCGCTCGATGAGATCGTCGGTGACCGCCACGAGGCGGGCCTGGAGCGCGGCGCGCGGCAGATACCACTCGCGGTCCCAGTGGGTGTGCGGGATCAGATGAAAGATCAGCCCGGTCATCGCGCCTAAGGCTAAGGGGATGCCCGGAGTCCCGCGAGCGGCCATATTGCGACTCATGCTCAAGCGCTCCCTGCTCGCGCTGCCCGCCATCGCCGGCGCGGCGCTCCTCGCCACGCGTCTCGTCCCGGGCTCGTTGCCGGACGGGTCCACGCTGCTCCCCTCCGGCTGGCATATCCGACCGGCCGGCCGCGCCGTCCCCGTCGGCACGCTCCCCTTGAACCTCGTGACACTCTCCGACGGGTCCGTCCTCGTCACCAACGACGGCTACGGCGAGAACAGTCTGATGCGCATCGACCCGGTGCGCGCCCACGTCGTGTGGCGCGTGCCGTTGCCCGCGGCGTGGCTCGGCCTGGCGCGTACGGGCCGGGACTGGCGCGATACCGTGTGGGCGAGCGGGGGCACGACCAATCGGGTGTATCGCTTCGCGTGGCAGGGCGGCGCGTCGTGGATCCGGGACAGCGTGGCGCTCGCCGATTCCGGCGCGAAGCTCTACGCCGCCGGCCTCGCGCCGCTTCCGCGCCAGGGGCTGGTGGCGGTGGTCGGCAACCTGAGCGATTCGGTCTACTTCATCGACGCCGCCACGCTCGAGCGCCGGGGGGCGGTGGCGGTGGGCCACCGGCCGTACACCGCGGTCGCCGGCGGGAGCAGCCTCTACGTCAGCGACTGGGGCGACTCGACCGTCTCCATCATCGACCTGTCCGTCAGTCCGCCGGTGCGCCGGTCCGCCCTCTTCGTCGGGCCCCATCCCTCCGCCCTGGCCCTGCGCGGCTCGGAGCTGTTCGTCGCGCTCGCGGGAGCGAACGGCGTGGCGCGCGTCGATCTCGCGACGGGCCAGGTGCGCGAACAGCTCACGGTCGCACTCGCGTCGCACGCACCTCCGGGGAGCGATCCCAACGCGCTCGCTCTGTCTCCCGACGGGCTCACGCTGTACGTCGCCATGGCGGGGAGCAACGCGGTGGCCGTGGTGCGCCTCGGCGCCAAGGTCATGCGCGTCGCAGGACTCCTCCCCGCCGGGTGGTATCCCACCGCCGTCGCCACCTCGGCGGACGGGCGCGCCCTCTACGTCGCGAACGGTAAGGGCAACGGCTCCGGCGCGAACGCGGACGGCACGTACATCGGCAACGTCATCACGGGCTCCGTGTCCATCATCCCGGTTCCCGACTCCGCCGGGCTGCAGCGATACACCAGTCGGGTGTACGCTCTGAGTCCGTTTTCCAATCCGCGCCTCGGTCCCACGGTTCGACCCTCCGACCGTCCCCCCGAGCTCAAGCACGTCGTCTACATCATCCGGGAGAATCGGACCTACGATCAGGTGTTGGGCGACGTGGCCCGCGGCAACGGCGATGCGCGCCTGGCGATCTTCGACAACGCGGTGACGCCCAACGCGCACGCGATCGCCGCTCGCTGGGTGTTGTTCGACAACTTCTACGTGAGCGGCGAGGTCTCGGCCGATGGCCACGAGTGGACCACCCGGGCGTTTGCGGGCGACTACAACGAGAAGACGTGGCCCCAGAATTACTCGCATCGGCGCGAGTGGGATTTCACGAGCGGAGAAGATCTCGCCAACCCCGGCGGCGCCTACCTGTGGGACGCCGCGCGGCGAAAAGGGCTGTGGATCGTGAACTTCGGCGAGATGACCGAGTCCGACGACGACTCAACCAGGACGCGCACCGGGCGCACCAACATCCCCGGCCTGAAGGACATCACGGCCGCGAACTACCCCGGGTTCGTGCTGGCCATTCCCGACACGACACGAGCACGACTGTTTGCCGACTCGGTCACGAGCTGGGACCGGCAGAACCGCTTTCCGGACCTGGTGATCCTGTGGCTGCCGCGCGACCACACCCTCGGCCGCCAGGCTTCACGACCCAGCCCCCGGGCCATGGTGGCCGACAACGATCTCGCGCTCGGCTTGATCGTCGAGCGCCTCTCGCAATCACCAGCGTGGGCATCGCTCGCGGTCTTCGTGCTCGAAGACGACGCGCAGAACGGCCCCGACCACGTGGACGCGCACCGGTCGGTTCTCCTGGTTGCGTCGCCGTATGCCCGCCGCGACGCGGTCGACAGCACGTTCTACACGACCGCGTCCGTGTTGCGCACCATCGAAGGGATCCTGGGCCTCCCCCCGCTCAGCCAGTACGACGCCGGCGCCACGCCTCTGTGGAACGCTTTCACGCGACGCCCTGACTCGACGCCTTTTGTCCATCTGCCGAGCACGTGGCCCCTCCACGAACTCAATCCCAGTGCCTTCCGTTCTCGGATCCCGGCGCGTGACCTGGCAGGGGCGGATGAGGCGGACGAGATGGAGTTGAATCGCGAGATTTGGGAGAGCGTGCGGCCGGGGTCGGCACCGCCGCCCGTCCGGCAATCGTGGGTCATCGGTGAGCGACGTACCGCGAGGTGATCGGGCTCAGGACCGAACCGTAGGGCCAAACAGCTAAAGAGCGACCATCGCTCGATCAGGTAACGTCGTTACTCGCATCACATAAGCCGTGATGCGGCCGCGCGTCGGCGACTGTTCCACATCGGCAGCGCGGTCGAACCAGCGGCCACCGCCGGGCCGGACCGCTGCAGATCAGCAGCACTTCCTTCGCCCAATTGTTACATGGCTTTCCGTCCGCGCGCCGTGCAGTTCGCGGAGTCCCCGCGGTCCCCCTGCATACGGCATGCCGTTTGCGGGCGGGACGGCCAGCTTGGATCGTCGCGCACGTCTACACGCCCTAGGAGTGCCATGCGGCGCATCGTAAAGAGCCCCACCGAAGGGTCGACCAACGAGAGTAACCACGGCAGGCTCGTGGTGACTCCGGCGACGCGTCTGGGCGGCGAGGTGCAGCCAGCCGCGCCGGCATTTCAAGCCGCCCCAGCACCGGCCCCCGGAGTCCGGCCCTGTGTGCGCGGCAAGTTCCTGTTCGTCGGCGACGAGAAGCTCTACGTACGAGGCGTGACCTACGGAGCGTTCACCCCCGACGGGGCGGGGAACGAGTACCACGATCTCGTGACGGTGGAGCGGGACTTCGCCCAGATGGCGGCGAACGGGATCAACGCCGTCCGCATCCCCCACACGACGCCGCCCCGCGCGCTGCTGGACATCGCGTCACGGCACGGTCTGCGGGTCATGGTCGGGCTCAGCGCCGAGCAGTACGTCGGGTATCTCATCGATCGTCGGCCCGGCGCGCCGGAGGTCGAGGCGCTGATCCGCAGCCGGGTACGCGTCTGTGCGCATCACCCGGCACTCCTGTGCTACGCGCTCGGTAATGAGATTCCCGCGTTGATGGCGCGGTGGCTCGGCCGGCGCAAGGTCGAGCGCTACCTCGAGCGGCTGTATCAGATCGTCAAGCAGGAGGACCCCGAGGGGCTGGTGACTTATGTCAACTACCCCACGACCGAATACCTCAGGCTCCCCTTCCTCGACTTCGTCTGCTTCAACGTGTATCTCGAGTCGCAGGATCGCTTCGAGGCCTACCTGGCGCGCCTGCAGAACATCGCGGGGGACCGACCGCTTTTCATGAGTGAGCTGGGCCTCGACGCCCTGCGCAACGGCGAGGGTGGTCAAGCGCGCTCGCTCGACTGGCAGGTGCGAACGGCGTTCGCCGCGGGGTGCGGCGGCGTGTTCGTGTTCGCGTGGACCGACGAGTGGTACCGGCACGGCCACGACGTCGAGGACTGGGCGTTCGGCCTCACGCGCGCCGACCGCTCGCCCAAGCCCGCCCTCGAGACCGTGCGGGAGGCGTTCGCCGAAGCCCCGTTCGCGCCGAGCATCCCCTGGCCGCGCATCTCGGTGGTGGTGTGCTCCTGCAACGGAGCGCGGACGATCCGCGACGCGTGCGAAGGGCTGCGCCGGCTCGATTACCCCAACTACGAAGTCATCGTCGTGGACGACGGCTCGACCGATGACACCGCCGCGATCGCGAGCCAGTACGACGTTCGTCTGATCCGGACCCCGAACCGCGGGCTGTCCAGCGCGCGGAACACGGGGCTCGTGGCGGCCACGGGCGAGATCGTCGCCTACCTGGACGACGACGCCTATCCCGATCCGCACTGGCTGACCTACCTCGCGGCCACGTTCCTGAGCACGTCCCACGTCGGTGTAGGTGGGCCGAATATCGCCCCCGCGGGCGACGGGCCGATTGCCGAGTGTGTCGCCCGCGCGCCCGGGGGCCCCGTGCACGTCCTCGTCACCGACCGAGAGGCCGAGCACATCCCCGGCTGCAACATGGCGTTCCGCACGGCCTACCTCGAGGCGGTCGGTGGGTTCGATCCCAGGTTCCGAACGGCCGGAGACGACGTCGACGTGTGCTGGAGGCTGCAGGATCGCGGCTGGACGCTCGGCTTCCACCCAGCCGCCGTGGTGTGGCACCACCGTCGCAATTCGGTGCGCACGTACTGGCGGCAACAAATCGGCTATGGCCGCGCCGAGGCGATGCTGGAGCGCAAATGGCCGGAGAAGTACAACGACGTTGGGCACGTCCGGTGGACGGGCCGGATGTACGGCAGCGGACTGCCCTACATCCTGGGGTGGCGGCGCGCCCGGGTGTATCACGGCGTGTGGGGCGCGGCGCCGTTCCAATCCCTGTACGAGCCGGCGCCGACGCTGCTGGCCTCACTGCCCCAGATGCCCGAGTGGCACCTGATGACCGCGACGCTCGTGGCGATCGCGACGTTGAGCGTCGCGTGGAGCCCGTTGCGCCTGGCACTGCCGCTCGGTCTCGCCGCGATCCTGCCGTCGGTGGCCCAGGCGTGCCTCGGGGGCGCCCGCGCGCGATTCCCCGCTGCCCTGAGAGCGAAGGCGCGGCTGCTGCGCCGCGCTTTGACCGCGGTGCTGCACCTGATTCAGCCCGTCGCGCGGCTGCGCGGGCGCATCCAGGAGGGCCTCACCCCGTGGCGCCGGCGGTGCCCGCGACGGCCAGGGCCGCTCTGGCCGGTCACGGCCGCCGTGTGGAGTGAGCACTGGCAGGAGCAGGACCAACGGCTGCGAGCCATGGAAACGGACCTCCGGACGGACGGAGTGTGCGCGCTACGCGGCGGGCGGGATGGCCGCTGGGACCTGGAAGTGCGCGGCGGCTCCTTCGGGGCGGCCCGCCTCCTCATGGGCGTAGAAGAGCACGCGGGTGGGAAGCAGCTCATCCGCGTGCGCTGGTGGCCGGTCATGCCCGCCGCCGGCCCGCTCCTCACGCTGGTGTTCGCCGTGCTGACGGGCGGCGCGCTCGGCGATCAAGCCTGGGTTGCCGCCGCGGTGCTCGGTTTCGGCGCGCTCCTGTTCGCGGCGCGCGCGGTGGAGCAGTGCAGCGCTGCGACGGCCACGATCCGGGAGATCGTCGACCGGCTGCGTCGCAGTGAGCTCTTATGAGCGAGCTCGCCCTGTACCGGCGCCTGCTGCGCCAGGCGCGGCCCTACTGGCTCCACCTCGCCGTCCTGTTCGGCGTCGGGCTGCTGGCGAGCCCGATCGCGCTCCTCAACCCGGTGCCGCTCAAGATCGTGGTCGACTCGGTGCTCGGCTCGCGCCCGCTGCCGGCGTGGCTCGCGGCCGCCCTGCCGGCGGCGGCGACGCGCTCCCCCGCCACGCTGTTGGCGGTCGCGATCGGCTTGCTCATCGCCGTCGCGGCGCTCGCCCAGGTCCAGGGGCTCGCGAACAAGTTCATGCAAGCCTACGTCGGCGAGCGCCTGGTCCTCGCGTTTCGCACCCAGTTGGTGCAGCACGCCCAGCGCCTCTCCCTGTCGTACCACGACTCGAAGGGCAGCGCCGACTCGCTGTACCGCATTAATCAGGACGCCGCGGTGATCGACAAGATCATGGTCGAAGGGATCATTCCGTTCGTCGCGGCCGGGATCGCGCTGGCCATGATGATCGTCGTCATGACGCGCCTCGACTGGCAGCTCGCGCTCGTGGCTCTGGGGGTGTCGCCGCCACTGTTCGTGCTGTCGCGCCTGTATCGGCCCCGCATGCGCCGCCAGTCGCGGCACGTGAAGAAGCTCGAAAGCTCGGCGCTCGCGGTCGTGCAGGAAACCCTCGGCGCGCTCCGTGTCGTGAAAGCATTCGGGCAGGAGACCCGCGAGACCGACCGCTTCGTGCGTCGCTCGACCGAGGGGGTGTCGGCGCGCATCCGCCTGGCGTTGATGGAGGGCCGCTACGGCGTCCTGGTCGGGCTGACGAGCGCGCTCGGCACGGCCGCGGTCCTGCTCATCGGGGCGCGCCACGTGGGTGAAGGCGTCCTCACCCTCGGGCAGCTGTGGATGGTGCTGACCTACCTAGGCCAGCTGTACGAACCCCTCAAGACGATCAGCAAGAAGGCGGCGGGGATCCAATCCTACCTCGCGAGCGCCGAGCGCGCCTTCGGGCTGCTGGACGAGCAGCCCGAGGTGCCGGAGCGCCCAGACGCTCGGGCCATCGGGCGTGCCACCGGCGCCGTGGCCTTCCGGCATGTGTCCTTCGCCTACGGACCCGACCGCCCCGTCCTGCATGACGTGTCGTTCGAGATCGAGCCGGGCACGCGCCTCGGCGTCGTGGGGGCGACCGGTGCCGGCAAGACTACGCTGATCAGCCTACTCACCCGCTTCTACGACCCCATCGAGGGAGCGATTCTGTTGGACGGCGTGGACCTGCGCGACTACAAGCTTCTCGACCTGCGGCGCCAGTTCGCGGTCGTGCTCCAGGACCCCGTGCTGTTTTCCCTTTCCATCGCCGAAAACATCGCGTACGCGGCGCCTGGCGCGACCCGGGAGCAGGTCGTCGCGGCGGCCCAGGCGGCGAACGCGCACGAGTTCATCGAACGCCTTCCACAGGGCTACGAAACCCAAGTCGGCGAGCGGGGCGTGAAGCTGTCGGGTGGGCAGCGGCAACGCGTCGCGCTGGCGCGCGCGTTCTTGAAGGACAGTCCCGTGCTGATCCTGGACGAGCCCACGAGCTCGGTGGACGCGAAGACCGAGTCCGCGATCGTCGAAGCGCTCGAGCGCCTCAAGCAGGGCCGTACCGTGATCGTCATCAGTCACCGCTCGACCACGCTCGCCGGCTGCTCCGCGTTCCTCACCGTCGACGGCGGCAGAGTGGTCGCGCAGACAACGCCGGCTCCGGTCGTGGCCGCGCCGGCCCCCCCGGCGTGCGCCCCCGCACCTGCCGTGTCCGTGAAACGCCGCGAGATCCTGCTCGCGCACCCGGCGGTCCGGGCCTGGCAACAGCTCGACCCTGAGCGCGTGGTGCCCGATCGGATCACCCCGGCCAAGTTCAAGCCGAACAAGCCCCGGCCCAACCTCACGGTGTACCGGCTCGAAGGGGTCGGGATTGATGGCGCGGCGGTGATCGCGAAGCGGTGTACGCGCGAGGCCGGCCGGATCGAGCGCACCGTGTACGAGCGCATCCTGGCGCACGTGCCGCTCGCGGGCCCGCGCTACTACGGCACCGTCGAGGGGCCGGCCGATGAGGACGTCTGCTGGCTCTTGATCGGCGAGATCGAGGGCGAGAAGTACGACATGCTGCGCCAAGACCACCGCGTCGCGGCCGCCCGGTGGCTTGGGATCCTGCACACCGCGGCGCGGTCCGCCGCCGACCAGGCCGGGCTGCCCGATGCGGGACCGAGCCGCTACCGCGCGGCGATGCGCGCGACGCGCGACCTGATTCGAGACCAGATCAACAATCCCGCGTTCAGCGCGAACGACGTGGCGTTTCTCGACGGCCTGGTCGCGCGGTTCGATGCGCTGGACGAGGATTGGGATCGGCTCGCGCACGCCTGCACCGGTCTCCCGTCCACGCTGATTCACGGCGACTTCAACGCCAAGAACCTGCGCGTGTGCACGTCGGCGCAGGGGGGGGGCGCGGAGATCGGGGCCTTCGACTGGGAGGAGGCCGGGCACGCCGTCCCCGGGATAGACCTCGCTCAGGCGGTCGACCCCTCCTGCCGCATCGCCGCCAGCCCGGACCTCGCCACGTACCATGCCGTGGTCCGGGAGCGGTGGCCGAACTGCGACGCAACGGACGTCGAGCGTCTCGCAACGTGCGGGGCCGTATGGCGCGCCCTGGCAGTGATCTCATGGGACGGGCAGCACCTGGCGCGTCCCTGGGCCGATGCCTTCCTACCGAATCTGCGGATGTACGAGGCGGAGCTCACGCACGCGCTCGATCGGTTCGGCTGGCGCGTACGGCCGGGCCGCGCCGCCGGCCGTCCCGCGCTGCAGGGGAAGGCCGGATGAGACGCCTGCGGATCGGATTCCTGTTCAGGCGCCCCTACGGCGCGGGCCATGTAAGCATCTTCCCGAAGACGATGCAGGCGCTCGCCGACATGGGAGTCGTGGTCGACGTCATCGCCGGCAACGGACGCCTCATCGACCTCTCGAGCGTCCGGGTGGAGCACGACCTCTACGTGCTGAAGCAGATCTCGGGCATCTCGATGAGCATGGCGGGCGCCCTGCACGCCCAGGGCGCCGTCATCGTGAATCCGTATCCCGTGACCGTAGCGCTGCGCGACAAGGTGATCGCCGCCCGGATTCTCGCGGCCGCCGGGGCCCCGATGCCCGTCACGTACGTCGTTTCGCAACCCGATCTCTTGACGCCCCTGTTGGACCGGGGACCGCTCGTCGTCAAGCCATTCGACGGCACCTGCGGGTTGGGCGTGCGCGTGGTCCACACCGAGGCCGAGCTCCTTGCCGACGCCCGGCCCGCACACAAGCCTCCTCCCATCCTGGCACAGCGCTATCACCCGCCCCAGGGGCGCGACCTGAAGATCTACGTGATCGGCGAGCGGCTCTTCGGCGTCCGGAAGGTCTTTCCGGCCCGCACGGAGACGGAGAAATACGGCGAGCCGTTCACGCCGACGGCCGAGCAGGCCGACATCGCGCTGCGCTGTGGCCGAGCGTTCGGCATCGACCTCTATGGCGTCGACTTGATCGAGAGCGAAGGACGGACCTACGTAGTCGACATGTCCAGCATCCCCGGTTTCAAGGGCGTGCCGGACGCGCCGTTGCATCTGGCGTCCTACTTCCGCGCGGCGGCCGAACGCGCGGCCGCCGGGAAACCGCTTGTCGAGCAGGCGGTCGAGGTGGAGCGATGAAATGGCTGATCGTGACGGGCGACGACTTCGGGGCCAGCCACGGGATCAATCGCGGCATCATCCAAGCGCACCGCGACGGGATCCTGACGAGCGCGAGCCTGCTCGTCGACCGGCCGGCGAGCGAAGCGGCGGCCGCGCTCGCGCGTGAGCACACCAAGATGCGCCTCGGGCTCCACCTTGAGCTGGACGCCGGCGACCCGGACAAGGTGGCCGTCCAATGCGAGCGCCAGATGGCGCGTTTCCAGGAGCTCACCGGGGAGCGCCCGACCCACGTGGACTCCCACCACGCCGTGCACCTCGACGCGCGCGTCTTGCCGCACGTGCTCGCGTTCGCCCGGCAAGCGGGTGCGCCCGTGCGGGGTCACTCCGTCGCCCGACACGTCGGGTCGTTCTACGGCCAATGGGGCGGTGCCACGCACGCCGAACACATCGGGGTCGAGGGCTTGCTGCGCCTGTTGGACACCGAGGTCCGAGAGGGCGTGACCGAGCTATCGTGCCACCCCGGCTACGTCGAACCTGGTTTCCGCTCCAGCTATCTCATGGAGCGCGAGCTCGAGCTGCGGACGCTGTGCGACCCCCGCGTGCGACACGCGATCCGCGACCGGGGAATCCAGCTGATCGGGTTCCGCGATCTGCCGGCGCACGCGACCGCCACCACCGAGACGGCGGCGGTGAAATGACCACGGTCGTCATCTCGGTCTACAAGGTCGCCAGCTTCCCCGACGGCGGTGGCCACTTCTGGGTGTACCTGCAGTACGCCTTGGGGCTGCGCCGCCTGGGGTGCGACGTTTACTGGCTCGAGCAGCTGCGCCCTGCCCGCGATCCCGAGCGGCGGACCCACGTGATCTCGACCTTCCAGGAGCGGATGAAGCGGTTCGGGTTCGAGGGCCGGACGCTCCTCTACACGCTGGACGGGGAGCCGCGTCTCGTCGGCGGTACTTGGTCCGAGGTCGAGGCTGTGCTGCGGCGGGCGGACGTGCTGCTGAACTTCCACTACGCCATCGACCCCCGACTGCTCGCCTACGCCCGCCGCACGGCGCTCGTGGACATCGATCCTGGGCTGCTGCAGTTCTGGATGAGCACCGGCCAGCTCAACGTTCCCGCCCACGACTGCTACCTGACGACCGGTGAGACCGTGGGGACGCCGGCGGCTCGCTTCTCCGATTGCGGCCTGCAGTGGACGCACATCCGTCCCCCAGTCTGCCTCGATCTCTGGCCCGTCACCTATGATGCCCGCGCCGAGGGCTTCACCACCGTCTCCAGCTGGTCATCGGCGAGCTGGTTGAAGGTGGACCGAAACGGGGAGACCGTGCTCCTCGATAACACAAAGCGCGTGTCCTTTCTCGACTTCGTCGATCTGCCCCGCCACGCGAGCCAGCCGCTGGAGCTCGCGTTGTACCTCCTCGACCGCGATCCGGAGGGCGAGCGGCGGCTCAAGCAGGCCGAGAAGGACGCAGCGGACCGGGCCCACCTCCAGCGCCACGGGTGGCGCGTGCGAGACTCGCGCGAGGTTGCCGGCAGCCCCGAGGCGTACCGCGCTTACGTTCAGCAGTCGCGCGGCGAGTTCAGCTGTGCCAAGCCGTCGTGCATGGAATTCCAGAACGCGTGGGTCAGCGATCGCACGCTGTGCTACCTGGCGAGCGGGAAGCCGGTCGTGGTGCAGCACACCGGCCCAAGCTCGTACCTGTCCCACGGCGAGGGAATGTTCCGCTTCACCTCTCTCCCCGAGGCGGTCGAGGCGCTGGAGAGCATCGCC
>Ga0137358_10001042_pt1 | contig 14390 bp, 12 predicted proteins | sample Mad1_20_16metaG_FD_105551 | JGI IMG/M metagenome (GOLD analysis project Ga0137358, IMG submission 105551) | Vadose zone soil microbial communities from Angelo Coast Range Reserve, California, USA - Mad1_20_16 metaG | ecosystem: Environmental > Terrestrial > Soil > Vadose zone | place: USA... | reverse complement strand
TGTCACACAAAACGTCGACGAAGCGTCCCTGGGCAACATGTGAGAAGTCACGGGCATTCAGGCCACGACAAAGCTGCTTGAAGGTCAATCCAATTTCCCTGAGTTCCTGGCGAGACGGACTCCACGAGCACTTCGTAAGCGCGAGGATGTTCGAAGTGAATTCCGTAACCGCAATTAACCGCCCGTCCCTCCCAAGGTCGTAGCGTAGTCCAGCCTGGTGGCGTGGGGAGGCAGGATCATTATCGCCGATTGTCTCCGCAAGTACCTTGGCCGCCTCCGAACTCTTGGCTGGTTCCTTTCTGTCATCGGCATCCGAGATTACGTCCAAAAGGGTACGTTCCATGACGGCGGCGGTTCTGACCGCCGCAAATGCTATCTTGGGATCGTGGTCGTGGGACAGACGTCGGAGTTTGTGGCCTATAGAGTGCGGCAGGTCCAGCGTCAATTTTTTAACTGTGACGGACGAAAACGCCTTCAACAGTTCCGAAACCGCATGCGAACAGGTGATCGCGCGACGGCGGCGTGCCGCATCGTCCATTTTCCCTTCACCGTGGATGCAGGACGAAAAGAGATGCAATATCCGTCGACCAAGCGGTAGGTCATCTCCATCTTTCTTCAGTAGTGATCCAATATCTTCGACACGCGTAGCAACATTACCGTCGATCTGTAGATAACCGGGAACCGCGTCTAGAAAATCCTCTATTTCGCCGTCGTCGCGACACATGTTGAGGGTATACCGGACTGCCTCTTTGTCGAGAACCTTGTTGTCCTTCGCCACGTTCAATATATGGGAGTCGAAACTTTCGTTCCGTAGGTCCTTGATCTTGTCCTGAACACGATTAAAGCAGGTGAACGGGAACAAAAAGGCGATGGTAGTAATGTTGGCAATGTACCAGAAAACCGAGGTAAGCGGAGTCTGGAAGGGACATTGTTGGAATAGTACGGGAATAGCGCTGAGGACGATGTAGAGGGCAGCAAAGAAACAGGTAATAGCACGGACAACCTGCGCTACTTCGTCATTGAGGGCGAAAAGAAATTCGACGAGGCCGGCAAAGAAAAGGAAGATTGACGCGTGTAGGAGGGTGGAAATGTTCTCAACGACCAGGTGAACATGAAATTGTTGTACGCCGGAGAAAAGGAATGTGCGAATTCTGACGCGATGTATTGGGGTGTCCGCCTGTTGGGTGAGCTTAAGGTACCTGCGGACCCACTGTTGCACAAGCGTAGCACCGAGGCCACAGGAGAGACTGACGCAGAGGCTGAGGAACCAGAGGATATTTACGTTGATAGCATAACGTTGAGGCGTGAATGGGTCAAGCGTCGGAGGGGTCAGGGTATTTCCATTGGAGATCTCAACAAGTTCCTGAGTGAGCTGTCGAAGAAGCCTGGAGGACACCTCGCTGGGATCAGGCTTGAGGTACTTGTAACTTTCGATGAGAAATGCGGCAACCGTCGCGGAGAATACACCAGTCTAGAGAATGGTAAATGGGTTGCAAACGACAGTCAACCATTCGAACATACATAAATAAGGATTCCGTCCATATCAGCCTTCCATCTATCAGCTATAGCAGTGTCGAACTTGTCGGCATGGGAGATGGAGAGGGACCACATTCTTGTGGAGGGGTCATCGCCGCCTGGTTTAGACTGAGTCCCTAGCATGATGTCAGATAACAGAGAAGTGAAGTGATAATTCCCATATGAGCACACACCTTTCGGCGCCCTCCCCTTTTCCTCATCACGAACGGAAGACTTTTGGCGACGATGCATGGTGAAAGAAGTTTTCGAGCAGAAGGGTGAATCAGGTTAATTGAGAATCAGAGGTGCGCCTTTATAGCCCGAGAGTGGCATGCCTGCGACATTGCTGACGATATTCCTTCTGAATTCCGACAGTGGAGCGTCTGCGACATTGCTGGCGATATTCCTTCTGAATTCCGACAGTGGAGCGTCTGCGACATTGCTGGCGATATTCCTTCTGAATTCCGACAGTCCGGGATGCAAAGCTGTTGACTGCCAGTAGACAAGGGGCTCTGAGAATGTTCCTACTCAGACGTCAATCATCGAGGTCATAGCCCTACAATAGCAAAGATCTAGAATCTTAGTGTATCCCGGCTTGTACGTATCACCGGCTCTGAGTCGTGCAAATGGCACGGTCACCGTGGGAGGGACGAGGAGATGGAAAGGGTTAAATAACGGTGAGAAACGCCACAATCCCGCCATGTCCAGTTTCAAACTCCGCCCCAACCGGTCAATACGTGGCACCTGATGGCCTGATGGGTTCAAGCGAGCTCCGGAATTCCACGGATCAGTTATTCAGGGGTAGTGTTTTCATTTTCCTTGTCGATGTTTTCAACCACTTACTATCCGAGTCGTTCCTCGTTGCCAGTATAGTGCAGGACATGTAGTTCGTGGGGCACTGACTTTTCTCTAACTTATGCTGTCTAGAACCGACTACAAGGCCCCATCGAACGCACCAAGTGCCATGTCAATGGTAAGCGCCGACCCGGATCTTGCGGCTAAGCGGCACGAGAATGTCTCCGATGATGGCTGGCCGCCGTAATGAAAGTCACAAGAAATGCGCATGCAATAATACCGAACAGGATATATGTCACCTCAACTCAGATTGGCTGTTATAGAACTGTGCGCATGCAAAAATTGGTATTGGGACACGGAAGAGAGATACAAACAAGGGCAGGACAGTCCAGTTCTACGCCGCTGTATTTCTGCTGCTGCATGATTACGTTGTTGCGTGCCTAGACTGTCAAACGGTCACGCAGGTCATGTTCTGCAACTTCCCGATAGCATATTCTCCTCTGTGCGTCTTGCAAGTTGCAACGCTTATTTTTACGGTTGTCAGGGCAGGGTGTTGAGATCTTGAATGGATGGGTGGTACGACTTGCAACGCACATCATGAGGTACGGAAAGTAAGGTAAAAGGAGGTAGCTCAATTAATAATGAAAAATTCTGACTGGCGTTGGTTTTTGGACGTTGTGCGGGGTCATCATGACATCGGAACCCTCCACGCCGAATCTATCGCATCGCCGCGGTGATATGGCCCATATGGGGGATTTAGACGTGACTGAGTCTACATCCGTTCCCACTCGGGTTGAACGTCTGTCTTCAACCACATCTTGCCTATGGTCAATACGCAATACTTACGTGGGCTTCTCCTATCATGTCCTATCTCTCGCCTCCACTTCATCGACAGAATCGACCAAGGTACAGTCCGCGAGTCCAAACGGCAGAGGTACGCTCCCTTCTCTAGTCATACTTATCAGCTTGTGAGTAAACAAAGTCCACGTGCAAAAGTCCATGTAGTAGTAGTACTCTGTCGATCATCGTCCTCAATGACGATTCAATTCTCAATATATTTAATATCCATCGACCGGCCATCCTAGATCAAGACGAGAGTGATAGTGTCCACGTCCTAGGGGGCCATGAATGGGGCCGCGAACATTGGTGGTACAAGCTCGCACACGTTGCATATATACTGGCACATTCGCCCCCGCTTCCGCTCATTATTGATTACACTGAGAGAGAAGATATTACTGCAGAAGTTGAAGAGGAAAAGTCCTTGCCTCAACCTTGGTCGTGTCCGGCGCATCTGCCTTGAGCAAGGAGCTACACCACCCGCTTGCCAATCGTAGAGCGAGTTCTTTATGCTTCAGTAGTGATACGATGTCGTCGAAATGAGCGGCAACATTACCACCCATCTGCTGATAGCCGGGGACCACGTCCAGGAAGGCTTTAGATTAGTCATTGTCTCAACACACCCTGAGGGCTAACCGGACAGCTTCTTTGTCCATGATCTGTTTTGTCCTTCACCGTGCTCGTTATATGGCATTTGAAACCGTGCTTCGATTGTCTCCAGAAATCCCCGACCTTGGTCCGAACATGGCTAAAGCAGGGGGACAGTGAGAGAAAGCCGACGATGACAAGACGCGTGAGGGGCCAGAGAACCGAAATAAACGGGGTCTGGAAGGGACACTGTTGAGTTATTACGGGGGGGCCGGTAACGATGATATAGATGGCGGTAAAGAAACAGATGACTGTGCGGACAACCTGCGCAGCCTTGTCGTTGATGGCAAGAAGAAATTCGATGAGGCCAGCTACATAAAGGAAGAATGCCGCGTGCAGTGGGAGGGACGCTCTCAACGAACATGCGGACTTGAGATACTTGGACGTAGGAGGAAAGAAATGCGAGAATTCTGATGTGATGAATTAGCGTGTCCGCATGTCGGGTGAGTTTAAGGTGCTTGCGGACCCACTGTTGCACCAGCCTAAACGCAACAGCCAGGCCGCACGAGAGGCTGCTGCAAGTGCTGAGTAACCAAATGGTATTTACGAGAATGGCATAACGACAAGGTTCGAATGAGCAAAGCATCCGAGTCGGAGGGGCCGAGTGATCTCCGTTGGAGTCACTAACCACCCGCTGGCGAAAAAAAGGGAAAACTGCCTGGGTCAATTATGCCATGCGAGCCTGCAAGGACGCCTAGGTGAACGAAAACCGTTCATTTGGCATGGTGGCGACGATTATTCCTATCTGTTCGTAAGAAGGCGTATTTTCCCAAAGGCTAGAGGACATCCTTGACTCTCCCTTTGTCCCATACATGTGGACATTTGTCGATGTCGATGTGGGCGAGTGTCCACGTGCCAGTGGCGCCCCTCCTTGTCTCATTCACCGTGGTACTAGATTCTTCAACATATGTACCACTCCTTTCCCGTCGAGTATGTGGAAGTGTATGAGGAAGATTACCTATTGCGCAGTCGCAATCTTGAATCCCTGGACCAGAGGAGAGATAGCCAAAGCGTGAGCTTTCGAAATTCGCGCTGAATGCCCTGGCTCACCATCCAATTCCGCGTAGCATACTTGCTCTAGGGCATCGACACAATGCGGTGTGGTACAAAGTGACCCATAATTAAACACACTATATGCATAAATAAAAAGAAAAGCATGTACTGTAGAGTAAAAATTTATAGAGTCGAAGAGAACCTTGAAAGGCTGTCACGTGCAGCAATGCATGTGATTACATAATCACACGCTGAGTCGTGCGTGCCTTGTGCCCTTTGCTTCGCAATGGGATCATCTACTACCTGTCATTCCTCCCTGCTCGGCGTCGCTCTCGCTCTCCCATTCGCCCTGCCTCTACTACCAGCCTCACAGATCCGCACTTATATCATTCGAATCATTGATGTCCACTGCCTCATGTATTTGACTCGTGGCACAGAATTCACATCTTTATGTTTCCCACACGTGTACAGTGGTGGCAGCCAAGAACAAGTCTACGTTGAGATCTGCATATGAGCTTTCGACAGGCCAAGGACAGCGAATAAGTTACACGTACTATGATACTCTTCCCGGCAACCATCTGACCGAAGCCCGTTAATTGCCAACCATTTGCTACGCACAGCATGATTCACAAATACGTGTCCCTCAGAGCCCAAGCCTCATGGAGTACGATAAGACTTGCCGGTACTGCAACAACACCTTAGGGCCATCGGTGAGAGCTGGCATCACGAAGGAAGCAATCAAGGCTCCGTCGTTCCAGGAACACTGGCGGGGAACCACCCATATGCCAGGAGATCGACGAGCAGCTCATTCGAACGACCAACGCGCACTTCAACATCTTCCGCCTCCAGTGCCTCGCGCTGCCTCTGTGCCCCGTCCGTCCCCGGGCCCCGCGACGAAATCTTGCCTGCGGACGACACCACGCGGTGCCATGGCACGGGCGGGTCGGCGTCGGGAGAAAGAAACTTGAGCGCTGTGTGTGATGTCGCGATCACGATGTCATTACGCATGCCAGTGGAAGAGAGACCATCGCCACATCAGCGCCGGGGGATAGGATGGGTGGGTGTGGGGTTGCTTGCCTTGTCCGACGTGTCGTGAGTAGGTGGGCATCCCAACGAGTTTTGCTACGTGGCCTGTGGTGATAGTGTATCGTAGAAGCGTAGAAGGGTGGTGTCGTGTCGTGATTGATGATCGGAGGTAAGTCACGGCGACTTTGGGACGCACCGTACGTGGTGACTTTCCCTTGAGGGATTTGTCTCACGACCTCATAAACCTAATAACCCCGTCGGGGTGGATTTCAGAGATCTCTCGCAGAGAGAGATGACCAACGCACTGCTTCGTGAAATTCCGCAGAGTCCAATGTCATGATGGTGTGACACGAAGTAGCACCGCTTTATTTATATAATTATTTTGCATCATGTCCATCTGCTGTGCCATTGGGCATCGCCGTGTTCTCAAAAGTCGCTCTAAGCAGTGCAAAGATTGTTGGAGCACGATCGAGCTCCGAGTCGCCCAAGCAATAAACTGTACAACGAATTTTTTGTCATAATTTCTTTTGTCGTGATATCTTACTATGATTTTCTTCATTCTTAAATTGTTGTAACTCACGGGCGTCCCCGGCATTTGCACTTAATCTTATCTCCATTTCCCGTTTAGCCCGCACGCACGTGAACTTGTTACAAAGGTTGTGCAAAAGACGCCCATCTCCAGCAAAATGAATGATGATTTGGGGTTCAACGTTTCATCACGCACGTGCATGATGGGACTACCAACATGAGACTTCTATGCGTCACCTATAGCATTATCCCGCTGCGAGCCCTGGGTCAGGTGGCCGTTTTGCGTGGCATCTGCGAGAGATACTACAAGAACCAACGGAGTCCGATCTAGCAGCACTGCGCTGGCAAATGGAAAACACCGTGACACTGACTGGGCACTCATCCGTAAAAAGCTATCAGATGGCCGTGATTACATTCAATATTGCCATGATCGTGGCCGATGGATAAGAAGAGAGAGGTGGCATCTGACACGTCAACGTGGCAAAATAGTCCAACATAAGAGTGCAACTCCTTCTATTCGAAACTTGGTCAACAGATGTAAACATTCTCTTCTTATTTCGTTTCTTTCTGTTCGGTGTGAAGGGCAGTGGGGAAGTGGGCGAGAAAGAATAGCCGTTGGACGCGAATTTACTTTCGGCAAGGTAACAAGCCACTGGCGAGTGGATAGCACAGAACGGAAGAAAGATGCGTTGAAAATGGGGTGAGTTACACCAGTATACCACGGTGGAGGCAAGTTGAGATTGAATATCGTGAGGGGAAGGTAGGGCGACAGACTTTGTAAATGGATTCATTAAGGCTGATCGACAGGGTATATTTCCGTTGCAAGGCACACAGACACAAAGATTGACCCTGTACTAGCATCTTGGGCAAGTCGTCAGAGATTTTGTAGCAACAAATTCTCCAGGTGGATGAAGATGATAGGAAGACTAAGAATAACCACATTAATCAGTGACTTACTTGAGTCGTTGAGATGTGATGAGTGATTAAGATGACGTGCTTCGCAAGGAGGACGTAAGTGTGGCGCTAAATGGTGCCAACGCAGCACGCGACGGACACAGCACGGATGAGGTAGGCGTGACGTCCAGAAAGGATGGCAGATGATAGTAGATGAAGAAGCGATAGTGTCAGCACAGCAAACACCACTCGACGCGATCATCGCGGGAGTTCACCCTATGGCAAAATGCCTACCCATCAAGGTGGTAGGGTACGGGGTAACAGCGAGATGTCCCAGAATGGAGAAGAGGCCTTTCATTACCGTCGGCAGGCCACGTATGCAGGTCATTTGAGAAAGCGGTGCCTTGAGAGACTTTGGCTGCTCCAGCTGGTGTTGTGATCGAAAGCCACGATATGGTGAGTCGATATAGCGCCACATAGTGCACTCCTAAACGTATAAAAGGAGGGGGGACACAAGTGATGGAGGACATCAGACAACACAACATCCCCATACACCACCCAAAGCAACCACCAGCTACTCAATTGAATATGCCCCGCCGTGAGTTCCCTTGCCTCTCTTTTTTGTTGTTGCGAACTAAAGGCGGGTCAACTAGGAGGTGAAACCAAGACCCCCACTGCCCACACCGAGACACGCACGTCTACCGCATCGGTTTGTCGGTCTCTGTGACATCCCCTACGTTCTTGCTAACAGATGCTATGCGCCTGGTGCAGGCGGCCAGGACCCAGCAGAAGACTCCCCAAGCACCCAAAGCGCACAGCGCTAGTACTACCAGCGGGACTACCACGCCGAGGACCACGGCGAACTCGAAAGGGACGCCCGCTCCAAACCTGAAGAAGTAACAGTTGTGAGAGGAATGGGTCATAAAGGCTGTTGTAGGCTACATAGCACGCGCGTGTGCCTGCCATAGAAGTGGTTTCTGATAAAGGAAATTCTGACTAATCGTGTGACGGTTGTTGCACTACGCGACGCCCGTGATGTCGGGTCGCAGTCAGTCCACCCAGAAACGAACCCGGGCTCAGCACCCGGGAGGACCCGGGAGGATGAGAAACAGCACCGCTTCGGCCCTATCAGCACAGCCTCCAGCCTTTATAGTCTCTCTGACCTCTGCAGCTAGCCAATACGTCTTTCCCTTTCACCCCCGCTCCCCCGTATTACAGAAATGTATTGTCCATCAGACAACACCCAAGCCATCAACCAGTCACACTTTTGGAGCTCTGGGGATCTTCATTGGGACGCACATCGTATCGGCTGGGCGGTTGCCGGAATATGTACACTTGTGGTGCGTGCCATATTTCTCCCAAAGATAACACGAGTTCATCTCCTTCATCCGACCACAGACTCTTATAATCTCTGCTATAAACGTTCTACATCACTGTCGGTATGCCACGTTCCGATATTCAACGCCCCTGCAAGCTAATGTACGCGTAGTAACTATACAAAACCTGCAGAGCAGCGGCAGATGTACGTCTCGTCCCACTGCCTTCCTGCGCCTGTCCATAATGCGTCTGTCCCGTGCAACAGCATCCGAATTTTGTACATGCCTCTCGTTTATGCTATCTTTTCGTTCTTCTCCTACCGATTCTTCCGAAGCTACACCTACTACTCCCTTATCGAAATCGGTGCGTTACCTCCTTTATTGTTCACCATTCACCCTGATCCCTGTCGTGCACAGTATACGAGGTATGTCCGAGCTCGTTCATTTTTTGCCAACATACGGTACTCAAGATCGATTACACAAGTCTATCACAATAAGCGCATTCTTGTGAGTCTCTCCTGGCATTCGGTATTTTAGCACCTATCACCTCCGGCCTCACATTAACACAGGCTACTCCTCATCGAATTCGTTGCGTCGACGGCCATTGGGCATTCCACTGAGGGTGCCCTTGCTCGGAAGGGCAGACGGCCTTTCCCGATACCGGTAAGGATCAACAAGTGAACCTCAAATATCCACCGTTTCTTGACAAGGCGTACCTAGTTGTGCTGCTGGCAGTTTAGCCCCACGAATGTGTGTTTTGCGTCTGTCCGTGCTTTATATCACTCATCCGCTTTTGTAGGCCTCTTTTATGTACACATTGAAGGTGCCTTCCGAGCTCTCTCTACCTTGCCAGTTTTCCTGTTCTTACCTTCAGCAACTAGTGGTCCGTTATGCAATATGTTGTGGTTCGGCCTGGTACGCCCCATATACCGGCGATTCCTTCGTTTTGACCGAGGCCTACTCATGTACCTTGCGCAGCTCTCACTATCGCGGGAATGATATGCCAACACTTCAATGTGTTGTGTGAGTCTGAGTCATATAACATCCACTTTGCATCGTTATATCTGGACGCGATTGATTTCGTTTCCATCAGGTGCATTTGATGTATACTATACTCCCTCACGCTGACCATTCTTTTAGCATTGCACTATATGGTTTGATTTTGTTCTATGAACTGACGAAGGCCGAACTTGCCGGACGCCGCCCCCTTGCCAAGTTTCTATCGATCAAACTAATTGTCTTTTTCACATTTTACCAGTCCGCTTTGGTATGAAGTGTACTTTCCCCTCTGCCTGTCTCTTGCTAATTTGTGTGTCCTGAAGTTTACCGCTATGGAGGACCGCATTATCCACGGGACGGAGTTCTGGACGTCTACGAATATTGCTGACGGCCTAAATGCGTTGGCGACTTGCATTGAGGCATGGTGTTGTTTCCTCCCTTACTCGGGCTTCCTGGCTAATCGAATGCAGATGATCTTCTTTTCTTCCTTCATGATGTGGTCCTTCAGTTGGAAGGGGTATCAGGTACAACGTGGCGAGCCGCAAACAAGTATTTGGCGACCACTTTGGGACTCGATTAACTTTTGTACGCCTTCATATATTCTCTCTTTCATCCGATACACAACGTATGTGGGAACTTGCAGGGGACTTTGCCGTCGAAATCGGCTCAGACTTTGCCTATTTTGCATATCGTATCAGAGGCCGCCAGCACCTGCACCAGCCTACCAAACGGTCCTTTGGTCAGGCTTTTGGCGTGGAGGGTTACGTACCGATTGAGGGCGAACAAAGAAGTAGCGTATATGCTACATCATATGCCTCGCGCCCGAGCTATGATGATATTCGGCTTGCGCCGTACCAATCAAGCACTCTAGATCTGTCTCATGTGCACTCACTCGAAGGTGGTGATGGCGCGTACAAACCGGGGAGATTGTCGCCGACTGCATGAATGGAGCTGTTTACGGGCGCGTGGTGCGTGAGCTCACCCGCTCGTTCACGCGTAACCGCAGATGTTTGAGTATTATTTTACTCTACGCCCTTTTTCTTTATTGCGCGTATAGTATGTTTAATTATGTTTCATTTTGTACCACCTGCTTTTATTTCGATACCCTGACTCGGACTCTCTCTAATCCTACTCTACTCAAGATATTACTATAAACCTCACTCGGGTGCTATTCGCGAATACCAACAGCGCGCTATGCTATGCTGATCAGATGACCGACTCGGATCAGATTCGGTAGGCTGCGTCCGGCATTTCACTACTAAATTTCGCTATTGTAACCGTGATGTACGTTTTCAAATCTCCCTCTGGCTTTCATTCAGCTGCGCCTTAGGCCATGGGATCCCAGCGCTCAACGTCCAGCTCGGCCGAGAACAGCGTCACCCCAGTAAAAAACTTCCCCACCGTCTTCTTGCATTGTCCAACGATCCGTTTCCCGGGTGGGACAACAAACACGAACCGCCAGATCGCCCTTGGAGGGAGCGCACCAGCACCTCTTCGAGAAAGAATTCTATGATGCCGTCGTGGATGCCATAGACTGGTTTAGATTCGAATTCATAGAGCCATGCCGTCGCGACATGGAAGATGTAGAAGAATCCACGGCTATGATAAACATGTCGAATACCTCCCGCCGGTTTGTTGTCGACTTTGTCACCACGGTGTTGAAATTGCCCCCAGTAGTTGAAATCGATTTTTATTAAATCTAAAACATCACATTTTTGTTCCGGAATCTCCGTGATATGTTCAAATAGGTCTCTAGTATGTACATGTAAATTGTCAAAGGTGTGCTGTCTCAAGAATATATGGAACAAAGAGTTGCCGAGAGTGAAAGTCATCGATTTCTGTTGAAAACCGAGTCTGTAGGTCCAAATATTCACCAAAACACTCCGAAAATTTTCAGTGAAGATTCAAATACGTATTCTATTGTGACCCGATACTAAATTATTGCTGCAAGGTGTTGTGCTCATGCAATGGACAAGATAGCTATAAATTTAAAGATCAAGTCCGGCTGACAAAGACGGCCAGGCTGGGCCAGCTCATTCTTTTGTCCACTGTCCACTGCATGAGCACAACGCCTTGCAGCAATAAATTTAGCATTGGAACACAATAACATATATATTTTAATCTTCACTGAATTTTTTCAGAGTGTTCTGATGAAGTTTTGGACCTACAGACTCAATTTTTAATAGAAGTCAACAACCTTCATTCTCGGTAACAGTGTTTCCATATATTTCTGAAACGGTACACCTTCGACAATTTACATGTACATACTAGAGACCTATTTGAACATATCCCGGAGATTCCGGAACAAAAATGTGATGTTTTAGATTTAATAAAAATCGATTTCAACTACTGGGGGCAATTTCAACACTGCGCGGCATGATAAGTTGAGCGCCACAGCTGGTCTTGGTCTTGGTCTGGCCTCACATTCGACTACCTGAGTAGACGGAAAGTAGGTCGAGACGGGCGAAGCCGCCACCAGGGATCCGTCTGATCCGTCTGTACAGTTCGAGGTTGAATCCCCATCGAGTCGTGACGATCGTTTCGCCATTGGAACCAGCTTAAGCGTAACGCCTCGCTGGAGTATCGACCGCGCTAAGGACCCGAACACTAAGCCAGTTATCTGCCTTGCAACAGACATTATCATCGAGTGCCCCCATGGTAGTGTCTGAACGATTTTGTGGAGTCGCATCTCGATTCTCGACGGCATGGGCAGCAGGCTCCGATGTCGCGTCCAACGCGTTATTCATGCCCAAGCGTCTAAGAAGAAATATTGGAAGAGACTCGTCGTCCAACTCGAAGTTGCAGGCTTCATCAAGGATATCACGAAGACGCTCGATTGAGAAGAACGCTATGGTCAGTGCGACCATGATGGTGTTCGCCAGGTAGAAGCAAATCCGAGGAAATGGTCCATATTTATTGAAAATTTCTTGGGAAAGGTTGCGCTTGACCTCTGGGAACCCTAGAGCAAGCGCGCTATGCGGAATTGGATGAGGGCATCCAGCACGAATTCGAAAGCTCACGCTTTGGCTATCTCTCCTCTGGTCCAGGGATTCATGATTGCGACTGCCCAATGGGTAGTCTTCCTCATACGTTTCCATATCCTCGACGGGATAGAGGTGGTATATATGTTGAAGAGGCTGGTACCATGGCGAATGAGACAAGGAGGGATGCCACTTTGGTCCACATCGACAAATGTCCACATGTATGGGACAAAGGGAGAGTCAAGGAGGTCCTCTAGCCTTTGGGAGAATACGCCCTCTTCTACGAACAGATAGCAATCACCGTGGCCATCATACCATATGAACGGGTTTCGTTCACCTAGGCGTCGACGCATGGCATAAAAAACCCAGAAGAATTTCCCTTTTTTTTCTCCAGCTGGTGGTTAGACGATGAGAAGGTAATGAAGAAAGACGCTCAACCAACGCCGGAATAAAAACCCGAAATAACCGTCCGAGAAGCGTGGGTGAAGAATGGCAGGCGCGCTAAGATAGAGCTACTGCAGAAGACTGGGATACAAGTGAAGGGTGCCCGTGGTGTACTACGGCTACAGTAGGTCGACCTGCAGTGCTCATTGGCAACTTAGTAAAGGAAGGCGCGGATGGCCAACTTGACTCGGCCTTTGTCCTGCCACTGGCAGTGCATGAGATCGGACACATCATCTGCCCTCGCATTCAGCAAGACTAGTACCGAGCAAGACTGTCTACATCAGCGCCGGCTTAACAAATAGGTCAAGTTGCCTTTCGACGTACTAGTACCAGTGGTTGCAACGTCGAGCACCAGCCACACTGGCACCCTCTTATATCATACAAAAGGTTGAGGGTGATGTCTCGCATAGAATGGAAGTTCCTCATGACATGTGCCGAGAGAGCTCCACTGGCACTAACCACTCCAACGAACGTGAGAATTGAAAGAATTTTGTATTTCTGGCAGTACTGACAAAGACTTCCAAGATGTCATCCTGCTAATATGCAATTAAATTGTATTAAATTGATCTCATTGGCTAGTTACCATATTAACTTTGATAAATCCAGGTCATTTCTTCTTCAAGTGCTCAGTGCTCAAGCTCAGCGACTCGTAGACACCGTGGAGCAGTTCGCGATATCCACGACTTTTGATTTCGCCACCACCTTGCAGAGTCTTGCGTCGCACGGAAAATGACGGTGCCTTTGCTATAGATGCTGACATATTGACCTTTTGGTGAGATATTCCAAGTCGGGTATAAGTTGCTGGATGACTTTAGGCAAGAGTGCGGAATTGAAGACACAAGTGATTGACATTAGTGCTTCCTGATCGACGTGCAGTACTGCACGTCGATCAGGAAGCACTATTACCCGGCGATAAGGTGCTCTAATGGAAGCCGCATTAATCGTGGAAAGCTTGACTCTGTTTTCTTTCTTGGGGAATTGTTGGATCCGTGGGGGCGCTTGATTATGAACCACAGGACGACAGGCTGCATGTTGGAGTGGACTGTGGGACGAGTGCAATACTATTCTGAACCGTGGCTCAGGCTGTCTAAGAAACGGAAACGGCTGAGGCAGTGGCGAGTTTTGAGTCAAAGTGTGAGACAACTGACGGCAGGCAAGAGAAGGCACCATATCGGAATGGCGTCGGGAAGTGTGTGCGCTGTGCTGGCCGTGTTGAGAGAGCTGTGGGAAAGCGGATATGACCCGATTAGGGGGGAGCTGGAAATGAACGCAAAAGAATGCCAGAAATGGACGCTCGGGCCGGGAAAAAGCCGGAAGGCAGGCAAAGGAGCCGTGTGAAAAAACGGACGAATATGGCAGGAATGTCTTGGCGACAGTGATTGACGCGTAGACAGCTTTGCGCCCGGTAGGGCCG
>Ga0137358_10001040_pt1 | contig 14403 bp, 10 predicted proteins | sample Mad1_20_16metaG_FD_105551 | JGI IMG/M metagenome (GOLD analysis project Ga0137358, IMG submission 105551) | Vadose zone soil microbial communities from Angelo Coast Range Reserve, California, USA - Mad1_20_16 metaG | ecosystem: Environmental > Terrestrial > Soil > Vadose zone | place: USA... | reverse complement strand
GGATCGATCGAGGTGCCGATCTTCAAGCTCTCGACGCGCGGAATGAGCTTTTCCATCAAACGGTCCGCGGTGGTCTTGCCGACGGGCACCGCGACCGAGATTGCCATGCAGCGCTCGCCGGCCGAGCCATAGCCCGCACCGATCAAGGCATCGACGGTTTGGTCCATGTCGGCGTCCGGCATGACGATGGCGTGGTTCTTGGCGCCGCCGAAGCATTGCGCGCGCTTTCCTGTGGCGGCCGCGCGCTCGTAAATATATTGCGCGATCGGGGAAGAACCGACAAAGCCGACGGCGCGGATATCGGGATCGTCGAGGATGGCGTCCACCGCCTCCTTGTCGCCGTTGACGACGTTGAGGATGCCCGGCGGCAGGCCGGCCTCGATCATCAATTGCGCAAGCATCATCGGCACGCCGGGATCGCGCTCCGACGGCTTGAGCACGAAGGCGTTGCCGCAGGCAATCGCGGGGGCGAATTTCCACATCGGGATCATCGCCGGGAAATTGAACGGCGTGATGCCGGCGACGACGCCGAGAGGTTGGCGCAGCGAATAGATGTCGATGCCGGGACCCGCGCCTTCGGTATATTCGCCCTTCATGAGGTGCGGAATGCCGCAGGCGAACTCGACCACTTCGAGGCCGCGCTGAATGTCGCCCCGCGCGTCGGGGACGGTCTTGCCATGCTCGCGGGCCAGAAGATCGGCGTGCTCGCCGTAATCGCGCTGCGCCAGTTCAAGGACCTTCATCATGATTCGGGCGCGGCGCTGCGGATTGGTCGCACCCCACTCCGGCTGCGCGGCCAACGCGTTCTCAAACGCGGCGAGGACCACGGCCTTTGAGGCCATCGCCACCTGGGCCTGGACGTCACCCGTCATCGGCTCAAACACGTCCGCGAACTTGCCCGAGGTGCCCTTGACCTCACGGCCACCGATAAAATGTCCGATCATACGCATGTGTTCCTCCTGTATCTCTCAAGTGCCAGTTTTGGCGGCATCTTGCAGTCTTTGCGGCGTTTGGAAAGGGTTTTTCGGCGGGAGAAGGATTTGCGAAATGCGGGGTATGGCCGCCGCCCTGCCATGTGAGTTGCTAAGACTCAGGAGGAATGGGGTACCCGCGCCAGCGCTTTCCTCAAGACCAAGATGAAGGAAACCGGCATAACCTATACCGAGCTAGCCAAACGGCTAAAAAAGCCCGGTCTCAAGGAGACTGAGGCCGGGATCACAATGAAGCTGAAACGGGAGGACATTTCAGCAACGTTCTTTCTGGCATGTCTTGCAGGCCTAGAACTGGAAGGGGTAGTGTTGGAGGAGATTGAATCTCCAAGTTGTTGGCGAATGTCCTTAGAACCCATAGACCCAACTAAACAAAATCATGCTAGTGAGGAAAAAAGGAAAAGCAATTCTCACAATAAGCGCGCCAGCGCTGCCGCTCTGATTAACGCCTTTGCGCAGCAATATCGGGCTGACCGCAAAGAGACAGGACACCGCGAAGGCCATCGCATATTTCGCGAATGGCTTACTATCGTTGGGCTGTTCATCGCAGCAGGCGTCTCCTTTTTCCAATGGCTAGAACTGAGAAGCACCGACCACTCTATTGCCGAACAGGCCAAGGCCTCCCGCGATCAACTGTCGGTCATGCAAAGTCAACTAGGCGTTATGGAAGCCGATCAGCGGCCTTGGATATCGATGGTCGCAATGCCAAAAATCACTAGCCCACTGCACATGATCAGTAGTAGTTGGGCAACGTTAGATTTGACCTTCACAATAAAAAATAGCGGTAGATTGCCCGCTAGGCGGGTCGCAATCGCTCTCAAAATTGTTGGATTTCCACGCTATGCGGATTTGCTCGGTGAGCAACAGCGCTTTTGCGGCAGGGGTGACGAGCCTTTGCCCCCAGGAGCCAAGTATGCCGAGTTCACTATTTTTCCGGGCGATCAATATGAGATGACGGAATCGGCAAGTGCTTTGGCCGATGACCTCGTGGAAATGCGAGCTAGTGATAACAAAAAACGCGCTCTCGTGGCCGGAATTGTGGGCTGTATCAACTATCAGTTTACTTCTGATGAGCGTGTCCATCGGACCGGAATTATCTTCAATCTCTTGCGGAAAACGGCCACCCAAGAAACCAATTTCGCAATCGATCTGGACACAACTCCAATCCGGCCCGACGACCTGAGTCTTAGCTTTAGCCATGTGGGGAATGGCCCAGCTTATTGATGATACCGTGAGTGCCAGCATGACGGCCCACGCCGCTCGGACGCTCACTTAAGCCGCCCGGTGACGTTTACGCCATAATACCGGGCTCCGCCGGCACCTTCGGCCGTCTACAGCTAATGTCCAAGGTCCTGCCCACGAGACCCGATCGATCAATACCGCGCCAATTTGGCGGCTTTCTTTGGGGCGGTCTTTTTCACCCTCGATTTCGGCCGCGTCGCGCCATCGAGCACGGCCTCACGCCCAGCGTCCAAAATTTCGTTGGAAAACTCGCCAGTGCCGGCAATTCGCGCCAATACCACCGCTCCCATCATGGTCGCGATGGCCGCCATTGCCTGCCTGCGCGCTGCTTTTTCCGGAACGTCCGGAATTTGCGCCGCAAGCATATCAATCATTCGCTCGAGCTTGGCCGCGAAGGCTTTTCGCGTCTTGGGGCTCTCGCGGGCGATTTCCGCGCCCAGCGCCGGAACCGCGCAGCCGCGGCCGGGGTCGTCGCGATGCGCCGACGTCAGGTAGGAATCGACGATTGCTCCGAGCCGCTTCTCCGGCGGGGCCTGCTCCGTGAGCTTGCGCCAATGTTCGGCCGAGCGATCCATCGCATGCGCAAAAGCTTCGATCACAAGCGCCTCGCGCGAATCGAAATGGGCATAAAACCCGCCATGGGTGAGGCCCGCCTCCCTCATCAGGTCGGCGACGCCGATCCCATGCGCGCCCTTCTCGCGAAGCCGCACCGAGGCTTTCTTCACGATCCGTGCGTGGGTTTCGAGCTTGTGTTCCCTGGAGTATCGCATCGGATGCGTCTCATAAGATGTTTAGAGTCATATAATAGCATTCGTGGTTGCGAAAAGCATTTTATTCCTCGCGTGGGAAACGACGGGGCGAAAGCCCGGTCCACTGGCCCTTGACAAGGCCGTACTTTGCCCGGGAAGTGATGTGTCCAAACCTCGGCGAGACACTCCATGGAAATGCTCAACCCCTATTGCGGCGTCGATCGCGATCCGCACGGCGTCGTGCGCTTGACGATCTGCAACGCCGGCTCGCTCAACATCCTCGGATCGGCCGCGATCAATGGCGTTCGCGAAGGCCTCGAAATTCTCGCGAGGGATTCGCAAATTCGCGCGCTTGTCATCGCCGGCCAAAGCGAGAAGAGCATGATCGGCGGCGCCGATATCAAGGAGATGGCGAAGCTCGATCAAACCTCCGCCGAGAAATTCATCACCGGCTTGCGCGATCTTTGCGAGGCCGCGCGCGCCTTTCCAGCACCCGTGATCGCGCGGATTCCCGGCTGGTGCCTCGGCGGTGGGCTCGAATTCGCCGCTGCCTGCGATTTTCGGATTGCCGCGCACGACGCCAAATTCGGCATGCCGGAGGTGAAGGTTGGAATCCCTTCCGTGATTCACGCCGCGCTGCTGCCGCGGCTGATCGGCTGGGGCCGCGCTCGCTGGCTGATCATGACCGCCGAGAATATCGACGCCGCGACCGCGCTTGCCTGAGGACTGGTCGATGTGGTCGCGCCGGAAGGCGGCCTCGATGCAGCGGTCGAGCGCACAGTGGCGGCGCTTCTGGAATGCGGCACGGAAGCCTTGCGCGCGCAGAAGATTTTGCTTCGGCAATGGGAGGAACTGCCGCTGAGGGAATCCGTCGATCTGAGCATCGGCGTGTTCGGGCGCGCGTTCCTGACCGGCGAACCGCAACGGTTGATGCAGGGGTTTATCGACCGGAAGCGGTAGAGTTACTTCACGACAATTTATCGGCGATTGCAGTGGAGCGTGTTGTTCATTGAGGCTATAGATTTTCCCTCATCCTGAGGAGCGGCTTCTTAGCCGCGTCTCGAAGGATGAGTGCATGTGACCTCTCATGGTTCGAGACGCGCGAAGACGCGCTCCTCACCATGAGGGACCGGTAATCACGGCCGGATCGCCATGTTCGTCACCGGCCCCGGCGTGCGCAGCGGCTCGGCGAGCCGGGCAAACTCGCACAACAGCGAGCGCGTCTTGCGTGGATCGATGATCTCTTCGACCCAGAATTTCTCAGCGGTGCGAAACGGTGAGCGGAGCTTGTTGAGACGGTCCTCGATCTCCTGCAATTTCGCTTTGGGGTCGGCGGCCGCGTCGATGTCGGCGCGATAGGCCGCCTCGATGCCCCCTTCCAGCGGCAGCGACCCCCAATAGGCCGATGGCCAGGCGTAGCGCATTGAGAAGCGGTCCGCCGGCTGATGCACGACCCCGGCGACGCCGAAAGAATTTCGCACGATGATGGTGCACCAGGGAACGGTGGTCTGATTGACCGCCGCCATCGCGCGCACGCCGTGGCGGATGGTCGCCGCCTTCTCTGCCTCCAACCCGATCATAAAGCCCGGGCAATCCATCAGATAGACCACCGGGAGATGGAAGGTCTCCGCGAAATCGACCCAGCGCACCACCTTCTGGCACGCTTCCGCGGGCCAAGAGCCGCCATAATGAAAAGGATCGCTGGCGAGCAACAACACCGCGCAGCCTTCCAGCCGTGCGAGGCCAACGATGATCGAGCGGCCGAAATTCGCGCCCATCTCGAAGAACGAGCCCTCATCGACCACCGCGTTGATGATCGGACGCATTTTGTAGACCTGACGCCGATTGCGCGGCACCCCATTCATCAAGGACTCTTCCGCGCGCTCGGGATCGTCATGACAGGCAAGCGTCGGCGGCAATTCGTAGACCGACGAGGGCAAATAAGAGAGGAAACGCTTCGCGCATGCAAAGGCCTCCTCCTCGGTTTCGACCGCGTGATCGACGGCACCGGCACGAGTCTGGATGTCGGCGCCGCCGAGCTCTTGTTTGGTGAGGTCCTGACCCAAACGTTTCACGACCGGCGGTCCCGCGACGAACATCGCCGAGCTTTTGGTCATCACCGAATAATGGCTCGCCGCCAATCGCGCCGCACCTAGGCCCGCGACCGAACCGAGCCCAAGTCCAACCACCGGCACGCGCGCCATGTTCGCGGTCGTGTAGGCGTACCAGCGAGTGCCGCCGATGCCGCCCGGCAGATTGGCCGCGCCCTTGGTTTCGATGGTTTTCACCGAACCGCCGCCGCCGGAGCCTTCGATCAACCGGATGATGGGCAGACGGAAGTCGTGCGCCATCTCCTCGGCCATCAACGGCTTCGCCGAGATCGAGGCGTCCGCGGAGCCGCCGCGCACCGTGAAATCGTCGCCGACCACGACTACCGTCCGACCGTCGATCTTGCCGCGGCCGAATACGCAATTCGCCGGCGTCAGGCTTTTAAGTTCGCCCTTCTCGTCATATTCGGCGGTGCCGGCAATCGCGCCGATCTCATGAAAGCTTTTTGAATCGACCAATTTGTCGATGCGCTCGCGAACGGTGAGCCGGCCCTGGTCGCGTTGCCGCTTGACCTTGTCGACACCTCCCATCTCGCGCGCGAAGGCTTCGCGCCGGGCGAGGTCGTCGAGTTCCGGCTTCCAATTCATTCGTATTCTCCGCCCCGATCCAAAAACGCTTTCCTCTTCGTCGACGTGTGGAGGATATCGCGATGCGGAAGACATTCCGCTTGCGAAACAGGCTACCTCAGGCAATCTGCCGCCACAACTTCCGCCCCTTATGATGCCTCCAATCGAATCGCAACGGCGCGGCGGCCGTCGCCGGAGACCGGAATGCCCGACATCAAGATCGTGACCGAGGTGGCCGGGCGCGTCTGCGCGCTCCTCGTCGAAGTCGGAGCAAGTCTCAGCGGAGGCGACGACGTCGCCCTCGTCGAGGCCATGAAAATGGAAATCCCGGTCGCCTCCCCCGCCGCCGGCAAGCTCAAATCCATCCTCGTCAAACTCGACGACATGGTGGCCGAGGGGCAAGTATTGGCGATCGTCGAGACCTGAACGGTTCGATTCGAATCAGCCGTCCGCGTTAGCCTTTTGTTTGCATTTATAGGCCCGGTCACGACGCTGTGAGTTGAGCGGACGCCACGATCTGAGACATGTTCCCGCGAGCCATTTGGGGGAAGAGCCATGATCCGCATTGTTGTGCTTGTTCTGTCGCTGCTGTTCGCTGTGACCGCCCGTGCGGCGCCGATCGAGAACAGCGACGGATTTTGGAGCGAGTGGAACGACGCGACCTTTGCGCGGGCGGCTCAAGAAAAGAAATTCGTGATCGTCTCGCTGCAATCCTGGTGGTGCAAATGGTGCCACATCATGAATCACGAGACCTGGGCAAAGCCGGAAGTCCGCAGCGTTCTGAAAGACAAGTTCATCCCCGTCTATGTGGACCAGGACAGCCGGCCGGATATCTCGCAGCGCTACGAGCGATGGGGCTGGCCCGCCACCATCATCTTCGGGCCCGACGGCACCGAGATCGCCAAACTCCGCGGCTTCTACTCACCGGAGTTTTTCGTACCGGTGCTGACCGCCACCATCGAGGACCCCTCCCCGGTGAAGTACGGCGATCTCGGCGGAGCCGAGCGGGAGCGCACGCTAGCGACCGGCTTGAGCGACGCGCAACGCACCGAGATTCTCGATTTCATCGACAAGGCGTGGAACGACGAATATGGCGGCTGGAGCAGGACCAAATTCATCGACGGCCTGATGCTGACCTGGGCGTTGCAACGGGCGCGGCAGGGTGACACCACGAACGCGCTGCGAATTCAAAAAGTGCTGACGATGATGGCCGAGACCATGATCGACAAGGACACCGGCGCGATGAATCAGGTCAATCTAAAGCCCGACTGGTCGGAGCCGGCGCGCGAGTTCCCGATGTTCGCGCAGGAGGCGGCGCTTTCAGCCTATGCGCGGGCGTGGGTGATGTTTGGCGATCCCGTCTACCGGCAAGCGGCGGACCGCATCTATGGCTTCCTCAAAGACTCGATGGCCGCGCCCGGCGGCGGCTTCTACGCCTCGATGGGCTTGAGTGAAGGCGAGCCCGGCGTCGACCACCGGCTCTATGCGCGCGAAACCGCGCAGGCGATCTCGGGACTCTTGGCCTATTACGATGCGACGGGTGTCGTCGACGCCCGCGACTTGGCCGTTCGCGCCGCACGTTGGGCTTTGGCCAACCGCGCCCTGCAAGACGGCGGCTTCCGCCATGCCGAACAGGACAAGGGCGGGCCTTATCTCGCCGACAATGTCGAGATGGCGAAGGCGTTGCTGGCGCTGCATCGCTCTACCGGCGAGCGCGAATGGCTGACTTATGCGCAATCGACCGCGGACTTCATCGCCAAAACTTTCATCGATCCCGCAACCGGTGGCTTTGTCGTGTCGGCCTCGCCGGATGCGCAGCATCTCGCCAAGCCAATCAAGCAGCGCGAGGACAATGTCACGGCGGTGCGAATGTTCAACCTGCTGTCTTCCTACACCGGCAATTCCAGCTATCGCGAAATCGCCGAGGCCGGCATGGGTTATCTCACCTCGCCGCCGGTGCTCGACGCCTTCGGCTTTTTGCCGGACGTGTTGTTGGCGGAGGACGAGCTGCGCAACGAGCCGGTTCATGTCACGATCGTCGGCGCCAAAGACGATCCACGCTCGGCGGCGCTCTATCGTGCCGCGCTGGCCTATCCGCTCGTGAGCAAGCGCGCGGAATGGTGGGACAAGCGCGAAGGCCAACTCGCCAATATCGACGTCGACTATCCGGATTTTCCCGAAGGCCCCGCCGCCTTTGCTTGCACCAGCACGTTCTGCTCCTACCCGGTGACAGAGCCGGGCGCGATTCAGGCGCAGCTCGATCGTCTCAAGCGCACCCGCAAGCTTTAAGCACGACGAACGCTTCAAGCGAGCGCTTCAAAAATGTCATTGCGCGCGCACAGCTTGGCTGCGCGCGAGTCAAAATGCCGCCGCATTACTGTTCGATCCTGACGTCGTCGATATTCGCTGAGTGGGGACTTTAGGTCAAAGCGAATACTCGTCATGGGTGTCCCGCGTAAAATTCTGACCAGCGTTAGCGCTCTTGCACGCAACGATGATTCACGCCCAGGCTAAGGAGAACCGCATGAAGGAAGCCACCAAAAGGGCGGCCTCGGAGGCGCTCGCGCAAATGCTGGCGGTGACGGCAATGCTCGTCATCGCGAGCGTGCTCTTCTATTGGCGATAATCATCACTACGAGGAGCCAACGCTACGAAGCAATCCATCCGGCACAGCTGAATCAACCCCGAAACACCACCGCATCCACCACGACGCAACCTTTGCCGGCGCTATCGAGCAGCACCGGGTTGAGGTCGAGGCTCATCACTTTCGCGGCGGGATCAAGCATCAGCTCGCCGATCTTGACGATGGCTTCGCACAACGCATCGACGTCCATCGGAACCTCGCCGCGCACGCCGGCGAACAACGGTGCAATCCGCAGCTTTGCGAGCGCGGCCTTGGCGTCATCTTTCGAGAATGGCGGCAACAACAACGTCGTGTCGCGAAAAATCTCGACATATTTGCCGCCATCGCCGACCGCCACCACCGGGCCGAAAACCGGATCGCGATGCGCGCCGATCATGATCTCGCGCCGACCACCCGCCATCGCCGCGACGATGACGCCGTCAAAGCGCGCGCCGTGCTTGCGGATGATCCCTTCCATCTGTGCCCACACCTCGCCGGTCTCCTCGCGGCTCTTGACGCCGAGCTTCACCAACCCGAGTTCGGATTTGTGCGCGATATCGGCCGAGCACCCCTTGACCACGACGGGCCCGCCGATCGCCTCGAACGCCGCCACGGCTTCCGCGCGCGACCGGCACAGCCGATGCGGCACCACGGGAAGGCCGCGCGCGGCCAGTAAGGCGAGGCTGTCGGCTTCGTTCAGCATCGTCGTCGCGGTGGCTGAGATCGCAGGCGCTGCCGTCGTCCGTTGCATTTTGCGCGCGAGCGTGCGCGCCATCAACTCGCGATGGGCGAGAAACTGATGCAGCGCGGTGACCGCCTCGGTCTCGGTCGGAAACACCGATGAGCCCTCCGCGGCGAATTGGTCGGCGACGCTGCGTTGCGTCGCCGCGATCACGAGCGGCTTTCCGGTATGCTTGCCGAACGCGGCTGCGTCGCGTGCGAACGCCTCGACGTCGTAACCGGGACCTGCAACGGGGACGCCGATCAGGAACGCATCGGCCGCGGGGTCTTCCGCAATCACCGGGAGAATGTCGCCGAACAACCGGCTGTTGGACAGCAACGCCGCAGTGAGGTCGATCGGGTTCGTGGTGGTGGCAAAGCTCGGCAGGATGGTTTTAAGCTTCTTGTCGGTCTCCGGTGCGAGCTTCGCCATCGGCATGCCCACCGCGCTCGCCGCATCTGCGGTCAGGACACAGACCGCGCCGGAATTGCTGATCGCCACCAGCCGTCTGCCTTTGGGCTTCCAACCTTTAAGATAAAGTTCGGTCGCTTCGACCAGGCCGCGCATGTCAGGTGCCCGCCAGATGCCGTGATGTTCGAAGAACGCGTCGACCACGCGATCCTCATTGGCAAGCGCGCCGGTATGCGACTGTGCCGCCTGACGGCCGGCTTCAGATCGGCCGGACTTCAGCGCGACGATCGGCAGGTCGCGATCGAGCGCGACCGCGGCGAGTTCTTCGAGGTATTTCGTATCGGGAATGCTTTCGAGATAAAGCAGCAAGAGCTTCACCTCGGGATCCTCGGCGACCGCAACCGCGAGTTCGCCGACGGAAATGTCCGCATCGTTGCCGGTGGCATGCGTGTGACGGACACCGATTCCGCGCTGGCGCAAGAAGCCCACCGGAACCGTCGAGAGCGCGCCGCTCTGGCTGAGCATCGCGACATGGCCCTCCGCGCGGTCCATGTCCATGAACATGGTGGAGAAGCTCGCGATCGCGCCGGTGCCGAAATTGGCGAGCCCTTGCGAATTCGGACCGACAATGCGCATGCCGGCCTTGTGCGCGGCTTCGACCATGCGCCGCTCTTTCGCCTTGCCCGCGACCGCATCGACCTCGCCGAATCCCGACGCCATCACGACGGCGATCTTGACACCATGCGCGGCGCAATCCTCCACCGCGCCGATCGCGTTGTCGCCGGCGACCGCGACGATCGCCATGTCGGGGGCTTCCGGCAGATCGTCGAGGCTCTTGTAACACTTGTGCGCCTGCACCTCGGCGCGAGACGGATTGATGGGGAAAATCTTTCCCTTGAAGCCGAACTTGTCGAGGTAGTGCACAGGACGGCCGCCGACCTTGTTGGGATTTTCCGAGGCGCCAATGATGGCGACGGAGCGCGGGTCGAGGGCGGCCTTGAGACGACTCATGATCTTGTCCTTGTGGAAATTGCAAGAAGGTGGAGAAGGCTCCGCCCCTCAATAAGATTTCGGCAAGCCCAGCACCTTCTCGGCGATGAAACTGAGAATGAGCTGCGGGCTGATCGGCGCGATGCGCGGAATCAGGGATTCGCGCAAATAGCGCTCGACGTGATATTCTTTGGCGTAGCCGAAGCCGCCGTGCGTCATCACGGCCTGCTCGCAGGCGTGAAAGCCGGCTTCGCCGGCGAGATATTTCGCAGCGTTGGCCGCCGGCCCGCATGGCTGGCCTTGATCGTATTGCCAAGCCGCCGACAGCGTCATCAACCACGCCGCCTCCAACTCCATCCAGTTCTTCGCCAACGGATGCTGGATCGCCTGGTTCTGGCCGATCGGGCGGTTGAACACGATACGGCCTTTGGCGTAAGTCGCGGCCCGCGACAACGCAAGGTGACCGAGCCCGACGGCTTCCGCCGCGATCAGAATGCGCTCGGGATTCATGCCGTGGAGGATATATTCGAAGCCGCGGCCTTCCTCTCCGAGGCGATCTGCAAGCGGAATTTCGAAGTTCTCGATGAACAGCTCGTTGGAGTCGACAGCCTTGCGGCCCATCTTGTCGATCTCATGTACCGTGATCCGGCTGCGGTCAAAATCGGTATAGAAAAGACTTAAGCCGTGGGTCGGGTTCTTCACCTCTTCGAGCGGCGTGGTACGCGCGAGCAATAAAATCTTTTCGGCAACCTGCGCGGTGGAGATCCAGACCTTCTGACCGTTGACGACGTATTTGTCGCCAGAGCGTACCGCGCGCGTCTTCAACTGCGTGGTGTTGAGACCGGTGTTCGGCTCGGTGACGGCAAAGCAGGCCTTCTCCGTGCCCGAGACGATCGGTGGCAGCATCCGTTTGCACTGCGCTTCGGTGCCAAATACGACCACGGGGTTGAGCCCGAACACGTTCATATGCACGGCGGAAGCGCCAGACATGCCCGCGCCAGATTCCGAGATCGTCCGCATCATGATCGCGGCTTCGACGATCCCCAGACCCGCGCCGCCATAGGCTTCCGGAATGCAGATGCCGAGCCAGCCGGCATCGGCGAAGGCTTTGTGGAAGTCGGCCGGGAAACCACCCTCCTCGTCCTTCTTGAGCCAATAGGCGTCATCGAACCGCGCGCAGATTTTCGCAACCGCGTCGCGGATCGATTCCTGGTTGGGGCTCAGCGCGAAGTCCATGTGGCTCAAGCCTGTGAGACGTCGAGGGGCTTAGTGACGCCATCGCGGACCAAGGCCGCAATCTCGTCTTCGGAAAATCCGGCTTCCCGCAAAATCTCGGGCCCATGTTCGTTGAGGCGTGGCGCCAGCCGCCTTACCTCCACCGAGGTTTCCGACCAGGTCGCCGACACCTTCATACTGCGGATCGGGCCTTCGGTCGGATGATCGACCACCGGAAAGGAATTCGTCGCGGCGAGATGCGGGTCCTGCAAGAGGCTCTGGAGATCGTGCATCGGCATCACCGGAACGTCGGCCTTGTCCAACAGCTCAAGCCACTCGGCGGTGGAGCGGGTCTCGAAGATGCGGGCGAGTTCGGCATAGACCCTATCGATGTTGGTGGCTCGCCCGGCGAAGGTAGCAAATTTGGGATCGCCGCGCAGATCGTCGCGGCCGGTGGCTTTAAAGAAATTTTCCCACTGCTTGTCGTTATAGACGATCACGCAAATATAGCCGTCCGAGGTTTTGTACGGGCGCCGATCGCGCGACAGATGCCGCGCATAACCACCTTTGTCGAGCGGCGGCTCGTAAGTGAGACCGCCCATGTGATCGCCCATCACGAAACCCGCCATGGTTTCGAACATCGGGATATCGACGCGCTGACCGCGCCCGGTGCGGTCGCGATGCACGAGGCTTGCGCAAATCGCGCCCACGGCCGTGAGCCCGACGATGCGGTCGACCAGCGCGTTGGGGACATAGCGCGGAACGCCGTCACTGGTTTGCGCCATCAAAGCGGGCAGCGCGGTGGCGCCCTGGATCAGATCGTCATAGGCGGGCTTGGCGGCATAGGGGCCGTCCTGGCCGAAGCCGAACACGCCCGCATAGATCAGGCGGGGATTGATTTTGGAGACCACGTCATAGCCGAGTTGCAGCCGCGCCATCGCCTGCGGGCGCACATTGTAGACCAGCACGTCGGCGGTTTCGATCAGCCGCAGCACCACGTCGCGGCCTGCGGGCTTTTTCAGGTCGAGGCAGATGCTGCGCTTGCTGCGGTTGGTGTTGAGAAACACCGGACCCATGCCGGGGTGGCGCGTCGGGCCGATCTGCCGCGTCACGTCGCCGTCGAGCGATTCGACCTTGATGACGTCGGCGCCATAGTCGCCGAGCGCCTGGGTGGCATAAGGCCCCATCAGCACGGTCGTCATATCGACGACCTTGACGCCTTCCAGCGGTCCCATGGCTTCGTTCGCTCCCGGCACTACGCAAACGGCGCCGTCACGCGCGCCATTTTTCTCAAGCCTAGTAACGGCAGAGCGAAGGGAAGATCAAGGGGATCAGGCGTGTGCGTATGGCGATTGCGCTCGTGGATACGTTCCCCGGATGCAGCGCGAGCCGCGACAACGGTGCGCTGCTGATCCGGGGTCCATGTTTAGCGATGGGTCCCGGCTCTGCGGAGCAGCGTCAAGAACGCTGCACCGCGTCCGGGACACGAGATGGCTCACCCCTTCCCCATCATCTTGCGCAGCTCGGTCTTCAGCACCTTACCGTAATTATTTTTGGGCAACGCGTCGAGATACACGTATCGCTTCGGCCGCTTGAAACGCGCGATCGAGGCGAGGCAATGCGCGTCGAGCTTGGCGTCGTCGGCCACCGCCCCTTGCTCCAGCACCACGCAGGCCACGACCACTTCGCCCCAGTCGGGATCGGGGACGCCGATCGCGGAGACCTCGCGCACGTCCGCGTGCGTCAGCAGCGCTTCCTCGACCTCGCGCGGATAGATGTTGGTGCCGCCTGAAATGATCACGTCCTTGGAGCGATCCGACAGCGTCAGGAATCCATCCTCGTCCAGTCGCCCGGCATCGCCGGTGCGGAGCCAGCCGTCCTTCAACGTCTCCGCATTAGCTTTCGGATTGTTCCAGTAACCCAGCATCACGGCGGTGCCCCTGGCCTCGACCTCGCCGGTTTCGCCTGTCGGCAAAACTTTTCCGTCGGCGCCGGTGATGCGAACCGACATCACGCTCTGCGCCGTCCCGACCGAGGCGAGACGTTCGAGGTAACGCGGATGATCGGTCGCCTGGTGCCATTCCCGGCTCAGCGCCGTAATCGTCATTGGTGATTCGCCTTGGCCGTAGATCTGCACGAAGCGTTGACCTAGGGTCGCGATCGCGTCCTTGATATCGGCAAGGTACATCGGTCCGCCGCCATAGATGATGGTGCGGATGCCCTCGCCGTTTTCACCGCGTTTTTTCGCGGCATCGACCAGACGCCGCACCATGGTGGGGGCTGCGAACATCACGACATTGTCGAGCTGCCGGCCGAGATTGAGCACTTCATCCGGATCGAAGCCGCGGGATTCGGGAATCACATGCCGTCCACCCATGCGGACGTGCGGGAAATGATAAAGCCCCGCACCGTGCGAAATCGGCGCGGCGTAGAGCGAGGAATCGTTTGGCGTCGCGGCATCGACGTCGGCGAGATAACAGAGCGTCATCGCCACCAGATTGCCGTGGCTGAGCATCACGCCTTTGGGACGGCCGGTGGTGCCCGAGGTATAAAATAGCCAGGCGAGGTCATCGGTCTCGCGCCATAACGGCGCGGGCGTTCCTTCACCGGCGCGCATCATCCGATATTTGTCGCTATCGACCGACAGCGTTTTCATTCCCGCCGGCCAATCGGCCGACGCCTCGAGCAACGCGGCCACCGTGTCGTCGGACACAAAGGTGAGCTTGGCGCCGGCGTCGCTGCAAATCCATGCCGCTTCGCGCCCATGCAGTTTGGCGTTGATCGGGAT
>Ga0137358_10001038_pt1 | contig 14410 bp, 12 predicted proteins | sample Mad1_20_16metaG_FD_105551 | JGI IMG/M metagenome (GOLD analysis project Ga0137358, IMG submission 105551) | Vadose zone soil microbial communities from Angelo Coast Range Reserve, California, USA - Mad1_20_16 metaG | ecosystem: Environmental > Terrestrial > Soil > Vadose zone | place: USA... | reverse complement strand
ACACGAACTTGGATAAGCTTTGTCAAGAATTCTTCAACCGCACCGCTCGATTTTGCTTTCGCTCTCCGATCAAAGCCAATATCGTCGCCTTTCAACTGATCGATTGAATGGCTAAGAATCTGGAGCGCGCTTTCACACTTTTCGAGTTAGTGATTGTCATCTTGGTCATCGCCATACTCGCCTCGATTGCTTACCCGATTTTCATCGACACGCAGGAGCGCGCGAAAGTAGCGAAAGACATGAACAACCTTCGCCAGATCGGGATCGCAACTCAGCTGTACATGAACGACAAAGATGGCGCTCTTCCGGGCTCAACAACCGCAACGTGGATGTCACAATTATGTCCAAAATACACGGGCGCCTGGGGCATTTTCAAATCGCCCTTGGATACGACACGCTTGCCATCAGAAGCCGGCACTGGAAGTCCACCATCACCGATCAGCTACGGCATCAACTCCAAGATCTACGACGTAAACAACGTTGCAATATCCGCTGACAAAATTGCCAAGCCTACAGTCTTTATATTGTTCGCGCCGGCGCAAGATAACGCAACGACGGTGAACTTCCAAGGTCTGGCCACTACGCCTGGGCCAGGCGTTACTGTTCTCGGAAATAGCAGCACGGTAACAAGCAATCCTCCTAATAGTGGAGCGGCCCCAGGCGGGACGCAGAGCAACCGCACCCGGATTAATGCGCTTTTCGCTGATTTGCACTGTGAGAACATGCTTTGGTCCGCGTTTACCAATACAACGCCGAACCCATCAACCGACCCGGATCAGTGGACCCCGTACGTTCCGTATCCGTAGCGGCTCTGGAAATTCGCGGCCCGGCATATCACTATCCGGCGCTTGTCGGCTCGAATCTGCTCGCACGACTCGGGGATTACACGCGCAAATATCTGCCTCGCGAAACGTGCGCAGTTATTTCAGATAGCAATATCGCGCCGCTCTTCGCCGACCACGTGAAGCGCGGTTTAGCGTCAGCTGATTTCCAGCCGACGCCGATCACAATCCCAGCGGGCGAGAAATCGAAGACACTTCAGCAAGCCGCTGCGATTTGTGATCAGATGATTGCCGCCGGCTTGGATCGACAATCTTTTGTCGTTGGACTCGGGGGCGGCGTGATCGGAGATATTTCGGGATTCGTCGCGGCGATTTATCATCGGGGAATTCCGCACGTGCAAATTCCAACCACGCTTCTGGCCATGGTGGACAGCTCCATCGGTGGGAAGACGGGTGTGAACACCAGCGCCGGAAAAAACCTGATCGGAGCAATTCATCACCCTGCGCTCGTGATTGACGATGTCGATGTCTTGAAAACTTTGCCACGACGCGAGTTTAATCAGGGCTTCGCCGAGATCATCAAGCACGCGATCATCGCGGACGCGGAAATGTTTGTAGGCCTCAAAAATGTCGATCTTGAAGACCTCGCGCCGCTGATCCGTCGCAACATCGAAATAAAATCGAAAATCGTGGCAAAAGACGAGCGTGATCGCACCGGCGAACGCGTGCTTCTTAATTTCGGTCATACTGTTGGCCACGCGATCGAGCGCGCCGGGGATTACCGCGAATTTCTTCACGGCGAAGCGATCAGTCTTGGAATTGTCGCAGCCTGCAGTGTTTCAATGAAAAAAGCGGGGCTGCCGCGCGACCAGCGCGATGGAATTGTCGATCTCTTGCACCGATTTGATTTGCCCGCGCGGCTGCCGCCAAATTTTCAGCGCGAGAGGATTTTCCAAGCGCTTCCATACGATAAAAAATTCGAGAGCGGAAAAATCCGCTTTGTCGTGACACCTCGGATCGGGTCGGCGCATTTATCGAACGAGGTGACAATGGAAGACATTCGCGAAGCAGTTGATCAACTGTAGGGTGTCTGTGTCAGATGCCAGACTTTCACAGAAACCCCCTGCAACAAGCGATTGAGGTCAATCGCCACTACGTCTTGCTTTCGAATAATATTCGACCAATCCATCGACCACGCTGTCGGCGTATTCGCGAAAAATGCTTTTCCGCTCGATGCCGTTAACATTTCGGACTCCTTCGTAATCGCCAGCCTGGATGCGAGCAAAAGCGTCTCTGCTATTCATGACGTACGGCTCGCAATAAACGACCGGACAACGATAAAGCCGCGTCGCGAGCAAATTGCGCGCGTACACGTAACCGCTGCTGCCGACCCTGGTTGTGCTGTTCGTGGTCGGATATTCATAAGGCGGCAATTTTGTTTCGCGAGCCATTGCAGCCGCAATCGTGTCGGCGAGCGGCAATTCTTCATCGTAGGCGCGGCTCAAGAGTCGCCGGATCATCTCGAATCGTTCATCGTCGAACTCGAGCTCGTCTTGCAAATACGATCCATTCACGAGCAAATGAAGATGATTCGCGTCGATCAAAGTCGGGTTGTTCGGATCGCCCCAACCCTCAGCATTGAAATGCAAGCAAAGCACGAGATCCGGATGCAATTTCGTGTTCACGAGCACAGCCCGCCGACGGATCTCGCTGTAACGATAAAATAAAATTTCGCTCTGCCAGCGAATTGTTTGCTCTTTTTCGGGATCGTTTGGATCAAGAACGTCCGGTCGCGGATGCGGCACGCCGTTCTTAATAAGAATTTTTCTGGCGAGTTCCCGAAAATCGTCCGGCCGTTTTGCCGTGACTGGTTCGTTGCTGTTCCGGACAAAGAAAACTTTCGCGCCCAACTCGCGAAGTCGCGGCGCCAGGAGTCGCGCGACGTTCAAGACGAGATCGCCTTCCTGGACTGGCTTGCTGCTGTCGACCTGAAACCAGCGCTCTTCCATCTTTGCCCATTTTCCACCGAGATGACCTGGGTCGAGCGCGAGCCGTAAACCCGATAGCGGCTTTTCCGGTTTCGCGGGCGGCAACGATTTCGCCGCACGCCAAAGGTGCGGTACCGGATTACACGAGGCGTCGTTCTCCGCGAACCGCAGCGTAAAAAACTTTTGCGCCTTCCGATTCATCAGGATCCGGGCGGCGTTCTCGTTTATTTCGATCAAATCCTGAGCGAATCCATGCGTGCAGTAAACGCCCTGAATTAATCGGGTAAACTCGTCGTGAGTAATCGTTTCCTGATATTTTTCCAAGACGGCCCACTTTGGATGCGAGCCAAGAATTCCAAGATTATCCGCAGCTTGGCTGTTCCCAGAAAGGATCGACAAAGAGAGCGCGAGGAGACCGAGTTGGCTTCGCACTTTCTCGAAATGAAACATCGACGTTGTGAGCTTCTTTAATACGATGCCTGCAGAATGCTACGGATTCTTTTTCTAGGTGATATCGTCGGTGAGCCGGGGCGCAATGCCGTCATCGCCCGTTTGCCCGAGCTGAAAGAGAAGCACGTATTGGATTTCGTCATTGTGAACGGCGAGAACGCCGCCGGCGGTCGGGGAATAACAGGAAAAATCACAATTGATCTTTTGCGGGCCGGAGTTTCGGTTGTCACAAGCGGCGATCATATTTGGGACCAAAAAGAGATCGTTGCATTCCTCAATCTCGAACCGCGCTTGCTGCGCCCGGTGAATTATCCCGATGGCGCACCCGGCAGCGGATCGATCGTGCTGGAAACAGCGAAGGGCAAAATCGGCGTGATCAACATCCAGGCTCGCACCTTTATGCAACCGATTCTGGAGAACCCGTTTCACGCGGTGGAAGCAGCAGTGGCGAAAATACGCGGTGAGACTGCAAACATCATTGTAGATGCACACGGTGAGACAACGAGCGAGAAAATAGCGCTTGGCCGATTTCTCGATGGAAAAGTATCGGCTGTTATCGGGACTCACACGCATGTTCAGACAGCGGACGAGCAAATCTTCCCCGGCGGCACGGCGTTTTTGTGCGACGCAGGGATGTGCGGTCCGGTCAATTCAATTCTCGGGCGCGCCATCGAACCAATCATGAACCGCTTCATTTCAAATCTGCCGGGGTCGTTTCCTGTCGCTGCCGGCGAAGTGCGGCTGCGAGGAGCATTGATCGAGATCGACGAAACAACCGGGCGTGCTCTGCGGATCACGCGCGTGGACGAGGCGGGACTGAGTGAGTCCGCCGCACCGGAACCCGAGCCAAAAATCGACATCGAACACGCGTCTTCCCAGGAACAAACCTAAAGAGTTGCGCTTGCATGCCAGCTATTCGCGGCTTGAGTTTCGAATTCTTCAAAAAGACCAACGTCCAAAGAAAATGATGAAAAAATATTCTGCTCTTACTCTGATCATGGCCGTGGCGCTTTGCGGATCGCAAGTCGCCCAGGCACAAGGCAACAAAGAAGCGAACAAGCTTGCGCGAGACGGCGCGGAAGCCTCCAAGAGTCAAAATTACGACAAGGCCGTGGAGCTGCTTCGCAAAGCGACCGCTCTCGACCACAAGTACGCTGCGGATCTCGCCGTTGCCTACCAGCAACGCGGATTCGCCTTTGCGAGCAACCAGAACTTTCAGGGTGCCGTGCAGGATTTCACCGAAGCGCTCAAAATCAATTCACGAGACGCGCGCATTTACGAGCAACGCGCAGCAGTGGAGATGAAAATGCGCGATTACGACAAGGCACTGGCCGATTACTCCGAGCTGATCAAGCTCAAGCCAAACGAAGTCCGCTACCTGAACTATCGCGCCTATATTTACGAGGTTAAAGACGACGTTCAGAATTCGATGGCGGATACGGAGAAAGTTTTGAAGCAGGATCCCAATAATCAGGACGCGAAAACCCGGAAACAGCGCTTGGAGCAGAAGCTAGCTGAAAGGATGCCATTGACTCCGCCGCCACGTGCCAGTTCGCCAAAAGCATCACCACCAGCGGCAAAGACACCCTAGCCTGCGAGAGGAGGCGAGACGCGCAGCCGTTTGCGATTACGTTCCGTTCGGTGAACTGGCCGTCTCGTCTTCGCCGACTGTTTTCGGCGGCGCGCTGAATCGCCGTTTCCGTCGGTTCGCCGGCAAGGGCGAAAGTGTCATTGTCACGTTTCGCCCCGTGATTTTCGGCTCCATTTCCACTTGTGCCATGCCGGAAAGATCGTCACGGACCTTTTCCATCAACTGCATGCCGAATTCCTGATGCGCCATTTCCCGACCCCGAAATTGCAGCAGTACCCGAACTTTATTTCCTCGATCGAGGAATTCTTCACCGTGACGAATTTTCGTCAGATAATCGTGATCGTCGATGTTAACCCGGAATTTAAGTTCTTTCAACTTCGCGCCCGCCGGTCTTCTGTCCCTCTCGTGTTTGGAGATATCGTATCGGAATTTTCCGAGCGCGACGATCTTGCAAACCGGCGGATTTGCCGTCGGCGCAATCTCGACCAGATCGAGGCTGAGACTTTGAGCTTTGCGCAAGGCATCCGACAACTTCATGACGCCGAGCTGTTCGCCGCTGGAGCCTAAAATGACCCGGACTTCGCGGGCGCGAATCCGACCATTTACACGAAATTGTTGTTGCAGATTAAGTCAAGCTCCTTGCCGGCGAAACGCGAGTGTTTCGTCCCGCCGTATTTTCCTTCATCGCAATTTCCGGCTTCCACTTGCGTGAATTGACCGGAACACTCTGACACCGCCGCAGTTGCGATCGACCACGACAATGGGCTCGTGTTTTCGCGAGCCGAAGGGAAGTTGTAAACAAGAATTCGCCGCTGGCAAGGCCAATCTCGTGACAATCACATGTCGATCTTGCGTCAAGCGGGTGGAACTCCGAAATGCGCGGCATGTGTTGTGTAAGCCTCCGCATCATCCAACATCGCGCCAAGCGCAGTGACCAGCGGCGTTGCCCTCGCAAATCCGGAGAACACTGCACGATCGCCAATTTCGCTGTCGAGGACAAATGTGGGCCGCTGCGTCACTTTCAACGAGTGAAAATCAGCGGTATCGGCGCGAACACGCGTCTCGATCACAACCGAACGGGCGCGTTCGAGCAATTCTTTTGTGTCGAGATTGCCCGCTTTCGCTCCAATCTCTGCAGCGACTTTCCAGTCAGCAAATCTCTTTGCCTCATGCAGTCCCGCATAAGCCAGTGCGAGCCGCACACGGTCATCAGTAACTCCAAAATCCCTCGCAGCTTCAGCCACACAATTGGGCGCGAGATATTCCGGCTGGCCCGGTTCGAACCATGCACTGCTCAACATGAAAGGCGAGCGCATGATGGTGCCGCTGCGCCGGTAAAACCATTCTTCCTGCTCGCGTGAAGCCGGCAGCCCGGTTTTATCGAGCAGCGCAATCTTCCACAGAAATTCCACTCTGCCTTCGTAGCGCCTTTTCAACTCAGCCCACGCCGGCTCGGCGAAGAAACACCACGACGAAATGACATCAAGGTAGTAGGTGACGGAAATGCGCATAAACTGAATTGGATGTTGGACGTTTTCTGCCTTGCGCAAACTAACCTTCAACGCCCAACGTTCAACGCCCAACGTGCGATGACTGCTCGCGTCTTTGTAAGGTCAATACCGTGAACCTGAATCACGTTTTTCTTTTTCTGGCAGTGGTTTCACCCCTGCTTGTCTTGGCGCGGGCGTGGCGTCCCGGTGGACCTACCCATGGCTGGCGCATCGCCGCGCTCATCGTTCTCACGATTACCAGCATCGCGTGGATCCTCTCGCGCACTACAGCCGGATACATCGGCGGGGCGCTCTGGTTCGCTCTTCTGTTTCTTCCGGCAATTGGATTGCGCAAAATGACGGAGCTTGCCGCGCACGGAGATTACAAAGCGGCCCGAAGACTTGGCGCGGCTCTCCAAGCGTTGCACCCGACCCCTGAGTTGCGCGGCCAACTACAACTCTTTCGTCGTTTAGAGGAATCTAATCAGCTGCGGAACGTTTCGGGATTCGGCCCGCCCCCAATTGCGCAGAAACCTGCGCAGCAAGAACCTGTCCTGAGCGCGAGCCGAATAGATCGACATCGTCCTTTTCAGCGCGCGCCCGTCGTTCTCATCTTAATTCTCCTTAATACGGCCGCCTTTTTGTTCGAAATCTCGTTCGGCGATTGGAATGACCCGGAAGTTTTGCACCGGATTGGCGCCTTGGAGCCGTACGCTGTTGTGATGCAAGGCGAATACTGGCGTCTTTTCACCGCGCTTTTTTTGCACGGCGGTTTCGCCCATCTGCTGTTCAATCTTTTCGCGCTCTATGTTCTTGGCCCACCCCTGGAGCGATCAATTGGGGCGGCGAGATTCGCCGTGTGCTATTTAGTTTCAGGACTTGCCTCGAGCGCGGGCGTAGTGCTCCTGACAGTGATCGGCCTCGTGCAAGTGGCTCAGCTCGTCGGCGCATCGGGATGCATCATGGGCGTGGTCGGCGCGTGGGCCGGATTTTTGCTGCGACACCGTCACGCGCCGCACGCGAGACAGCGCCTGGCAAATGTCTTCATGATTATCGCGATCCAAACAGCCTTCGATCTTTCGACACCGCAAGTGAGCATGGCGGCGCATCTTTGTGGATTAATCGCCGGGTTTTTTCTCGGGCTTATTCTCACCCCGCATGCAGTCCCTGCAGTCCCGCGGTCGCGGGATGACCCTGGCCAGAACTGAAACGCGGTTGCCGCAAGTAACGACCGCGGCTAGAACCAGCGGTAGATGAACCGATCAGAGGCTTCGCATCGCTACGCCATCCGCGGAGGCAAGGAAGGCAAACAGCGTCTGAACCTCCTAGCTCGTGTGATGTTGCCAACGACGTCGCAACTACTGAAAACGGTCGGTCTCAGGCAGGGAATGGATTGCCTGGATGTAGGCTGTGGTGGCGGCCACGTATCGCTCCTTATGGCAAGCATGATTGGCCCGGCAAGTAAGGTCGTCGGCACTGACACAGATAAAGAAATTATCGAGCTGGCAAAAGAAGACGCCGAAATCGCAAAGACAGGCAACGTCGAGTTTCGCGAGGTGGATGCATGCCTGTGCCAATCGCACGAAGACTACGATTTGGTTTACGCGCGCTTTCTCCTCTCGCACTTGAGAGAGCCTGAGAAATGCCTTGAAACAATGGTAGAGGCTAGCAGGCCCGGAGGAATAATTGTCGTCGAGGATATCGATTTTGCCGGCAGCTTTTGTTATCCGATTCGTGCAGCTTATGAGAGGTATTTGGAACTCTATCAGAAGGTCGTAGCGCGAAGAGGCGGTGATCCGAACATCGGCCCCAAGCTGCCAGGGATGCTGCGCAAAGCAGGCGCGAAAGACATTCAACTCAATGTGGTTCAACCGACTCACTTGCAAGGTGAGGGCAAATTGATGGCCTCAATGACGATGGAGCGAATATCGGGCGCGGTGATTTCGGAAGGACTCGCCACTGAAAGCGAGGTGCAGCAGATTGTTAATGAATTGAATCACGCTGCGACAGATTGTGAAACGGCGATGAGCTTGCCCAGAGTTTTTCAGGTCTGGGGCCGATCTGCAAGAATGCGGGGTGCGTGATAAACTGGAAGTGTAATGCAAGATCGACATCTTCATTCTAGCCAGACTTGCCGGAGCAAGTTTTCTTGATTAACTCCCGCCCTGGTTTCCGCTGCCTTGCTCGCATGCCAACTTTCCAAACTTACAATGTGACGCCGATCCTGCCAGCGGCGCTCGAGCCGCTGCGCGAGTTGAGTTTCAATCTTTGGTGGACATGGGAGCCTGCGGCGCGTCGTCTTTTTCGGCAGCTCGATCCAGAGCTTTGGAATCGGACCAATCACAATCCGGTGCGTATGTTGCAGCTTTCGCGACAATCGCGGCTAGAAGAAGTCTCGCAAGACAAGGCTTTCCTAAGGGAACTGAAGGAAGTGCACGATGCATTCGGCAATTATCTCTCTCGAAAAGACACCTACGGAAAAACCGGACCTGGAAGCGGGATCAAAAATCCGGTTGCTTATTTTTCTGCTGAATTTGGTTTTCACGAATCGATCCCAAATTATTCCGGCGGTCTCGGGATCCTTGCCAGCGATCATTGCAAATCGGCCAGCGATCTCGATCTAAACTTCGTCGGGATCGGCCTGCTTTACCGCCATGGTTATTTCAGGCAGCAGATCGACAAGGAGGGCGTTCAGGAAGCGATCAATCTGAATCAAAGCTTTTATCACCTCCCGATTCGCGAAGTCCGCCGCGGTGACACGAACTTGCTCATTTCGGTGCCAATTCTGGAACGAGAAATTTTCGCCAAGCTTTGGGAACTCCGCGTTGGCCGCGTAAGCATTTATCTTCTCGATACCGATATTGCTGAAAACAGTGCCGAGGACCGGCGGATCACCGCCGAGCTTTATGGTGGCGACCTCGAAATGCGGATGCGTCAGGAAATCGTGCTCGGGATCGGCGGCGTCAAAGCGCTGGCCGCGCTGGGCATCGCGCCTGACGTATTTCACATGAACGAAGGGCACTCGGCGTTCCTCGCGCTCGAACGCGTTCGTCTCAACGTCATCGAGAAGAAGCTCGATTTTTATTCCGCGCTTCAAGTCGTAGCGGCGGCGAACGTATTCACTACACATACCCCCGTTCCAGCTGGTAACGATTCCTTTCCACGCGAAATGATGCGGAGATATTTTGGCAGTTTCGCGAAGGAACTAGGCATTCCCTTTGATGAATTATTCTCTTTTGGCCAGACGCGTGTCGATCCGAACGACCCATTTAGCATGACCATTCTGGCACTGCGCCTCAGCCGGCATACCAATGGCGTGAGCAAATTGCATGGCGACGTTACGCGATCGCTCTGGAAAGATGTGTGGGCCGGCGTGCCGGTGCACGAAGTGCCGATCACGAGTATCACCAACGGCATTCACACAAAAACATGGATGGCGCCCGAGTTTTCAGCGCTTTACCGCAAGCATCTCGGCGCGTGGGAGGAACATCTCACCGAACCCGAGTTTTGGCGCGGCGTGATCGACATTCCCGATGCGCAGCTCTGGGAGACTCATCAGAAACTCAAACTGCGGCTAATTGAGTTTGTGCGTGAGCGGGTGCGGCGACAGCGCCAGCGCCTGGGAGAATCGCCGGAATCGATCCGGAGGGTGAACCGCATTCTTGACCCAGAGATTTTAACGATTGGTTTTGCGCGCCGTTTCGCGACTTATAAACGCGGCACACTTTTGTTAACCGACAAGGAACGGCTCAAGCGATTGCTCAACGACACAACCCGGCCGGTGCAATTCATTTTCGCAGGTAAAGCGCATCCACGTGATGAAGGGGGCAAGGCGCTTATCCAGGAAGTTTATAAATTCAGTCGCGAAGCTGGCGTCGAAAATCGCGTCGTTTTTCTGGAAGATTACGACAGTTACATCGCGCGCCGTCTCGTGCAGGGTGTCGATCTTTGGCTCAACCATCCGCTTCGTCCGCTGGAAGCGAGCGGCACCAGTGGAATGAAGTCCGCGCCGAATGGCTGCATCAATCTGAGCGTGCTCGACGGTTGGTGGCGCGAAGGCTACAACGGCAACAACGGCTGGGCGATTGGAGCCGAGATTGATAAGGGCACGACCGAATTTCAGAACGAAGTGGACGCGAACAGTCTTTATCAGTTGCTCGAGAACCAGATCATTCCGCTCTATTACGCAAAGCCGGACGGCAAACTTCCCCTCGCCTGGCTGCAGTTGATGCGCGAATCCATTCGTGGCGTCACGCCAGTCTTCAACACGCAACGCATGGTGAAGGAATATACCGAGCATCTTTATGTTCCCGCTGCGCAATCGTACGAAAATTTCGCTCGCGATGGCTGCGGCCCAGCCACGCAACTGAGCCAGTGGAAGACGCAAATACGCAAGGATTGGCCGCAAGTGCAGATTTCCGATGTTCAGATCGTCAACAAAGATCGACAAAATATTTTGGTCGGGGAATCGTTGCAGATAACCGCGCGCGTTCATCTCGGCGCAGTCGATCCGAACCATGTGCGCGTGGAGGCATACCACGGCGAAGTAGGTAACGGCGACATCCGCAATCCCACGGCGACCGTGCTGAATCAGAACAGCCAGGCGGATGCGGACGGCAATTACATCTATCAAGGCTCAGTCCCGGCTGCCGAAAGCGGCACTTACGGATTCAGCGTGCGCGTCGTGCCTACTCACTCACATTTGATGCAAGCGCACGAACTGCGTCTGATCACGTGGTCGTAGCTCTCTAGCCACGCGACTGTGGCGCGTCAGTCAGCGCGTTTTAACAGCCGACGACTACTGCGATCGCTAAAACTGCACTGAAATCCCGCCGTGCAAACGGTAATCGGGAACAACCTGTAGCGCGGTGTTGTCGATCAGCACCGGTAATTCAGCAGCAACTTCCGCGCTCCAGCGCCCGCGCGACACTACGATGCGCGGACCTAGAAAGACGGAAGTGATGCCGGTGTCCTCCGCCTTTTCGCCGCGGAATCGATCGACATCTTTGTATTCACCGGAGGCTACAAACTGCACCCCGACTGTGGTGTCGCGGTTACGGACGATGTAGTAACCGGGTCCGCCCGCCCAGACGAGATCGTTGGCGAAGTGATATTGATGGGTGCCATCACCGCGCAAGGTGAATTGGACGTTCGCTTCAAAGAAGACATTCTTGTAACGGAGCGACGTCTGCTCTCCAAAGATGCCGTCATACGATCCCGTTCCGAGGGTGAGATCGTGCCCGTGGATCCCACTCGCGGGCGCGCCGGGAATCTCGATTTCGTGAAATTCTTCCTCGAGCCGGCTGCTGTCACCGGTTGGAAATTTGATTCCGGTCAGCAAAACCGCCGACGCCGTGAAGTCCGGCTCATGCTCGATCGCAATGGGATTTTTGCCCTCGAATTCAAAGCTTCTCCGCGCCGGCGACGCGTAATGAAAAAGCACCGTTTTCAGCAAAAGGGACACATCTCCCAGACCGGAAACTGTGCCGCGATCAATCTTAAAACCTTCCGGCCTTTTGAATTCGCGATAAATCAGCGGGACATTGAGTTGAAGAGCGAAGCGGCTGTTGATTTGGTAACCGGCCACAATCTGCGTGATCGAACTGTTTTCATATTGTCCGGTCGGATTTGCGACTTCGTGTCCATCCACTTGAACGGTCGCAAAACGGGTGAATTGCTCGCCGACCGCCGCGTACCATCCGGCCAGCCAGGGAGAAAAATGGGTCGATTCCATTCCCGGCATGGCGTTGAGCTGTGGCGTGTAACAGCCGCAAAGATCGCACGCGCGACTCGTGACCACACCCGCCACGACAAAGACCAACAAACAAAACAAACGTAAAATTTTCATTTGGTTCCTCCTAAAAATGGGAGCGACGCTGCAAAATCCCGCAGCAGTCCCCGATTTGTTGATGCGCACGACTGCGATCCGGGCACACCCAGTGCGCAGTCGATTTCGAATCGCGAATTAGCTCAGGAGGAATCGCGGCGGAGGAACCGGTGGCGAATGCCCGATGTTGCAGAATGAAAAATCAACCGATGCGTACTCAAAAAGCCTAAAAGGCGGCGCCAAACCAATCGCGCGCGGCGCACAGATCGTGTCGATCTTCTGCACCGGCGATTGGAGATCAGATTTTTTCTCGGAATCCTTTCCTCTGCTCACGGCGTGACAAAGCGAGCACGGATGAGAGCCGTCGAAGGTCTGCGTGATCGCTTGGCGCAGCGGCGCGCACCTCGAATAATCTATGATCATCGTTGTCCACGCCACCGATTGAAGCGCGATCCAATGCAACCCGATCGCGCAACAGAGCGCGAAAATCGTGGCGATGCGGCCGGCGCAGCGAAGCACGATTGCGATGCTAATTAGCAGCTCGTCAATGTCAACGCTCGGTCTTTTGAGCAGGGACCGCCGCACCCAGGATTGCCCGCGCTTTTAACTGGTCAAAGGAGCTACGACACGCTATAAACCGGTTTCTACCGTGAAAAAAGGCCCTCAAAAATCAGCCCTATTCGCAATTACTGTCTCTGGATTCGCTCTTGTCGGCTTTGTCGGCGCACAGACCGCGTTTCGCAACTTCAATGACGCGTGGGGTCCCCGCTATCGGCCGGCACTTCAAATTCCCACGCCTTCAACGCACCCAATGCCGCATGGGATTGGTCCCGCCAACCGGATTCGGCACTGGAACGAGATCGCGATCAATGCGAGCGGGCTGGATCACACGCCTGTCGCCGTAGGGGAAAATCGTGTTTTCGGAGAACAATTGGGTCCAGCGCGCGCGAGCCGAGCGATGGCGATTGTGCATATCGCGATTTTCGAAGCAGTAAATGCAATCGACGGCGGCTGCCAAAGCTATACTGGCCTTGCCGCGGCGCGCCCCGACACGTCGATGGAATGTGCAATTGCACAAGCGGCGTGCGCTACGCTGGACGCGCTCTTTCCTTCGCAAAAGACGGCCTTCGACCAGCAATTGGCTAGCGAACTGGCTCAGATTCCAAATTCGCCTCGCAAGACAGATGGCGTCTCACTAGGGCACCGCGCCGCTTCGGCGATACTTGCGCTTCGGGCCAATGATGGATCGCAGCAGGCGGAACCGCGTGTCGGCATTCAGTTCATCACCAGTAACGACCCGGGGAAATGGCGCCAGGACCCGATCAGCCAGCATCCATTGGCGCTCGGCGCGTACTGGGGTTTTGTCCAACCTTTCGTATTGCAATCCTCGAACCAGTTCCGCGCGCCGATGCCGCCTGCATTGAACAGCGTCGAATACGCAGCGGCTTATAACGAAGCGAAATCAATCGGCGGTGACGGGATCGTAACTCCGATAACCCGCACCGCAGAACAAACTCAGATCGGAATTTTCTGGGCTTACGATGGAACGCCGAGCCTTTGCGCGCCGCCGCGGTTATACAACCAGATCATCATGCACATCGCCGATCAGATAGGCACAAGCTCGAACCCCGCGGAACTGGCACGGCTGTTGGCCCTCACGAACGTCGCGATGGCCGATGCCGCCATAGCGATTTGGGAATCGAAATACTATTACCAGTACTGGCGACCGGTCACCGCCATCCGCGAGGCGGACGCCGGCACCGGGCCAACGGGACTTGGTGACGGCAATCCCGCCACCATCGGCGATCCAAACTTTTCTCCATTCGGCGCCCCCGCCAGCAATCTTAACGGCCCTAATTTTACACCGCCGTTCCCATCATATCCGTCGGGGCACGGTGGATTCGGAGGCGCGCTCTTCGAAACGTTGCGCAAATTTTATCGGACAGATCAAATTGCCTTCACCTTTGTTTCCGACGAATTCAACGGCGTGACGCGCGACAACAGCGGCAATGTGCGCCCACTCGTGACGCGCAGCTTCTCCTCGCTATCTCAGGCGGAAGAGGAGAATGGACAAAGCAGAATTTATCTCGGTATTCACTGGGCATTCGACAAAACAGAAGCGATCGCGCAGGGACGTCGCGTGGCGGACTATGTGTTTGCGAACGCGTTTCTCCCTGTGAACAGGACTCAACCGCGTCCGAAATAGCTACTTCGGAACAAATGCGCCATTGCCTTTGTCGAGATAAATGGTCGAACCGACACGCGAGATTTGAAGCGATTGT
>Ga0137358_10001020_pt1 | contig 14504 bp, 10 predicted proteins | sample Mad1_20_16metaG_FD_105551 | JGI IMG/M metagenome (GOLD analysis project Ga0137358, IMG submission 105551) | Vadose zone soil microbial communities from Angelo Coast Range Reserve, California, USA - Mad1_20_16 metaG | ecosystem: Environmental > Terrestrial > Soil > Vadose zone | place: USA... | reverse complement strand
CGCGCTTCCTCACGCAGCCGCAGAATTTCCAGTTGTCCCAGCTTGTAAGCCAAAGCCTGTCCCGGCCACGCAATATAGCGATCTACCTCGCTTTGCACGTTGGGCTCATCCATGGCGGTGTAGCGGTGAAAATACTCCACCATCCTTTCTCGTGACCAGTGTTTCTCGTGCACGCCGGTATCAATCACCAGCCGGATATCGCGCCACATCTCGTTTTCCAGCCGGCCGTAGTCGCTGTAAGTGTCTTCGTAGAAGCCGATTTCTTTGCCCAGACGTTCCGAGTAGAGCGCCCAGCCCTCGATGAACGCGGTGTAGTGTCCGTTCTGGCGAAAGCGAGGCAAATCTTTCAGTTCCTGGGCGATAGAAATTTGTAGATGATGCCCAGGGACGCCTTCGTGGTAAGCGATGGCTTCAATGTTCAGCTTCAGCCGATGTTCCGGGTCCCACTCGTTCACATTAATATGTCCCGGACGAGAACCGTCCGACGCCCCGGCACTGTAATCAGCCGGAACCGCATTCTTGGAGCGGAACGGATCCATGGGAATGACCTCAAGCTTGTTCTGCGGCAGCCGTCCAAAGAGTTTGGGCAGTTGCTTCTCCATCTGACGGGTGTACTGGGTATACAGCTGCAGCACCTGCTCGCCCGAGGTCGCGTAGAATTTGCGATCACTCTTGATGTGTTCATTCAAGCTGGCCAGATCATTGAAGCCAAGTTTCTTGGCCAGCACCAGCATTTCAACTTCAGTCGCAGCCAGCTGTTTGAGTCCAATCTGGTGTATTTCCTCGGGGCTCAGGTCGGTCGTCGTCCTCCGCCGGACTTCATAGCGATACCGTTCCACCCCGTCGGGCAGCGCCCAGACTCCCGGGTCGGTGCGGCCATGAGGCGCGTAGTCATCGCGCACAAACGTAGTGAAGCGCTTGTATGCCGGAAGGATCTCGAGTTGGACCGCGGACAACACCGCCGATCGCAACCGCTTCTGATCAGCGTCGGAAATACCGGCAGGAAACTTGTCCACCGGCTTGGCGAACGGACTGCCCTCAGCATTTTGATCAGAAATCTCCTGGGCTTGCGCCACCACTTTTTCCAGCAGGTAACGCGGCTGCATCAGGCCGTCTTTCATCCCCTGCCGCATGTTGGCGGTCACCTGCTCGAGCATTTTGGGGACCTGGTGCAATCGCGAAATGTAGTCGTCGTAATCCTTGACGCTGTTGAACGGGGTCAAACTCAATAGTTCTAGGAGGTTCAGATGCGGGCCTCCCATCTGGTTCACCGGCATTTCCCAATTTTTGAAACGCGCTCCTTCGATATCCTGCCGCAGGTTTCGAATCATTAATTCCCGGCTAAGGGAATCCTGCGCCGAGAGTCCGGCTGGATCAATCGCCTCGAAGCGGGTGAGAAATTTGCCTCGGGCTTCCACATCCGACTGGTAAAACTCCGGCGAATGGTCGTCGAGACGATCGTTGTAGCGGTTATCGCCCAATCCTGTAGCCATTTCCGGATTGGTGCGGAGTTCGTACTGCCATTCTTCATCGAACAGGGCAAGCAATTGGGCCCGCCGGCCCTCGATATCCGCAGCCTTTCCGGATGTCTGTGTTTTTTGGGCCGCCAACACATTCGGGGATAGACAGACGGTGATCGCGACCAGAACCGCGAGACAACAAGCACGAGAGAAGCGGATGCTCATCTAGGAGTCTCCTGAAAAGTTCTCGACTGAATGTTGGTGCTTACGGGCACAAGCTAAGTGCTCTTCTTGTCGACCATCCAATAGACCGCGTAGCGTTCATGAATCACTTTGTACAACGGCACCAGGGTCAAGGGTTGCGTCTGTCCAACGGCTTGAAAGGTTAGCGGCTGCTTGGCGTCTGGTTCTACCCAGCCTGTGGGATGGGCAGAGTCGGCCGCAATGTCCGGCACCTTGGCTTGATCGGTGGGCTTGGGTTGATAGTCACCGCTGTAGGTCATCTCGTTGGTCACAGGTTCGAACCTTCCCACCAGTACCAACGGTCCATGGGAAGGCTGAGATCGATCTTGTCCCCGTTTTTCCAGACCCGGTTGATGCTGAGATAACTGCTCGGGCTGGCGAAGGCACTCAGCAGCGTGCCATTGATTTTCACACTGCCGCCTCGCACCCAATACGGGATGCGCAGATTGATCGTCATCTGCACCGGACTCTTGACGGAAATGGTGAGCGAGGTCGCACCCTGCTCCGGGAAACGCGTCTCCTGCTTTACCCGTAGCCCCTTTTCTGTCCAGTCCAGTTCGAATCCACAAACAGATTCACGTACAGCGAGTCGTCATCGTGAAAGTAAATGGTGTCGGTGAGCTTGCCGTATTCCTCGGACCCGGTGCCGGTGCAGCACCACAGGGAATCAAACGGCTTGCCGAAAGTTTTCCAATAGCCGGAAGCCAGGGGCAGGTAGTACATCATGGTGCCATCTTCAGGATTGATCGTCCCCAGGCGATGATTGAACATCGCCCGCTCGTAGTAATCCACCAGGCGGGGATCGGCCGACCAGCCGAACAAGTGTCGGGCCAGCTTCATCATGTTGTAAGCGCAGCAGCACTCGGTGGTGTTGGTGCTGAGCTCAGTCGAAAGTTTGCTGGGGTCGGTGTTCCATGATTCGCCATTGCTGGTGCCGCCGGTGCAGTAGGAACGCTCGCTTACGACTTCCTCGAAGAAATACTCGGCGATATCGCGACAGCGACGGTTGCCGGTAAGTTCGTAGTAGCGGGCCGCTGCGATCACCTGCGGGATGTGAGTGTTCACGTGCAGACCCTTCAGTTCGTCGCGATGGGCCGCCAGCGGATCGAAAAACACCTTCTTGTCGAAGCGCTGCGCAACTTCAAGATACTCTTCCTTTCCGGTGACGGCATACAGGTTGCACAAACTTTCTCCCATGCCTCCGTATTCGGTTCCGAGCACGCGCTGCATGTGGTCATAACTCATGGATTGGGTATAACCCACGGTCCATTGCGCCATCTTCTCGGCTACCTCGAGGGCCTGCGCGTTGCCGCAACGCGCATACATATCGAGATTGCCAGCCATGATTTTATGGATGGTGTAAAACGGCGCCCAGACCCTCTGGCGCTCGCGCAACCGGTCAAAGAACTCGATCGAAAAGGCGCTGAGATAGCCGCTTTTCAGTGCATCCTGACACTTCGCCAGTTCGGCCACCACGGTGTTGGCGTTGGCCTTGAGCTCATCGTCTCCGGTGCTGGCATACATGAGGGCCGCGGCTGACAGATAATGACCGCCCGCGTAATGACCTCGCAGTTCGCAGTCCGGCGCTTCCCATCCACCCAGGGGTTGGGCCGTCGAGGGGAGTCCGGCATTGATCCGGAAGGTGTGCAGAAGGCGGTCGGGAGGAAGGGAATGCAGATAGCGCCGGTCGGCTTCCATCGCCTGTTTACAGGGGCCTTCTCCCAGGCGTACCTGCTTCATCGGGAAAGGGCGCACCTTCCAGGGAATTTTTTCGCGGCTGACTGATTTCCCCTTTTCCTCAACCGTGTTGACCACCGGGTCCTGGAAAGCGTTTGCCAGCAAGCCCTGCGGCAAAAGGGCTGAGCCGCCTGCGACTGCGGCCGACATCATGAATTTTCTGCGGGAAAATGAGTTCGACATGGGTTGGGTCCTTTCCGGGCTTCGGATATTGTATACGATGCTCTGCGCCAGTCTTGTGCGCGAAAAAAGCCTTCGGCAAAATCTGGAGTCCATCACCGGGGAATGGCAGAACCCTAGCGCGCCTCACGCCTCACACATGGCCCCCGGGGCGCCGCTCCTCCAGGACCTGTTTCAAGGATTGACCGGCATGCTGAATATGCTGGCGTAACAATTTGCAAGCCGCTGCCACTTCGTTCTTGCGGCACAGCTTGAGGATCTGGTGGTGCTCTTCATTCGCGCGCTTCATGCCGTGCGTCAAATACAGTTGCAGCCGGGTATAGCGCTCGCCGTTGTGGTTGACGTTGCGAATGATTGACATGAAATGAGGGCGCTCGGCTCGAGAATAGAGTATGGAGTGGAACTGCCAGTTCATGCGTCCCCAATTCTCCATGTGCTCTTCGCGCCGCAGTTCGCTCATGTACTTGTTCAGGACGGCTTCGGCTTGTCCCAGGTCGGTGGGAGTCAGGCGCGGAACCGAGAGTTTGAGCACTTCCGGTTCGAGCAGCGCGCGGATCGCGAACAACTCTTCGATGTCGCTGGGTGAGAGTTCGGGAACGATCGCACCGCGGTTGGGAACAATCGTGATCAAGCCTTCCGCGTGCAGTTGCCGCAGGGCCTCACGAACCGGAATGCGGCTGACGTGGTATTGCCCGGCGATCACATCCTGCCGTAACTGCGCGCCCTCGACGATTTCTCCGCGGATAATCTGATCACGCAACTTCTCCGCCACGGCGGACGTCAGGGACTGCCGTGGAATCGCAGATTCAGAACTTGTTGCGGGTTTCATTTTGACCAATCGACTTGTGTCCGGAATGAAAGGGCTTTCGATCACCAAAACGACCACGTGCGTTCAACAAATCTGTGAACTCTCGCGGACGCTGAAAGCATGGCAATAATACTGTGGAGTCACTCTGCAAGCAACATGCTGTGAGAGGTCTCAGACACCCCAAGCTGACGACCATTGCGGGCTGTCGAGTCCCATCAGTATCGTCAGCGGCGCTCCTCCCAGCTGGTTGCGTTTCCGGTTTCTGTCTGCCCTTCTTAGGCATGGCCACGAACAAGTCGCAATACTCCTGCCAACTGACGCGATTCCGCCGTGCGCCGGTCGTGCATGATGGCTGGGATCAGCGCGGGCAACTCCCGTGTTCGATGTTGTCCTCTTGCGCCGCAGTTGCGGCGCAGAGGAATTGTCAGTCATGTCCATGTCGAATAGGCTTTTGGCTCAACTGACCAGCATCGCCGGCGTTCACTGTCAGCGACACACAGCGGACCCTTTTCGAGTCGCTCGCTGTCCTTTAGCTGTCCGACAACGATTCCTTAACATTCTTACAAGGGTTTTCGAGGGACATCCGCGTCTTGTAAGTTGTTGAAACTACTAATCATTTTGGGCTCATAACCCAAAGGGGTGGCTCAAATCCACCCTGCGCAACCAAACAACCTTTCGTTTCAGCAACTTCCACGAGCCCTGCAACCATCCGAATTTGCACATCCTTTCCTCATAAGACAGATGCGTCTTTGGTATAAGACAGATGCGTCTTTGGTCTCGCGGAACATGCTTCTGCATGGCTACGTAATATCGGAGATGAGGAAGCGTTTGCCTCTCCTGATGCTCTGGGTATTGCTGAACGGCATCGCTCTGCATGCAGGTGAAGGCCCTGACCAGACGCTTCCCGTCAAGGAGCGTGTCTCGGTCGCTTCGCATATTTTTGCGGACGTGCAGATTTTCTTTGGCCATTGGGAGGGGATTCCCAATTTCGATCTGAATGGGGAGTACAGCGCTTATCTTGATAAAGTGCTGGCCAGCAGCAGTCGCAAAGCTTTCGACTTTGCCACTCTGGAACTCATGGCGAAGCTGCGGAACGGCCACAGTGGATTTCGCGATGCCTGGTTGCAAGATACTTACGGACAGCAACTGAACTTCTATGCTTATCCTGTGGACGGGCAATGGGTCGTAACGCGCAGTGAGCTGTCCGATCTTAAAGTCGGTGATGTGCTTGCGGCTTTGAACGGTGAACCTTTCGAATCGTTCTATCGGCGCTGTCGTCCATACATCTCGGCCTCCGATGAACGTTGGCGGAAGCGCGCTTTATTTGAATACCCATATCTATTTCCAGAAAGGTTTGAGCTCACACTTGACCACGGTCGCTCCGTCACCGTTCATCGTCAGGGTGCGTTCCGTTCTGCAGGTTCCGAAAACACGAAGATTGACGTCAGCAACCACGAGCGCGTCCTCCTAATCCGCATCCCCGGTTTTCATACAGCCAACTTGGAGGCAGATGCTGTGGAAGCTCTGAGAAACGCTAGTTCCGCGAAGGCGGTCATTATCGATGTACGTGGCAATCATGGAGGTTCCACTCCTCAAACGCTCATTGCTGCCCTAATGGATCGTCTCTATCGTTGGTTTTCAGAGTCTACTCCTGCGCGTATCGGAAGTTTCCAGCTGTACGGTAGCATGGGAACACACACTGACCTACGCTGGTTCGGACGTATAGAGGAACCAACCGACGTACTGTACAAGGGATCTCTCTATTTGCTGACGGATGGTGGCTGCTTTTCCGCTTGCGAAGACTCTGTCGTCGGGTTCAAGGACAATCACCGAGCAGCGATAATTGGCGAGCGAACAGCCGGCAGTAGCGGCCAGCCTTATCAGCATCGATTTGAAAACGGTATGGTCTTCGGGTTAAGCGCGAAGCGGGAATTCATGCCCGATGGATCCCCTTTTGAGGGAGTAGGGATTGCACCGGATATTGAAGTTGATGTTCATGCGGCAGACGTCACCTCGGGTCGCGATCCAGGGCTGGAGAAGGCTCTTAGCTTGGCGAAGTCAAGCGGTTCTCGTTAACCGCGGGTATGCAGGCTCGATCATGAAAGAAGCTTATGCCGCGGCCCGAATCAGCTCCAAACTGAATGGGAGGACTAGCAAATTCGGATGGTTGCAGGCCCCCGCAACCAACCATTCGTTATCTTTCCAATCACTTAGCTTCCACCCCTTAAATAATCTAGGTCCAATTGAGTCCCAAATTCAGGCATTGCCTGCTGTCAGCATCTGCCCGAAGCGTGCCGCAAAGACGCGACCGTCTTGCGACATTATCCCATTGTGCGCGCAGAGACTGACAAGGCAAGCATGGAAGGAGTAGACGTGAAGTCCGCCGCTCACCTGTTGAGCAGAAAGATCGCCTTCGAACGGGGATGCGATGAACTGGAGGCCCTCTTCTACATGCATGTCGACGGGCTGCGCCCCAAGGAATGCCGAGTATATAGGATTAGCCAGACCGTAGGCGGCAAAATGGTGGGCGGGTACACGGTAATTGCGCGACATGCCTGAGCGTCGAAGCTCCAAGTTCTGCGCCGCACGGCGACGCTGATCGGATCTGCCTAAAAGGCAAAGGGGCAATTCAGGAAATGGGAGCAAAATTCGCTGCGAATCCGGTGACCGGGGACTGGCTCGAAGACAGTGCCATCGCAACTAGCCGCCGACCGTCGCTCGGGCTGATGCAGTGGATGTGCGATTGGACAACATCACTATGGTGAATTCTGCCCTTGAGCGCACGATGGTCTGGGGCGAAGTTGGAACTGATTTTCCGGACTATCCAATTAATCGCGTCGGTGATTGGGATGTGGTTGAAAAAGGGCTGATCGTTATCCTGTATCGGCATTGGAGGAAACTGCGATTGGAAGTCCGCATGCATATTCTGCATGATTTATTGACCAGTAAAGGGCCACGCCCCCCTACAGGCGACTGGTTCTTGGCTCCTATTCGCGAGACGGAAAATCATATTTTGATGATCGAAACGTCGCGATACCTGACCAACCAGCTCTTGCACCTTGAGCGATGGAAGGCTGGTGAGTCGCCCGGTGGAATCTCAAGCCAGGGCAAGCCGGCCTCCTCGTCTCGAGTGGACTCATCGGGTTTCTGATCGGCGCAGCTGGCACGGCCTAGTTGCCGACCGCGTTGGCCGACCTACCTGAGAGAGCTCGGTGGTTAAACTCCGCCGCGCCACTCACCCCAATAATCAGGGACGTTGCAAACAGGGACATTGCAAACTATGATGCCGTGATCTCGTGCCGCTACGCGAATAGTCCATGGGGACACGGGATGGACAGAAATTATTGTCCATCCTCGCGGGGCATCTGGGCTAGCACGGAGTGAGCATCCCTAACGCGCGTTGTCGGCTTCGACAAAATATATGTCAATGATCTCCGCGAACCGGACACAAGTGAACAACCGGTATGTTCTCTTAGACTGGATCGGAGCAGGCGGTATGGGCGTTGTGTATCGCGCGATGGACCGGCTCACCCAAAACCACGTTGCGCTGAAACGAGTGACCGCCGCCGTCGACCGCCTTCGGTTCGCCGGCAACGAGAGCGACGACACCGTTACTTTGACCGTGGATATGAAAGGTCCGAAAGTGGGCGCTGCGGCCCGAGAGGGTCTGCTGGTGCGTCTGGCGCGTGAATTCCAGGTCCTGTCCTCCCTGCGCCACCCCAATATCATCAGCGTTCTGGACTACGGCTTTGATGCGAACCGGCACCCCTTTTATACCATGGAGCTAATGGACCACTGCGTCGATCTGAAGCAGGCCGCCGCCCTGGCGCCGAAGGAGCGCAAGGTTGAGCTTCTCGTGGAGGTGCTGCGGGCTCTGATGTATCTTCATCGCCGGGGAGTCATTCACCGGGACCTGAAACCCAAGAACATTCTGGTGGGCGAGTATGCGAAGCTACTCGACTTCGGGCTGGCCATTAAGGGCGCCGGCCAGGGACAGGATGTGGCGGGCACCATCACGCACATGGCACCGGAACTGTTCCAGTTTCAGCCGCCCAGCGAGGCGTCGGATCTTTACGCGGTGGGGATCATGGCGTACGAGATGTTCGCCGGCGCCCATCCATTCGCGAAAACCACCATGGCAGAGATGAATCAAACCCATCTGGACATCGAGGCGGATGTAAGCAAGCTGAACGCGAATCCAGCGCTCCAGGCGGCGGCGGGAAAGCTGTTGCGCAAGAATCCACAGGATCGCTACACCGACGCCGCGAAGGTGATTGAAGACCTGAGTAGCGCCATGGGCTACGCTATCGCGAGTGAGACCCAAGCCACGCGTGCTAGTTTTCTCGAAAGAGCGGAGTTTGTGGATCGCGTCGACGAACGGTCCGCGTTGCTGCACACTCTGGAGTCTGCTGCACAAGGCAAGGGGGGGATGGTTCTCCTGGAAGGGCAGAGCGGTATCGGCAAATCCAGATTGCTGGACGAACTACGCAGCGTCGCGCTCGCCGAAGGCTTGACAGTAGTGGTGGGACAGGCTTCGGGACACGGCGCCGTCTACCATCTGTGGCGCGAGCCGCTCAGAACTCTGGCTCTCACCACCCCGCTTGAGGCAGCGGAAACATCGCTTCTTAAGCTCCTGCTTCCGGACCTGGACGAGTTGACCGAGAGTGCTGTGCCGCCCCTTTCCCTGCCTCCCCAGGCCGCGCAAGGCGCGATTCTTTCGTTGATCCGCAGTGTGTTCGAGCGCTTCGGCAGCCCCCTGCTGCTGTTGATTGAGGATCTTCACCGGGAGCCTGAAAGCATGGACGTGCTGGAGGAACTGGCGCGCGTGATTCATCGCCTGCCGATTCTGATGGTCGCCAGCTATCGCGGCGAGGAAGCGCCGTGGATGGCCGGGGCGCTGGTCAACGCCGCGCGGGTCCATCTGGCGCCGTTCGAGAAAGCGGACATCGCGTCCCTGGCTCGGTCCATAGTCGGGCGGCGCGGCGACACCCCGCGCATCGTGGACTTTCTCGAACACCACACCGAGGGCAATGCGTTCTTCATTGTGGAGACGCTCCGGGCGTTAGCCGAGCAAGCCGGAGAGCTCAGCCGAGTAGGGGAAGGACCGCTTCCGGAGCACATCGTCGCAGCAGGCGTGGAATCGCTGGTGGCATACCGGATCGCGCTCGCACCGGAAAAATTCCGCCCGATGCTGGAATATGCCGTGCTGCTGGGGCGAGAGCCGGATCTAAAGGTGCTGGAGTCCCTGCTTGGCCGCGAAACCGTCTACGACGGTCTTACCGCTTGCATGCACTCATTGTTGCTGGAGGTGCGCAGTGGCACGTGGCGCTTCTCCCACGACAAATTCCGCGAAACACTTTTGCGCCAGATTGGACCCGAACGGGCGCCCGCCCTGCATCAGGCCGTAGCGGAAGCCATAACGAAAATCTATCCCGACAGCGAGGACCACTACGTGGCCCTCGCCTACCATTTCGGTATGGCTGGCGATACAGTTCAGGAGACCAGATACGCAACCCTGGCCGGACGAACCGCCATTCGGCAGGGAGGCTACAAATCCGCGCTGGCCCTGTTAAGCCGCGCCTTGGAGCTTCTGCGCGCACAGCCGGAGCCGGACGAAACCGCCATCCTGGAGCTCTTGCAAAACCTCGGCTCGGTGCAAATCGTACTATACGGATGGGCTGCCCCTGAAGTCCGACGAACGTATGACGAAGTGATCGAGATCGGAAAGCGGACGCGCCAGGAGGGTGCAGTAGCCCCGGCTTTGGTAGGGCTATCCAAGTTCTATTTCCTGCGCGGTGAGTTGGCAAGCGCGCAGAATCTGGCCCGGCGATGCCTGGAGCTGGGCGAAGCCAGCGGGGATCCGGTGATTCGCCAGCATGGCCTGCTGCTTACCGGAGAGCCTGGAGTTTGGCTGGGCGAGTTCCAGAAGGATCAAACCTACGCGGACGAGATCGCAAAGTTGTACGATCCGTCCCAGGCGCCGCTCCATTTGTCGATCTATGGCCAGAATCCGCGGTTGGCCGTCGCTTCCACCATAGGTACCTGGATGCTGGGCTATCCGGATCGAGCGTTGGCCCTGAGCCGGGAGGCCATCGCCCTCGCCCAAGCCGAGAAAAACCGTTTCTCCGAGGCCATCGCTTGCCAGATTGGCGGTTGGATCCATCAGCTTCGCAGGGAACCGCAGCTCACGCAGGAACATGCCAACAGGCTTGCCGAAATCTCTTCGGAGAACGGGTTTGTCAGCTTTCAGCTTTTGGCGCAGGTCTTCGAGGGCTGGGTGCAGGCCCGGGGCACTGCCGCCCGTGAGGGTGTCGTGCGAATCCAGGAGGCGATCAAACGGTGGCGCGAATTGGGAGCCACCCTCGCGTTGACTTACTACTTCGCCATCCTGGGCGACGCATGCCTGGCTGCCGGAGCCGAGGATGAAGGATGGGCCGCCGTCCAAGAGGGCTTGGAAGGCAAGGTGGGAGAGGAACGGTGTTATCATTCCGAGCTTTACCGTCTGCAGGCGGAGTTCCTGGCCAGATCAGGGGACATGGATAAAGCACGCGAAGGGCTGAAGGCCGCGCTTGCGGTGGCCGCCGAACAGGGAGCGAAGAGCTTCGAACTGCGAATCCTGACTACGTGGTTCCGCATCTTGCCTCCCACGCACCGGGAACCTGAGATGATGGACCGGCACGCGCAACTTTGTGCCTGGTTGCAGGAGCGGGGGCGAACGGTTGACCTGGCGGCGGCACAGCGATTCCTGACTGCCGGTTCAACTTATTACTTAGATCGCCACGGAACCGGTTCATGATTTATGGTTGCAAGCCTAACGACAGGGATTCACGACAGTGCAGAAACTGACTCGCCGCGATCTGCTGGATATTACCGATGCCGCCGAGTTTTTGGCCAGTGGCGGTGGGGGTCCCATCAGCTTGAAGAAAGCCATGGTCGAGCTGCTAGTCAAGGAAGGTCCTGTGGTCATGGCCAGTGTGGACAAAGTAGGCGACGACGATCTGGTGGCCGTAGTCGCGGGAGCGGGTTCCCCTGCCACGCTTCAGCAGCAGGGCGGGATCGCATCTCTGGCGGAGGCGTCAACTAAGGCGCTGACCAGCTTGCAGCAGGCGGTCGGGAAGAAGGTCAATTACATAGTCGCCATTGAGACCGGCGCGGGAAATACACTTCTTCCGATGGCGGCGGCTGTGCGCCTCAAGATACCTGTTCTGGACGGCGCCGGCGCCCGCCGAAGTGTGCCATCGATTACCATGTGCACGTTTGGTGAGCTTCCGATTTCTCCGATGCGCCTGGTCGACGAGCACTTGAACGTAATTGGGCTGGATATCCCGAGGCCCAAGCAAGCGGAAGACCCACTGATGAACCTGATAAGCCTGCCGCAGTTCGGCAACCTGGCGGGTTTGGCAATGTGGCCTATGAGCGGGAAGGTCGCCAAGGCCCAGACCAGCCGGGGAACGGTCAGCTATAGCCTTCGCTTGGGCCAGAAGTTGCGAGAAGCCAGAAGCAACGGATCGGATCCGGTGGCGGTAGCCACGAAGTTTGTAACGGGCTATAAGCTGTTCGAGGGAACACTGAAGGATGTAGAGACCCATGAGGTGAACTCGTTCGACTTCACCGTCGTGGTCCTGAAAAACAAAGCCGGAAAGCGCCTTCGGCTTTACGGTCAAAATGAAACGCTGATCGCCTGGAGCAGCGCCAGCCCGTATCCCCTTGCCATGGGACCGGACTTAATCTGTTACGTGACGAAAAAGGGGAGAACTTTTTCGAACGCCGACATCCAGGCACTGCCAAAAAATACTGAGATCGCAGTCATTGGAGCGCCGGCCCCGCCGGACTTGCGCACCCCGAGACTGGAAGCTTTGTTCCTTGCCAACTTACGAAACCTGGGCTACGGCGGGCCCTATGTTTCCATTGAGCAGTTGCGCAAGCTAAAATCGGTGGTCCATGGGGCAGCGCATCCTGACGGCTGCAGCAGCGGGAATGCAGTTATCGGCTGGTGAGTAATCCAGAGGTCTTGCAGAGCACCTAAGTCAGATAGAGAGAGGGGAGACACAGACTATGAGCAAAAGCATCATGATGGTGAGCGATGACGGCAAGGTCTATCACGTGCAGTCCAAAGACGTCGGCAAGGTGGCGAAGAGAGTTCCTAAGGCCAAGCTCTCGCCCGACGTCCAGGCACATGTCGAAAAGGCGGCGTCGAAGGTGAAGGGCGGTAAGGGCGTGGCCCACATCTTCGCCAGCAAGGCCGACATTTTTACCTCCAAAAAGTCCGATATTTTCGTCGCGGGAAAGAACGATACGCTCGGCTCGGCCAAGGCGGATATCTTCATATCCGGCAAAGCCAGCAAGGGCGCGAAGTCGGATATTTTCGTCGCCGGCAAAAAGTAGAAGGGCGTACAGACGTAGACCTTTGTAATACCCCAAGGGATTGAGCCATAACTTCGATTGCCCCCAGGACCGTAGGGAGTGTCCTGGGGTGGTGACCCTTGCTCCAGAACAAAACAAAATGCGGGACTCTTCAGCTTCCTCCTGCCTGGGGTGTGGATTGCTCTGTTCCAGTCGAAAAACAATTCACTGTCGGCACTCACCGCTTGTCCAGCCCGGAAGACACGGTGGGGGCACTGCGCGGACTGTTGCCTTTGCTGGGCATCACACGGGTGGCAAACGTGACCGGCCTGGATTCGCCGGGAATCCCGGTGGTGATGGTATGCCGGCCGAATTCGCGCGGTTTGGCCGTTTCCCAGGGCAAGGGTCCCACGCTAGCGGCTGCCAGGGCATCCGGATTAATGGAATCAGTGGAAGCCTTTCATGCCGAGCGAATCGACCATCCCCTGCGTCTTGCCTCCTTTGCCGAGATGCGCGTATCGTCCCCGGTGGCAGATGTGGAGCGAATTCCCAGGCCTGAGGACAGCACATTCGACGCTCATACTCGGCTTCTATGGATTGAGGGCTTCAACCTGTTGAGCGCCCAAACTCTCTGGCTGCCATTCGAAACCGTGCATACCGATTTTCGCATTCCCTACCCGGAAGGAAGTGGGGCATTTTTTCAAAGTTCCAATGGCCTGTCCTCTGGGAACCACGTCCTTGAGGCGATCAGTCACGGCATCTGTGAGCTGGTGGAACGGGACGCCAGTTCGCTCTGGAACATGCGCAGCGACGCCGCGCGGCAAGAGCAGCGCCTGGACCTCCGGACCATCACCGACTCCTCCGCGCAGGCGATCCTGCGGCGGTATCGCGAATCCGGGGTAGCCGTAGCGGTTTGGGAAACAACCTCGGATGTCGCGCTGCCCTGTTTCGACTGTCTCATTATCGACCGCGAGCTAAATCCCCTTCGTCCGCTGCCAGGATCGTTCGGTGCGGGCTGCCACCCGTGCCCCGAAGTGGCGCTATTGCGGGCTTTAACCGAGGCTGCGCAAAGCCGGTTGACCTCCATTTCCGGCTCCAGAGACGATATTGACTGGGCCGGGCATTCGCATGCTCACGAGTGGGAGACTTTGTGTGAGCTTCACCAGTTCATCATTGGGCACTCCGGTAAGCGCAGCATCGTTGAGGCTCCGTCGTACTTCTTACCCACCCTGAATGAAGATGTCGTTGTTGAGCTGGAGAGATTGCAAGCGGTGGGGCTCAGCGAAGTGATTGTGGTCAACCTGACAAAGGCGGGTTTGGACATCCCAGTCGTGAAAGTCGTCATCCCGGGTTTGGAAACCACTCACCGAATCCCCGGATACGTCCCGGGACCGAGGGCGCGTGCGGTGGCAAAGGAGCCGTTACCGGCATGATTTACCTGTTTGCAGGTCCGACGCTGGCCGCAGAGGACGTACCTTCCTCGAGCGAATTCGTGATGCTTCCTCCGGTCTCGCTGGGGGACGTGTACCGCGTGGGGCAAGGGAAGCCCCTGGCAATCGGGATCGTCGACGGATACTTCGAGCGGACTCCGGCAGTTTCCCACAAGGAGATCCTATGGGCGCTCTACCATGGCATCCACGTATATGGAGCCGCCAGCATGGGAGCCCTCCGGGCGGCGGAACTGATGGCGTTTGGCATGGTCGGCGTGGGGAAGATCTTCGAGGCGTATCGGG
>Ga0137358_10001012_pt1 | contig 14551 bp, 15 predicted proteins | sample Mad1_20_16metaG_FD_105551 | JGI IMG/M metagenome (GOLD analysis project Ga0137358, IMG submission 105551) | Vadose zone soil microbial communities from Angelo Coast Range Reserve, California, USA - Mad1_20_16 metaG | ecosystem: Environmental > Terrestrial > Soil > Vadose zone | place: USA... | reverse complement strand
GTTACCGCCACAAGGTGATCGGCTTCGGTCGCGTGTTTTAACCCAAGAGCAAAGCCGAGCCCCAGCGCCAATGCTAATGAACCATTCATCGTCTCTCCCTAAGCGCTTGACTATTCGTCATTCAGTCTGCGCCAGATAACTAAGCGTCTTCATCAAGAGCTAATACAATATGCTGAAACAGCGCTTATCAGCGGCGGGTCGCTACGAGCGAATAAACGAACGGCCGAAAGCCTACGCTCTGAACAATCCCGGACGCCTGTATCGTCACTCTTTCGATCATTCCTTAGCCGATCGACGCCATTGGCTCGCGCTCGCCGTGGTTTGTCCGGCAATTTGTTCGGCGTCCGCCGAAATTCTACTAGATGAGTCATCAAATGTGACATCGCTCAGCGCTCACCAGGCTAACGGTGAAATTAAGGACCGAGTCATCGGACCATGAGTCTGGAAGGCGGAACGTCTGGGTTGGCGTTGAATAAAAAAGCAGTGTAAATTTGCTGGACATCCGTGGCGGGGTAGCTCAGATGGTTAGAGCGTGGGATTCATAACCCCAAGGTCGGCGGTTCGATCCCGCCCCCCGCTACCAACCTTCCTTTTTATTTTCAAAGACTTACAACTAACTGGCGATCCGGAGCGAAGTCTCCGAATCGCCATTTGTTGTAATCTTGCTGTAATCCTGCTTGCGGTGATCGGCAATTGACTCCACTGCACGCAGTCTTGACTCGGCCGATGAGTGAGTATAGTCGTCGCTCATCTGTACCGTGCTGTGACCCAAGAGATCGCGTCTGGTGATCGCGTCGACACCAGCTTCTTTCAATCTGGAAGCGAAGGTATGTCTCAGATCGTGAAAAGTCAGATCCTCGATACCCGCATCATTACAGGCGGCAGCGAACGATTTACCGATGTTCGTGTACGGCCTCTCAGTTTCCGGGTTGGCGAAGACATAATCTGACGTTGACTCCTCAGCAAGTAGCTCAAGGAAAATTCCCTTCGCAACGCTGCTGAGAGGTATTGTGCGCGTGTAAGTATCCCGCTTTTAGGTCCACCCATAAGTAGAGACTTCGGGCAATTGGTTTAAGAGATATTCTCTGGGTGTCATGTCTCCCAGAGCATCATGTGGCCGCTCTTCGTTGTACTCCCGCAACCACATTTCGGTTTGTTCACGCACCTCGTTCAAAGTCTGAAACACGAACATGTCGAGCACCGCCTGGCGATAGCTGCGATTGAATCTTTCAATGAAGCCATTCTGCATCGGCTTGCCCGGTTTGATGAACTCGAGCATCACATCGTGTTGCTCGGCCCACTCCGCCAGGGCCAGCGCGATGAACTCCGGACCGTTGTCTGTTCTGAGCTTGAGGGGATAGCCGCGGACAGCGGCTATCCGTTCAAGCTCGCGCACCACCCGCTCGGCTGTCAGGCTGAAGTCCACCACGATCGCCAGTGCTTCGCGATTGAAGTCATCGACCACATTGAAAGTCCGGAAGCGTCGACCGTCCCATAACGCATCGCTCATGAAGTCTGCTGACCAACATTCGTTCATCGTTTGGGTCGCTTGCAGCGGCGCCGGATTACGGGTGGGCAACCGTCGCTTGCCCTTCCGCCGTTTGTTCAATTTCAGGCTGCAATACACGCGATGCACTCGCTTGTGATTCCAGCGCCGGCCCTGCCGCCGCAGCCGCTTGAACAGCTTTGGAAATCCTTCCTCCGGCCGCCGGTGCGCCAACTCCAACAACAGCTTGATGAGTTCATCGTCGCGGCTCGGTCGCCGTCGATAGCGATACACCGATCGTCCCAAGCTCACCGCCGCACAGGCCCGACGCTCGGTCAGTTTATGCTCGCCTCGCAGTTCCCCCACCAGTTCGCGCTTGACCGCCGGCGTTACAGCTTTTTTGCGATCACATCTTTCAGCGCCCGGTTCTCCAGCAACAGCTCGGCCGACATCTGCTTTAACCGCCGGTTCTCGTCTTCCAGTTCACGCAGCCGCCGGATGTCAGCCGCTTCCATCCCCCCGTACTTTGTCTTCCACTTGTAATAAGTTGCATCGCTGACTTCGTGCTCGCGACAAACATCTCTTACCGTCCGTCCCGCTTCGACTGCTTTCAAGATCGCGATGATCTGATGCTCACTGAATTTGCTCCGCTTCATCCTGGCCTCCTCGGTTGGCTATCCTACCCGGAAACCTCTACTTTTCAATGGTCCTGTTTTTAGGGGTACTTACACGCGGCTTGCCATTCTTGCTCTTGGGAATCAAAACATGGTTAGGCCTGACCTCAATTTTCAAATCCTGGCCCTTGCTCCGCAACTTAACGAAGAAGGAGTTAGGACTCAGATTGATATCGTCTCGCTTGATTGCCATCAACTCACCTAGTCTTGTTCCCAAGTGAATTGCAAGTTTGACGACTGGACGCAACCGCTCACGGATACCCACTAGCCCGAGAGCGAACAGATTGTCTTCTTCTTCCAGCGACATGAACCGTTCCCGTTTATTCCTGGCCGGGATCATCTCCCGAACTTTCTTACTGATTTTCAGACACGGATTGGAGTTTGCGAAGTCCTCCCTGATGGCCATGTTGAATATCGATGAGAGCAGGCTAAACTCCTTGTGAACCGTTACAGGACTGCGCTTCTTCTCCCTGCAGGTATCAGTTTCCAGTCTTGCGAGAATGAATTTCTCGACCGACCTTGGCGTGATATCTCTAAAACGCATACCGTTGAACTGTTCTTTCAAAGTTTTGCACCTGAACTCATCGTGCTTCCACGTGATCTTGCTGCTCTTCGCGTAGTCCATGTAAACCTGATCGACAAACGCGCAGAAGTCTTTTGTCCCAGGTTCATTTCCATAACGCCCTTCGTAAACATCCAGGCGCTTCAACGCCTCAACTTTCGAGGCTTCGGCCTTTGTTCGTGCTTCAGGAATCGAACCGAAATAACGCACTCGGCGAATCATGAAGCTGTAGTACCAACGAGGCACATCTGTGGTGCCACGATTTTCAACTGACATGGTTGTCCTCCTTGCGGATGACAGCCGTTTGAGCGGCGCTAATATAACACTGATGGGTTACGACGACGTGCATTTTTTAGCTGACTGCTCTTAGCTGATTAGCGCTCGATTGACCCCTGGTCCACTCAAGAAGTTCGGTGCGTAGAAAACTGGTCGTTTCACCGATCTTGCGAAACGGGATCGAATTATCGTCGATCTGGCGGCGGGCTCGATCGACGAGATTGTGAATGTGTCGCTCTGAACAGTTGAGGAGCACGGCTGCTTCCTTAGCAGAGATAAATTCTTTGGACATGATCCGCTGGAGAGTCTGCTGAAGCCTCCGCGCTTCTTGATGGACAACCAGCAGATCGGTTGCTCCCCGGTCCTGAGCGAGCTGCTGTTCCAAAACCTCTCTTGAGATCCTTCGAATACGTTCGTCCAACAGGAATACTAGATTCTCTTCAGTTTCGGCCCTCATCCCGGATCTCCTTTCAATTCCCCAACAAATCAACACCCCTTGTCTTGATCATCGACCTGGTTCCCGCTCGGCTCCCAACTCGCCATTGGCAAGAGTTCTATTCAACGCTCAGACGCTTGTGCCAATCCTTTGAAAACGTCTGGGGCTACCTCGAGTGATTGAGGCCATCCAGGAAGTCTGTCGGATAGCCAAACTTACTTAAGTGCAAATCCCGTGCACAAAAAAACATTGCTTATCGCCAATCGAGCAAACCTGAACTTCTTTAGTTCTTTTGAGAACAAAAACCTGAGAGAGTACTCACACGGGTCGGGGAGTGACGAGAAGCCCAGAAGGATGAGGTAGCGGTTTCTTCTTAAAGAGTGTGGTTAGGTAGCAACACTCCACTTAGCCCGCAGCAAAATGTGAGGTCGGTTCAGTGAGGCCTGTCGGCCTCACTGAACCGCTCGTTGCCGTTGCGCCCACAGTCTGAAAAACGTTGAGCAAAAGTACAGGAATAACGTTTCTTAGGAAACGCTCAGAAGCTCTTACCATGACTAGAACTAGTGAAAAACTCGTCCGCATGGCTTGCCGCCACACAGAGAAACGTAGCCGATGAGCCCGGCTGTGTCTTTCAACTCTGAAATTTTTCTATTCCTCTTTGGGTTGTAGAAAGCCAAGCTAGTAAAACTTGTTGCATGCGATCTTGTTCGTTGGTGGCACGTGCATTGTTAGTCAACCCGCCGCGCCTGGGGAGCCTCAAGACTTTCACGAGGCAACGAACGAGAAGAAGAGGTAAGACGAATGCCGGAACGAAACAGTCACTGTCAGCGGCCCATCTTGCAATATTCTATTGGAAAGACTCTCGTTAGCAAGAGCGCTAAGAGGCACGACAATTCGTCAGAATCCTTTCTTTTCACGAAGTTAAGATTTTTCGCGAAAAGTTTTCTTTCCCGCGAAAGCTTTTCTTTCGCGGACCACCTGATCGCCGCGGGTCCGGCGGTAGGCAACCTCGTTCTATGACTTCAACGGGAGCTTATGACGGCCCGACACCAAGTCTGATTAAATGAAAGGAACACGATGACTAACCCAAATCCCCCCGCTGTCTCTTTACCGCAGATATCCAATGAAGAGATGGCGAAAGATCATGCTCAGATTCTTCAAAACTATTTCGATAGCCTAACCATTCAACGGTTGAGCCCGAAAACGATTGACTTTTCGCGTTGGTTCATTCCGCGGTGGTTCGAAGAGAACGGTGTTATAGCCGGCGACCGTCACCGACCTCTGTATGTTTGGGAGGCTATGAAGCCTTTAGAGGGGCGCAAACGCATAAAGCACTTCTTGCTCAGCCTCAGCATGCCAGGCGAAGATGGCTTGCCGGTTCTACAGGCTTCCACAGTTAGGGCATACGCAAACCAGCTCGAGCGATTGTTTGCCAGCATAGTCGATTTTCCTTACATCGATGGATTTCTAACGATATCATCGAAATACGGTCCCATCGAAAATCCCTTCACGGGCGTTGAATATCCTATTCATAGTCGCGACCACTTGCGTTCGGAACGTTTCTTCCTGACGCCGGAGCAAATCCTCGAGCTGTTGGTCTTCCTGCGGGAAGTCCATCCTCGTCTCATCCATCGCACGTTAACCGCCGCCCGGCTCTATACCATTGTGCTACTGATTACCGAAACCGGAATGCGATCCACCGAGATACTCAATTTGGACGCACTCGGCGAAAATCGAGACATTTTCTATGACCGAAAAATTATCCAAACGCGCTTCGGAAAGGGACATAATTCGTCTGGGCCACTGACACGTCTAATACCTCTAACACGGCCTGCGGAGATCACGCTAAGCGAATACGAAGGCAGGGTCCGCCCACATTTCGGGAACTCAACAAAAAATCCAGCTCTATTCCTGAGTTGTAATGGCAATCGACTCTCGTATAGCTCGATGCAGAGTGCCTTTTCGATTTTTGTGGCAAGCGCGCGAAACCATGGTGTTAACCTCCCTGAGAAACTTACGATTCACGACTTGCGCGCAAGTTTCGCGACTAATTACCTTGAGGAACACCCTGATAGGTTTTGGTTCCTGATGGAGTTGCTTGGGCATCTCAGCCCGAGTTCAACCTGCCTCTACATTCGATGCCGCGGTAAATCCAGACTCATGACGATGAAGGAAGCCCGGCGTCCACGAGTCGCTCGCACAGGTTTAAGTGCGATGGTCTACAACAGATAGAGGTTATAAGCCGTGTGGGACTTAAAGGGATATTTGAAACGAGAACACGGAATCATTACTGCGGTTCAGTTCCAGGCCTATATTGAGAGTACGGTTGGGGACACAGTGGCCGTACAAACTTTGCGGTCACTACTTCGAAGTCCGCTAGCACCGAGGATCGAGATGATTCAACTTCTGTGCGACGTTTTGAATTGTCGTTCCGATGCGTTCTTTCTGGTGACTCCAAACCCAGAGCGAGCAAAACAGTGGGAGCAAGACCGCATAGCGGGCAAGAAACCCTCGGCGCTCTATCAACCAAAAGTGCCTGCTCGTGCTGAAGAGTCGGCTGTCGCCACATGCGGAACCGACGTGACTACCAAACCAGAATGTTTAGGCACGACCTACACTGACCCCCGACTATTTTACCAACGACGTATTTCAAAAAGGAGAAACGAACTTGCAGCGAGTTAACCCCCCTACAGTCGGCGAGTGCAAGCGATGTGGCAAATGGGCAAAGTCGATTACTCTCGCATTAACAATTTGCGATGCCTGTTACATGAAAGAGTCGAAAGCCCAGTGCGGCAAATGCGGCAGAGAAAGGCGGTTCGTTTCCGAGAACGGCGGGCTCTGCTTGCAGTGCAGCGAGAGAGCATCGCCTGCGATCGAGATAGCATGCCGAGAATGCGGAAAGATTCGACCGCCGGCAATACGAGGCTCTGAATATTGTCATCCATGTCGCCAAAGGATAAGACGCACAGGGATATGCTCACTGTGCCGAAGAGAGGGTCGCTATTGGTCGAGTATCAAAAGACTCTGCAAGCGCTGCGGCAGGAACGAGTCCGCCGCGCGTCTACTCACGCAATTTGTAGAAACGTTAGATATTTCTAACGAATACAATCGATTCGTCTTTGAACAACTAGTATCGATTACTGATCGGGCAACGGTAACCGAAGAGATTCGGCAGCGAATTGTCGAAACTGGTACTTTTCTCCAAAGTCATGAAATCCAAGAGCCGCTGTCGTGGCGAACCATTCGAGAATTAGATTCCAAGTTGTCAGGAGCGCAATATCGCGTGCGTGAGGGCCTTCAGCATCTCGCCGAGCACTTGTTGGGCCCGGATGTCGACCAAGTGGACCCTTCAGCCGCAAAAGAGTTAGCTTTAATCGACCGGCTGCCTGCAAGTGTGAGACCAATTGCGCAGCAGTACAGCGAGTGGCTCCGAAACGAGCGGAAGGATACGGATAGAGTGAGACTCACCCACCTTCGTACGTTAAATCGTTTTTGGCGATGCTGCAGGACACAGGGAGTGACTTGTCTAGCGAACGTCACGGCAGAGCACGTGGAAGAGTTCTTGTACGTTCTCAATTTTAGATGGAAATGCCGTGAATGTTCATCAACAAAGAATCTATCTGGCAGGGGCGAAGCCCCACCAAGCGTCTGTGAGAACTCATCGTGCGCCGCCAGCGGCTGTTTCGATAAGGTAGTTCGTTGTCTTCCGGTTTCGCTTTCGGGCTATCGCGCCCAGTTGCGCATCTTTTTTGGCTGGCTGAAAGAGGTGGAGCATGGAATCCAGGTAAACCCAGCACCGTCGGCTGGAAAGAAGAAAAAGAAAGGGCGTTGGAACGCACCGACGCACAAGAGCCCGCGAACGATTCAATACTACGACCGGGACATAATAGATGCCCTTCTTAACGCTATAGAGATTAATGCTCTAGAAGCGAATATGCCTAGTCATCATAAGAATCAAACCGAAACGCTGGAGTACTGGAAGCAGGTTTTTGGACGCTCATTCATTATAGGATAGTAATCATGAGTGCTTATGCCGAATCGTATTCGACGACCTACACGACGGCCGACATCGCAAAAGTCTTTGACTGCTTTGCCGCCGACTTTGACATGTGTGCACAGTCGACTGGTTTGCGCGACCGAGACGATGCAAGGAAAACGACCGCTGACGTGAAAGCAATGGCACAGCGCGGATATGTTTCTGTGGTCGACATATGCTTGGAGGACGCGAATGGAAAGATTATTCGTGCCAACAAGTACGCCGTTTCAACCAACGCCTCGCTGTGGACCGCGCAACGGCCCGGAAATAATCTTTGGCCTCGGACGCCTGGCGGCAACCTTAAATTGGTGATCACCCAAACAAGTAGCTGGCAGGCGCTGACAACACTGAAAAAGGCAGCCTTTATGGCAACCTTGAATAAGACATGGGTCGATTGTGACATCGATACTTCTTTCCCCAATCTTACGCAGTCTGGGGATCGGGATTACGCCAGCAACGGATACGGCTTACGAAAAACGACATACAAATAGGAGAACGTCAGTGGCTGACGAAGCTATAACTTTTGATCGTAGCGAACTCTTTGAAATAGAGCTTGAGCTTCCCAACAATCGGCTGGAGGCGATCGGCGACAAGCTCGTGGGCTTCCAGGACCGCTACGAACGCGTTCGCCGAGACATGCACATGCTCTCGAATCCCGATGAGGTCAAGGCCTGGAGCAAGACTCATTATCGTATTATCTTGCCAGTCTGCGACGTCATTATGGACAGGTATCCATTGATGGTTTTTGAGGGAGACGTTGGCACTGGAAAGACGGCGACGGCGGAGTGCGCGTCGGACCGATTAGCGCGACAACTAAAGAAGCCGGCGATGCTGTTTAAGATGAGTACTCGCGTACGCGGTTCGGGGAAGGTGGGCCAGATGAGCACACTGATCAACCAGGCGTTTGGCATTGTTGCCGCTGAAGCCGGAAAGAAGAAATATGCATTCCTTATTGTCGATGAGGCGGACTCGTTGACGGCGGCTCGCGACAATCAGCAAAGCCATCATGAGGACAAGGTCGCGGTTAATACGATCATTCAGAAAGTCGATGACGTGAGAAAATTCGGTGGAAGAATTTTGGTCTTCCTATGCACAAATCGATTTTCAACACTCGATGCTGCGGTTCTGAGACGGGCCGCGCGAATCGAAACCTTTCAGCGTCCGAATGATAATGAACGCGAACAGCTTATCCGCATGGATTGCGATGGCATGGGATTGTCAGATACCCAGATTCACGAACTTGTATCGCTAACTGGCCCAAGAAATTCAACGCATCCCGGGTTCACCTACTCCGATCTGCGTACAAGGTGGTTGCCCGAAGCGCTAAGCTATGCATTTCCTGACCGAAAGCTAACAGCCGATGATCTTTTCATGGCTGCAGGCGCAATTTCTCCATCCCCAGTGATAAACGGAGGTTCGAAGTAGCTACTGTGGGACCGCCACAATCGGTAATCTTTGGCCGCCGTATACAAATCTCCGGGAGTGCAAGTTTCAAGACTGATGCCCGGTTAACCCAGTACGCACACGACCTGGTGTCGCAATTGGTGCGCGCGATCCTCAGCGACGGCGGCGGCGTAGTTCTCGGCGCGGGTAAGGAGCCGCGGCCTACCCCCGAAGCACCCAGTATTCTGTTTGACTGGACAGCGCTGGAAATTGCTGCGATGTCGTTCACGAACCATGGCTCGATATGGCCCAAGTCTTATGGACCTCCACTACTTATTGTCACCTCGGAAAAGTCTGAGAGTGAGATTCCTGAGACAAGACGACCGCTTTGGGATTCACTTTTGAAGAGTGGCCTCATGCGGGTCGAGTCAATTCTTGCAGGCGCGCGGTCTGGCGCGATGCTGAGAGAAAGACAGGCACAACATGGAGACATCTTGGTAACTCTGGGCGGCGGAACCGGTGTGGAACACCTTGCCGACCTCTATCTTAGCCGGCGCCGTCCTGTTATTTCTTTGGACTTGCCGTTGGGCAGCAGCCGTGATGACGGAACTGGCGGATCAGAGCGACTTGCCCAAAAGTCACGTGAGCATCCTGAGCGTTTCATAAAGTTTCAGAGAAAATTTGCGGGAACCGAGAATGCGCGTCTAGCGAGCATTTCAACGCGCGCGGGAGCTGCCAACGTTGAAACTGTAGCGAAAAATCTCCACGGGCTCCTGAGCGGGCTTGCGCGCCCTTACGTCTTCTATACACGGCTACTTAATCCAAATCATTCAAAATTCAATGTCGTAGAGGATTTCTTTCGGACGGTCGTCGATCCGGTCGTTTCAGGGTTTGGCCTGGACTCACTCGATATGGGAGTCAGTGACTCCGAACATGCTTTCTTGAATGTCGCTGTCTTCGACAATCTCCATTACGCCACAGCAGTCATTGCGGATGTTACCGGCGAGCGTCCGAACTGCTATATTGAGCTTGGCTATAGTTTGGGCCATGCCACACGTGTAATTGCCACAGCTGAAGAAGGTACGAAGTTACCCTTTGATCAAGACGCCATTCCCTGTCACTTTTGGAATGCAAGTCTTTCGGTCGATGAACGAAGACAATCGTTCAGAGAGTTTTGGCGGAAGAACATCGATCGCCCGGCTTTGATCGTATAATGACAGCTTGAAACGCGGCAAAAACTCAATGGCTGAAGTGTACATTTCTGTTGACATCGAATCGGCCGGACCAATACCGGGCAAGTACAGCATGCTCGCGCTCGGTGCATGTGAAGTAGGCCAAACAGATAATCAATTCTATATCGAAATTCAACCGATAAACGACCTGTTTGTGCCCGAGGCAATGAACGTTATAGGAAGGCCACTTGCCGATTTTGAGAAATCCGGAGTGGATGCAGCCACGGCGATGCAGAAGTTTCTAAATTGGATCGATCAAGTCAGTTACAAGCGCACTCCGGTATTTGTTGGATTCAACGGAACCTTCGATTGGTCTTTTGTTAACTGGTATTTTCATACCTATTTGGAAAGCAATCCGTTTGGCTTCGGGGGAGTTGATATTAAGTCCTATTACATGGGCCTGAGCGGGTGTTCGTGGAAGGATACTAGGTCCAGTCGCATTCCGGCAGAGTTCAAAGGAAACTCGCCCCATACGCACAATGCACTTGATGACGCCATAGAACAGGCACAGATGTTCGAACTGATGCGGAATCAAGCGCGATCATTGAATGCTGAATCTCCTTAAATACTTTTAATCGGATACACCTCAAACCTTCATTTAGCCCATCAACACAGACTTACCCCACTACCGCATGGTTCGCTACTCCGAAGGGGGAAACTCGCGAGAATATTGCGCGAGAATGGAAAGTAGCAATTCTGGATTAACGACTTTGAACCCTTGGTGACTCACCACGATCCGAGAATTCGATCTGTCGCAGGTTTAGCAATTAAGAGAATACGTGAATATCAGGTAACAGCGCGAAAGAAAGAACGCCAGGAGGCTGTCTTTGGAAGATGAAGTTACTCCCTGTCTCACCCATTCGCACAGCTATCGGCGACACTTCACACGGCTGCGTTATGTGTAAGAACTAAGGTCGCCGTGTCCTTCCCCACAATTCACGGCGGCCTTGAGGCACTGGTCGCTCCCGATCGCGCTTGCAGGAGGGCCGTGCCAAGAAGGAATTACAATGCGCGAATCGCGAGTCAGGGGAGGAGACCACCCAATGAGCTTTTACTCGGTCAATAGTATTGACGAGAAGCTCATCGCCTAATCCCTTCGCTCTTTTCGTTCGTCAAGCAGTCTGGTTATCGTTTCAGATACTTCGTCCGTGGCTTCTGGCTTCCACAGGAAAGCGTCAACGCCGGCGCGCCACGCTTCCTTCTCGCAATTGTGTCCAGTAAGCATAATGATTGGAGTACGGCGGCGGTGCGCCATGCTCTTCGTACGGACGACCAACTCCACTCCTTTGAGTCCGGTCAGATCATTGTCAACGATTATCAGATCGTAGTGAGCGTCTCCTTTAAGGATTTTCAGGGCTGTGGATCCGTTCATGCAGGAGTCAACGTGCATCCCTTGGTTGGCTAATGCGTCCGCGACTAAGCGCGCAACTGATTCATTGTCTTCGACGTGGAGAATAGAGATCTGCGATGCCGTTTGACGCGGATTTGTAGTTACTAGCTTCTTCTCAGACTTTCTGGGCTCCGAAAAAATATGCCGTCTTCGCTTGCGGACGGGAGATCTTGTCGTGAGCAGCTCCTTGTGGCGGCTGTTGATCAAAGAGATCAAGCTCTGATGATGCCTGAAGCCCAGCAATCGAGCTGCTCTCGTTACCGATCCTCCCGCGTCTCGTAGCGCGCGTTCGATTACCGCTCGCTCACCGTTGCGTACATGTTGTTTGAACGAGAAGCCTTCCCAGGTGTGGTCCTCTGATTTCTGAGCTTCATCCTCCAACACGCATACTGTTCCGGTGATTCTGCTTTCCGCACGAGCCGGCGAAGAGTCCGCTATCGAGGGGTTGGAAGCCGGCGCGGACGACTATCTCGTCAAACCGTTTTCGGCGCGTGAATTATTGGCCCGAGTTCGGACCCATCTGGAGATGGCCAAGGCGCGGCGCGCGTGGGCCATTGAACTGGAAGCAGCGAATAAGGATCTTGAAGCGTTCTCATCTTCGGTCTCACACGACTTGCGCGGACCGCTGCGAGCAATTGATGGTTTCTCCCACATTGTGATGGAAGATTATTCCGCTGAATTGCCGGAGGAGGCTAAGCAACTTCTGACTATGGTGAGTGGGAGCGCGCGGCAGATGAATCAACTCATAGATGATTTGCTTCGCTTGTCGCGGCTGGGTCGTCAGCGATTATCGAGGAAACAGATTAGCCTCTCAAGACTGGTTCATACCGTACTTCAGGAATTGCAGAGACAGCAATCGGAAAGGCAGTTAACGATCCAAGTTACCGATTTGCCTGACTGCATGGGTGATGAGTCGTTGCTCAAACAGGTCTTTGTCAATTTGCTTTCGAACGCATTCAAGTACACTCGCCGGAAGGAGAATGCCTCCGTAGAAGTCGGCTGCCGGCAGGAGGACGGCGAGATGCTTTATTTCGTGCGCGACAATGGTGCGGGATTTGACATGCAACAGGCGCAAAAACTTTTCGGAGTCTTCCAACGATTACATCGCTCCGATGAATTCGAAGGCACCGGCGTAGGCCTATCGATTGCTCATCGTATTATTCAGCGACACGGCGGACGCATCTGGGCTGAGGCCGAAGTGGACAAGGGCGCGATCTTCTATTTCACGTTAGGGTAAAATCCAACTACGAAACATTGCTCTGGTAGTCAAGATTGCCCGACTGCATCGCGAACTCATTGGATTGTTCGTTGCGACAAAAACGAATTACTGAGTTCTTAGGTTCTCACGCTTAATGCAGCATCTTCTTTTCTCTTATCCAGTGGAACCACTTGAACTGTGGCATCGCGAACCTCACGCAAGAAGCGGTTAATGACTGACCCATGCAGCAGGATGTCCCAGCGCGACCGTGCTGACTGCCCAAAGATGACGTGGGTTATCCCTTCGCGCCGCGCAAACTCAATCAGCGCGTCGGCAACTTTGCGTCCGCTCAGCTTGACGACCTTTGCGCCTAGTTGTTCCGCGAAGTGAATATTTTCCATCAGGTGAGCGTGGTCTTCGGGCTTGATGCGTCCCGGCTCTTCGCTGGGCGTCTCGACGTATACGGCATACCATTCGCCGACAAACCGTGCCGCAACTCGAGCGCCCACGCGCAATAGTTTTTTAGCGCTGCCACGAGAAGCTATACAGGCCATGACCTTTTCCGGAATGCATGCTTGCTCCAAACCCTCGCGCTCGCGGTAGTCATGAGCTTTCGCGGCCTGGTCGGCGGCGACTTGCCGGAGTGCCAGTTCTCGCAGCGCCGTGAGGTTACCCTTGCGGAAAAAGTTATTCAGCGCCTGCTGGATCTTTTCGACGCCGTAGATCTTTCCTTGCCGTAGTCGCGTCCGCAGCGTTTCGACCGAAACGTCGATGTCGATCACTTCATCGGCGCGCTTCAGAAAGGTGTCAGGTATGGTCTCTCTTACTTTGACGCCAGTGATGCGCGCGACCGCATCATTGAGGGACTCGATGTGTTGAATATTGACGGCGGTAATAACGGAGATGCCTGCATCCAGGAGATCAAGCACATCTTCGTAACGCTTTTGGTGTTTCGAGCCCGGCACATTGGTGTGAGCCAACTCGTCCACTATCGCCACTGCGGGGCGGCGCGCAATCACCCCGCCCACATCAAGCTCTTCGAACACTGCGCCGCGATACTCGATTCGCTTCAAAGGCACACGCTCGAGGACGTCGATCAAGGTTTCGGTGTCGATGCGGCCGTGCGCCTCGATTAAGGCCAACACAACATCAGTGCCCTGCCGGTTGAGCTCATGGGCCTCTTCCAGCATGCGGTAGGTCTTACCGACGCCGGCGGCGGCTCCAATATAGACATGTAGCCGCGCCTTACCCGCTTCCTGGAGTTTAGCGAGCAGGGATTCAGGAGATCGTCTGCGAATGACTTCTTGCATAGTTCTTGAGAAGGACTATTTCTTGGTCATGGGCTTGCGCTCATCAAGCTCCAGATTCAATAGAAGGACATTGACGGTCGGTTCACCCAATATTCCCAACGTCCTTCCTTCGGTGTGTATTGCAACTAACGAACGGACTTCACTTTCACTCATGCCACGCTCACGCGCCACGCGCGGTATCTGAAACTCAGCCCCTGCCGGCGAAATGTGAGGGTCGAGTCCAGATGCTGAAGTAGTGACCAGATCGATCGGAACGGGCTTGCCTGGATTCTCGGCTTGCAACGTTGCCACGTCCGCTTTGACGCGCTCGATCAACTTCTGATTGGTTGGCCCAAGGTTCGATCCGGAAGATGCACCTGCATCATAACCGGTGCCAGCGGCGCTTGGGCGCGAATGAAAATAACCCGACCCGGAAAACGGTTGGCCAATGATCTTTGAACCGATGACTGTTCCATCGGGGCGTTTGATCAGTTGGCCGTTAGCTTTGTCGGTGAAAACAAGCTGCGCAATCCCGGTAACAGCGAGCGGATAAATCAGCCCGAACAACACCGTGGTTACAATTGTCATC
>Ga0137358_10001011_pt1 | contig 14552 bp, 14 predicted proteins | sample Mad1_20_16metaG_FD_105551 | JGI IMG/M metagenome (GOLD analysis project Ga0137358, IMG submission 105551) | Vadose zone soil microbial communities from Angelo Coast Range Reserve, California, USA - Mad1_20_16 metaG | ecosystem: Environmental > Terrestrial > Soil > Vadose zone | place: USA... | reverse complement strand
GCAGCAACGCGATCCGCAGCTCATGGGAACCGCTGCGCAAGGCGGGCGCCACCGCACGGGAGATGCTCGTCCTGGCGGCGGCGCAAGCCTGGAAGGTTGACCGCACCACGTGCCGCGCCGAAACAGGCACGGTGACCCACGTCCCGAGCGGCCGACGCCTCGCCTACGGGACGCTCGCTGCGCGGGCGGCGGCGCTCCCGGTGCCAACCGACGCGCCACTCAAGGATCCGAAGGACTTCCGGTTGGTGGGCACGCGCGTGACGCGGCTCGACACGCCGGGCAAGGTGGACGGGAGCGCGCTGTTCGGCATCGACGTGAAGGTGCCGGGAATGTTGATCGCATCCATCGAGCGGTCGCCGGTGCTGGGCGGCCGAGTGAAGCACGTCAACGCCGACCGCGCGAAGGCCATGACGGGCGTGCGTCACGTGGTGACGCTCGAGCCGAGCCCGTGGATAGGCACCAATGGCTGGGCAGCTGGATGCGCGGCAGGCGTGGCGGTCGTGGCGGATACGTACTGGCAGGCACTCCAGGCACGGCGCGCGCTCGAGATCGAGTGGGACGACGGGGACTCGGGCGCGCTCGATTCGGCGAGCATCCGCGCGCAGCTGCTCGCGCTGGCCGCGCGGCCGGGCATCGTGGCGCAAGCCATCGGCGATGCGACCGCGGCCCTCGGCGGCGCGGCGAAGCGGATCGACGCCGCGTACGACGTGCCCTTCGTGCACCACGCCACCATGGAGCCGATGAACTGCACGGCGCACGTCCGCGCCGGTGAGTGCGACGTGTGGGCGCCGACCCAGAATCAGGGCGACGCGCAGCGCGTGGCCGCCGAAGTGACCGGCCTGCCGAAGGAGAAAGTCCGCATCCACACGACCCTTTCGGGCGGCGGGTTCGGGCGCCGGCTCGAGCCGGACTTCGTCTCCGAGGCGGTTCGCGTCTCGCAGGCGGCAGGAGTGCCGGTGAAGGTGATCTGGACCCGCGAAGACGATATGCGCAACGGGTTCTACCGCCCCACGAGCTACAACCGATTCAGCGCCGGGCTCGACGCCGCGGGGCGGCTGGTCGCCTGGACCCACCGCATCGCCGGCACGCCGCTGCGGCTCAAGTTCGGACCGCTCGAGAAGGGGATCGACGACAGTCTGATCGACGGCGCGATCGACTTACCCTACGCGATCCCCAACCTGCTCGTCGACCAGCTCACGCTGACGCTGCCGGCCGTTCCCCTTGGCCCCTGGCGCTCCGTGGGCGTGTCGCACAACGGCTTCGTGACCGAGTGTTTTCTCGACGAGATCGCGGCCGCCGCGGGCCGCGACCCGTTCGAGCTGCGGCGCGAGCTGCTGCGCGACAAGCCGCGCCATCGCCGCACGCTCGAGCTGGCGGCCGAGAAGGCGGGCTGGGGCACGCCGCTGCCCGCAGGCCGGAGTCGCGGCATCGCGCTCGCGGAATGGGGACCGACGGTGTGCGTCGAGGTGGCCGAAGTGTCGGTGGAGGCGGACGGCTCGGTGCGCGTCCCTCGAGTGGTGTGCGCCGTGGATTGCGGGCAGGCGGTGAACACGGGCCAGGTCGAGGCGCAAATGCAGGGCGGCATCGTGTTCGGCTTGAGCGCCGCGCTGTACGGCGAGATCACCATCGACAAGGGCCGCGTGGTGCAGGGAAACTTCGACACCTACCCCGTGGTCCGGATGCCCGAGGCGCCGGCGGTCGAGGTCTACATCGTGCCGAGCAACGACCCGCAGGGCGGCGCCGGCGAGCCGGGGGTGCCGCCAATCGCGCCGGCGGTGTGCAACGCGATCTTCGCGGCGACGGGGAAGCGGATCAGAAAGCTCCCGATCGGAAGGGTCGTCGTCTAGTCCTCAGTGCACCACCGTCACTGAGCCGTTCATGTTGGGGGGATGGTTGGTGCAGGAGTAGCGGTACGTCCCGACGACCGCGAAAGTGCGCGTGCGGCTGGCAGCCGTCCCGGTCTCAAGGTCTGCTTGGAAGATCTCGGCCAGAATCGAAGGGCCGCTGAGGAAGGTGACGTTATGATGGTTCACGCCCGTCCTGGTCCACGTCACAGCGCTACCCGTTTGGACCACGATATCCGGCAGATTGAAATTGTCGTCTCTCACGTCCACCGCACCAGATGTCGGCGGCGCGGATGCGATCTCGGTGAACGTGACCGCGGATTGGACGCCGGGGAAGCTCGCGCTCACCGTCTGGATCGTCGAGGACCCGACAGAATCGGTGGTGGTGGCGACGCCGCTCGCGTCGGTAGTGCTCTGCTGAGGATTTACCGCGCCACTGCCAGCACTCGACGTTACGGCCCAGGTCACTACGACGCCGGGGACCGGCCGGCTGCTCGCGTCTACCGCGGTCACGGTTAGCGGCGTCGGGAGCCGGTTGTTGAAGTACCAGTTCTGGGCGTCTCCGCCACTTTTCATGAGGTCGAGCGGCGGGCCAGGCGGCTGCGTGCTGTCTCCGCTGCAGGCCCATGCCGACACGCCCGCCACCAGGGTTATCACTCGCCGCGTCGCCATGAGGGTAAGAACGGCGCTGGGAAGCGGGTCCGCAAGCACCCGCTCCCCCTCCCTGCTCCTGTTACTTAGTGCACCACCGTCACCGTCCCATCCATCCCGGCGTGGATGGTGCAATGGTAGCCGTACGTGCCCACGGTGGTGATCGTGGCCGAATGGGAGCCCGTGTTCTGAGTCGCCGAGCTCGGCGGCAGCGGCGTCGGCCCGCTCGTGAAGGTCACGTTGTGAGGATCCGCTCCGGCAGCCCAGGTCCACTTCACGGTACCGCCGCTCTGAATGACGCTGTTGTCAGGGTTGAAGTTGTTGTTGCTCACGGTCACTGCGGCGGACGCCGGCGGTGTGGTCGCGCTCGCGGTGAACGTCACGGCCGTCGGCAGACCCGTAAACGTCGCGGTGACGGTCTGGGGAGAGGTCGACCCAAGGCTATCCGCGGTGGTTGCCACACCGCTCGCGTTCGTGGTGCTTTGGGCCGGGGAAATGGCGCCATCGCCGGACGCGACGGCCCAGTGGACGACGACGCCCGGAACCGGACAGCCGCTGGCGTCGCGCGCGGTGACGCTCAAGGCCGTGGGCAGCGGATTGTTGAAGTACCACGTGGCGGGATCGCCGGTCGTCTTCACGAGCTGCGTCGCCGCGCCCGGCATGCAGGGTCCCATACCGCCACCCCCGCCGCCGCCGCAGGCCAGCACGAGCAGCCCGGCGCCCAGCGTAGACAAACGATCCAAACGCGAGAACATCATAGCGCCCCTCTGTCTGTAGTGATGATGTAAGAAGGACAATCGATCTCGATAGAACACGCGCGGTGGGACGTGGTTCCCGGGCGGTCGCCTGTCCCAAGAGGTGGACGTCGGGTGCCACGCCCCACTCCCCGAGACCTACTGCCGTTCAACCTGCCCGCGAATTTCTCCACCCCCGTGCCCGCCCGAGCCGTTTGCCCCGGTGGGGCCGCGCGTGTGCACGTTGACGTACGCGTGGCCGTTGCGCAGCAGCGCCAGCAGCGAGTCCGAGGACATCCCGGCCGGCGTCCCCAGAACTCCCTGCCCGATTGTCCCCGAAAAGTTCAGGCCGGTCGTGGCCGCCAGCGTGAACAGACTCACCGCCACGCCAGTGCTCTGGCCGGTGTCCGCAGGGGCGTGAATGTGCGCCGCGAACGCGCTGTCGATCGCGGTGACCTCCAGCCGATAGATCACCAGATTTCCGACATGCGAGAAGTACGCAACCCCCGTCGCCGTCGTTGTGACGGGAGTGGGTCGTTCCTTCGCGCCGCTCAGGTTCGCGACGAAGTTCTCGACTTCGGTGGGTCCTACGTCGTCCGTGCAACTGCCGACGGCCAGAATCGCCGCCAGCGTCCCTGCGCCAAACATCAGACGGCCTCGCATAGCAAGCTCCTCACGGTTTGGGGGCCGCACGCCCACGACGGCTTAGGCATACCCGCCGTGCGCGGTTTGTTCAAGTTGTCATTTGTTATAGAATTGTCAGGACGGCGGCAGGCGCACCCCGCGCCAGAGAAACCGATAGATCAGCCAGTCGAGCCAGCGGTCCGGAATCCACAGCGGAATCCGGTCGAGCCACCCGTGCGGAGTGACGAGGACGCGGAGCGGCGGGCGCCGGGCGTTGAGCGCTCGCCACACCGTCCGGACCACCTTGTCGGGGGGCGGCGCCTGCTCCGCACTCCGCAATGCCGCTCGTCGGAAGCGATCGAGCACGCTCTCGTATGGCGTGCCGGCGTAGCGACGCAGATCCATCGCTTCCACCTTGCTCCAGATGGCCGTCTTGAAGCTGCCCGGCTCGATCACGATCACGCGGACACCGAACGGCAGCAGCTCGCGTCGCAGACTGTCCGAAATCGCTTCCAGGCCGAACTTGGACGCCGCGTACGGCCCCAGGAACGGCAGGGCGCCCCGCCCCGCGACCGAGCTCATGTTGACGATCCGACCGCGCGACGGCTTGAGGAGCGGCAGGAACGCCTGCGTTACCGCGACGGCGCCGATGAGGTTCACTTCCAGGACTCGCCGCAGCTCGTCGAGCGGAAACAGCTCGAGCGGACCGGCCGCGGGAATCCCGGCATTGTTCACCAGTCCACCAAGGGGGACTCCCGCCAGAGCACGCTCCACCTGTTCCCTTGCCCGCGCGATGCTCACCGTGTCGGTCACGTCCATCCGCACCGCCGTCACGCCGGCGCGCTCCAGCGCGGCCTCGTCCTCGGCGCGGCGCACCGTGCCGAAGACGCGGAAGCCCCGGCCGGCCAAGTGCCGCGCGATGGCGGCACCAATGCCGGTTGAGGCTCCCGTCACCACCACACCCCGGGTCACCCCGGGCAATCTACGACCTCCGTGCCAGCGTCGCCGCGCGCGCCCGAAGCGCCGCGTCAATTTCGCGCAGCGAGACGGGTGCCGGGACGGTCCACTCGCCGCGTTGCATCGTCGGCACCCGGATCGCCGCCACGTCGCCGTCCGGCCCCAGCTCGACGACGGCCGTCGCGGCGTCATCCGGGCCCTGGTTGGCTTTGATCACTAGCGTCCACGTCCCTTCCCTGGGCCACGTACGCTTCAAGGCGAAGACGCCCTCTCTCGACGTTTCGGCGAAGTCGAGCTTGAGCGACCGCCGCTCGCCGTTCACCATCCCCTCGGCGGTACCGGTGACGATGAACCCCATCGCCGTCCCATGATGGAACGCGTGGACCAGGAGGAACGCGGCGCGCGTCGACCTGTCGTACGGGTTTGCGGGCAGCTCGATCGAAATCCAGGGAGGGCCGGCAAGCGCCGGGGCGGGGGCGGCCACGAGGGCGGTCGCGAGCGCGGCGAGGGCGAGGCTACGAATCCGAGTCGGCATGGCAACCTCCAATGGTCGGTTGCCGTTGAGATGCCGCCCGGCGTGGAAGGGTTTAGGGGGCTGGGGCGATCCGGTAGACGCTGCCTCCTGCCGACAGCACGTACAGCTCTCCGGCCGAGTCCTCGCCGAAGGAGAGCACATTGCCGAGACTCACGTTGAAGCTCCAGGTAGTCTGTCCGGTGACTGCGCCGTTGGCGTAGGAAAAGCTCCGCAGCCAGCCGGAACAGTAGTCGGAGTAGAAGTATTGCCCGACGAGCGACGGCGCGCGGCTGCCGCGGTAAACAAAGCCACCTGTGACCGAGCAGCCGCTTGCGTGGCCGTACTCAACCGCGGGCTGCACGAGGCCTGCCGTGCTGCAGGGGTCGGGATTGAAGCAGTGGGCTCCCTCCATGATTCGCCAGCCGTAGTTCAAGCCTCCCTGCCCCGCCGGCGCGACGCTCACTTCTTCCCAGAGGTTCTGTCCGACGTCCGCGATGTAGAGGAGACCCGCCCCCCGGTCGAACGCGAAACGCCAGGGGTTGCGCAGGCCGATGGCCCAGATCTCGTCTCGCCCCGAGCGTCCGACGTAAGGGTTGTTCGGCGGACTGGCATACGGGTCGCCCCCATCCACATCGATTCGCAACAGCTTGCCGAGCAGCGAGTCGGGGTTCTGCGCGCGGTTCTGCGGATCGCCCCCGGAGCCCCCGTCGCCCATGCCGATGTAAAGCATCCCGTCAGGCCCGAACATCACGAGCCCGCCATTGTGGTTCGAATACGGCTGGACGATACGAAGAATCAACTTGTGGGACGCGCTATCCGCGCTGTCTGGAGCAGCGCTGACGGTGTAGCGCTCGATCAGCGTGTACAACGTATCGCGCGCGTTGTTCAAGTGGGTGTAGTTGACGTAGAAGGAGCCGTTGCTGGCGTAGTTCGGGTGGAACGCCAGGCCCAGAAGTCCCTCCTCACCACCGGAGGCGACGCGGTCCCCGATGTCGAGAAATGGCCGCGCTAGGAGCTGCCCAGCCCGCACGATCCGGATCCGTCCCGCCTGCTCGACAATGAAGAGTCGTGGATCACCCGCGGGCGCTGTCAGGTACAGCGGACTGCTGAGCCCGCTCGCAACGAGCTGCAGCTCGAGGTTGCCGGTTTCACCGGGCAGGGGCGGTCCGCCGAGCGGGTTTCCCGCACAGGCGGCGAGCGCGCACACGATGGCGGCGGTGGGCCTCATTTGGGTCCCAGTACGATAGCTCCCTTGAAATTCCGTACTGTGACCTGGGCCCCTCCGGCCCCGGTCGAAAACCGCAGCTCCTGCCCTGTGCCCGCCGCTCGGGGCTTCGGGTGCGGGTCACCCAGGTGGTTGGTGATCGTTCCACCGATGGTGAGCACGTCGAAATCGGCGACGGCGCTCGCCGGCACACGCACGTCGATCGTCCCGCTCTGGCTCTCGACCTCGACGACGCCGCCCCGCCCCAGCTCGCCCTCGAAGCGGACGTCCCCCGTCACGGACTCGAACTTGCCGCGCTGGACGCCCGTGCCCCCACGCTGCCATCCCGCGGCCCGGACGACGATGCGGCCGCTCAGGGTCGAGGCGCCGAGGTCCTGGCTCGCGCCGCGCAGCAGGATGTCGCCGCTCACCGTCTTCACCCGGGCGCGCGCCGTGCCACCCGCCACCTCCACGGCCCCGTCCATCGTCTCGGCGGTGACGTCCTGCGGCGTGCCGACCACGCGGATGCTCCCTCCCTGGCTGCTCAGATCGAGCGTCCCATCCACCCCCTCGACCTCGATGCTCGCGCTGGCCGACTTCACCCAGACAGTGGCGCCGCGCGGGACGTGCACTTCGAGCTCGGCCGGCTCCCCGTTTCCGCCGTCCACTCCGAGCTTCCGCACGTGCCCGTCCCCGGCCGCGAACAATCGGCCGGCCCGGGCCCCGAGACGCGCCGACACCGCGACGCTGTCGGCGTCCCAGCCCAGCACCCGGATTCTCCCGAACGGATTCACGATGCGGACGGACCCGCCGGGGTCCAGCGGCCAGCGCTCGTCGATCCGCGCCTGAGCGGTCGCCTGGCGCGCGAGCAGCGCGAGCAGCGCGAGCCAGAGCACCAGGCACCCTTTCATTACCCTCATGACCCCTCCGTCCTCAGGTCAACTCGCCGCGACGCGCGCCGCCCACCGCAGCAGCTCCACTTTCTGCCGCGCCGCCGCGGCGAAGAACCGACGCAGTTCGGCGCTCGCGGGATCGCGCGCCAGCGCGGCGCGGGACTCCGCGATCGCGGTGTCGATGACCGCGAGATTCCGCTCGAGCAGCACGACAGTCTCGGGCCGCAGCCGCTCGCGCTCGACGGCGAGGATGCGGCTCAGCTCGTCGCTCGCCCGCTCGAAGTCGGCTTGCACCGCCGCCCAGCCCTGCCCCTCCCCAACGCGGAAGTCGGAACGCGGAACGCGGAACAGGCGGTAGATGCCGACGGCAAGCACGAGCATCGCCGCTGCCGCCAGGGCACCGCGCCAGAACCGTTGCACGTTCCACATTGCACGTGGCCGGATGCGAGCTGCGATCGCGGGCCAGAGATCTCGGCCGGGCTCGATACTCTTCGGAAGGCCGGTTGCGGACGCGGAGAGCGAGCGCAGCTCGGCGATTGCCGCGCGGCACTCGGCGCACTCCGCCAGGTGGGCTTCGACGGACGCCCGATCGCGGGCTGCCAGCGTGCCGTCCACGTACTCGTTCAGCTTCGCGTCCATGTGCGGATACGTCATCGATTCAAGGCCTCGCGTAACAACCGGCGCGCCCGGAACAGCTGCGCCTTGGACGTTCCCACGGCGATACCGGCGAGCGCGGCGATCTCCTCATGCCGGTACCCCTCGACATCGTGCAGCACGAACACCTCCCGCGCTCCCGGGGGCAGCGCCGCGACGGCACGCTCGAGATCGAGGGCACTGCCCGACGCCGGGTCCGCGCCCCGGGGTCGCTCGAGCGCCGCCGGATCGTCGGTGGTCACCACGCGTTGCTCCCGCCGCCGCTCCGCCCGCCGCCCGAGCAGTACCTCGTTCACGGTGAGCCGGTAGAGCCACGAGGAGAACGCGCTCTCGCCCCGATAAGTGGCGAGCCGCTCCCACGCCCGAACGAACGCGTCCTGCGTCCGCTCCTCGGCCTGCGCCGCATCGGCCGTGAGGCGCAGGCACAGCGCGTACACCCGACCCGCGTGCGCGCGGTACAATGCCTCGAACGCCGCCCGGTCGCCCTGCTGCGCGCGGTGGATCAGGTCGGTCGGGTCCGAGTGCATCCGGTCCTAGGATGCCGGCCGGTGGGCGAAGGTTGGGACGTTTAGGGCAGGCGCAGGCCGGGCAACCGTTGCTCGAGTGCGCGACGGGCCTCGTCGAGCCGGGCGCGCTGAGCGCCGAGCGGCTTGGTCACGTCTCCGCCGAGCCCCGCGATCTGGGCGCGCACCGCGTGCACCGGCCCGTCCACCAGGCTGTCGACTTGCGCCCGCATCCGCCGCTCGGCCGCGGCCACTTCCGCTCCGGCCATGGTGCGGAGCCGCTCGGCGATGGCGCGGTCGAGGTTCGAGCTGACCGCGAGCTCGGGCCGGTCGAGTGTGCCCGCCAGGCTCGCCGAAATCTGAAGCGTCGAGATGCCGGACACCGTGCGCCAGACGAGGTCACCGACGCCCGAACCGGCCCCGGCGGAATCGCGCACCCAGCGGACGCGATCCGATGTCACCGTCCAGCGCGCGCGCACCTGATCGCCCTGCATCGCGAAGCTCAACCCCACGGTTCCCGCACCCGGCTCGAGGTGCATGCGAAGCGACGGCAGGGGCAGCGACGGCAGGGCCACGCCGACAAGGCTCGCGGCCGCGGTGTCGTGTGGCGTGGGTCGCACGTGGTCGAGCAACGCGGCCAGCCGGAACCCCGGTGCCGCCCCACTCGCTTGAGTCGGTCGTCCATAGAGGGTGGGGTCGCTCGTCACGCCGCTCACGCGGGCGGCGTACGTGCGTGAGGCGACGCTCAGCGACAACTCCGCGGTCTTGAGCAGGAACGCCGGCGCTTCGTTGACTCGCGGATAGTGAACCGTCGTCCCCGCCCGGCGGATGCGCCTCGGCCCGGGCGTTGCGCGTGGGAGCAGGCCGGGCGGCATGTAGCGCCGGCCGAGTTGCACCCAGTACAGGGCGCGCCGGAAGCGGTCGACCGCCGCCGAGCCGAACAGCGCGGCGCCGATGTCGGGCGCGTCGAGCCCCGGCAGCTTGAGGAGCCCCCGCGCGATCGCATAGTCGCGCTGCTTCGCGTCCGTGAGCCCGGCGGCGTCTGCCTGCAACGCGGAGATCCCGGATGTCACGCTGCGCTCCAGCGCGCTCACCCGCTCCTGCGCGCGCTTGAGCTGCTCGAGCGTGCGGCGCGCATCCCCGAGCAGCTTCACGTCGGTCAGCTTCGCGCCCTTCAACCGTTCGACCATGCGAGCCCCTGAGTCGATCGCGGCTTCGGTCCCCAGCCCGGTGAGCCCTGCTTCCCAGGCTTGTCGCGCGGAATCGGCGCGCCCAACCAGCGTCGTGGCGAGGCGCGGTGTGTTTAAATGTGCCGGGTCCAACTGCTCGACGCTGATCTTGCCCGTAGCGAGCTGCAGGGCCGGCACCCGTAGTTGCTCGCCCCACGTCGTGATCTGCCCCTTGAGTCCGTCCGACTGTTCGGCCGTCCGACCGTCTGTCGGTCGCGGCGTCCCGAAGCGCAGCCCCGTCGCCGCCAGCCGGTCGATCACTACCTTGCTCTCGAGCAGGGGGAGGGGCTCCAGGTCGGCCACCAAGAGGTCGGCTTGCAGGAGGTTCCGCAGCGCCTCGAACGGGCTCGCCACGGTGAGCCCGCGGATTTCCACGCGTCCATGAGGGACGTCCAGGTGCAGCCGGTCGATCTCCACCCTCGCGCCGATGAACGTCGTGCCCACGGACTCCGTGGTGTGCTTCGCGATCCGATCGGCGAATACCAACCACAGCCCAGCCCCCACGGCGCCCAACAGCAGCAGAGGGACGATGGCCTTCCAGCGGAACACGCGCACGGTCACGGCTCCGGCCGGAACAGGCGGTACAGGTTGTACAGCTTGGACGCGGTCACGGCGCGGTACAGCGCGGAGCGCTTCAGGCGCTCAGCGACGGTCGCGCGATAGCGCGTCACACCCCAGCGTGCAGCGAAGAACAGCGGCACACCCAGGGCCAGTGACGAGACCAGGCTGCCCAAAACCACCGTGTTATTGAACCCGCTGAGAGGCGCGACCGGCGCGTTGTAGAGCGCGGTCCAGAGCGGCCGCAACGCCGGCGTGCCGAGCAACAGGCCACGGCCGATCGCGTCGAACAGGGGGTCGAGCAGGAACCCGGCAGGGATGCAGAGCGCCCAGCCCAGCATCGCGCCGGGAATCGAGACGTTGAGGATGACGATCAGGCCGACCACGACCACGTTGTGGAGGCTCAGGAGCGGCGTGAGACCGAGGATCGACCCGAGCACGAGGCCTGCCGCCACCTGCCCTGGTGTGCCCTCCGAGTGCAGGGTCTGGATGAGCGACTGGATCAACTTCAGCAGGAGCATGCGACCGCGCCTCCTCAGGGAGCCGGCCGGCTCGACGCGGGTCGGGCGAGCAGACCGGTCGTCGAGACGCGCACCTCGAAGGTCGCGGGCCGGGTCGCCGGGACGAACGTCGCGGAGCCGTACTCCGCGTCCACCAGCGGTCCGAGCAGCCGCCGGCGCGCGATGAAGAAGAGATCCACCGGCTTCGATCGTGCCAGCGCATACGCCGTGTGCGGCTTGGCCCGCTCGTCCGCGACGGTATTATAGCGGCCCGCGACGCGATCCAACTCGTACACCGTTCGCAGGCCGAGCAGGCTAGCCAGCGGGTGCCACTTGAGGACGTGCGCGTCCACGTAGAAGGCATCGCCCGCGAGCTCGTACATCGCGAGGCGGCGGTCAGGCAGGGTGATGGTGGCGCGGAAGCGCTGGGGCGCCACGGGCTCGGTGTGCACGGTGGCCGCCACTTCCTCAAAGGTCAGGGCACGGTACCCCTGGAGGCCCACCGTCACGGTGGCCGCCAGCGCGGCGAGCGCGAGCAACAGGAGCGCCATGAGGCCCCGAATCGTCCCGCCCAGCCACTGCCGCGCGCGGGCCGCCCGCATGGCCGTCACGCCGATGACGGCACCCAGGAGAAGCAGGCATAAGGCGGCGACGACGAGCGTGGTGGTCATGTGGGCGGTCTAACCTAGCAATTATCTTTCGCCCATGCCCGCGAGCGATCTCGGCATCCGCGTCCTCAGCCCCCCACCGTCAGACTGTGCCGATGTCGTGAGCCCTGCCGCGCTCCGTTTTCTTGGCGCGCTGGCACGCCGCTTCGAGCCGGAGCGCCAGCGGCTGCTGGCGCGCCGCCGCGAGCGCCAGCGGGAGCTCGATGCCGGCCGCCTGCCCGATTTCCTGCTCGAGACGAAGGAGATCCGGGACTCGGACTGGACGGTCGCGCCGATCCGGCCCGACCTGACCGACCGCCGCGTCGAGATCACCGGCCCCCCGGAGCGCAAGATGATGATCAACGCGTTCAACTCGGGGGCGAACGTCTTCATGGCGGACTTCGAAGATGCGAACGCACCCACGTGGGAGAACAACCTGCGCGGCCAGCAGAACGTGCGCGATGCGGTCGCCCGCACCATCGCGTTCACGAGCCCCGAAGGGAAGCGGTACGCCCTCGAGCCCAAGACGGCGACGCTCGTCGTGCGGCCCCGCGGGTGGCACCTGGTCGAGAAGCACCTGGCCGTGGACGGACAGCCTGTTGCGGCGTCGTTGTTCGATTTCGGGCTCACGTTCTTTCACACCGCGGCGGCGCTCGTCGCGAGCGGCTCGGGACCCTACTTCTATCTCCCGAAGCTCGAGAGCCATCTCGAGGCGCGCCTCTGGAACGATGTCTTCGTGTTCGCGCAGGACGCGCTCGGGATCCCCCGTGGCACGATCCGCGCGACGGTGCTGATCGAGACCATTCTGGCGGCCTTCGAGACGGACGAGATCCTGTGGGAGCTGCGCGACCATTCGGCCGGGCTCAACTGCGGGCGCTGGGACTACATCTTCAGCTACATCAAAAAGCTGCGCCGCCGACCGGAATGCGTGCTCCCCGACCGCGCGCGCGTCACGATGGACCAGCCCTTCCTTCATGCGTACGCGGACCTGGTCGTCCAAACCTGTCACCGCCGCGGAATCCACGCCCTGGGGGGCATGGCGGCACAGATTCCCATCAAGCGGGACGCGGCGCTGAACGCCCAGGCGCTCGAGAAAGTCCGGCAGGACAAGCTTCGCGAGGTGCGTCAGGGCCACGACGGCACCTGGGTCGCGCACCCCGGGCTCGTCCCCGTGGCGCGCGAGGTGTTCGACGGTCACATGTCCGGGCCCCACCAGATCGGTCGGAAGCGGGAGGACGTGCGCGTCACGGCGCTCGACCTGCTCGCGACCCCCGCGGGGGAGATCACCGCGGACGGCCTCCACACGAATCTGAGCGTCGCGCTGCAGTACCTCGCCGGGTGGCTGGGCGGCCTGGGCTGCGTGCCCATCAACGACCTGATGGAGGACGCCGCGACGGCCGAGATCTCCCGCGCACAGGTGTGGCAGTGGCTACGCCACGGCGCGCGTCTCCAAGATGGCCGGCTGGTAACTGCCACTATGGTGCAACAAATCATCGCCGAATTGGTGCAAGCCCTACCCGAACGGGTAGGGCCTGGGGGCCCCGGGCACGATAAGTTTTCGATGGCGGGCCGGATTCTGGCCGACCTCGCTACCGGCGCGGACTTTGCGGAGTTCCTGACGACGGTAGCGTATGAGCATCTGGACTGACACCGCTCGACCCATCACGGACGGGTATCTATGGATAAGCAACAGTTCATCACCTCCCTCGAGCACGACTGGAAGACCGGGAGCCGCTGGCAGGGCGTCACCCGGCCATACACGGCGGGCGACGTGTACCGCCTGCGGGGCTCGATCGACATCGAGTACTCGCTCGCCCGGTACGGGGCGGCCCGCCTGTGGCAGCTGTTCCGGGATGACGATTACGTCGCCGTGCTCTCCGCGGTCACGGGCAATCAGGCCATTCAGCAGGTGCAGGCGGGGCTCAAAGCGATCTACGTAAGCGGCTGGCAGGTGGCCGCCGACGCGAATAACGCGCTCGAGATGTACCCCGACCAGAGCCTCTATCCCTCCGATTCCGTCCCCGCCCTGCTGCGTCGCCTCAACAATGCCCTCAAGCGCGCCGACGAGATCGCGCACATGAAGGGCGACGAGGCGACCTACTGGTTTGCGCCGCTCGTGGCCGACGCCGAGGCGGGCTTCGGCGGGCCGCTGCACGCGTTCGAGATCATGAAGAACATGATCGACGCCGGGGCCGCCGGCGTGCACTTCGAAGACCAGCTCGCGTCGGTGAAGAAGTGCGGCCATCTGGGCGGCAAGGTGCTGGTGCCGACGAACGAGTTCGTCACCAAGTTGGTGGCGGCGCGCCTGGCGACGGACGTGTGCGGGGTAGACACGATCCTGATCGCGCGCACGGATGCGAACAGCGCCACGCTGCTCACGAGCGATTGCGACGAGTACGACCGGCGCTTCCTGACCGGCGAGCGGACGGCCGAGGGGTTCTTTCACGTGCGCGACGGCGTGGACGCGGCCATCGCGCGGGCGCTCGCCTATGCGCCATATGCCGATTTGCTCTGGTTCGAGACCTCGAAGCCGGATCTCGCGGAAGCGACGAAGTTCGCCGCGGCGATCCACGCGAAGTACCCGGGCAAGATGCTCGCGTACAACTGCTCGCCGTCGTTCAACTGGCGCAAGCACCTGAGCGACGCCCAGATCGCCGCATTTCAGAAGGAGCTGGGCGCCCTGCACTACAAATTCCAGTTCGTGACGCTGTCCGCGTTCCACGCGCTGAATCACAGCATGTTCGAGCTGGCCCGGGCGTACAAGGACAAAGGGATGGCCGCCTACGCCGAGCTACAGAATCGCGAGTTCGCCTCGGAGAAGGACGGCTACGCGGCGGTGCGGCACCAGGAGTTCGTGGGCGTGGGCTATTTCGACGAGATCACTCAGATCGCGACCGGCGGGCAATCGTCGGTGACCGCGATGGAGGGCTCGACGGAGCAGCAGCAGTTCCACGAGCCGTCGCCCGAGCGCCGAAAGACAGCATCCCGGCGGTAAGGTCCCTTTTGGACCGTCGCTATCCCCCGTTCAGGAGCAGGAGGG
>Ga0137358_10001008_pt1 | contig 14561 bp, 15 predicted proteins | sample Mad1_20_16metaG_FD_105551 | JGI IMG/M metagenome (GOLD analysis project Ga0137358, IMG submission 105551) | Vadose zone soil microbial communities from Angelo Coast Range Reserve, California, USA - Mad1_20_16 metaG | ecosystem: Environmental > Terrestrial > Soil > Vadose zone | place: USA... | reverse complement strand
CGGTCGCAGCCTCGGCGTAGTCGTCCCAACTTGCCGCGTGCCCATTCGGTCTTGGCGAACTTCGGCAACCACGTGGGTGCCGTTGGGGCTTTATCTAATGCGCCTTGTAAGGCGGTAATTTCTGGCTTTCGGCCTTTCATTGATTTCCTTGGGAATTTGAGCGCCGCCCCTAGCGACGGCATTGGCATTAAATGGGACAGCGAGCGTTTCCGGGATTACCCCAGTTCAATGAGGACGTTTGGGTTGGGCGTAGATCGCCCGCCAGCGCCGGCATTGATGATAGATACGTCAACCACAACAACGTCGGCTGCGGTGATCTTTGCAAAAATCGTCGCCGAGATGTCTGGGGACCCGGGAACACCTTCCGTGTCCCGATCAATAACGGGCTCAATAGCGACCGTGTTGTCTCCCGCGATGGCCGCAGCAGCAGTTTCCAATGCCTTTTGGATAAAGCCGCGATTTGTAGGATTTGGAAGATCTGATTGCCAGGAGTAGAAAACGATTCTGCGCATTGCGCTATGATGCCCTATCGATAATGATTCCGCCACAGGTGCGTTTAGACACTCAAGCTCAATTCCTGTCTACAGGCTTCCGTGAATTCCCTGAGTTGGTCGTATTCCTCACTGCGCGCTTGCACGCGCTGCCTCAACTCATCGAATGTTCTGTTGGGCTCTGCATAGGCTGCGATGATCCCGCGCATTACTTCCTCGGCGCATTTCACTACCCTGCTCGACGATACCAGTCGCATGCGCTCAACCGCAGAGTAAAGATTGCTGATAACCTCTGGTCCTTCGGCTTGGTGACTCCATGCTTCCGCTAAGCATCTCGACGCTTCAATAATGAATTCGGAATAGAGATTTTGGCGTTGTCCTACATGGTGCATACGTGTCTGAGTACCGAGCAGTTTGTGCTGTGTGACCCAGGAAGCGGCAAATGTCGACAATCCGCCGATCAGTGAGCCGATTAATCCGGCGCTTGCGGAAAGGATTGCAGTATCCATTTCTAATCTCCTGGGCTAGATGCTTGATTGGTGAGCACACATTACTCTGGCAGACTTCCGGCGATCGCTTGCGCATTCGGCTGAATTCTTGCGGGCTGCGGAGTTCTAGAAGCCAAGGCGCGTTTGTGGTCGGCGAATTGTCGTCCGAGCCCAGAAGATCGGGAGCATGATATCGCCAGCCCAACCGACCGACTGGCGCTCAACCCGACGATCGAGGTAGCTCGGACCGGTGAGGCGAGCAAAGGATTCGCCTTCGTTGGGTCAAATCGCTCGCCAGGCATAATGCGAGCGCGGCCGAAAAAGATCTTAGGCGTTATGCAAAACATCCGGGCAGCGGCGCAGCTTTAGTCGAAACCTTCAACTGCAACGCGCTGAGCGCCTTCGCAGCCTGGCTTCGCTCCAGGGCGCCCTCGGCTTGCCGGACCTGCGCCTCGAACAATCCCCTTTCGATCCGGTACAAGGGCGAGCCTTCCTTGATCAGGTCGCCTTCCTTGAACAGCACCTTCTCCAGAAAACCGGTGATCCGCGCCCGAATTTCGACGCGGCTGATCGCCTCGACCCTGCCGACAAGATCTCCTGCTTTCGCGATGGGCCTTCGTTCCGCCTTGACGACGCCCACGGCAACAGTCGTGGGGGGCTGTTGCTGGGCATGGGCCCGAGAGTAGAGCGCGAAGACCACGAGAGCAGCACAAAATACCTGGCGCATGTCAGGCCCCCATCACGCCGCGTCGCCGACGATTTCCGCAACCAACCCGTTCGTTGTTGTCATGAAAGGCCACGCTCCTCCAGCCAGTCGACATAGAGCCGACGTTCAGCAAACAACCGCACGCCGTCCATCTTCACGAACCTGTCGAGATAGCGGAGCGAGGCGACCATCAAGCGGCGGCTTCCACCATCCGCCGTCACGTGATGCGCCAGGCAGTAAGTTTCGCCGGCTCCTCTGTCGCCCGTCAGCGTGAAGATGGTGCTCTGCCCGAGGAAGTGTGTGGTCGCGTCATACTTGTTCAACTCGGCGAACACGGGCGCGAGCGCCTCGCGCGAGTGCAGCTCCTGCGAGGGCGTCGGGTCTTTGGCGTTCATGTACACCACGAAGTGGGTATCGGCAGTGAAGAGGGACATCTGACCTTTCGCATCGCGGCGATCGGCGCAGTGCGCATAGCCCTCGATGAGCTCCCGGATCGCAAGACGGTCCGCGGCTTCCTCGGGTGAGATGGCGACGTGTTTGCTCATCCGTGTTCTGCTCAGGTTTCAAGAATGGCGCGGGTTTCGAGAAACGCCTCGATCCCGTACCGGCCATATTCCCGGCCGATGCCGGAGTATTTGAATCCACCCCAGGGCGCCTGAGGATCGTCAGTCATGCCGTTGATCACGACCCGGCCGGCCCGCAACTGAGAGGCCACGCGGCGCGCGCGTTTGATGTCGGTCCCGAGAACGGCGGCGTGAAGACCGTATTTGGAGTCGTTGGCGATCGAGACCGCTTCGTCCTCGGAGTCGTAGGCGATGACGCTGAGTACAGGGCCGAAGATCTCTTCCCTCGCTATCGTCATGTCGTTATTCACGTTGACGAACACCGTGGGCTTCACGAAGAACCCCGCTTTGAGCCCTTCCGGACGGCCCTCGCCCCCGACCAGCACCTCGGCGCCTTCTTCGATGCCCTTACGGATGTAGGATTGCACGCGCTCGTATTGTTTCTGCGATGCCATGGGTCCAACAGCAATCTTCGGATCGGCCGGATCGCCGACGGTGAAGGCGCGCATGGCGTCTGCGATGGCTAGCTTGACTTCCTCGAATCGCGTCCTTGGCACAAGGAAACGCGTTCCCGCGGCACAAGCTTGGCCACTGTTCAAAAAGGCCATGGTGAGGGCGGCCGGGATCGCCTGAGCGACATCGGCATCATCGAGCAAGATGGTGGGCGATTTTCCGCCCAGCTCGAGCGTGATGCGCTTCATCGTCGCTGCGCCATCCCGCATGATGGTTTCGCCCACGGCAACCGAGCCGGTGAACGAGATCTTGTCGACGTTCGGATTGCGCACGAGCTCCGCCCCAACGACATCCCCTCGGCCCGTGACGACGTTCAGAAGACCCTTCGGCAGGTTGGCCTCATGGAGGGCCTCGATCAACACCTGCGTCTGCAACGAGCTTAACTCGCTGGGCTTGATGACCACCGTACAGTCTGCGGCAACCGCCGAAGCCAGTTTCAGGCAAATAAATAGCGCGTTTGCATTCCATGCGGTAATCAGGCCGGCCACGCCGACCGGCTCCAAAGTCACCGTCGTCTTGTCCCAGCTACGGGTCAGTGGCATCTCCTCAAGCGCTTTTTCGGCTGCCAGAAACGCGTTGATGCCGGACTGCACGATCAATGCGGCGAACTGTACGACGCCGCCGTATTCTTCCACCATTGCGGCTGTCAGGTCATCGAGACGCGCCGAGGCGGCCGCATGCAGGCGGCGCAAGATCTTCGCGCGCTCTTCCTTCGTCGAGCGGCCGTAGGTCGCGAAAGCGCGCTTGGCCGCGGCGATTGCGCGCTGCGTATCCTGGTCGTCCGCCAGCGTGACGCGCCCGATGACTTGACCATCGGTTGGCCTGACAATGTCCATTACCTCCCGACCGTGGGATTCAACAAACGCCCCATCAATGTAGTGGGTGATGATTGTTTTCACGCGGCTCTCCTTAGCTACCATTGCAGGAATGAAGTCGTGACAACGCGCCTGGGCCAGACGTCCCGCAGAATGGCGCAGATGCCCACCTCGTTCACTGGCAACGCCAGGCAGCGCGTCGGCCGTCGCTCCCTGTGTCCTGTGCCAGCGGCCGCTCCGCAGCCTGCTGAAGTTAGGGGCAGCAAGCCACGCAAATCTTTTGAAAATCCGCTGCAAATTTAGTGATTCGATCGCAAATCGGATTGCTCCCAGAACGACGGGAGAGCCGCTCTTGCCAATCGACGAAGCGAACTCTAGGGCTGGACTATCAGGTCAAAGTCCAAAATTGTGGCATTCGCGTCGCGAAGGGGGGCAGATGGTTACTGAGCGCGTAGAGCGCCGGCTGGCGGCGATATTGGCTGTCGATGTCGCGGGCTATTCGCGCCTGATGGGCTCTGATGAACTTGGAACCCTTGCCGCCCTAAAGGCCGCTCGGCGTGACATCGTCGATCCCGCCATTGCCGCGCATAGTGGCCGGATCATTAAGACAACAGGGGATGGAATGCTGGTCGTATTCGCCAGCGTGGTCGATGCCGTCACCTGCGCGATGGTCGTGCAATCTCAGATGGCACAACTAAAGGGCGTGCCGCAGAGTATCGCATTTCGGATCGGCATCAACGTGGGTGATATCATTATTGAGAGCGACGATATCTTTGGTGACGGCGTCAATATCGCGGCAAGGGTCGAGAATGAGTGCGAGCCAGGGGGTGTTTGGCTATCCGACGACGCCTATCGGCAGGTGCGGGGGAAGACAACATTTGCGTTTGACGATCTCGGCGAGCGCGCGCTGAAGAATATAGACCGGCCCGTTCGGATCTATTCCGTGCGCGGGCTTTCCCCGGCCATGAGCGTCGCGTCGCCATCAGACCCCAAGAAGCCCCCGTTGCCTTCCGACAGGCCCTCGATCGCGGTGCTGCCATTCTCCAACATGAGCGGCGACCCGGAGCAGGAGTATTTCGCCGACGGCATGGTGGAGGACATCATAACCGCGTTGTCGCATTTCAAGTCGCTATTTGTAATCGCTCGCAATTCGAGTTTCACCTACAAAGGCAGGGCGATGGATATAAAGCAGGTGGGGCGCGAACTTGGCGTTCGTTATGTGCTGGAAGGTAGCGTGCGCAAGGCGGGCGGGCGGATGCGTATCACTGGCCAGCTCATCGAGGCAGTTACCGGTGCACATCTTTGGGCGGACAAGATCGACGGCGCCTTGGAAGATATATTCGATCTCCAGGATGAAGTCACAACCAGAGTAGTGGGCGCGATTGAGCCTTCCATTACGCGGGCAGAAATCACTCGGGCGCATGTGAAATCGACTTTCAGCGTCGATGCCTATGACCTCTATCTGAAAGCCCTTGCAGCCCACTATTCGCAAACTCGTTCCGACATCGACAGGGCGCTCCAATTGTTGGAGGAGGCGCTCCGCCTCGACGCGTCTTACGCCTGGATCAAAGCATTTGCTGCCTACATACTTTGCATCAAGATAGGTCAGGGCTGGGGTACCCCCGAGGATCGAGAGAAAGCGACGCGCTTTGCTCGTGAGGCCCTGCTGTCCGGGAGTGATGAACCGAAGACGAATGCATTTGCCGCTCACGCGCTCGCATGGCTTGCGGGAGAGCACGACATCGCATTGGCTGCAATCGGAAGAGCGCTGCATTCAAACCCGAATTGTTTCGACGTTCTGATCCGAAGCGGTTGGGTGCACGCATGGACCGCCGACTTCGATCCTGCCGTCGAGCATTTCTTGCGCTGCGTTCGATTGAATCCGGTTGATCCCCTGCTGGGACATGCGTATTGCGGGCTCGCCTTCGTCCACAATCTGAAAGGGGAATACGAAGAGGGGACCGAGTATGCCAAGCTTACGGCCCACAATATGCCAGGATGGATTTTTGGTTGGGTTCACTTGGCCATTTCGTCGGCTTACATCGGCAATTTTCAGGAGGCGAGAGCAGCCGTCGGCCGCATTCTGGAGCTCAACCCGTCGTTCTCTGTGAAGCAGTACTGCGTCATTTCGTCGTCCAAGCATGATTGGATGTTGGAGAAGGCCGCCGAGGGTCTACGTCTGGCCGGCATTCCCGATTAAGTGTTTGTAACTATTGGTAGATCAGGATCTACCGTTAATGTGGCCTCGACGCGGGACAATTGCGTCCCGATGCGAATGAGTGTACCGACACCGACAAGCCTCAACTCGGGGAGGTCGGCCATGGCGTCGAGTGAAGGTTACGGGCAAGGACTTGCCGAGCGGCTTCATATAGAGCGAGCGCCAGCGATCCTTTCGCGAGTATTGCGGACGGCTGACATGGCCGTCACGGAGACTCGATGCGATGTCCCGGTGCAAGAACTGAGCGCTTCCTTCCAACCCGAAGATGCTTTTCTGATCACTTTGACGCTTCGTGACTTTCCCAATCGAGAATATTGGGAGGACGGGCGTCTAGTATCCGTATCCGACGTACGTGTCGGTCAAACTTGTATCCATGATCTGAAGCGCAACCCCACAGCCCGTCTCGACAAGCCTCACCACGTTGTGTTTTTTTATCTACCTCGCGGCGTGCTGGACGCGATCGCTGAGGATGCTGACGCGCGACGAATTGGCGACCTGGACTACAAGCCAGTGGCGATTGATGATGCCACGATTTCCGGTCTCGGCACGGCAATGCTGCCGGCGCTCAGCCATCCCGACCGAGCGAACCAGATGTTCATCGACCACGTCCTCTTGGGGCTCGGGATACATGTTGCTCAGACTTATGGGGGCATGCGACCGCTGTCACTGCCGATCCGGGGTGGGCTCGCGGCTTGGCAAGTGAGGCGCGCCAAGGAAATTCTCACTGCCAACCTTGATGGTCGTGTGCCACTCAATGAGGTGGCTCGGGCGTGCGGCCTGTCGGCGAGCTATTTCGCGCGTGCGTTTCGCCGTTCCGTAGGAGTCGCACCGCACAACTGGCTTCTGACGTTTCGCGTCGAGGTCGCCAAGCAGAAGCTGCGCGATGGCCGGTTGTCCTTGCGGGATGTAGCCTTGGCCTGCGGCTTTGCAGATCAAAGTCACCTGACGCAAGTCTTCACCCGTATCGTTGGCGTAAGCCCAGGTGTTTGGCGTCGGGCGCTCGACGAATAGCGGGTGGAATGCAGCAAACCAACGGAATTTGACCGCTTTTTCCGCGAGCGATATCCTGTGCTGGCCGGGACCCTCGCAGTTTGTTCGGGGTGCTCAATGGAATGGTCGACCAAGCCGCGGCGAGCGGACCAGCCTTTTGGGAGCTGGGCTGACGACCTTGCTGCTGCCTTCGTACGACTCGAGCCGCGCAGGCTTGCTGACCAGCCCTTTGAAGGCGCAATTTCGAGGGTTGATGCCGCTCCGATCCAGGTATCGCTGGTCACAGCCACCCGGCACACCGTGCTTCGCCTCGCTCCGCACATTGCCTTGAGCACGGACGATCTTTGCTTTGTCAACCTTCAGCTCGAAGGGCTGGGGCGTACCACGCAGCGCGGCCACGAACAGATCAGTGCGCCCGGTGACCTGGCGCTTGCCGATACGACAGAGCCGTTCGAGATCGCCAACGACCACGACTTCAAACTGTTCTGCTTTGCCATCCCGCGACAACTTTTGCCAAGAGGGCTGCTGGATCATGCGAAGCTCAACCTGTCCGTGACCGAAACCGGGCGCGCTCTCTCCCGAACGCTCGCCGGCTATGCCGAACTCTGCCTGAGTGGTAATCAACTTCCAAAAACGTCGACGCTGATCGGCGCGCACGTCATCGATCTGATTTCGCATGCGCCGGAAATTCTCGCCGATATGTCCGTGGAGCGCGTGCATGTCCCCGTGCTGTTGTCGATGATGCTTGACCATATCGATCGTTACAGCGACGACCCTGAGCTCGACGCGGCAACACTGGGCGCAAGATTCCGCTGCTCCGAGCGCTATGTGCACCGTCTCTTTGCGACAACAGGCCGCTCAGTGGGGGAGCACCTCAACGAGAAGCGGATTGCCGCATGCAAGCGCAAGCTTCTTGACCGCAACTCTGCTCACAAGACCATTGCCGAAATCGCCTTTGCCGCGGGCTTCCGCGACATCTCGCATTTCAACCGCCTGTTCAAGCGCTGCAATGGTTTGCCCCCGCGGGAGTTTCGCCGCGCAATGGCCCCACGCTAGTCAGGCTGGTTCACTCCAGGCCAAGAAATCGGGCGCTGGAGTCCAAGATTTTCTCTCCTCGCTGAAATAGCCGTTGGGTCAGGGTTGACCAGCCAAGTGAGGGAGAGCTCGCTATGGCGATTGATTTCACGCTCACAGAGCAACAACGCGATCTACAGCGCACTTCCCGCAAATTTGCGAAAGAGGTGCTCGGCGAGGCAAAAAAGGCCGAGTTGCTGGCAACACCGGAAGAACGCTTTCTTGCGACCAAGCCGACCTACGAGGCGATGGTGGCGGCCGGCTATTTGCGCAAGTGCATCCCGGCGCCGGCCGGTGGCGACAATGCCGGGCTAATGGATATGGCGATCCTCGCCGAAGAATTCTACAGCGTGAATCCCAGTTTGACGCTCACGATGCTTGGGACCGTGCTCGGTCTGTTGCCGATTCTGCTCGGCGGCACGCCCGACCAGTGCAAGCGGCTGCTTGTACCGTTTCTGAAGACAAGTGGCACGCCGCTGGCTGGGTTCTGCTCCAGCGAACCGGGCGGTAGCGCCAATGCCGCCTCGCCACCGCCCGGCGAGGGCGTCCGCACCACGGCCAAGCGAGTGGGGGACAACTGGGTCATCAACGGCCGCAAGAAATGGGTGTCCTCGGCTACTGGTTGGAACCGCGAAGGCGCCGATGTTCTGTGCGTGGTCTGCCGAACTAATCCAGCGGCGCCGCCTGAGGCAGCGATCTCCGTCGTTGCGGTAGAAGGACCGGTGACGGGTCTTGTCTTCGAACGCGCGATTGACACGATCGGTCATCGGGCGCATCTCGTCCCGCAATTCGGCTTCCAGAATGTTGCGACGCCTGGCCACAATCTCCTCGGACAGGAAGGCTCGGGGCTCACGCTGACGGCTGCGGCGTTTACGGGCACCGCGGCACTCGTCGGCATCTTCGGTGTCGCGTTGATGCGCGCGGCGTTCGAGTTCGCGCTTCATTTTGCCCGTACCGAAATGCGTGGCGGCATTCACCCAATCATCGAGCACCAGGCGGTCGGATACGCGTTGGCCGATGCAAAGACCACGATCGAAGCGGCGCGCTATCTCAGTTGGCGCGCCTGCCACGCGCTTGACACACAGTCGCCCGCGGCCGAGGAACTCGCGGTCGAGGCCAAGATCTTTGGCTCCGAGGCTGCGGTACGCGTGATCACCGATCTCATGCGCGTGGTCGGCATCGACAGCTACGATCATGAGGCTCCCTTCGCCGGTCTGCTGCAGGATGCGCTCGCGCTGCCGATCTTCGATGGCGGCAATATGGGCATCCGGCGGCGGCAGCTGCACACGATGTTCAAGCGAGGCGACTATGATCCGCTTACTGCTAGCGGAGCGGCGTAGTGCGTCAGGCTGAAGATGTTCCACTGAGAGGGAAGATCGGTGGCCATTGACTTTCGATTGACCGCGAGCCAACGCGAACTCCAGCTGCGATCCCGCAAGTTCGCAAAGGAGGTGCTTTGCCCTGCGATCGAGGCAGAGACCCGGCCTACGCCGGAGGAACGGTTTGCCGCAACAAAGCCTGCCTACGAGGCAATGATTGCAGCCGGATTTCTGCGGCAATGCATACCTCATTCCGCCGGAGGAGAGAACGCTGGTCTGATCGATACCGCGATCATGGCCGAGGAACTGTACGCGGTGAACGCCAGCGTGACGTTGACGTTGATCGGAACCGTTCTCGGACTATTGCCGGTCTTGATCGGCGGCACAAATGAGCAGCGTGATCGGCTGCTGCCTCCATTCTTGAAACAAGCAGGGGCGCCGCTCGCGGGATTTTGCGCTACCGAACCCGGAGGCAGCGCCAATGCAGCATCGCCTCCTCCCGGCGAGGGAGTACGGACCACGGCAAGGCTTTCGGGCGATAGATGGATCATCCAAGGTCGAAAAAGCTGGGTCTCGTCCGCCGCGGGCTGGGATCGCAGGGGCGCCGACGTTCTGTCGGTCCTCTGTCGCACCGATCCCGATGCTCCTCCCGAACGGAGTATTTCGGTCATCCTCGTGGAGCGTCCTGCATCAGGCTTGGTCTTTGAACGGGCGATCGATTCGGTGGGGCACCGCGCGCACCTCTTGCCGCAGTTCGGATTCCAAGGGGTTAGCGTCGTAAGCGGTAATATCCTCGGGAGTCTCGGCGGTGGTCTCGCCCTGACTGCAGCTTGTTTTACCGGTGCGGCCGCCTTGGTCGGAATTTTCGCAGTGGGGTTGATGCGGGCAGCGTTCGAGATCGCTTTGGACTTCGCCCGGAACGAGAGGCGAGGCGGTATTCATCCGATCATCGAGCATCAAGCTGTCGGATATGCGCTGGCAGATGCAAAGATGGCGATCGAAGCGATCCGCTATCTCTGCTGGCGCGCCTGCCGCGCGGTCGATTTGCAATCGCCCGGGGCCGAGGAGCTGGCGATCGAGGCAAAAGTCTTTGGCTCGGAGACGGCCGTACGCGTCCTGACGGACCTCATGCGGGTCGTCGGGATAGAGAGCTACGATTACGCGCTGCCGCTAGGACGCCTGCTGCAGGATGCGCTCGCGCTTCCTCTCTTCGGCGGAGGCAATATCGGCGTCCGACGTCGACGGCTGCATGCGATCCTGCAACGGCCTGAATACGATCCATTGGCGGCCTGCAGCGAGGTCGAGGTCTGAGCTTCATTGGCGAGACGATTGAATCGTGGCGTCTTCTACTGAAAGGGCGGGATCATGAGTGCAGAGCAGAAAGTAGCTGTTGTAACGGGAGCATCGCAGGGCATCGGTGCCGGCATCGTTCAAGCTTTCAGAGATCGGAACTACCGGGTCGTTGCGACGTCGCGGTCGATCAAGCCGGTAGCCGAAGCGGACGTCGTGACCGTGCAGGGCGACGTCGGCGCCGCAGAGACGGCGGAGAAAGTGTTCAAAACAGCGCTGGAGCGTTTCGGTCGCATCGACACGCTGGTCAACAACGCCGGCATGTTCATGGCAAAGCCCTTCACGGCCTATTCGCAGGATGACTACGCCGTCTACTTGTCGACGAACGTAACCGGCTTTTTTCACATGACTCAGCGTGCGCTTGAGCTCATGAGCAAACAAGGTCGCGGTCACATCGTCACGATAACGACGAGTCTCGTTGACCAGCCGATGAGCAGCGTTCCAGCCGCCTTGGCTTCTCTCACAAAAGGAGCATTGAGCGCCGCGACCAAGGCGCTCGCCATTGAGTATGCAAAGACCGGAATCCGCGTGAACGCCGTTTCGCCGGGAATCATCAAGACCCCGATGCATCCGGCTGAAGCGCATCAAGCATTGGCAGCACTCCACCCAGTGGGTCGGATGGGAGATGTGTCCGACATCGTAGACGCGGTGCTCTACCTCGACGGCGCAGGGTTTGTGACGGGGGAGGTTCTCCACGTCGATGGAGGACAGGCCGCTGGCCACCACCAGTTGTAGGGCAAGCGACGTATCGTTCAGGCAGGAGTTCCGACGAATCGGTCGAAGCACGACCGCCGGCACGGTACGGTCGAAGAAATTGTGAAGGTTCACCAGGAACAGCAGGACGAGCGTGTAGGTCAACCTCCGACGGATTGATACTGACTAGCGTTCTCCCTGGGCTTCCAATCCCGATCGTTCGCGCGGTTGTTGCGTTATTGCTGAGTACCGCGGAAGGCGGATCACGACGCGGGCTTTGTCGCAGTTGCGACAATCGCACGCATAACAGTCGCGTAACGTCGTAGTGCCCGTCGCTCGGGCCGAAATCAGGAAAACGGAGAAAGCAATGTTCTTTGAACATGTCGAGGCGAGCTGCATTTCCGACGAATCTATGCCTTGGATGCCGCTAGGCCTCGCGCCTGGCGTCGAGGTCAAATTCTTCAAGGCCGATCCGATCCGAGGCGAGGTCATCGCCCTGCTGAAGGCGCCGGCGGATGCCAAATTGCCTCGCCATCACCACAGCGGAACTGTCGTTGTCTACACCTTGAAGGGTAAGTGGAAATACAAGGAGCACGATTGGGTCGCGGGCCCCGGCAGCATCGTCTACGAAACCGCCGCGTCGACTCACGCACCGGAAGCCGTGCCGGAGGGCGGGCCTGAAGTGGTTGTCCTTAACATCGTCAGCGGAGATCTCGTCTATCTTAACGACGACGACAGTGTGATGGCCACGGCGAATTGGCGCAGCGCCGCCAAGCAATATTTTGGCTACTGCAAGAAAAACGGCATTGAGCCCCGCGACATCACGGCGTTCGGCTAAAGGCGTGGCATCCGACGCGACGCCTGCGGTCGCGCCTCGGCAACCGATGAGGAGCAGAGAACATGCATCAGGTCACCGTCGCGGGATCCGGCGTCTTGGGCTCTCAAATTGCGTTTCAATGCGCATACAAAGGCTGCGACGTGCGCATCTACGACATCGATCCTGCGGCCGTCGCGAGGCTCTCGCAAAAATGGCGTGAGCTGAGCGCCGCCTATCGGAAGGATCTGCAGGCCGACGATGCTGCGATCGACGCGACCGTCGGTCGGCTCAGGGCGGGATCGGATCTTGCGGAAGCGGTTCAAGGCTCGGATCTGGTGATTGAGGCCGTACCCGAGAACGTTGCGGTGAAACGCAGCTTCTATGAGGCGCTTTCTATCGTCGCGCCCAAGACGACGATATTCGCAACCAACTCATCGACGCTCCTTCCGAGCCTGCTTGCGCAATTCACGGATCGGCCCGAACGGTTTCTGGCGCTCCACTTCGCCAGTCGCGTCTGGAGAAACAACATTGCCGAGGTCATGCGCCACTCGGGAACAGATGACAAGACGTTTGACAGCGTGATCGCCTTTGCCGAACGGATCGGCATGGTTCCAATCGCCCTTCACAAGGAGCAGCCCGGCTACGTCATCAACACACTTCTGATCCCTTGGGTGCGCGCCGGAATGAGCCTCGTCGTGAAAGGCGTCGCCAGTCCGCACGACGTTGATCGAACTTGGATGATCGCCGGTGGTGGCGATGCGGGCCCGTTCGCCGTGCTAGACCTCGTCGGACTGCGGACGCCCTTGCAAATCCTTACAGTCGCGGCCGAAGCGGGCGACGCTGCCGCCGCAGAGGAAGCGAAATGGTTGAAGCGTGAATACATCGACAGGAACAAGTTGGGAATCGAAACAGGCGAGGGATTCTATAAATATCCCCATCCCGCCTATCGCCGCGCCGACTTCGTCCGGCCGCGCGCGATGAAAGCCTGAAACGGGCTTCAGACCTAACCGAAGGAAGCTTTGATGGGTCTGACTCAGTCCAAACTTACGGTCGGCGATCTCATTTTCGACGCGCGCTTGTGTGGTCCTGAGGGTGTCGCGGTCGTCGTGCTGCTGCACGGCTGGCCGCAGTTCTCCAGTTGGTGGTCGCGTGGGCGCTTGCAACGTCTCATCCACAGCGGCTCAAGTCGCTGACCGTACTCTCGACGCCTCACCCGATCGCCCTTCAAGAGTTCCGTAAAGCCGATCCCAAACAAGACCGCCGTCTCGACTACGTCCGCTTCTTTCGACTCCGCGACGGTTCTCCCGAGTCGGCCTTGCTCGCCGACGGAGCCCGAAGGCTGCGCGCTGCATTTCTACGTTCCCGCTGGCGAGGTTCGCGTTCCGACCCTCTACATCTTGGGGGAGAACGACATGGCGCTCGGCGAGGACGCCGCCATGAGAACGAAGGATTTCGTCAAAGCACCCTTATCAATTTGTTCGCCTGGCTGGACATGCGCACTGGCTTCCCAATGAAGGCGAGCCAGATCTGCAGCCCATAATTCTCGCGTACTTGCGGGCTTATGATTGATCTGGCGTCTCAGCCGACCTGACTGTGACGGTCCACCTTAAAGTCACACTTCGCCCGGATCCTCGCTCGCCCTGAGCCGCTCAAGGGCCTCTACATTCTGGATCGTGAGAGCGGTGTAGCTCGTGGTGACGATACCGTCCTGCTCCAAGCTTTTCAGCAAGCGATTGATCGTTTGACGACCAACGCCGATCATCACTGCGAGATCCTCTTGCGATAGCCGCATCTCGATGACGACTCCGTTCTTGGTCCTCTTTCCATGGCGGTCAGCCAACCTCAAAAGCTCATGCGCCAACAAATAAAGAGGTCGATGGTTGCGGTGAATGATCAGGTACTGGGTCGTGATCCGAAAATGATCGCATAGAAGCCTGACAAACGCCGAGTAATGCTCGACACTCTCACCTGCTAGCGAATTAAACCGCTCCTGACTGAGTTGAAAAAGAACGGTCTCGCCGATCGCGAACGCGTCGTAGCCATGCGGCCTACCGTCCAACGCTGACGTGGTGCCGATCCACGAACCCGGCGAAGTCAGCACGAGAAACGAGGGCTGGCCCGACACAGAAAAGCTCGTCAACCGAATCTGGCCCGAGATGAGCGCGATCATGCCGTCGGCGCTGTCGCTCGCCGAATAGATCAAGGCATCGTTCAGTCTGCGCACACGACCAAGCCGGAGAATGCCGTCCGCCAGTTCGGACGGCAATCCAGCAAACCACTTGTTCCTCCCCAGAACAGTCTTCAGGACTGTCTTGTTCATCCGTCGTTCTTAGCAAGAAAAAACCGGAAAAGATTGTCGTTTCAGCGACAATTTGGGTTTCTGAAGCGAACTAGCCATTGATCTCCGGTCGGCGAATGGTCGGGTTACTTTCGCTGACGATCGGTTCGCGATGCCGGAAGGCGAGCTCTGGCCGTTCCGCGACCATGGCCCGTTCGGAATGGCCTGCGCGTCCCGAGAGAAGTT
>Ga0137358_10001006_pt1 | contig 14569 bp, 10 predicted proteins | sample Mad1_20_16metaG_FD_105551 | JGI IMG/M metagenome (GOLD analysis project Ga0137358, IMG submission 105551) | Vadose zone soil microbial communities from Angelo Coast Range Reserve, California, USA - Mad1_20_16 metaG | ecosystem: Environmental > Terrestrial > Soil > Vadose zone | place: USA... | reverse complement strand
TCGCGCCCCACTTCGCCGTGCTCGAAGCGTGGCTCCAAGTCGCGCCGGGGACCTTCGGGCTGCCGTTCGCCGCGGACCGGGCGCATCCGCTCGCCGATCTGCATTGGGCTGAGTGGGCACCGCGCTTTTCCAAGTGGATTCCGTTCGGTCGCCGCAATATCTACAGCGCGTTCGGCGCTGCGCTAGCTGCATCCAATTCGATCCAAGGGTACTTGAATGCCAGGGTTCAGGAATGGCAACTACAGTCCGTCGCGGGTCGGCAACGGGTGATCGGTGTTACCGCGAGGTCCGTGAATGGCCACGCTGTGCGCGTTCGGGCGCGGGCGTACGTCATTTGCGCTGGGGCTCTTGAATCGGCACGCTGCGTGCTTGAGATGAATGAAGCTGCCGGAGGTTTGAGCAGCGGTGTCAGTGATTTGACCGGGCGCTTCCTCCATGATCATCTGTCGCTGAGGCTGGCGCGGGTCACCATGGTGGACCACGCCGGCTTTCAACGCTTGTTCGCGCCGATCTTCGTCGGCAAGACCTTGCGCTCACTACGCATGGAGCTGTCGAACGAATTCCTGTCGCTTGAAGGGCTACCCGCCCTCTACGCCCATTTTGTTGCCGAGGCGGCCGCGGATTCGGGTTTTGCGTTGCTACGTGACATATTGCGCAGTATTCAGCATGGCAGGCTCGGCGCGGCGTTCGCGGGTACTTGGCGAATTCCTCTGTCGCTGCCGGGAGTTACGGAGATTCTCTTCGAGAGATTCGTACGGCGACGGCTGCCATTCCCTCGGGATTCCAAAATATTCCTGCATTGCGACTTCGAACAAGCGCCATTGCGCGAGAATCGAATCTACTTGGGCAAAACCGGCACCGACGGCCACCGCTCCCTGCATATTGATTGGGACTTGGGCCACAACGCGGTGCGCGTTGCGACGGCGGTACAGTCGACCTTTGCCCGGTTTTGGGCGGCCAACGGTCTCGAGCGCGTCGCTCGGCTCGAGCTTCTGGATTTCACGCCAGATGCGGCCATTACTCCCACGAATCTTTACGATATCTATCATCCCGCTGGAACGACGCGCATGTCGCTCGATTCCAAAACTGGAGTCGTAGACCCCAATTTATTGGTACACGGTACCAGCAACGCCTTCGTCGCCGGTTCCGCCGTATTTCCGTCGTTGGGCGCGGCGAATCCTACTTTCACCGCAATGGCCTTGGGGCTGCGCCTCGCAGCCTTTATCGATCGCGAGTTGACGTTCCCGTGATTGCGGGTGACGGGCTCGCAGAAAAAACCTGTCATACAAAACCCATAGAACAATGATGAAATGCGACCAGGGTGCATATACCGAGCGTTGCTAGCCTATGCTGAAATCGCCGTTTATCCGATCAGTTGCCGGAGAATCCAACATTAGTCTGCGGATATTACAGGTGATACCCGCCTACTATCCTGCCGTGCGCTATGGCGGGCCCATTCGCTCAGTGCATGCGCTGTCTGCATCGCTCGTCAGTCGTGGCCACCAGGTCAGCGTCTATACGACCAACATCGACGGCAACACCGATTCGGACGTGCCGCTGGGCAGGCCGGTAGATATGGACGGGGTCTTGGTTCATTACTTTCCGGTGCCCGCGCTGCGCCGCCTATGCTGGTGTCCGGCGCTCGCCAGGCAACTTCGACGAGCTATCGCTGACTTCGACTTGGTGCATTTACATTCCGTCTTCTTGTGGCCAACGTACATCGCCGCCCGTGTTGCCCATCGTGCCGGGGTGCCCTACTTGCTTTCGCCACGCGGCAGTTTGGTCGGCGACCTCATTCGCCGTAAAAACCGCTTCGTAAAATCCGCGTGGATCAATCTGGTCGAACGGCGATCCTTGGCTGGGGCTGCGCGATTGCACGTCACCGCCGAAATTGAGGGAGACGAAGCGAAAGCGCTCGGGCTGAAATTGCCGGAAATCATCTGCGTGCCCAACGGTGTCGGCTGGCCGAGTCGTCATTTATCCCTGGCGGCGGGACCTTTTAGCAATATTCAGAGACCCTACGCGCTATTCTTGAGTCGCATCAATCACAAAAAAGGATTGGATCGGCTGATTTGCGCCTGGAAATGGGTGCCGCAACTCGCGCTGATCATCGCCGGCAACGACGAAGAGGGTTATTTGCCGGAGCTCGAAATGCTGGCCCGAAGCGAGGGCGTCGCCGACCGATTGCATTTCGTTGGATCCGTGAGCGATGAGTATAAGTGGGCGCTGTACGAAAACGCGGAAATGTTCGTTTTGCCTTCCTACTCAGAAAATTTTGGCAATGTGGTGGCAGAAGCAATGGCGATGGCCTGCCCGGTGGTCGTCACGCCGGAGGTAGGACTCGCGAAGCTCGTGCGCGAGGTGGGCGCCGGCGTGGTGACGTCAGGAGAGCCGAGTATTCTCGCTCACGCCGTCACCGAACTGCACCGTGACGAAGTGCGACGCAAACGATGCGGCGCGTTAGGCCGACAAGCGGCCATCGAGCGGCTTTCCTGGGAAGGCGTGGCCGCTCAAACGGAATGTCAATACAAACGCATCCTGGGGCGCGCATAGCCGGCCGCTGGGCTGTCCGTTGCAAGTTAGCCGAGTTCGCCAGTGCGCTCCGGTCAGCGAGTCTTCCATTTGAAAATCTGTTTCACCGCGCGCTGTTTGGCCCAGTAGAAGAGCGATGGAAATCGAGTCTCAACGTGAAAAATGAGGCGGTTTTTTAATGCAGAAAGGTCTTTCGGCCTGAATATCTTCGTGTCGTTGACGGTATCCGTGGCCACGTCCCATAAGAGAATTTGGTGGTGAAGAAACAGGCGCGAGCTGGGTATCGCATGGCAGGTAATCGAAGATCGCGAGAACCGCGCATCTTGGGTGTTGAGTGAGCCGTGGATGGTGAATGCGTTCCAGAAGAGGACGTCGCCTTTTTGCAACGCGGGGGCCCGTATCTCCAAGTTCAGTTGCTTGATTTTCTTCACCACGGATTGAATATAGACTTCGTGATGCTCCGCGATGTTGTTTTCTAGTCCATGTTCATCCAATTTTAATTTATGCGATCCGGGACAGACGAAGAAGCGGCCCGCCCGAGCGGCGATATCCTCAATCGCTATCCATGCCGCAACCATCTCGCCCACTTTCTCGGAGTCGAGATAGTAACTGTCCTGGTGTTCCCAGGTCGCGGAATTTCCTTCGAAATACATGGACTGAACGACCTTCGGCAGTTCGTCTAAAATTCCGGCGAAGACGTCGCGAAGATTGGGCGAAGCGAGTACGACTTCCGTGGCGTGATGGCGAAAGCGCGGAAAGCGCTTCGGGTCGACACTTTGCAGGTTGAGAATGGGATTCATCACCCAACCGTTTTGATTGAACACGTGCTTTTCAGCTTTAGCGGTAGCCTGGCGGTAAATGTAACCACCAAATGGCTTTACCTCTTCCTCCCATAGGCGCCGCTGCGCGTCGCAGGTTTCCGCCGAGAAAAGTTTGCTGACGATGACGTAACCATTCTCCCGGTAGTACTTCCGGATCGCATCAAGTTCATGGGACTCGAATCGGGGGGAGGGATCCTCCACGGGAGTCTCGGGAACTTGGACCGGAAGGCCGCGCGGCGTGGTGAGCTCGAGCATCGGACTAATCTCGCAAGATCCAAAAGACCCTCAACACTAGCGGACCAATATGGATTTTGTGTTACCGTTCTAGACAGGTTCGCCGCGGCGCCTGTGCTTGAAATCGAGCACCTTCATGTCGATCATGGTTTCGTATGACGCCCGCATGCGGCTGAACGCCAGCCCGGCGGCGCCGTCGAGAAACCCCATTCGAAAAATATAGAGATACAGAAACCAAATGGTCGGCCGCATCGGCAAACGATAGACGAGCTGCTTCATGGCGCGGCGCCGGTCGATGGGATCTCCGCTAAGTAAGGCGGTTAGAGAGAGTCGCGATGAGTAGGCTTCGACTTTCGCCAGCGCTTCGATGTCAGAATACCGGTTGTGCCGCTCGTACCAGTAGCCAATGCCCTTGTTGAAGGGGTAATGATGCAAGTGCGACCTAAGGTGGACGATCTTGCCGTCGGCGATGTATTCCTCGTTCACCTCGCGCTCAACCCGAACGCGGCCCAAGCGCACGAGCCGGCCGAACCAACTTGGATAACCACTGCTGCGGCGCAACCACCGGCCTAGGAAATAGTCCTTGCGGCGCATGCGGAAGAGGGCGACTTCCGAATCCGCCGTCGACACTGCGGCGATCATCTCTCGGACCAAATCCATCGGCGTACGCTCGTCCGCATCTACCATCAAGACCCAGGGATGTTTGTACTGCACTTGGGTCAGTGCGGCGTTTCTTTGCGCGGCATAGTTGTCGAACCGCCGCTGCACCAAACGTACCGACTTGCCTGCGGCGATTTCGCATGTGCGATCGGTGCTAAATGAATCGAAGACGACGATATCATCGGACCATGTGCATGAGTCGATGCATTCCACGAGGTTGACCTCCTCGTTCAGGGTCAAAATCAATACGGATATCGAAGTCATGGGGCGTCATATTACCGGGCCGAGGTGCTATTTGCGCGACCAGCATCTCAGCGCAGCATCGTGGATGGCGCGCGCGCTTTCCTCGGTGGACCACCGGACGCTGAGCGCCTGAGCTGCATTTCCCATCGCCGCCAATCCTGCTGACCCGCGGTCGGCGGCTTGACCTAGAGCGCGCTCCAAAGCGACTCGATCGCCTGACTCGAAGATCCACCCGTTGGTTCCGGGCAGAATCAGATCGCGTGCACCGCCAACCTTGGAACTCGCGATGATTGCGCGGCCGGTGGCCATCGCTTCATTCAATGCCAAACCCCAAGTTTCCCCCGGTCCTTGGGAGGGCAGCACAAATACATTCCCGAGCCGATACACGACCGGCATGAGACTTTGATTCTGGAAAGGCAAAAAATGCACGTTATCCGAGGTAGTCGCCTCCTCCTTGAGTTCAGCTTCAACCTCACCGTTACCCACAAATATCAAGTGTGCTCGTGCCTTTAGTCTTCTGAACGCGTCAAGCAAGAGCCCTGGATTCTTCTTTACCTGCAGTTTTCCTGCAAACAGAAAGACGATCGCTTCAGCGCGAATGCCTAACCGCGCCCGCCATTCCCGTGCAAGATTCTGTTGGCTGGCTGCGTCCGCCGCGAAACGCACCGTGTCGACGGAATGCGGCGCAAATGCGATACGCTGGATAGGAATACCGCACCAGGCAAAGTAGTCCCGGTTGTTGCTGCCGACGGCAATCGCGACGTCCACATGGCTGTATAGCCACCGCAGAAATCCTCGCCGCAGCAATGTGCGCCACCATGAGCTTTCATCGAGAAGCGTCGAATCGCCGCGAAATAGCACTGGAATCCGTCCCTTGAAATGCCGAAGTGCTTGCAAGTGCGAGTGACTGTTCCAACCGTACACCAGGATCGCGTCGGGCCGCCAGGCCTCTATTTCATCAACGAGAGTCGGATTCCTTATGCCGCGAAAATGATGGCTACCGGCACGTTCCGCCACGTTGCGAACGAATTGGTGAGCATAGCCATCGAGCAGAGGGATGTCCCACTTCACTTCGGCGCCAAACCCATGATCGAATAATGCACGATCCGCTGCCTGCGACCAGGTGAAGAACACGCGAAGCTCGAGCGTGTCATATGCAGCAAGTGTCCGAAAGACAGGCGCGTAGTACTGTATTGGGTGCGTGCTGACGATCGCTAATTTCATTCGTTGCATGATGTCGGGCTGGACAGTTTAGAGCATTGCCTTTGATAAGCAATGTGCGGTGTTGAAAGACAACTGCAATAAATTGGTCTCAAGATTCAACGCAATATGCCCGAAGTGCTCGCTTGAAAATTCTCGCCCCATTGCTCGTGTTCCTGAGTTTCTGCTGCGAGGTGGCCATCGCGGCTCCTCCGCAGTTGTACCGTCAGCCAGCCAACGAAAGTCCAGTGCGTGCCGACCCGGACGATCTGTTGTTGTTAGCGGGTTACGGGTTCCGCGCTGGCGATGAAGTCGTCTATCGGGCAATTACGAATACAACCGAGCCGTTGACTCCACCAACGCATGTGCCAACCGGGTCCACGGCAGAAACCGGCGTCGCGGCGATCGTGAGTTCGGCGAGTGTACCGTACTCATTGACGATCAAACTGCCGCAGTCCCTGCGTCCCAATCAATCCTATGGTCTGTGGGTGCATACCGCTCGCGGTGAATGGAGCGCACCGGTAACGATCAATGACGCTCGGCCGTTATGGATTAGTCCGGCATTTATCTACGCAACGCGCCCGGTCGCCTCACTGCCACGAGAATTGAAGATCGTAGGACGTAATCTACAACCTAGCGCTGGTGTCTCCGCCCGGATCAAACTCATTGGCCCGCAAGTGTTCGACGGAATCGCGACGGTTGACGCCAGATCGTCCTCGACCATGGATCACTACGTAGCCCGCTTGCAGCTTCCCCGGCGTCTGATTCCCGGCCGCTATCGAGTCCAGGTCAACCGCGACGGCGTCAGTTGGATTGAGGTACTCGGCCAGGCGCTCGAAGTGCGGCCGGATGAAGTACCCGCCGCCGAATATGCAGTCGGCGACCCGCAGTTCGGCGGGTGCCGGCCCGATGATGCCAGCGACGACACCGGTTGTATTTTGCGGGCAATCGCCGCTGCGAAGCTCGCCGGGGGAGGGATCGTTTATTTTGCGCCCGGAACTTGGGATCTGGTCACCACTGCACAGCCCGGCGTGGACGCTCGTGAAGGTATCGTAGTCCCCGACGGCGTCCGGCTTCGAGGTGCCGGCAGCGGCCTAACCCGAATCGATAGGCACCCGCAATGGAGCGAACACGGCCCGGCGGCGGCGTTCACGTTGATGGGGCATACGGTTGTTGCGGGCTTTCGATTCCGGGATCTTCAAGTCTATCAACCTCGAGATAGCGCTGGACCATTCCTCCGATTGGGAGAGGAGTTCCAGCGAGTCGCGGCAGCCGCGGATTCAAGCACGGTTGCGGTAGTGGATGAAGTCACTATTACGGGAAATGTTTTTGACAAGACCTTTGTCGCGGTCGCCGACGGAGGCTTACCGATCAATCGACTGTTCATCACCTACAACACCTTCGGAGCGTTCCATGCCGCCTTGGATCTCCCCGGCAACCGATTCAATATGGCTTATCCATTCCGAGTAGATGACACGGTTATCGACCATAATATTTTCAACCCCGGAAGCGAGTTGGATTTGGCCGGCAAGACCGGGACCATCGCTACCGAAATAGGTGCCGGCCACAGGCTCGATTTCAGCGGCAATAGCGCGGACGGCAGCTCCACCGATTATCTTTATAGTCCTGATGACCCGCGCGGCTGGCGGGCAGCGTTCTTTTGGAACATGAATAACAATCTAGAGGAGGTTTTGGTCGCCCAGAATACGGCGACATGCACCGGCGACAAGATCGGCGACGGCGAAGCATTTTCGTATGACAACAATGCCAATACCTTTGCACTCACGAGCGTGGCCACGGTGACCTACGCGACAGCTGGCAGCCTCGCCGTTTCAGCGCCTCTCGTCACGCGACAAAATGACCGCGATGTGCCCGTGGAAAGCTACTACGCCGATCACTGGATACAGGTCGCCAGCGGTCCGGGCGTCGGTCAGGTCCGCAAGATTACGGGTTACTCGAATAACCCGATTACGCACATAACGACATTCACTGTCGCGCCGGATTGGGATGTGGTCCCCGTTGCAAACCAGACGCGAATCGCCATTGGTCGTGAATTCTGGCAGCTATACACCGTAGATAATGTGGTCGATGACAGGAAGCCGCTCTGTCAAAAGAGCAATCGAAGCCGTCGCGACGCTGGAGTCATTGTGCTTTGGGCTCAGAGCGCAGACTCGGTGATTGAAGGCAATCGCCAATACGATACGGATGGCATTCTCATTCAGCAAAACTATGTTATCGCCGAGCGGCCCTGTGCTGACTGCGTCATGGGGAGTTTTCTCCAGTCCTTTCTGGAGATACGCGGGAACACAATCGACGGGGAATATGATTGGGGTACTGACTGCAGCGCTTCGGGAATCGCGACCGGGATTGCATCCGCGCCTTGGGGAAAGGAAGCACCCCCAACCGTCAGCTATGGGGTCGCAATTTCGCATAACACAATCAGGCATGCTGATGCCGCGCGTGGCGGCGCCATTGCCCTGATGGATTCGTGGTCCTCAGGCCCGGAACCGCACCGATGGCCGCTAAGCGACAATATGCTGATCTATCACAACTCCATCATGGATATCGACGGCGCGCGGGCGCTCCCGATCTGTGACCGCAGTCGTCATCCCCGAAGCGGCATTAGCTTCCCTCAACCGGAAACCGCTTGGCGCACGGTTCTCTACGGCAATTCCTGTACCAAGGTATCGTTGCCAATTAGCGGTAGCGGAGTAGACACGATACGCATTTGTCCCTCACCGTCGCCGGATTCCTGTGAATGCCCAACGGCGGTCCCATAGAGTCCAAGAGAGCTCGGAGGGGGGTGCAGTGACCGCGATTTAACGTGGTCACAATAATGAAATCGACACGTAATATGCTTGCGCCGACCCAGCGAGTCACAAGGGGAACTTTCTGCCGGCGAAGGACTGATCCCCAATACCTATCGGAGGACTTCAATGTCGGCGACTCTCGACGGCACGCCTGTAGTACGGTCCCTGACGAATTATCAGGATCGTGTCTATAAGAATGCAGGCAATGTACCCTTGATCGCCTTACTTGACAGCGACGCACGCCAGGTTCTCGACGTGGGCTGTGGTGCCGGCGATAACGCGGAACTCCTCCGTTCGCGATTGCCGGGTTGTCAAGTCCATGGGATTACTCATTCGGCTGCAGAGGCCGAACTCGCCAAACGACGCATGGCGTCATGCAGCGTCTGGGATATCGAGGGCGATATTCCTGTTGAATTCAATGCAATGAGATTCGATGCAATGATTTTCTCGCACGTTCTCGAGCACCTGCGTGATCCCGAATTGGTTCTTTGCAAGTTCTCGCGTTTGTTGAAAAGCGGGGGTACAGTACTCATTGCCGTGCCGAACGTGCTCTCATGGACGATGCGATGGCAGTTCTTGCGCGGAGACTTCGAATATCGATCCGAAGGCGTACTCGATGATACTCATCTTAGGTTTTTCACCTACCTGACCGCGGATAGATATCTGCTCAGCAAATGTCCGGAATTGAAGTTGGTGTCGAAAGGGGTTACGGGGAGCGTTCCTCTGTGGTGGTTTCGACGATATTTACTGCCGAAGAAGGGCAGCGAATTCATTGATGAGCTTGGATGCCGCTTGTGGCCGAACCTATTTGGCGGCCAGATATTGCTCAAGGCCGTTCGCGATCACTATAAATAGCGGCATATAGATTCTGTTTCCGCTCCATTAGAGAGGTATCGGCCGCATCTGGAGCACCTGGGACCAATGCAGAATGATCGACGGGCGAATCGAGCATCGTGCGGCCAAGATCTCGGTGGTCAATGGCCTTTCAACTTTATTGACACTGATGTTTCAGCTGGTGTCCGTTCCCGTTTGCTTGAAGTATTGGGGTAAAGAATCCTACGGCAGCTGGCTCGCGCTGCTCTCGGCTTTCATGATGCTGCGTGCGCTCGACGGCGGATTCGTGGCATATGTCGGCAACAAACTCAATTATTTGTACCATCAAGATACCGATGCGCTGCGCGAGCATCTGGCATCGGCCGCGACCGGTATAGCCGTCATCGGTAGCCTGCAATTGCTGATTGCTGGGGGGACGCTGATTTTTCATCCTCTCGCGGCTATCCTAGGAATGCCTTTCGGCCACAACGAAGACATTGCGGCACGGCTCGGACTGCTCGCGCTGATGGTTTCATGGGTACTCACGGGCTCATATCTGGGGATCGTCCATCGGCTGTTGATCCCTGCCGGAATGATGTATCAATCGGCGTGGTGGGCAATGACGTTTCAGACGGCTCAATTCGTCTCGATCATGGCTGCCGCGGTCATGAGGCTGAGCATGCTGCAGACCAGCCTGCTCTTCGCCGTTGTTCAAATCGTCGTCTACATAGCCTCGGCGCTCTATGTCGGCCGCATGCTGCCGGGATTCTACCCGTGGCTGCGAGGAACCAGCGTACGCGTGGGTCTGACCGACCTTGGCCGTTCGTTGATGTTGACCGGCAGCAACGTCATCCAGCAAAGTGCCACCAACGGCATGGTGCTCATGGTCTCCGCGCTCGCGGGACCGATTGCCGTGCCCCTATTCACTACCGTGCGCACGCTGACGAACCTGTGGACCTCTGTTACGACGGTATTGACGTCACCGCTGTTGCCCGAGGTGGTGCGAATCCACGCAAAAGGCGAGGTGCACAAACTGGCGGCGATCAACCAGGCCTTTTGGGTGCTGGTCGGTTCTGCGGTGAATTGGGGCGCCTTGTTTTTCTACCCAGTGATACCGTTTCTCTACGGCCAATGGACGGCACACGCCGTTGTCCTGAACAAACCCTTGCTGGCGCTGATGCTGGCCAGTGTCGTCGTGACGAATGCAGGAGCACTCATGGCGTTGCACCTCAACGGCATCAATAGTTTGCGAATTGTCCTCAGCGCGTCGGTGGCGCGGGCAGTTCTGGGCCTCGGTGCCGGCGCATTGGGATTTCGTTTCTTGGGCCTGTCCAGCTTCGGCCTTGGAATTCTGGCCGGGGAGCTGATGGCCACCCTCATGACCGGACGCTACTTCGTCAAGCACGTACTGGCTGAGAAGGGCGTGCCGTTGTCGGCGACGGCGTTTGGGCCTGTGACCTTGAGCACCGGCTCGGCGCTGTTGTTCTTCGTCGGTTCCGGATTGGGCTGGTGGTCCGGAGAATGGAGTTGGTTGGCTGCCTTGACCGTGGTCGCGGCAGCATTCATTTGGGGCTGGAAAACATTGGACCGCGAGTCGCGCACGAGGCTGACGAGTTTGGCGGTACGGTGGTCCCCGTTGTCATGGTCCGGTAACACGCCCCGCACCTAATAGCCCTTGGTCCCCACCGCCGCCTGCTTGACAATGTCCGATCCACAGCCATTTGCCGCAACTCGCGTTGCCATTGTGCTCGTCAATTGGAACGGCTGGCGCGAATGTATCGAGTGCATCGACTCGCTCTTTGCTCAGAGTCACGGGAATTTTCACGTGTTTATCGTGGACAACGATTCTCGCGACCGGTCTGTCGAAACTATCGTCTCCTGGTGTGCCGCGCCTACGGCCGACGCAACGTGGCGCAGACATCCGGGCGTCGGCCGCCTAACCGATGGTCCTAATGTGGGTTCCCTGCGGAATCGCGTCGTCGAACGCGCCGATCAGGGCCTGCCGTCTGCACCGGAAGGCTGTGGATTGACGCTGATTCGTTCCGGCGGAAATCTGGGATTTGCCGGCGGTTGCAATGTGGGCATCAAGGCAGCCGGTCTTGAAAATTTCGACTATTTCTGGTTCCTCAATCCCGATACGGTCGTCGACCGATATGCGCTGGTTGAATTGATCGGTCGCGCCGAAAGGCAGCCCGGCATCGGTGTCGTCGGTTCGACCTTGCGCTACTACGATAACCCCGATTTGGTGCAGGCGATGGGTGGAGCGCGATTCGACAGATCGAACGGCACGAGCCGGCATATCGGCCAAGGAGCGCGATTGGGTGATGTTCCGGCCGACGGAGCGGCCGTCGAGTGCGAAATGGCCTATGTCGTGGGGGCCTCCATGCTGGTATCCACGAAATTCATAACCGAAATAGGGCTCATGGAAGAAGACTACTTTCTCTACTACGAAGAAGTGGATTGGGCTTTCCGCGGAAGCGACAAGTTCTCGCTCGGCTTCGCACCCAGAAGCCACGTATTCCATAAGTCGGGCGTCAACAGCAGCAAGGCCGCGCCGCAATTTAGCACGGGATTGTACTACCGTAACCGATTGCGGTTCGTCGTTCGATTTCTGCCGGGACGGCTGACCGCGGCCAAATGGTCGCTGTTCGAAGAAATGTTGCGTCACATCGCGAGGGGCCGGTGGGGCCACGTGCGAATCGTTTTTTCAACTCTGTTAAGGGCGGGCGAAATCACCGCTGGCGTGACTCGCAAGTATTGAGCGGTTCCTGCATGCGAGCCAATGGCACTACCTGCGCATCCGTCGGCGGGCGAGCCCGTCAGCGCATCAGATTGGGAAATGCCCCGGGGATTTGCGAGGGGTCAAGGGGCCGAGACGTCTTTTCAGGTCCGGATGAAAACGCGTGCACGCGGACCGGTACTCGAGCAAACAGCCAGTGCAGGATGCCCACGGCCGCCAGAGATCGCAGCAAAACCACATATTGCGGAGCGATGGCACCCTCGAAACCCACAATCGCCTGCTTAATCGTCAAAACCGTTACGAGCAATCCGGTTACCGTCTTGGCGTCCGCCTGATTGAAACGGCCGGCGACGAAACCAAACAAGCTGCCGATAATCGCCATGCCCAACACGACACCGGGCCAACCGAAATTCCAATACAATTCTCCAAGGTGGGAGGGAGAAATGTATGTGTCTGCAATTTCAGAAACGTGAAATTCCTTGTTCATGAGCTGACCCGTAGCTACGCTGGGCTTGTCTCCCCAAACGATCTTCGGCAAAAAGGTAGCCAGGAGTGGCGTCAAAGTGCCGCCGTACGCGAAATTCACGCCGTTGCCGGTATTGTCGACAATCACCTCCAGGCTGCCGCGCACCGACGCTCGTTCAAAGAAAGTCTGCGCGCGATCCCGGCCGGTGTTTACCCGTTCTTCTGCCGCCAGCGACAATTGCAGGGCCTTGCCGAGATTTGCTGCGACCTCTGACCGCGCCATGCCCAGATTCCCGTGAACTTGGGTCCGATACGCTTGGAATATCGGAAAGACAAAAATCACGAAAGCCGCCGCCGCAGCGAGCCATATCTTGGGGATCTGTCCGTCGACCAATACGATCGTCATGATCACCAGGATTCCGCCCGTCATCGCGAGACCCTTGATGTCGGCAATGAAACCGAGAACGACCTGCAAACACACAATAATGACGACGAGTGCCAAGAGAAATGGCCCGCGCTGAAGCCGCCAAGCGTAGGCCAGCAGCAGAATACCAAGCGGCTGCATCAATTGACCCAGGAGATTCGCACTCACGATCCACGTGCCGGCACTCGCAATGCCTTTGTTGGAGGCTTCTATCGTCGTATCGGTCACGATGTGAACGTGCCACCAGTAGGTAGTGAAGCTACCTATGGCCCACATAGTCAGCCCAACCGCGATGATCGAAAGTATCGGCCAGTCGCGCGGGGGCGATCGGCGAGGTGTCGTGCTCCCAATGGCAACGGTCATGCGGTAGCCGAGCGCGAGCATGATTCCGCCCACCAATATGACTGCTTCAGTTGTACTGAACGCGGCGCTGGACGTCGCTGAAGACTGGCCCTTCAGGATTTCCGCTAAATCGGCGGCGCCGAAGGAGACGAAATATGCGGCAAAGAATATTGCCAACAATGCATATCGACCGTTCAGCCGGTCAAGATCGATGATCGACGTGCTACATAGGGCAAACAGCAGAATCAAGTGAATTAAACGAGGATTGGGCGCTCCACCGACGGCGGCAAGGGTGCAAACGGTGACGACGAAACCGAAGTTCAACAGCAAGTACAAAGCAACGCGTCGGCTTTTAGAAGCGGATAGCAAGCGGGTTCCCGATCATGAATATGGTCCACCGGCTAGATAAACTCCGTGCGGTTACAAATTCGTTACATTCGCGATTCGCGGATGAATTAGCGCAATCCCACCGGCCGCCGATTGGTGCTTAGCGAATCGTTAATAATCAGTTCCGTAACACTCGTTGCACATTGCGCAGGTACAAGGATGTCCGTGTCAATCGCGGCCGGGCAGCTACTGGAGGAGGAACAATGAGGGGTCTTCGGTCGGTAATTCGGGACGTGATACCGAGGCCGCTACTGTCGGCGTATCGCGAATACCGTCTCTCGAAATCGGCTCGCCGCGATGAGCGCATGAGCGCGGAAGAGGTTTTTACAGACATCTATTCCAAGAACCGTTGGGGTGGATCACCGGGATCCTTCTGCTCGGGGTCCGGTTCCCACGAACCCTCGATCGTATCGCCCTACATCGCAAGGATAAGGAGCGAACTCGATCTGCTGGGTGGGGCTTCACTCACGATCGTGGATCTAGGATGCGGTGATTTTTCGGTTGGCCGGCAGCTCGCGCCGGCTTGTGGTCACTATGTCGGCGTTGATATTGTCAAACCACTGATTGAGTACAATCTCAAGACCTACGGGACGCCTCAAATCACGTTTCGCCACGCCAATATGATTGCGGATGAGCTTCCGGATGGCGATGTCTGCATCGTGCGCCAAGTCTTGCAGCACCTATCCAACGCTGAAATCCTCGCCGTGTTGCCCAAGTTGGTCAAGTACCGGTGGTGTTTCATCACGGAACACCATCCGTCACCCGGCCTGCTGATCCAACCGAATGACGACAAGTCCCATGGCGGCGATATCAGAGTTACACGCGGATCCGGCGTCTTTCTCAATCAGCCTCCCTTCAACGTGTCGCCCGGCCGCCATCGACTGCTTTTGGAGGTGCC
>Ga0137358_10001005_pt1 | contig 14578 bp, 11 predicted proteins | sample Mad1_20_16metaG_FD_105551 | JGI IMG/M metagenome (GOLD analysis project Ga0137358, IMG submission 105551) | Vadose zone soil microbial communities from Angelo Coast Range Reserve, California, USA - Mad1_20_16 metaG | ecosystem: Environmental > Terrestrial > Soil > Vadose zone | place: USA... | reverse complement strand
CTGCCGCAGGCCATCGTCGATGCGATCGCCTCGTTGAGCTTTTACACTCACTTCGAAGCCATCTCGAAGGGTGTCATCGATTTACGCGACCTCGTGTACTTCGGCGCTCTGATCGGCTTTTGGCTGGCCGCCACGGCCTTGGTACTCGACATGAAGAAGGCGGAATAGGTGAACGGAAGTCGCTGGCGAAGAACGGGTTATGGGGTCGGGGGATTGATCGCGCTCGCGGTATTGTTCTTGGGTGTCGTGATGCTGTCGAACGCCGGCCTTCGCGGCATGCGCATGGACCTCACGCAGAACAAGCTCTACACCCTGAGCCCGGGCACGCAGCAAGTGCTCACCGAGCTCAAGGAACCCGTCAATTTGTACTTTTATTTCTCGCGCGAAGCCGCGGCCAAGCAGGCGCCGCTGATCATGCCGTACGCCACCCGGGTGCGCGAGTTCCTGGAAGAACTGGCGGCCCGCGCGGGCGGCAAGATTCGTTTGGTGCTGGTCGATCCGCAGCCCTTCTCGGACGACGAGGACCGCGCCGCCGAATACGGGCTGCAACCGCTCCAGGCCGGCGGCGGCGATGCGCTCTATTTTGGACTGGCGGGCACCAATTCCACCGACGGCCGCTCGGTGATACCGAGCTTCCAGGCGGACCGCGAGGAGTTCCTGGAATACGACGTGGCGAAGCTCATCAACGAGCTGGGCACGCCGAAGAAGCCGGTGATCGGCCTCATGAGCTCGATCGGATTGCAGGGACAGTTCAACCCGACGACGGGCCAGATGGGCGAACCCTGGCCCATATTCACCCAGCTTCAGGAACTGTTCACGGTGCGCACCTTGGCGGCGGATGTCGATCACATCGACAAGGACGTCGATGTGCTGATGCTGGTGCATCCGAAAGCGTTGACGCAGAAGACTCTGTACGCCATCGATCAATTCGTGATGCGCGGCGGCAGAATGCTGCTGTTCGTCGACCCGAACGCGGGTGCGGACACGAGCGGCCAGGATCCGTCGAATCCCCTGGCCGGGATGATGACCACCCACTCTTCGGATCTTGCGCCGCTGCTCGCGGCCTGGGGCGTCGACTACGACCCGACCAAAGTGATCGGCGACTTGCAGCGCGGTCTCGAAGTGCGTGCCAGCATGCAGTCGCCGCCGGTACGCCACATCGGCATCTTGGGGCTCGGCCATGACGACCTGAATCAGAAGGACGTCGTGTCGGCGACGCTGGACAAGATCAACGTCGCGACGGCCGGCTCGCTCGCCCCGCACCCCGGCGCCAAGACCACGTTCGAGCCGCTGCTGCAAAGCTCGACCAGCGCGGCGCTCATCCCGGCGCAGCGCTTCAATGCGCTCAACGATCCCGCCACCTTGCGCGACGGCTTCAAACCCAACGGGCTACGCTACACCCTCGCGGCGCGCGTCACCGGACCCGTGGAATCCGCGTTTCCACAGGGGGCGCCGCCGGATCAGAAAGCCGCCGGTCCGCCCGCCGCCCATCTGGCGAAGTCGGCGTCCGCCAATATCGTGATCATCGCCGATACGGATTTGCTGATGGACTACATGTGGGTGCAGACGCGCGAAGTGTTCGGTCAACGCGTCGCGCAGGCGTTTGCCAGCAACGGCGATTTGGTGGCCAACATTCTCGACAACTTGAGCGGCACCAGCGCTCTGATCAGCGTGCGCGGCCGCGCGACGTTTTCGCGGCCCTTTGAGCGCGTGGAAGCGCTCAGGCGCCAGGCGGATGACCGACTGCGCGCCAAGGCGTTGGAGCTTCAGGCGGAGCTGCAGCAGACGGAGACCAAGTTGACCGAACTGCAAAGCAAGCGCAACGATCAGTCCTCGCTCATGCTGTCGCCGGAACAGGAAGCGGAGCTGAAGCGGTTCGTCGCGGAGAAAGCGCACGTGCGCAAGGAGCTGCGTGAAACGCAGCGTGGGCTGGATGTCGACATCGATCGCCTGAATTCCCGGCTCAAGTTCGTCAACATCGGGATTGCGCCGCTGGGTGTGGCCGTCGCGGGCGTCATCATTCTGGCTAGGCGCCGGCGGCGCCGAGCCGCGGCATCGGGCACGGCGGGCGGAGCAGCGGTACCGGCACCGGCACCGGGGACGACATGAGCCGGCAGGCATTTCTCGCGCTCATCGTCGCTGCGGCGCTCGCGATCTCGGCCGCGCTGTACTTGAGCGCCCAGCGCAACCTGCAGCGCGACGCCCACGGCGGCGCGCTCTTGCCGGCCCTCGCGGGCGAATTGAACACGGTCACCGCCTTGAGCGTGCGCCGGGGGAGCGCCGCTCCCACGGTGACGGTGCACGAAAAGGACGGCCGCTGGACCGTGGCCGAGCGCGGCGACTACCCGGCGGACGTGGCGAAGCTGCGTAAATTGTTGCTGGCCCTGGGCGACGCGAAGATCGTCGAGGAAAAGACCTCCAATCCGGCGAACTTCGTGAGTATAGGCGTCGAGGATCCGTCGTTGCCCGCCGCCACGGGCGCGGAAATCAGCGTCACCGCGCGGGACGGCAAACATGCCGTGATCATCGGCAAGCCCGCCGGTGAAGGCAACTTCGCGCGCCGCAGCGACGAGAACTCGAGCTACACGATCGAACCCGGCATTTCGTTCGAAACAGAGCCCCGCTTCTGGATCGATTCACGCCTGCTGGACGTCGCCGTCGCCGGCATCCAGCGCATCGAGGTCAAGCCGACGGCGGGGCCGGCCTACACCGTGCACCGCGCCGCCGGGGCCACTGCCGCCGCGGGTACCACCGGTGCCAGCGCCGCAGGTATCGCCGGTTCCGGCACGGTCGGCGCCGCCGCTTCCAAAACCGCAGGTTCCGCCGGGTCCGGCACCGTGGCTTCAGGCGCCACGGGTTCCACCAGCTCCGGCACCGCAGCGGCTCCCAAGAGCGAAGATAAATTCGTGCTCGACGGCGTACCGCCCGGGCGAAAGGCGGCCGACTCCGTGCAGCTCTCGCCCTCGCCCACCGCGTTCAGCGGTTTGACCGCCGACGATGTAACGCCGGTGGGCGACGTCGACTTCAGCAAAGCCACGGTCGCGACCGTCACTCTGTCCGACGGCAATGCGATCACCATGACCGGCGCGGTCGTGGGCGACAAGCACTGGGTTCAGTTGAAGGCGAGCAAGGACGCGGCGCTCGATGCGAAAGCCGCGGGCCGCGCCTTCGACATTGCCGGATACCGATACGATGAGATTTTCCGGCCTCTGGAACAACTGCTGGTACCGAAACAGACGCCCGCTGCGAAAAAGGAGTCCGCTTCTGCCACAGCCGGCGGCTCCTCCCGGCACCCGGCGGCGTCCCCGGCTCTCTCGCCGAACAAAAAGCCGGTGCCAGCACCCACATCGTGACCAGCGGCACCAGCGCCGGATTCGGTCGACGGGTCGCCGCGTTGTTGTACGACAGTGTGCTGCTGGCTGCTCTGCTCGTGATATTGACCTCCGGCGCCGTATTCTTGAACCACTCCCGAGCGGTGGACCGCGAAACCGCGGGCGCCTGGGTATATCTCTACCGCGCGAGCCTCGTCGGCGTGATCGCCTGCTATTACCTGCTCAACTGGATTCGCAGCGGCCAAACCCTGGGGATGCGTGCCTGGCATCTGCGCGCCGTCACTCCGGCGGGCAAGCCGTTGGCATGGAAGGACGCGGCCCTGCGCTGCGTCTTCGGCGTGCTCGCCTGGACCCCGGCGGCGCTCGGCGTGCTATGGCTCTACTTCGATCCCGAGCATCTGGCGCTTCATGACCGGTTATCAAAGACGCGAGTGGTTCATTTGCAGTGTTCGTGATGTCAGCCGTCACTATTCACCACACGGACAGCTTGAAGGAGGTCGGATCGGGCAGACATTTCAATGTCTGCCCGATCCGACCTCCGTGCACGACAGAACTTATCGCTCTCTAGCGCGTTCTCGATATCGCGATCAAGGTACATAAGCCGATCGCGGCCGTCGGCAGCCAACCGACGAGCGCGGGATTCAGTCCGAAGATCTGACCGCCTTTCTCGATGGTCCCGGTGATGAGGAAAAATATCACGCCCAGCATCACGCCGATCACGGTGCGGGTGCCGGCTCCGGTGGTGCGCAGCGGGCCGAATACGAAGGGCAGAGCCAGGAGCGTCACGACGATCACGGCGAAAAGTCTCGCGATCCGCGACCAGTACCCGATTTCATACGACGCGGTGTCCAGGCTGTTTCGGCGCAGGTGATCGATATACGAGGCAAGGCCCCGCAGCGTGAGCAGCTGCGGATCGGTGGCGGCCAACCCCAGGAATGCGGGGTTGACGTTCGATTGCATCATGATTCCGCTGACGAGGTCGCTGTCGATGCGGTCGTCGCCGAAACGCGTCGTCGCCACATTGTGCAAGCTCCAGCGGCCGGGGGTCGCGACGGAAATCCGCTCGGCCCGCTGTATCGAACGCAACCGGGTCGGACCATCGAGCTGGAACAGCGACACGCCGCCGAACGCCCGGTCGACCTCGCCGGTTTGCACCCGCAGAATGAGGTTTCCGTCCTTCACCCATGCGCTGCTCGACCCCGCGAAGCTCACGTCCGCCAGTTTGTCCGTGGTCTTTTCGCGTTTCGCGAACTGCGCCAGCGGCGGCGCCGCATACTCGCCGATGCCGTACATGAGGAGGGCGAGCGTGAGCCCGGCGAGGCCCACCGGCCAGGCGATGCGCCAGACCGATACTCCGGAGGCGCGCGTCACCACCAGCTCGCTGCCCGATGCAAGGTTGCCGAGGCCCATCAGCGCGCCGATCAATGCGCCGATCGGCAGCAGCTCGAACGCCTGCTGCGGAACATTGAGCAAGGTGAACAGGAATGCGTCCCCGGCGCTGTAGCTGCCGACGCCGATGTCGCCTTGCTGACTGATGAACACGAACAGCGCGCCCAGGGTCAGCAGCACGCCCATCGCCATGGCCGTGTAGACGAGCACGGTGCGATACAGGTAGCGATCGAGAATATTCACGCGGTCCTCGCTTCACGCACGACCAAGTAAAGACCGAGGGCGAGCGCCGCCAGGTGAACCCACCACACTCCGATCGCCGGCGAGAGTTCTCCCTTCTCCAGCCACACCTTCGCGGCGGACAGCAGATTCGAATACACGAAATACACGACGATGGCGAACCCGACTCTGGCGTATCGGCCTTGGCGCGGACGCAGGTGGCTCAAGGGCACGGCGACCAGGGTCAGCACGAGCGCCATGATTGGCGTAGATGCCCGGAATTGCAATTGTGCAATGTCGGAAGGATCGTTCGAGCCCAGAAGTTCGCGGGTCGGCTTGGTGTCCGGATCCTTCGACCCGACCGCATCCGCGGGCGCGGAAATGGGGATGCCGTGCTCGCGGAACTCGATCACCCGGAAGTCATCGCGTCCCGGAACCCCTTCGTAGCGGCGTCCGTTGAACAGAGTCACGAGATGCACGCCGTTCGCCGCCGCCTTGGAATAAGTGGCCGTGTCGGCCAGAGCCAACTCGATCCGGCCGGCCGACTCGCGCTGCACGAACACATTGTGCAATACGCCCTCGGCGTCGACCCGCTCGGCGTAAAACACCGCGTCGCCGCCGCTGAACGATTTGAATCGGCCGGCATCGAGTTGGCCGAATTGCGCCTCCTTCATCGCCGATTGGCGCAGCAGCTGCGCTTCGCTGTCGGCCTGCGGCACCTGAACGAACGCCAGCCAACCCAACCCCAGTGCAATCACGGCGGCAAAACAGGACAAGGGCACGAGCAGCCGCGTCGGGCTGAAACCGCAGGCTTGAAGCGCCGCCATTTCGCTGTCGTGGTACATGCGGCCCAGTGTCAGCACGACCGCCAGCAGCAATCCCACCGGCACGATGACCGACAAATTCATGATGGCGCCGAGCGCGATCAAGTCGAAGACGACGCGCCGGCCGTACTGGTAGTCCGCTGCCTGGCCGAGCACTCTGGACAACTGGTTCGATACCAGGATCGCCACCAACACCCCGGTGACGGCGAGCCAGGTCTGCACGACTTCGCGCAGCACATACCTCTGCATGGTCCATTTCATGGGCCGAGCTTAGAGCCTTCGCAATAATCTAGTAAACTATTTGCTCGATCCCCCTAGCCTGTCGGACTTGGGGCGATCGTCGCAGCAGATGGGCCCAAGTCCGACGGGCTCCCAAGGCAACAACAGACAAAACGGAGTTTTGGACATGGAATTCAAGGCAATCGTCGATGCAAGAGCGCGCAATGAAGCGGGCTGCGCCGTCGTGGGCGTGTATGAGGACGGGGATCTCGGCATTGCCGGCGCCCAGATCGACGGGCAATTGGACGGACTGATCGTAAAACTGCACGGAAACGGCGATTTTGCCGGCAAGCTCGGCGATGCGATGCTGCTTCCGACGCCGGCGGGGACGGCGGCCGCGCGCGTGCTGCTGATCGGTCTCGGAACTCGCGCAGCCTTCGGCCGCAAGCAGTACCGCAAGGCTCTGCAGTCCGCCGCTCAAGCGCTCGCCAAGACCGGAGCGGGCGACGCCGTCGTGTACCTGGCGCTGGAGACGGTCGCGGGGCTCGATGTGCAGTATCGCGCGCGCGCCGCTGCAGAGGTCTTCTGCTCGCAATTGTACAAAATCCCGGACCTGAAAACGAGCGCCAAGCCCAAAGCTCCCCGCCTGTCGAGCCTCACCGTGGCGGTGGCCGATGCGCGCAGCGAGAAAGCGGCGGCGGAAGGTCTGCGCATTGGCGCGGCTGTCGGCAGCGGGCTCGCGCTGTCGCGCGATCTGGCCAATCTGCCGCCCAATGTATGCACTCCCCGGTACATGGCCACCCGTGCGCAAGGCTTGGCGAAGGAATTCCCCAGCATCAAAACCAAGATACTGGACGAAAAGGGCATCAAGGCGCTCAAGATGGGCGCGTTCCTCGCGGTGACCCAAGGGTCGGATCAGCCTCCCCGGCTGATCGTCTGTGAATATCATGGCGGCAAGAAAGGCGCGGCGCCGATTTGCCTGGTGGGCAAGGGCATCACCTTCGACTCGGGGGGGATTTCCTTGAAGGACCCGCCGGCGATGGATGAAATGAAGTTTGACATGGGCGGCGGTGCCGCGGTCCTGGGTGCAATGCGCGCAATCGCCGAGCTCAAATTGCCGATCAATCTCGTGGCGATCGTCCCCACTTGCGAAAACATGCCGAGCGGCGGCGCCGTGAAGCCTGCCGACATCGTCACCACCATGTCCGGGCAGACCGTCGAGATTCTGAATACCGATGCCGAGGGACGGCTGATTCTCTGCGACGCCATCACCTACAGCCGCCGCTTCAAGCCCGCCGCGGTGGTCGACGTGGCAACCCTGACCGGCGCCTGCATCATCGCGCTCGGCAACCACTTCAGCGGCTTGATGAGCAATGACGAGGCGCTCGCGGATGAATTGCAATCCGCCGGCGTCCGCGCCGACGACCGCGCCTGGCGGCTGCCCATCGGCGAGGAGTACGTCGATCAGTTGAAAAGCAATTTCGCGGATATCGCCAATGTCGGCGGACGCGAGGGCGGCGCCTGCACCGCGGCTTCCTTCCTCGGAAAATTCGCCAAGGATCTGCAATGGGCGCATCTCGACGTCGCCGGTACCGCCTGGCTCAGCGGCGCGCAAAAGGGCAGCACCGGCCGGCCGGTGCCCCTGCTCGTCGACTTTCTGATCAATCGCGTCCGGGCGACATGACCGAGCGCGTGGACTTCTATGTACTGAAGAGCGCCGCCGTCCGCCAGCGCTGGGCGTTTGCCTGCCGTCTGACCGAAAAAGCCTATCTACGGGATATGAGCGTCGTCATCGTCAACGACACGCCGGCCGATGCGCAGGCCCTCGACGACTTGCTTTGGACGTTCAACGAGCGCTCTTTCATTCCGCACAAGGTCTGCGCGGATGAGCATTCGATGGATCCCGCCGTCAAGGTGCACCTCGCGGCCCTGCCCGTGGCCTTGCCGGCCGCCGACTTGCTGGTGAATCTGACTGCCTCCCTGCCGGCCCATTGGGAACGCTACGCGCGCATTGCCGAGATCATCGACGCGGACGAGGATCGACGCCGCCTCGGCCGCGAACGCTTCAAGACGTACCGCGATCTCAAGGTCACGCTGGAGACGCATCAACTGGACGAGACAGAGGAGATCTGAACCTCCCATGCCAACCGAACCGCATGATCCGCGCGATATTCCCATTCTCACCGATGCAGTGCAGGAAAGTGAGCCCTCGTCGTTGTCGATCGAGGCCAAGGCGGTGCATGCCGCCATCTTGAGCGAGACGCTGGAACTCGCCGACTCGCTGCTCCACCAGGCCGTCAAGGACATCGAAGCCACCTTGTTCGAGCGCGTGCTCGACCGCCTGCGCGCGCGGCTCCCGGAACTGGTGGACCGCATTCTGCGCGAGCACGACGCTGCCCAGGAAGACCCGGAAGACCATGGATAAAGCTTTCTCGCCCGCCGACATCGAGTCGCGAATCTACGCCCGGTGGGAGGCGTCGGGGTATTTCGCTCCGAGCGGCCGGGGACCGAGCTATTCGATCGTCATTCCCCCGCCCAACGTGACCGGCACCTTGCACATGGGACACGCATTTCAGGACACGATCATGGATGCGCTCGTCCGTCATCGGCGTATGCAGGGCTTCGATACCCTGTGGCAGCCCGGTACCGATCACGCGGGCATCGCCACGCAAATGGTGGTGGAGCGGCAATTGAACGCCGTGGGGTTGAGCCGTCTCGAGCTCGGCAGAGATGCATTCATCGACAAGGTCTGGCAATGGAAGGCCGAGTCGGGGGGGCAGATCGCCAACCAAATGCGCCGGCTCGGCGCGTCGGTCGACTGGCAGCGCGATCGATTCACGATGGACGCCGGCCTGTCGCGGGCCGTGACGGAAGTCTTCGTGCGCCTCTACCAGGAAGGACTGATCTATCGCGGCAAGCGCCTGGTGAACTGGGATCCGGTGCTGAAGACGGCGCTCTCCGATTTGGAAGTGGTCGCCGACGAAGAAGCCGGGAGCCTCTGGCATTTGCGCTATCCGCTCGTTGGCGGCGACGGATTCCTCGTGGTCGCGACCACGCGGCCCGAAACCCTGCTGGGAGACGCCGCCGTGGCGGTGCACCCCGACGATGAACGGTATCGGCATTTGATCGGCCGCCGGGTGCGTCTGCCGCTCACGCAGCGCGAGATACCCATCATCGGCGACACCTACGTCGATCCGACATTCGGCAGCGGCTGCGTCAAGATCACGCCGGCACACGACTTCAACGACCATGAAGTAGGCATCCGGCACGGCCTGCCCTTCATCAATATCATGAACCTCGACGCGTCGCTCAACGACGAAGTGCCCGAGGCCTATCGCGGCCTCGACCGGTCGGAAGCTCGCGCGCGAATCCTTGCCGATTTGGAGGCGCTCGGACTCGTCGAGCGGGTCGAGCCGCACCGGTTGACCGTGCCTCGGGGCGACCGCAGCAACGCCATCCTCGAGCCCCTGCTCACCGACCAGTGGTTCGTCGACATCAAGCCGCTGGCGGAGCCGGCCATCCGCGCAGTCGAAGACGGACACATCCGCTTCGTGCCCGACCATTGGTCGGCGGTGTATTACGAATGGATGCACAAGATCAAGGATTGGTGCATCAGCCGGCAGCTGTGGTGGGGGCACCGCATACCGGCCTGGTACGACTCCGACGGCCGCTGGTACGTCGCCCGCAGCGAGGCGGAGGCCCGCGCCACCCATGGCATCGACCCGTCGGTGCCGCTGCGGCAGGACGATGATGTGCTGGACACCTGGTTCTCCTCGGCGCTGTGGCCGTTCTCGACTCAGGGCTGGCCCGAGCACACGCGAGCCCTCGACGCTTATTATCCCACCTCGGTGCTGGTCACCGGTTTCGACATCATTTTTTTCTGGGTCGCCCGGATGATCATGATGGGGTTGAAATTCACGGGAGAAGTACCGTTTCGCGAAGTCTACATCCACGGGCTCATCCGCGATCATGACGGCCAGAAGATGTCCAAGTCGAAGGGCAATGTCATCGACCCGCTCGACATCGTCGACGGCATTTCCCTGGAAAACCTGCTCGCCAAGCGCACCAGCGGTCTCATGCAGCCGCAGATGAAGCCGGCCATCGAGAAGGCCACCCGCAAGCAATTTCCGCAGGGCATCCCGGCATTCGGCACGGATGCATTGCGTCTGTGCTTCGCCCGGCTGGCCACGCAAAGCCGCGATTTGCGCTTCGACATGACCCGGGTCGAAGAGTACCGCAACTTCTGCAACAAGCTGTGGAACGCCGCGCGCTATGTGCTGATGAACGTCGAGAATCAGGACTCGGGCGCGCAAGGCGCGGAATTCAGCCTCGCCGATCGGTGGATTCGGGCACGGCTCGGGAGCATGCTCGCGCGCGTCGAGTCGGGCTTTGCCGACTACCGCCTCGATACCGTGGCGAACGCGCTCTACGAATTCACCTGGCATGAGTTCTGCGATTGGTATCTGGAACTGTCGAAAGCCGTGTTGCAGTCGGAAACCGCAAGCCCTGCGGCGAAGCGCGGCACGCGCTTCACCCTCATCAGCAGCCTCGAAGTGCTGCTACGCGCGCTGCATCCGCTCGCGCCCTTCATCACGGAAGAGATCTGGCAGCGCGTGCGCGTCAGCGCGGGCGTGGCCGGCGACACCATCATGCGCTGCGCCTTCCCCGGCGCCGCCGGCATCGGGACGGATCCCCATGCCGAGCCGGAAATGCGCTGGGTGATCGCCTTCATCGAGGGCGTGCGCCAAATCCGCGGTGAATTGGACATAGCGCCCAGCCGCAAGCTCGACGTGCTGCTGCAAAATGCTTCTTCCAAGGATACCGAGTATCTCGACCGCAACCTGCCCTACTTGATGCGCCTCGCCGGCGTCGGCGTGCCCCGCGCGCTGGGGCCGGCTCAAGCCGCGCCGATTTCTGCCGTTGCATTCGTGGGTACGCTGGAGATATTGGTGCCCATGGCCGGCCTGATCGACCCCGCCGCCGAGCTTGCGCGGCTGTCGAAGCAGCAGCAGAAGGCGGGCATCGATCTGAAGAAAATGGAGAGCAAGCTGAGCAACGCGGAATTCGCCAGGAATGCGCCTGCGGAGGTCGTGGCCAAGGATCAGCAGCGGCTTTCCGAGCTGCGCACGGAACTTGGGTTATTGGCGGTCCAGATCGCAAGGGTAACCGCGCTCAAGGACCATTGATGAACGCGGCGCAGTCCGAGATCGATGCGATTCTGACCCAGATCAATCGAGTGATCCTGGGCAAGGACACGCAGATACGTCTGTGCCTCGCGTGTCTGCTCGCGCGCGGACACCTCCTGATCGAGGACATCCCGGGAGTCGGCAAAACCACGCTCGCGCACGCGATCGCGAAGACCCTGGGGCTGTCTTTTCAGCGCATCCAATTCACCAGCGACCTTTTGCCCGCGGACGTGCTCGGCGTGTCCATCTATGACCGCGAAACCGGCCGTTTCAGATTCCAGCGCGGACCGATTTTTGCCCAGCTCGTGCTGGCCGATGAAATCAATCGCGCCTCGCCCAAAGCCCAGAGCGCGCTGCTCGAGGCCATGGAAGAGCATCAAGTCACCCTCGACGGGCAGTCGATGGCGCTGCCCGAGCCGTTCTTCGTCATCGCCACGCAGAATCCGCAGGATCAGGTGGGCACCTTTCCCCTGCCCGAATCGCAATTGGATCGTTTCCTGATGCGCGTGCATTTGGGGTATCCCGCGGCCGCCGCGGAGCGCGAACTCTTGAGCGGCGTGGATCGGCGCGATCTCGTGAACGCACTATCCACCGTCGCGACCTTGGACAGCCTGCGGCGGCTGCAGCAGCGCGTTCTCGACATTCACGTGGCGCCGGCGCTTCTCGACTACGTCCAGGCGCTGGTGGCCCACACGCGCCATTCGCCGGGGTTGAACGCCGGCCTGTCGCCGCGGGCGGCCATCGGCCTCCTGCGCGCGGCCCGCGCCTGGGCGCTGATCGCCGGCCGCGACGCCGTGATTCCGGAGCATGTGCAGGCAGTCTTCGCCGCCGTGGTCGTGCATCGCGTGCGGCAGCGGGACAGCGGCCCGGCAGCGGTGAATCGGCTGCTCGAGGCCGTGCCCATCCCTTAGGAGCCCGTCCGGCCAATGAAGAGGTGACCTTGGCTACTCTGCGGCAGACAGCCACCGACAGATTACGCGCCTGGACCGCCCGCCGGCACGGCCGCGATTCCCTGCCGATCACCATCAATCGGCGCCGGGTCTACATTCTACCGACACGCTTCGGCATCATGCTGGCGGTGATGCTCACGGCGATGCTCATTGCCGGACTCAACTACAACAGCAACTTGGGACTGGCCTTCGCCTTTCTGATGGTGAGCATTGCGCTCGTCACCATGCATCACTGCAATCGCAATCTACTCGGGCTGCAGGTGGACGTGACCCCGGAGGCGGATGCGTTTGCCGGCCAAGAGGCGAGTTTCGAGTTCATGCTGCGGAACGAGGCGAACGTCGACCGCCGCGATGTTGAAATCCGCTGCACGATCGCCGCCGGGATGCGTAGCGTCCTGGCGCGATCGAGTGAATCCGTCCAGGTCGCCATCCCGGTGCCTCGGCGCGGAATCGTCCGCCTCGACCAGTTCGAGCTGCGCACGCGCCATCCCTTCGGCTGGTTCCATTCGTGGACCTACGTGCAAGCCTCGCTCACTGCCTACGTCGCTCCCGCTCCGCGGGGCAATCGAGCGCTGCCTGCCGCGGGTGGAACGGGATCCGGCTCGCGATCCGAAACGCGCGGCGATGAGGACTTTGCCGGCCTGCGCGCCTACGAGCCCGGCGTGCCGCTGAAACACATGGCCTGGAAGGTGCTGGCGCGCGGCGGTGAGGCTGCGGTGCGAAGCTATACGGGCTTGGCCGCGCAGCCTGAATGGCTGGAATGGTCGTCCCTCGAAGGCCAGGATACCGAAACGCGCCTGTCGCAGCTCTGCCTGTGGGTATTGGAGAGCGAAGCCGCCCAGCGGGTCTTTGGGCTCCGTATCCCCGGGAAGGAGATCCCCCCGGCGCGCGGCGCGGCGCATCGGTTTGCGTGTTTGCGGGCCCTCGCCACGTACGGGATGGCGGAGCCGCGGTGAACACCAAAGCCGTATCGTACGAGCAGCTCGCGGGGATCTCGGCGTGTCTCGCACTGGCCCTGGCTGCGCACTTGGGCTCGCTGCCGGTGTGGGTGCTCGTCACCGTGGCGGCTGCGGGCGGCATACGGCTGTTGCTCGCCCATCGCGGCCGCGCGGCCCCGCCCCGCGGCGTACGGCTGGCCATCGCCGTGCTCGCCGTCGCCTTGCTGTTCCTGCAATTCCACACCTTCAATGGGCTGTCCGCCGGCACGGCGCTGTTGGCCTTGATGGCGGGAATGAAACTGCTCGAGACCGACACGCAGCGCGATATCTGCATCATCACATTGATCATTTATTTCGTCAGCCTGTCGGCGCTGCTGGTGGGCGAGTCTTTCTGGCTGCTCGCCTATCTCATCGGCGTCTGCTGGATGACGACGGCGACCTTGCTGCACCTCACCAGCGCCCTGCCCGCTCCGGACTGGCGGCGGAGCCTGCGCTATGCAGGGCGAATACTGGGCCAGGCCCTGCCCCTCGCCTTGGTGTTCTGGCTGTTCTTTCCGCGGTTCGCCGGACCGCTTTGGCACATGCCGGACGACGGCAACACTGCCGGATCGGGCCTGAGCGACACCATGAGTCCCGGGGACATCACCGAACTCGCATTATCGGATGAAATCGCATTCCGCGTGCGCTTCGCGACAGCTCCGCCGCCGCCGCAGGAGCGCTATTGGCGCGGCCCCGTGATGCACGACTTCGACGGGCACACGTGGAGGCGCACGATAGCCCCGTCTTTGAACGCTCCCGCGCTGCGGCTGCAAGGGCCCGCCTATCGGTACACGTTGAGCCTCGAGCCGCACCGGCACAACTGGATATTCGCGCTCGATTGGCCGTCGCATTGGGATCTGCCGCGCGGCGCGCTCACCAGCGATTACACCCTGGTCCAGCCCGAACCGGTGTCGCGCCCCATCGATGTCGCGGCGACCTCCTATACCCAGGCACAATCGCCCGAGCCGCTGAGCAATCGGTCGCGCGGGCGGGATACCGGACTCCCGCCCAATCGCAATCCACGTACTGTGCAGCTCGCGCAAACTCTGCGTGGCGCACACCCGGACGACATGGACTACGTGCGCGCCGTTCTCAACCTGTTTACGGAGCAGGAGTTCTACTACACGCTGACGCCGCCCAGGCTTGCGGACGATTCCGTGGACAAATTCCTGTTCGATACGAAGCGCGGCTTTTGCGAGCACTATGCCTCGGCGTTCGCCGTCTTGATGCGCGCCGCGGGCATACCGGCGCGGGTCGTGACCGGCTATCAGGGCGGAGCTTTCAATCGATTCGCAGACTATTGGATGCTGCGGCAAAGCGATGCGCATGCCTGGAACGAGGTGTGGATCGAAGGACGCGGGTGGCTGCGCGTCGATCCAACGTCGGCCATTGCCCCCGGCCGCGTGGAACACGGCCTGAACGACGCCGTGAGCGCCGACGAACCCCTGGGCAGCCGCTGGCATCGACGCACTCCGTGGCTCG
>Ga0137358_10001001_pt1 | contig 14598 bp, 25 predicted proteins | sample Mad1_20_16metaG_FD_105551 | JGI IMG/M metagenome (GOLD analysis project Ga0137358, IMG submission 105551) | Vadose zone soil microbial communities from Angelo Coast Range Reserve, California, USA - Mad1_20_16 metaG | ecosystem: Environmental > Terrestrial > Soil > Vadose zone | place: USA... | reverse complement strand
TGCCGCTGGGTAGCATACCGAATGTGCATGGCATTATGTCGAATGGGCATCACATGTATGATGCTGCCGTGGAAGGAACAATATTCTTTGTCTGTGTCAACAGACAAACGTCCGAAGGGACGAGCTATAGAGCAACCTGTGCCAGGCGCGGAGCGTCGTGAGATGGTGTGCGCCTTCGAGTCCGCTAGTGTCCACGCCACTCAAGTTATTTGCCGTCGACTGGCAACAATAGAGATTGTCACATAAATACATACTTGCAGTAAGCTACAGCAACTAGTAAGATATCTCCCCTCTTAGCAAACACACCGCCCTAATGAGTCACTAGGACGACTCGATATTAGGTATACCTTTCGGAACTGTCAAAAAGGCTTCCTTAGGCATTATCATGGTCCCCATATATATGATCCCTCTCATCGTCGTCGTGGTACTCGTCATCAAAGCGTAGGGCTTCATGGTTCTTCATGTCACGTAGCCCGGTGCTGGGGGTATCATCGTCCGCATCTCCACGATCCCTATAATCGTCGTCCTGGTACTCCTGGGAGCCCAAAAGTTTATGGTTCGTCATGTCATGTGGCCTGGCGCTGGGGGGATCATCCAACTCCACTGGGGTTGTGTCCTCGAAACCGCTACTGAGCGGTGAATCCGCGGACGCCTCTCGTGCGGAGCCCTTCATTTGTGGGTAAACAGGTGATCTGTACACCGTCGCACCACTTGCGTCTGTGTAGCGCACGACGTCAGGCATTAGATGCCCTAAACCCGACTGAAGGCGTATATGTTTGGGTATTCGTGCCTGCCGCTTCTCTCGACGTAGTTGATAGACGTAACGCGTTGCGACGACCGCACCGTCTAGTTTTTGTAGGAAGGTGAAGGGCAGAACAAAAGCAATGAGCAGTGACCGACGATTTGAAGGACTAGCGGCGTATTGGGTCACTCACAAAGCTCCACTGCGAGGACAAAAGAAGCAAGGCCGGCATACACGCCGCGAATGTAGCCGAGGATCGAACTACACTGATCCTTTGTCTGCTGATTGGCCACCTTCTGGCAGATGGTGACAGTGTCCGCATCTGTACTGTGTAGGATGACAAAGAGAAGGTAGCTTGCTACGCTGAGGTTGATCAGGAAGTGGATGTATAGCCCGACGGCGTAAGTGGTTGCCAAGGTCAGCTTGCGCACGATGGCACCAACGAGGCTACATAGACGAGCAAACATCACCGTCAGTGGGTTACGAGATTAAGACGTGCCAAACGTACCCGACGATTGAGATACCCAAGAGCAGCATTTCGACGATTGCACCCCCAATAAAGAGCCCATGCTCCTTGCTTGTAAGCGCATCTCCGCCTTCAATCTAGCAATTTAACGCAACGCACCAGGGTATAAGGGGAGACATACGCACGTGAAACTTCGAACCAACAAATGATAGATAGCAAACCAGAGAGGATAATCCCAAAAAGAGACATAATGATAACACACATGCGGACGGGAAAACAGCAACAGAATCGGGGACGTCGGAAAATGTAATAGATGATGCCACGACCCATGGCTTGGTGGCTTTGGAGAGGAAGGTGTGGACAACTCAGAGGTATCGAGGTAGTGACGAACGAAGTGAAACGGTAAAAAATAGTGCAGTTGTCGAGACAACAGTCACAGTAGGGCTGCGGGGAAACATTCCCGATGATTTAACCTTCTCAAAGCGCACCGCACCATAATGCATCTTTGTCATCTTGCATTATGAAGGAGGGATGTCTCGCCCTTATTGGATAATGAACATTGCGTAAACTGAAACTGAGGTGTTGTATAAACTGAGCTGAGACGATCTGCACGTGGTAACTATTCTGTTTCGGGTTGGGCGAAGGCAGGCCATGGTCCGCACACAGAGTCACATACTGATCGATATCACGGTCTCTTTTGCGATGTAATTGCCCTTTGTCGCGGGGAAATGAGAACGTTCAAACAGGGGGGTCGTACGGAGAGCTCGACGAAAGCAGTTCGCCAAGCGTGCACCGATCACAAAACATGAGCCATGCGTGCATGAGCGCTCCCAGTGAAATTAGTGAAAGCCGGCACCGCATCTGGGATTGCCTGAGTGCTCGGCCACCTCGGCCTTTGTCGGAAAATGTCCGTTTCTCAGATGAAATCTGAGCTCCTCCGTGTCAAATCTGAATGATATCAACCCAAAATCAGTTGCCATCCAAGTCCTGCTGCGTTCTGCTGCACTCTACGGAGATGTTCAGAAGCTTCTATTTTTGGTATAGCCACATACAGACACATTATTCTACAGACTACCTCTGAGTTTAACCAAGCCCCTCCGAACTTTCCCAGCTCTCCTGCTCCCCCGCTCTAATATCACAAAGGCCTAGAGGGTATAGAAATAATCAATCAGTGAAAGATCGGCAAGCGGTTTGGGACAATTAGTTTACCCGGCGTCATTAGACTCGTTGGCCCTACTCACCAAGCACTGTATCCGTAGCAGCTAGAGATGACTGCACTTGTAACGGTGGAGTTCTTGCCGGCCACCACTTGACATGGGAGGAGATGACGAGGATGATCAGGGTTGTTGATTTGCCTATTCAATCCCATATGTTGACAGGCGCCACAGAACAAGCTCCAACGCTACAAGTTAAACGTACCTTGTAATTTCAACAGCGATGTGATCGTAGGCGGTGCTGTCTATATCTTGCGAAATCAAATCTTGATACCACGTCGAGGCGATACGGTTTTGCAAGCACATGATCAAAGAACTCGTCGACCTTTTTGAGTCAGCTGATGCTATAGTCTGCACACAATTGCCTATCACATCAGGAAGCAGTCAGGGGGGAGAAAGAAGGGGTGTGTATGGGCACTTGCATGAGTACAAGTTCTGGAAGGACTCAAAAAAAAGGGTGGAGGTCGGAGGGAGTTGATAATCTAGCGGTTATAATATATTCCTCGATGTCGAGTTTCGGAGGTCTTGGCCTATCGGACGAGGACTGCGTGGAGGACAACATGGGACTGGACGAACAAGTGAGGTTGCTCTAATTGCCTGTCTCGGCTTTATTTGTCATTGTGTGTCTCTTGGATGCGGACTGATGCGGACTTGTCAGTGTACATGTACAGCAAACAGCGTTGCGGTGTTGTTTTTATCTCCAGAAAACAGGTTGTGTTCTTTGTGCAAGTGGATTTAGATGTTGATTGGGGGCAGTTGCAGGACTGCAACTTGCCATGAACGCAATGCGCCGTGACAAGAGCACCATTGCATCTTGAACAAGAACAAGGCCGGCGTGATTCGGGTACACAATTGATGATCTAGTTACATCATCACAACTCAGATTCAAACTGAGCGCAAGAGCTGAGTCCCGCTGAACGCCGATGGGCTCATATTCGCTCGCTGCCGGTTTTCACTGGGCATGAGCAATAACGATAGTAGATTTGTGCGGATCAGATGACGGCCTTGTCCACGACATGAATAAATACATCAATTACGCCGCATGTCAGAATTATTTTCTGGGCCTGGGCGGTGCGAGGTGCATAACGCATAGCACCCCCGATCACGATGGTGCATAATATCCACAAAGGCAACAAGACATTAATCAGTAAATACAGTGGGAGAGGACATCAAGCCTTTGCACCCTGCGCCAAGTTTGCGTAAATAGCTGTGAATCATCGGACAATTCAACTTGGAAAAACGAACCACTACAGGAATCCCAAAGCGCTCTGCACGCTTTCGACGGCGCTCCTGCTCATCCGGATCGGCCTCTTCCACAACAGCGGCGGCGCGCTTCTTACTGCTGACAGCTGCAACAGTCGCAGCCCCAGTCTGCTCCAGCTTGGCGGCGCCAAAGCGCTCCGCGCGCGCCTTGAGCTTTTCAGTGTCCTATAGTTGCAACGTGTCACCACAAAGTCGCGTTTGGAAGCACTGATCTTACGTCTGCTACTTTGACGGTTTTGGGAGCTAGACCAGGAGTAGACTTTGTCTTGGGCTTAGGAGGTTCAACAAGAGCAATGCCAAAGCGCGCGGCACGGGCTTTACGCTTCTCCAACTCCTGATCGGTTGAAATGGCGGGTACAGACACTGGAGTCTTGGGTGCCCCAGAGCCACTATTAGGCTGGGCCTTGGCCTGAGGTGATAAGCTGAATCAAACTGCGGAAGATGGGTCGACTCGTACCGGAGCGGAGGCGGGCTTCGTCAGGGAGGAATTTGATGCGGCAGCCGGAACAGGAACGACCTGTGACGGTTCCACTAATGTCCAATCGACCCTGTGGATGCATAAGAAAGAAGATGGGAAGAGAGAAGGGCCGCGCACTCTTCGGGAGGAGCGGGCTACGGGCGGACAATAAGTGCGACGCGTGAATTGGACGCGATTCCACTCACTATGCTATCGTGGTCGGAGAGGTTTGTAGGTTTGGATGGAGGAACGGTGTTCCCATTTTGTTGGTACTTGGCGTTGTACGCGTCAATTGCGGGTTGGCTTGTAAGTATCTTTGTGATGAGGTCTGCCTTTGTTGTTCTCGTGGTGGTGGGGATATTTGCACGAGAGCAAATTTCCTTGAGATCTGCTACCTTGAGAGATTTGCTTTGGGAGAGTCAGCGGGGGGGGAGAGGGGACGGACGGGAGACGTACAGTTTTGTGTCCATTGGAAGGGAAGAGAGGGAGATGTGCACGTGACGAGACTGTGTCAGGGTTGACATGTTTGGGTCTGGGTCAAGCAGAGCGGTCACGGTGAACGGACCAATCATGGAGGATGGAATCAATCAGCTCTTTCACCCTGCCTATCCACTTGCTCCTCAACACCAGCCATTCCCTGACTCCCACGACGTCGTCCAAGACCAGTACCATCGTATGTTCTCTCCTCTCTCTTGACCCTCACTTACCAACCCATCCAACAGCCCCTCACATCTACGGCTTTTACAATCGACCTCCCTCAACAAATGACCATCCTCCTCCTTCCGCGCCTCCCCCCTCCCCACCTCGCAATGAGCCCCAGTCACCGTTCTCCCAAGATCCATCCCCCCCTTCCCATACACCTCAGCCTGAACCACCTATCGACGATGAACCTCTTTATGTAAACGCAAAGCAGTATTATCGCATCCTTAAACGTCGCGTCGCTCGTGCACGCATTGAGGAAGTTCACCGTCTCTCCCAAAAGCGAAAGGTACCTACCCACATCTATCCCTCTAGAATGTCCAATCTCACACTCTCTTCCAAATAGCCCTATCTCCATGAATCGCGCCACAAACATGCCATGCGTCGCCCCCGAGGACCTGGTGGCCGCTTCCTCACCGCAGAAGAAATTGCCGCTCAAAAGGCCGCCGCACCTGAAATTGATGTGGCGCGTGATGATGACGACGAGCGCGACGATGGAGATGATTCGCCACGCGAAATGGCTATTGACCCTGAACCGTCTCCCGTCTTATCCGATCCACCTCGCCCGGTAGCCTCTCTACCCCCACCGCAGCCACACCCACCCACCTCCGTACCTACCCTTGCGCCCGCGCCTCCACAGCAACAGCCGTCTGTCACACAGTTTCAGGCGGGCCCCAGGGCTAACCCTGTGAATCTCGTGAATGTACCGTACCATCAAATACAATCCCAACAGCCACAGTCATCATCCTATCCAGACATGCGCGTCCATTCTCGCCCTCAAGCCCAAACCCCAGCTCCGACCCAGTCGACACACTCTCACGCTGGACTCCGCGGTTTCCACGCACCGCCTCAGACGGCACCCGCCGTCCCTCCTACATCATCACCAGCACCACCGCTTCCCTCGCAGATAGCTGCTGTACATACAACGACGAGCCCCGCGCCGGGTGTGCTCCGTTCCCCGTTTAGTGTAATGCAGATGCACCATATACCCCACCCGCACGCTCACGCACGGCACCACCACACACGGCTCAATATCGCCGAGGGTCTCTATGGGCCGGATGGTGGCCCCCAATCCAGGACGTAACCCCTTGGATGGATGTGGCAGAGAGGCGAAGTTTGTGGGGAATGGTTATATTACCGGTGCGCTGGTCCGTCTGTATAAATTGGCTACGTATATATTCTGTTCGAGTTGACTGCTGGTGATTGAGGTGCATGTGTCATTGTTTTGACACCACAGTGTAGTGCCAAAAAATATGTTGGTAGTGATACCGTGTTTGTGCCCTTCATTTTGTAATTTTCTGGTCTTTGATATTTAAAAACAAGATTTCTCTTTCCTGGGGCTACAGGACTGGTTGCCTGTCACGATAGGGAAGTACTGTGTTCTTTATCGTATGAAACACTATGAAGGTTGGATGTCCCGTCACCTCTTGTGAATGCTTTATAAAGGTACCTAAGTTTGATGACGACCCATAAATAGGTCTGTAGCGAACAAAATATCAGAATAAAATAGTCGTCAAGTGAGAAGTAATATGCTACGTTTGTATGTGTGCGGAGGGCATAAACAGAAAAGGAATAGAGACGACGCTACTGTTCGACATCCATAGCTTCATCCAAACCCACCACGGACCGTCTCGCTGGATCAAGTAACGGAGAAAAGTCCAATTGTGAGAGCTGCCGCGGCAAGACGCGTAATTCCGCGAGCGGTGGACTGTCACGTTGCGGACCACAAAGCAATGCCTTTAGTACAGCACGCGGCAGCTTTGGTACATCATCCACAACATCGGCTTCATCGTCAGATGACACGTCCAGGTCGGTGACAACTATCCCTATAGAGAAGCGGCACGTACGCGTATGCATCGGTCAGCAAGTGCTTTCACGGACTACCAGCGCCACCACAGGTAACACGAGCATAGAAAAAAAACGTACGATCTTTCTCAGGTTCATACCACGATGGAGTGCGCATTTTGACGTCGGATGCCACATGTAGGTCTGCTGTGAGTGCGGGCGTGGGTGGTATGCATGTGGACGCGGAAGTGGATGGGATCGAGGTAGAAGGCGACAGAGATGGAGATGGGATTGGACAAGAGCAAGACGTCGGCAAAGACACCTCGGGCCATCGCGAGGAGAAATCAGGAACATGCGCAAAGACTGCAGAGAAGGGAGCAGGTGGGCACGACGCAAACTCAGGTGCCTGTGGGGCCGCTGGTGCGGGAGGGGTGAGCGAGAGTCCCTCTAACCCGCGCTCAAGGGTAGTGCACCGCTGCCTTTTTGGAAGACGTTGATCACTAGATTCCTTGATAGGTGACTGTGGGGGTGAGGGTAAGCTACGCTTCTTAGAACGCGTTTGGTCTAATGTGATGCGACGTTGCCGTTTTACGCGCGAATCAGAATGATACTCGCCCACAGGGAATGGGGACCCCGAACGCGGTAACATTGTAGAAGATTTGCGCTTCAGGGTTGGTGGTTTGTACCAAGGATGCAGCTGCGCAGGCAGGGCCCAATAACAGGAGGACATGACCTCATGGGATGGCCGTGGCCGAACACGTCTTTCACAGTATGTTTCATCCCCGGCTCAGGTCGGACCGACCACATTATCCAGAAAGTTCCGCCGGTGCAAGCACTCGTTCTCAGACATTCAGTCGTGTATGCATATCACACAATAAAAAAATATCGGGTAGAGTGAATGCATGTCATTACTCCTGGTACAGAGACAGAGAGGGTGCTTAACCACGCTTCTTCGACACACCGACCGTCTTTCCCCGACGACCTATAGAATGGGTCAGATTAGCGTGGTACCAAGCCGACGCAAGGGTGACTGACCAGTTGTCTTTGTGTGCTGTCCGCGAACACGAAGACCCCAGAAGTGGCGGAGACCACGGTGAGCGCGGATCTTCTTGAGACGCTCGAGGTCATCACGCAACTTGGAATCCACGCTGTTTGACAGGATTTGTGAGTTTTTGCCGTCAACAATGTCGCGCTGACGGTTCAGGAACCACACAGGGATCTTGAATTGTGTCGGGTTTTGAATAATCGTCACCAGTCGCTCCAATTCGTCCGAGTTAAGCTCGCCCGCTCTGAGAGGCACGTCAGCGCATGTTTGATAACGATCTAGAGTACTGACGCACCGCTTGCTGAGATCGACGTCTGCCTTTTTGCAAACAATGTTCGCGTATCGCCGTCCAACGCCCTTGATTTCTGTCAGAGCGTACATGACTTTGCGTTTTCCATCGACGTTCGTGTTAAGCAAACGCAAGATGTGCTGCGTTATAATTAGCTAGGGTCCTTGTGAAAAAAAAAGCCACAATAGGCACCTGAAATTGTTGATGGGATTCAGGGAGGACGAGTGACATAGTAGACAGGGCAAGAGTTAAAGTCTGTCGGGAAAGCTGGTCAGTGTCATCGTCATCCAAACCTCGACCTGCCCAACCACCCCTAAGCATCCATTTGTTTCAGTTCAAAAACTCAAGTTAACGAACAAACGGAAATGTGACCTCCAGGAGATAAAAACCGTGCAGACAGAAACATACCTTGCTGAGATTTTGGTCGAAGGTACCACTGGATTGAGATTTAGGCAATGACAGCGCTGTTACAGTGTGACGCCGTACGTCACACGCTCTCACGTCTCAACTGGACGTCCTAACTTACTAACCTACAGTACTGTCATTATCCTCCTACAAATACAGGTTCAAGTTACTATTGCAATTAATGTACATCTTACTTGATCTAAAAAACCACAGACAATAATCTATGCCTTTCCATCAAGTAGATATTTTTGTGCCACTTCTAGGGCTTCCCTGACACTGTCAGTGTTGACGCCAACGCCTTGCGCGCCATCTTCTTTTCCGCCAGCCTATTTCCACTTTAATCTCGTCAGAGGGCTCATGTAAAAGGGTATGTACCTTTCCTCCTAGGATTTCCGTCACACGAGCAGCCCATGTACGGGCGTCGAAGCCTTTCGACCTCAGCGACTCAGGTACGTGGTTAACATGAATGACCCGGCCACCTTCGGAGTCGACACTGAAGACATATACGGCCTTGCCGAGTTTTTTCGCTTGAAGTACAACAGCCTGGAGAATCTGAGAAATGAAAAGTCTCAGGTTGCATCCAGCTTTCTGGAGAGGGGGGCCATCTACCTTTGCATTACCCTCAACATCGACAATTTCAAAGTAAGCTTCAGCTTGCGGGTTCTTGTGGAAAAACGCTCCAACGGTTTCAACAGCCTGAACACAGGAATGCTTAACTGACGGGGGTAAAGAAGGTGAACATCACGAACTGCCTTATTTGCAACTGCCTCCCTTTCCTTAGTCTCCTTGTCCAAAGCCTTTCGCAGCGCCGTCAAGCGGTCGCGCATCTCTGTCTTGCGAAGTAACGAGATGTCGGCCTGGCCGAGTTCCTAAAAGCCATGTTTCTCAGCCTCAACAACTCACTCAAAACATCACATACTACGCTCAGTGTCTTCAGAGCCGCGTCCTTCGCCTTCCCAGTCAATAATTCAACTTGTTTTATTCGAGCATCGAAAGTGTCGGCCCTTCGTGTTACATCCTGCGCTTCGTGCCCGGTGACGGCAACAATCCGTCGGATGCCCTTCGCGATGCCTGACTCTTCGGTGATCACAAAGTCCTTGATATCCCCCGTGCGTGCGACGTGCGTTCCCCCGCAAAATTCGATGCTAGCACTCCGCCATTTCGGGTTCTCGACGTCCTGTGCGATTTCATCTACATCATATTCGAGTGACACAACCCGCACAGGATCCGGGTACGCTTCGCCGAAAACAGCCCGGAGACCAGGGATCCTCTGGGCGAGGGGCAGTGAGAGCTCTTTGCTGAATACTTTGACATTCCTCTTGACCCAATCGACGCTCATGCATTCAATGCGTTCTAGCTCTGGAAGTGGAATTTGAACTTTGTGAGAGAAGTCAAAGCGGAGTTTGGTTGGGGCGACAAGGGACCCTTTCTGGTCGATGTGGTCGCCTAAAATCTCGCGTAGTGCGAAGTTCAGAATGTGCGTTGCTGTGTGATTGTTACGAAGTGGCCAGCGCCGGAGCTAGATGCAGGTGTTCAATAAAGAGTAGAGGGGTACATAAGAACAGAGGGGTATATCGCTGACACACCTCATCGTAAGATGACACTACGGTGTCACCGAGTGAGAGTTTCCCATACTTGAGATGACCGATATGCAACACGTATCCATTAAATACTTGCACATTGGTGACTTCAAAGTCCGCGATGCCATCAATCACAATATTGCCGGTGTCATACTCTTGTCCTCCAGCCTCTGCGTAGAAACTTGTTCGATCGAGGATGACTCCAAAAACAGCATCCGCTGGAACGTCTTGCGTTGATTGGAAAAAGGCCTTCTTGTGGTATATCACCTTGATGGTCGCGACAATGTTGCCCATGCCTGGGTGACGGCGTGAGACAATGTAATAATTGGTAGAGAGTGTCTCACCAAACTTAGCGGAATCATCCGTTTTGGGCACACTCGTGTTGTTCTCGAGGGCCGCTATATCGTGAACATCCAGCTTCACGACGCCCTTCTCTCCCACTTTGAGCGAAGCCTTACTCGCCTCCCTACTTGCCATCTGCGCCTCCTCAAACTCCTTGTTATTGACTCCAAGGCCAAGCTCCTCAGCCATGAGTAGTGTGAGGTCAACCGGGAAACCATAAGTGTCATACAGTCTCCAGACATCTTTCCCATTTAGTTCTTTCAAACCAGCTTGGAGCGCAGCAGTCGCATACTGTTCAAACAGTTTCTCCCCGCGGTCGAGTGTGCGTGAGAACGATTCTTCCTCTTCATCGAGTATCTCTTTGATTTCTGCGGTCTTCTTGGTAAGTTCCGGATAGACATGTCCCTAGACATTGAATTTAGTCTATCGCCACAAGACACATTTCTAGTGTAAGACCCACGAGTTGCTCAACAAGCGTCGGGACGAGTGAAGAGAAGAACGATCCGATAGATACACCGAGCTTTTTGCGTGCGTACCGGGCACCACGACGGAGGATACGGCGAAGGACATAGCCACGGCCGACGTTATTTGGCACACCACCATCACTCAACGCAAATGTGAGGGTGCGCAGGTGGTCCGCGACCACACGATACGCTGTGTCGATCCCATCTACATCACCCTTACCAAACTTGCCTGTGTACGGCCGCACATTTGTGATCTCCTGGATCCGAACAAAAATCGGAGTAAAGACATCTGTGTCATAGTTAGATCGTACGCCTTGAATAGCGGTGACAAGGCGCTCAAAGCCCATGCCAGTGTCAACATGTTTAGCGGGAAGAGGCTTTAAGGAGCTGTCATCCTCGCGATTAAACTGTATGAAGACATTATTCCAAATCTCCACGACGAGAGGGTCATCTTTATTGACGAGGTGGGAGGCATCACGGCCACCTATATGATCATAGTGAATCTCACTGAATGAGATGAGTGAGAGCGTATAAAGAGCACCGAGGGCTCAAGTCGGTACCTTGAAGGCCCGCAAGGACCGGTAGGACCCATTTCTGCAATCTAGTTGAGATAAAGTCAAGACAAAGATAGGACAATCAGTACCCCAGAAGTTATCTTTCGCGCTGCCCGGAACGATGTGGTTTTCATCAACGCCAACATCCAACCAATGGTTCCGTGCCTCGAGGTCAGGGTCGAGCCCGTTCTTTGGATCGCCTTCAAAATAGGTCACGTACAGTCGGTCTTTGTCAAGTTTGTAGACATTGGTCAACAGGTCCCAAGAATGTCGTATAGCATCTTTCTGAGAGGCCGATCTATTTAAGGGGACTTGTGATAGGGCAAGGGGACACACTTTAAAATAGTCACCAAATGACCAATTGCCGAGCATCTCAAAGAAGGTATGATGATAAGAGTCTTTACCAACGTCATCAAGGTCTGAGAGCATGTAGTTATTGTAGACATATGGGTATATAGTAGCATTAAATACCGTTATGCTTTCCACCCGCTCTGATGCACTTCTGGCTGTTATAGGCACGTTTCAGTTTTGCGAGATCAGAATGGGGATCAACGGTCCCTAGGAAAATTGATTTATACTAAAATTTCGTTTAGCACTTACTGAGTGCTATTGACGTCTGGGGTCACGCACCTGATTCATGCCAGCATTGGCGAAGAGAAGGGTTGGGTCTTCATACGGGATGGTGGACGACGAAGGGACGTATGTATGACCGTTTAATTGAAAATAATCAAAAAACGCTTGACGTATCTGCGTTGCAGAGAGAGGACGGCCATGTGAGGTGGTCATGGTGTGCAGATACCTTTGCCCCGATCCGACGACGATTCGTCCAAATAGCATCGAATGACCCGGTCCAAACTCCGAATCTGGCAGGAGGTTCACGGCACGGCCCAGATACGATCACGTGGCCCATCACGACCGCTAAACACAACCGTGACACGAACTGAACACACGACACCCACGACACCCTTTGTCTGGATTCTCTCTCCCTGCATGGTTCCAAGACCAAAGGTACCGTCGATCATAGAGGTAGGCTCTCCTGTTCTCCTACCACGCATGACGCAGCCCTAAATTTCTCGTTACATTAGTGTCCCTCCGAATCCATTTTGAGAGAAGAGTTCGAACATGCACGCGCATCGCTCTCTCTTGCAGAAACAGACGAAACATGGGATGTCATTAGTAATGCTCTCCTCAGGATCATTGCACTCTCAAAGGGTGGCGCGTGTGACTTCCCCACAACTCTAACTACTTCCATCCGTTCGATGCATCGTTCGATTACCTCCGCGGTTGTTTCCGAGCGTTCGCGCCTTTCTTCTACCGCCGTCGAATGTATTGGTGCTCTTGCCATGGGATTAGGTCCTTCTTTCGACCCACTCGTGCCCCTTTTCATACCTACCCTTTTGTCCATTTGCTCCCGCCCAAACAAAGTCTTCATCTCTCGCGCGAAGGCGACCATTCAAACAATCATTGACCAAACGCAACTCATCTCCCTTCTACCCTACTTCGTCGGTGCTCTTCGTGAGAAGTCTGTCACCCTCCGCTTGATCGCGATAGAAAGTCTTCTTCTGTGCGTCCAAAGTCTCAATCCTCCTGACCTCGAGAGAGATGCGCGTGTAAGAGATATAGAAAATGCGATGAGGCTGACCGCTATGGATGCGAGCGCCGATGTTCGCAAGGTCAGTAGGCATGTATTCGATGCGTACAAAATTTTGCTTCCTGCAAGGGTCGAAAGGTGAGCATGATGATCTTGTTACTCGGAACTGTGCCACTTAACATAAAATACAGCTTTGCGGCACCACTCTCTCCAACTATGAAGAAATATCTCAATATTGATATCTGTGGCAACTCCCGGCCACAATCGTCGCAATCTACCCATGTGCTTCCCGTGACACGTCCTGGATCTTCTCTGGCCTCTGCACCGTCAAAGTGGGAGGAACCTCATCCTCGACCTGCTACTTCCATGGCAAATCACCGTTCTACATCATCTTCGGCACTTGCGCCCATCAAGTCGTCAACGGGGATGGCAACGAAGCTCTCGCGCAGTGAAACAGAACCCATAATGATACCAACCATTGGAGACTCTGCGACTGGGCCTTCGTCAAAGCACAGAGACAATATGCCTCCTCCTGAAGTTGTTCCTCAGCGTCGCCAACAAGCACCATCAGGGTCACAGGCACCTATGGAACACCCTGTGCACACAGGACGACCACAACTCAAGATTGCTGCGCGACCACAGGGGACCTACTCCTCGAAGGCGCCTACACAGATCCTGAGACCTGAGTCGACACAAACATCCTCCCCCCTGCCCAAACAGTTTGCCGGCCCTCTGCGAGCAGAGCCAAAAACCTTTAAGGAGAGGTCGTTAGGGGGACCGCAAAGAATACTGTTGCCAGAGGCGCAGAGACCACCGGCACCATCCAAGCCGTTATTGGCGCCGCAAGAAACGAAGGTTTCACCTGAGGTTGAGGTATTATTCAGACGGTAAGCATACTACACGTAGATGAAAGACTACCACTTACATTTGACATGTAGCTCACGACTGGATAGTGTGCGACATGGACCAAAATCATCTGCCGTGATGGTCGCAAAGCGAACTGTCAGTCAAGTTGCAGCGATAACGTCTGCTGTGCCCAAACGCCTTAGGCCTGGGCCGCCACAACCTCCTGGTGTCATTATCGAGAAGGAGGCTACTATAGATGCAACAGAGAAAAAGAAAGGCGCTTCCAAACCACGATTCGATGCACAGGACAAAAAGGTCAACTCAAAGATCTCAAAGAGTGCGGCGGGGAGAAAGAAGGATCCCCAAATGACTGGCCCCGCTGCACTCGATCATCCTAAATCACCCATGTCTACCCGCTCAATCGGTGAGGGTGGCACAGAGACCAAAACGAGGAAACCTAAAGGTGTACCTCCCGCGATTCAAAGGGGTTCCCAATCCACAATTGATGGTGCAGAAATACACACACACACCCCAAGGAAGGTAGCGGTCCGCATGGGTGGCGTCACACAACCGACCCTCTCTCACCTGGCACGCATGAAGGCAGTCAATGTGGAAAAGGAACGCCACGCAGTCGCTAAGGGGTCAACGAAGCCTCTGATGATTCGGCCAAAGATTAAAGCCGTACCGCCGAAGACTACCTCAAGAAAGGTCGATATACCCGCTGCGGCAATAGCGACGCCACTGCCGCCCAGCCCAGAGGTGAGACCTGCCGACGTACCTCTGCCTGCGTCACCTATTTCTGCACAAGATGCCCAAGTAGCGTTGACGCCAATAGATGACACGGAAAGCAACGTGG
>Ga0137358_10001000_pt1 | contig 14598 bp, 6 predicted proteins | sample Mad1_20_16metaG_FD_105551 | JGI IMG/M metagenome (GOLD analysis project Ga0137358, IMG submission 105551) | Vadose zone soil microbial communities from Angelo Coast Range Reserve, California, USA - Mad1_20_16 metaG | ecosystem: Environmental > Terrestrial > Soil > Vadose zone | place: USA... | reverse complement strand
CTTGTTGCGCGTCGCGGCTGAAAAACTGCCAGATCCGGCGCGTGGTTGTCCAGCGCGGTATGTGTGCGAAGTACGGCTTGTCCTGGTGCTCCATTCCCTGGCCGAAGAATTGTTGCGCAAAAGCCCGCCCGGCTGCGGGCGAGTGCTTGAGGTAGGGGTAGAGTCGCTCGAACGCGCGCGGGCGCAGCCGCGACTGCGGAGCCCGTGCCCAGAAGCGCCGGATTTTTGCCTCCTTGAACAGGTCGTAACCGGCGAAGACTTCATCTGCGCCCTCGCCCGTGAGCACCACCTTGTAACCCTCGGCACGCACACGCTCCGACAGCAGCATGAGGGGCGCAGGCGCAGTACGAACGATCGGCGCCTCGGTGTGCCAGACCGTGCGTCGGAAGGCTGCGCCGATGTCTTCGGTCGTGCAATGCACCGCCGTATGATGCGTGCCGAGATAGGTCACGAGCTGCTGCTGGTGCTTGCTCTCGTCGAATTCGCTGTCCTCAAAGGTTATCGAGAACGTTCGCAGTGGCGTATCGGTGAAGTTCTTGATGATTGTGGTGAGCACGGAGGAGTCGAGCCCGCCGCTGAGGTACGCCCCTACCGGTACGTCGGCCCGCAATTGGAGGCGGACCGCGTCCACCAGCAGGGCGCGAAGTTCCTCGGCGCATGTCTCGGCGGTGCGCGCATCGTCTACCGGTTCCTCCGGGAACGCCCAGTCCCAATAACGCACGAGGCGCTGCGCGCCCGACTCGACCACCATGTAGTGCCCGGGCGGGAGCGTCTTGATCCCGGAAAAAACCGTGTCGGGCGCCAGCACAGACCAGAAAGTGAAGATCTGTCCCAATGCGCGCACGTCGAGAAGGCGCGGGACCTCGGGACAGCGGAAGAGTGCCTTGATTTCGGAGGCGAACAATATACGCCCCGCCGCCATGGCATAGAACAGGGGCCGGATGCCCGTCCGGTCACGCGCGAGCAACAGGCGACGGCGCCGCCGGTCCCACAATCCGATGGCAAACTGACCGTTCAGGTGTTCGAGGAAGTGATCGCCGTACTCCTCGTACGCGTGCACGATGACCTCGGTATCCGACTGCGTATAGAATCGGTGCCCCGCGCGCTCCAGGTCGCGCCGCAACTCGATGTAATTGAAAATCTCGCCATTGAAAGTGACCCAGACAGTCTTGTCTTCGTTGTGAATGGGCTGCCGTCCGCCCTCCAAGTCAATGATGCTCAGACGCGCGTGCGCGAGGCCAACCTCGTCATCTCGGTAAAAGCCGGTGCCGTCGGGGCCACGATATCGGATCGCCTCGATCATCGCCGCGAGCTCCCGCTCCTGCGGCGGCGCTCCGGCGATCCTCAAGATTCCCGCAATCCCGCACATGGCAAAGTCACATCGTCTCTCAGAAGTGCAGCCACCAGCCACCCTCGAGGCGGCTGAGAAAGGCATCGCCTTGCTGGATCGCGGCCATGACGTCGGCGTGACGCGAGTGGACCAGGGTCCATGGGCCATCCCATCGGGACCAACAGTGCCGGTGCGAAAGCTCCTGAACGTAGCGCGGGTCGACGCGTCCCCGCAGCGCCGCCGCGCCGTGTCGCCAGGCATCGGCCAGGAGCCGCAGCAGCACGCGGTCGAAAGCGCCGTCGCGGGCCGCAATCTGGACGACTTCGCTCACTCCGCCCGCCTGTAGATGGTAGAGGTACCAGCCGAGCAGCCGCTCGCGGTCGCGCACGGCGCGCGCGCGCAGTCTTCCGAAGTGCGTCTTGCGGGCCGTCTGCTCGAGCAGCCAAGCGAGCGAGCGAGCGTCGTACACCGGCTGCAGCGTGCTGCCGCGCAGGACCTCGGGCAAATGGGCCACCATCGTGGCCGGGTCGAGCGCGTCCTCCATGAGTTCGGTTTCTTCCCGATGGAATCTGAATCGCTTCGGATGCAACCGGGCGGCCAGCGCGTCGGCCAAGGCGGCCAGTGGGCGCGCCGCGAACGTCAAGGGACCAGCGACTACGCCACGTCCGTGCAGAAGCGAAAGCACATACCGGGCGGGACGGAGCGGCCGGGTCCAGTATAGGCTGTAGTGGAGCGGTGCCGTCCCGCCGAGCCCGATCCACATGCGCCGAGACTTCTCGTCCGCTCCGTCTGTGACCGTAAGATCCTGCGGTCCTGAAATACACGCTTTCACCAGTTGCAGCGCCGTAAGACTATGGCGCTGGTCCCGGTCCACGAAGAACTGGCAGCCCATCGCTACGCGGAGCGGGCGCCCCCGCAGATGCATCCGTCGCGGTACCACTCCGTAGAAGCCGGTGATGCGGCCGTCCTCCTCGGCTACCCAGGAGGGCAGCTCGGGCTCGCGCCACGGGTTGTCGAAGAGCGTCTCCCGCAAGCAGGCCTCGTACGCGGCCTGTGAACGCCAGCGACGTTCCGGATAGACGCGTGCGAACAACGCGGCGGCCCCGGGGACATCGTCCTCGGTAAAGATACGAATCGTGGCCTTGGCAGGATCCGTCCTGCGCCATTGAACACCACCTGGCCGGATAGCCGAGCTCACTTCCACACGTGACCTGGAGAGCGCGGCTGTTCGCTTCGCCTCAATCGGCCGTGCCCCAAGACGACCGCGCGGCCGCCGGTTCGCCCGCTGCGCCGTTCGCAGCCACCAGTCGGGCGATCCGCGAGAGGCTTCGTAGATCGTCGAGGTCGATGTCCTCGATTTTGATTCGGAAGCCGAAGCGCTGCTCGAGCTGGACGAGCAGCTCCACGAACTGGAACGAGTCCAGAATGCCGGTCTCGAGGAGATCGGTGTCCGCGGAAGGCACCTCGACGTGGAAGCTCTCGACGAACAGCGCGCCAAGGTGCTCGATGATTGCGTTAGTGTCGGTCAAATTCGCCTCCTTTCTAGTTCCGTACTATGCTGCGCTGACCCTGCGATCCATCCCGCTGACGTCCGCGGGCGATGGCGCTTCCACCTGCGCTTTGACCGGCCGCGATTCGGCGCTGCGGAAGTTGTCCTTCAACCGGGGACGGTCGAACTTGCCGTTGTCATTCTTGGGCAGGACGTCATAGCGCATCCAGCGGGCGGGGAGCATGTGCGCGGGCAGCAGTCCGGCCAGGCCTTTGCGCAGGCTTTGCGGGGAAACGCCGTGGTTCGATGCCGGGACGTAGGCGCAGCAGATCAGCCATCCTTCGAAACCTTCGGACTTGATGGCCACCACCGCGCTCTCCCGCAAGCCCGGGAGCGAGTGGAGCGCCGTCTCGATCTCGCCCAGCTCGATCCGGTAGCCCCGGCTCTTGATCTGCGTGTCGGCGCGGCCGACGTAATGGAACAGGCCGTCGGCCCCGCGGCGCGCCAGGTCGCCGGTCTTGTAGATGCGGTCGTGCGTGCCCGCCCCATCGCGCCACGGGAGAAACACGCTGCGGGTCTTCTCGAGGTCCCGCCAGTAGCCTGGACTTACGCCCACGCCGCGGATATAGAGATCGCCCATGTCGCCCGTGGTCACGGGCCGCAGCTCCTCGTCGAGGACCATCAGCTCCTCCCCGCCGCAGGCGGCGCCGATGGGAATCGGCTCGCGCTCGTCGGCCGGGCATCGAGGCAGCGTGTAGTAGCTGCTCACGATGGTCGTCTCGGTGGGGCCGTAGAGGTTGGTGAATTGCGCGTGCGGCAGCCGGCGCATCCAATGGATCAGGGTGGGCGTCGGCAGCACCTCTCCGGCGAACAACACCCGGCGCAGGGCAGGGAAGTCGTCCTGGCGCACGACATTGAAATTCGCCATCAGGTTGAGGACCGAGGGCACTGAAAACCACTGCGTAAGCCGTGCTTCGCGAATGAATTGCGCCAGCTTGTGCGGCAGGAGATTCAGCTCAGGGGGCACGAGATGCAACTCGGCCCCCGCCCACAGCGTGCCAAAAACGTCTAACGTCGATACGTCGAAACGCAGCGGCGGATGCTGGGAGATGCGGTCCTCCGCGGCGATGCCGAAGTAGGTTCTCGCCCACCCGATGAGATGCACGACGCTCGCGTGGGTGATCATCACGCCCTTGGGCAATCCGGTCGATCCCGACGTGAACAGAATGTGCGCCACGTCGCCGTCGCTGTTATCCGATGCCGGTGCCGACGTCGGACAGGCGGCGAGATCGTGCAAGCTGAAAGCCGGAGCCGCGTCGGCCTCGGGCGCGGTCGCGTCGTCCAGCCATCCGATCACAGGCCGCTGCTGGAGCGCCGCTGCCGCCAACGTATCCCGCAGCACGGGGCCTACTGCCCCCGCCGCCAGTATGCAGCGGCAGTCGCTGACCTCGAGCACCCGCGCCTGCCGCGCCGCCGGACTGGCTGGATCCATCGGCACGTAGATCGCGTCGGCCTTGAGCGCGCCGAGCATGGCCACGATCGCAGTGGGCATCTTCGGCATCAGCAAGCCGACCCGATCTCCTCGCCGGCACCCCGCGTCCTTCAGCAGATGGGCGAGCCGGTTGCTCGCCTCCTCGAGTGCCCCGTACGTTAGCCGGGTACCTTTGAATACCAGCGCGATGGCATCAGGGCGCGCTTCCGCCTGCGCTGTCACCCCATGCTGCAAGAGAGCGGTCATCATGCGGGGCAGCGCGCGACGGCGCGCTCGAACACGACGCCGGTATGCCGCATGTCGTCCGCATTCGCGGGCGCCTCGAGAATGAAAGTGCGGTAGCCGATGTCGACATAACGCGCCACTTCGTCCGCCACTCGATCGTAGCTTCCCACGAGATAAGGACACATCGCCTTGTAGTTCTGGAACGGTACCAGCCAGTACGGGTTCTCCGCTTCCGACCCGGCATTGCCGAGTTCCGAGAGCTGCCGGTGCCAGGACGAATCCGACACCTTCATCGCAAGCTGGTGGGTGAGCTGGCCCTTGCGGTCTTCGGGGAACCGGGCGCGAGCGACCGACCAGGCTGCCGCGTCTTCGGAACGGGCGATGATCCCGATCCGGATACCGTTCGTCCCACCATTCGCTCGCGGGGCGGCGGCGTACTCAGCCGGCGGCTTGGGATACTCGACGGCCGTAGCCCCCAGCTGCCGCGCTGCCTGCATGCCCGGTTCCGACGACCCGGAAACGAGCACGCCCGCAGCCAAGTCGGCCGGCAGCGGCGGAGTCAGCTTCAGGTTGGTCACTTTGTAATAGCGCCCTTCGAAGCTGACCGGATCCGCCGTTCGTAGCAGGCTCTGAATGATGGTGGTGTACTCCACCAGCCGTGCATAGCGCTCGTCGTGGGGCGTCAGGTCATTGAGCGCCGCCAAATCATTCTTGAATCCCCCCGCCACCATGTTGAGATAGATGCGCCGACCGTAAAGGTGCGCAAACGACGTGGTCATCTTGGCAACGCTGTAGGGGTGCATATACACCGGCTGGATCGCCACCAGCGGGCACAGTCGCTCGGTGGCCTCGATGATCACCTGCGAGACCAGCCAGGGATCCAGTTGCGCATTGTCGGTAAACACCAGCATGCCTTCGCAGCCTGCGTCTTCGCTCCAGCGCGCGATCTCCTCCAATTGGCGAATGCACGTCTTGGGCTGCGCCAGGGCGGAAGGAGGGCAGGTGGAGAAGATCTTCAAGCCGTGATCGGGAGCGGCAGTTGGCATACTTAAATGCTCACGCTTGGTTTAGGAACCGGACGGCAACGCACCGCGTGCTGGCTTTGCTGGCAGCTGGTCAAGCAGCGCACCTAGGCATGCATCGTAGGCCCCCTCGAAGACGGCACTTTGTCAGGACATCCTGAACGCCTAGTCCATTCGGCTCACGATGCGATAGGTCCTTGGACCGCACGATCCAATCGGACTTGTCTATGCTGCTCGACCAGGTGTTAGTTCGCGACCAGGCTCTCATATGGTGAAGGACTTCGAGTCAAGCCCGTCAGAAGGCGGAGCCGTTGCGCCGCTGCCCCGTCGGCCGACTGCGTGTTTCGCGGATGGCCGCGGCAAACCTGCGCTCGCGCGAGGACACGCAGGCTCGGACCTGCGATTCAACGTATCGCATTCCGATGATGTCGCCGTGTACGCCTTCTCGTCCGGACGCGAAATCGGAATCGACGTTGAAGCCGTGCGTGTGATCCGCGACGCCGACGACATCGCAGCACGCTTTTTTTCCAGCCACGAGAATGAGGCTTACCTAGCCCTCGACTGGCGCGACAAGCCGCTCGGATTTTTCAATTGCTGGACACGCAAGGAAGCTTTCATCAAGGCGCTCGGCGACGGCCTTTACCATCCGCTCGACCGCTTCGACGTTTCGCTCGCACCGTGTGAACCGGCCAGGATCCTCCGCGTCGAGAACACGCCCGGAGACTGCTGTGGCTGGCACATGGAGAGTTTTTCCCCGGCTCCCGGCTTCGTAGCCGCGGTCGTCGTTGAGAGCGGGAGCCGTCGCGCCGGTTCCGCCGCCTTCGCGCCGCGTTCGGCCCGCCCCGCAAAGGTGCTATGCCTCACGTAATCGATACCTATGAACTCTCGCCGATGCAGGCGGGGATGCTGTTCCACGCGGTCAGCGGAGTGGTGGATCGCGGCGTCGACCTCGAGCAGGTGGTAGCGACGCTGCACGAGCCGTTGGAGGAAGCTCCCTTTGTTCGCGCGTGGCAGCGGGTCGTCGAGCGACATCCGGTTTTACGCAGCCGCTATCGCTGGGAAGGTGTCGCGGAACCCGTGAAGGAGGTGCTCGACCGAGTCGAGATCCCCGTCGAACGGTTGGATTGGCGGGCTCTCGCGGAAGCCGAGCGCCGCGAGCGCTTCCGGGCGCTCCTGGGTGATGACCGTACCCGTGGCTTCGAGCTCGATCAGGCGCCCCTCATGCGCCTTGCGCTCGTACGTGCCCGCGAGCGCGAGTATTGGGCGCTGTGGACGTTTCATCACACCCTTCTCGACACGCGGTCAAGCCTTCTGGTACTGCACGAGGTTTTTGCTTTCTACGAGGCGTACTCGCGCGGCGAGGACGTCGAGCTGCCGCGGCCGCGCCCGTATCGCGACTACATCGAGTGGCTGCGCACGCTCGATCAGGACATAGCCAAGCAGTACTGGCAAGACGTGCTTTCCGGCTTCGGGGCGCCTACCCCCTTGGTTGTGGCGCACGATCGAGAGACCGTGCAGCTCACGGGCAGCGCATCAGGCACTCATGAAGTCCGGCTGTCGCCCTCACTCACGAGCGCTCTAAAAAAACGTGCGCGTGGGGCGTCGGTCACGCTCAACATGCTGCTGGAGGGCGCTTGGGCGCTGCTCCTGCACCGCTACAGCGGCCAATCGGACATCGTGTTCGGCGCCCTCCGCGCCGGTCGCAGATCGACGGTCTCCGGCGCCAATGACATAGTCGGCCTATTCATCAATACGCTGCCCCTGCGGGTGCGCGTCGATCCTGAAGCGCAGCTTGTGCCGTGGCTGGGGCAATTGCGCGCCCAGCGGGTGGCGTCGCGCGACTACGAACACACGCCGCTGGTCAAGGTGCAGGGCTGGAGCGAGGTGCCCCGGGGCATGCCCCTCTTCGAGAGCATCCTGTTGTTCGACGACCAGACGTTCGATGCGAAGGTGCGTGCGCCGGGCGGGCCCTGGAGCGAGCGCCACTTTGAACCTCTCAGCCAGACCAACTATCCGCTGACGGTCTTCGCCTATGCCGGCCAGGAGCTCCTGCTACAGATCATGTATTCGCGCCGGCGCTTCGATGACGACGTCGTCGCGCGGATGCTGCTCCACCTACAGACGCTCCTCGAAGGAATGGCCGCGCAGCCCCAGGCGAGGCTAAAAGACCTGCCGCTGCTCACGCAAGCCGAGCGGCATCAGATGCTGGTCGAGTGGAACCAGACCGAAATGCCGTACCCAGTGTCCGCTTGCGTCCATTCCCAGATCGAGGCACAGGCCGAGCGAATCCCGGAGCGGACGGCGCTGGTATTCGACAACACCGAGCTCAGCTATCGCGCACTGAACGAGCGCGCCAACCGGCTCGCCGCGCGTCTTATCGAGCTCGGCGTGGGACCAGACCGCCTGGTGGGCGTGCACCTTGCGCGCTCGATCGAAATGGTGGTCGCGACGCTTGCCGTGCTCAAGGCCGGTGGAGCCTATGTACCGCTCGATCCCGGGTTTCCGGCTGAACGCATCCGCTACATGATCGAGGATGCCGGGCTGGCTGTCATCCTGTCGCAGAAGAAGCTGCGGCCCGAGTTCGGCGACAGCGCTGCGCAAGTCGTCTTTGTAGACGATGGGTTACTCGCTGATGCGGCACTGCCGGCCGGCAATCCCGCCACAGCGGCGACTGCCGCAAACCTCGCCTACGTCATGTACACCTCGGGTTCTACCGGGCGACCCAAAGGCGTGATGGTGGAGCACCGCAATGTGATGAACTTCTTCGCCGCCATGGACGCGTGCGTAGACCACGATCCGCCCGGTACCTGGCTCGCCGTGACCAGCCTCTCGTTCGATATCTCCGTGCTCGAGTTGTTCTGGACTCTGGCGCGCGGCTTCAAAGTCGTCGTCCAGGGCAACGTGGAAGACCATTTTGCACCGGACGCGAAGCTCGAGAACCTCCCTTTGGGCTTCAGCTTGTTCATGTGGGGCAACGATGACGCGCCGGGCCGCGACAAGTACCGTTTGATGCTGGAAGGGGCGAAGTATTTTGATCGTAACGGTTTTGAGGCCGTGTGGATCCCCGAGCGCCACTTTCACGCGTTTGGCGGTCCCTATCCGAATCCGTCAGTCACCGGTGCCGCGCTCGCTGCCGTCACCGAAAACATAGGAATCCGCGCCGGTAGCTGCGTCTCGCCCCTGCACCATCCGATCCGTATCGCCGAGGAATGGGCCGTCGTCGACAACCTCAGCAACGGCCGGGTAGGGCTGGCCTTCGCTTCCGGCTGGCAGGCCAACGATTTCGTCCTGCGCCCCGAAAACTATGCCAACAGCAAGGGCGTGATGCTGGAACAGATCGACCAGGTCAGGCGGTTGTGGCGGGGCGAGAAAGTGTCCCTCCGCAACGCGCTCGGGCAGGATGTCGCGATTGGAACCTTGCCGCGTCCAGTACAAGCCGAGCTGCCGTTCTGGGTCACCACCGCGGGCAATCCTGACACTTATCGCCAGGCAGGCGAGCTTGGCGCGAATGTCCTCACTCACCTGCTGGGTCAATCGGTCGACGAAGTGGCCGGAAAAATCGCCATCTATCGCCAGGCACGGGCGGCTGCAGGCCACGACCCGGCCACCGGCAGGGTGACGCTCATGCTGCACACGTTCGTAGGCGACGACGACGGCGCCGTGCGCGAGCTGGTTCGCCGGCCGATGAAGGAATACCTGCGCAGCTCGATCAAGCTGATGCTGACTTTCGCCTGGTCGTTCGCGGCTTTCAAGCGGCCCGGCGGCGGCGCCGTGAAACCGGAAGACGTGGACCTGCGCAGCCTGCCGGAGAGCGAGATCGATGCCATTCTCGATTTCGCGTTTGAGCGCTACTTCGAGACCAGCGGGCTTTTCGGCACGCCGTCGACCTGCGCGGGGATGGTGCAGCGCTGCAAGCGCGCGGGTGTCGACGAGATCGCCTGCCTGCTGGATTTCGGGGTGCCGACCGAGCGAGTCCTGGCGAGCTTGCCGTACCTGAATGAGGTCCGCGCGCAGGCGAACGCGAAGGCCGATGCCGCTCGCATCGCGCACTCTCGGGAGCGCTTCTCGGTTGCAGCGCAGATCGAGCGGCATGGCGTTACCCATCTGCAATGCACGCCTTCCCTCGCCCGGATGCTGCTGCTGGATCGACCAACCCGGGCGGCACTGGCGAAGATCCGCCAGATGCTGGCCGGCGGCGAGGCACTCCCGGCGGCGCTGGCGCGCGAGCTCGAGGACGCCATTGGCGGGGACCTGCGCAACATGTATGGCCCCACGGAAACGACCGTCTGGTCCACCACGCATCCGGTGGCATCCCCCACCGATTCGGTCCCGATCGGACGCCCGATCGGCAATACCCAGGTCTACATCCTCGATGCGCACGGGCAGCCCGCCCCCATCGGGGTCCCCGGCGAAATCTATGTCGGCGGCGAGGGCGTTGCGCGCGGCTATCTCAACCGCGCCGAGCTCACCGCGCAGCGCTTCATTCCCGACCCGTTCCGCACCACACCGGGGGCCAGGCTTTACCGCAGCGGCGATCTGGCGCGCCGTCTCGAGAATGGCGACATCGAATACCTTGGCCGCATCGACCACCAAGTCAAGATCCGGGGCATTCGCATCGAGCTGGGCGAGATCGAGGCAACGTTGCTAGGCCATCCGGCGGTGCGTCAGGCGGTGGCGATGGTTCGGGAAGACGAGCCGGGGGATAAGCGGCTCGTGGCTTACGTGGTGGCGGACGAAGGTGCGCTACTGGGGGTGGTTCGCAGTGAGGAAAGCACCGAGCGGAGCGCGGAGCATGTTTCGCAATGGCGGGAGTTGTGGGAGCAGGCGTACGAGCAGCCCTCGAATGAAGACGCCGCGTTCAACATCGCGGGCTGGAACAGCAGCTACACGGGAGAGCTCGTCCCGGCAGAGGAGATGCGCGAGTGGGTAGATGCCACAGTAGAGCGCATTGCCGCACGGCGACCGCGTCGGGTGCTGGAGATTGGCTGCGGGACGGGGCTGTTGCTGGCCCGACTGGCGCCTGGTTGTGATGCCTATCTGGGGACGGATTTCTCCCCAAGAGCGCTTGACCACGTTCGCAAGTTAATCGCTACGCGACGGGATCTGTCTCGCGTCGAGCTATTGCAGCGTGCGGCGGACGACTTCCGGGGCATCGAGCCCAGGAGTTTCGATACGGTCATCATCAACTCCGTCGCGCAGTATTTGCCGAGCATCGAGTACTTGAGAGCTGTGCTGAAAGCTGCGGTGGCAGCGGTGAGCCCGGGCGGGCGGATATTTGTCGGTGATGTGAGGAATCTGCCGCTGCTCAAAGCCTTTCACGCGTCGGTCCAATGTCATCGAGCAGAGGGGGGCACCAGGAAGTCGCAGCTAAGGCATTTGATCGAGAATGACGTCGAGCTCGACGCTGAGCTGGTGATCGATCCGGCTTTCTTTGTGGCACTGAAGGATCAGGACGATCGCATCAGTGACGTTGAGATCTTCCTGAAGCGAGGCCACTCTCAGAATGAGCTGACCCGTTTTCGCTACGACGCGTTTCTGCATGTGGAGGCCACGCATAGAGCGTCACCGCCGCACGCGTGGCTGGACTGGCGGCAGGAGCGGCTGAGCTTGGCAGATTTGAAGGGACGTCTGGCCTCCAATCCCCGCGCACTTGGAGTTCGCGGTATCCCCAACGCTCGCTTGGTGGTCGCGGTGAAGGCGCTGGATTGGCTGGCCAGTGAAGAGGGGCCGGAGACGTTGGAAGGCTTCAAACGGGCCATGGCATCGGCTCCTGATGAGGCGATAGAGCCCGAGCTGTTGTGGTCTTTGGCCGAGAAGCACGGCTATGCGCTGGAGCTCTGCTACTCCAGCACCGGTTCCGATGCTCGCATTGACGCTCTGTTCCGCAAGAGCGATATCTTGGTTCCAGATGCCGTCTTCTGGGGGCGGCAAGCAAGTTCACCGGTGAAGCCCTGGGCTGCGTACGCGAACCATCCCCTGAAGGCAAAGCTGATGCGCGATTTGACACCGCGGCTCCGCAAATACCTTGCGGAAGCGCTGCCGGACTACATGGTGCCCGCTGATTTCGTGACACTCGAGCGGTTGCCGCTGACGCCCAATGGCAAGGTCGACCGAAAAGCCTTGCCGGCACCGGGCAGCACGGTGGCAACGGCGGCCGTGTACGTGCCGCCTGAGACGCCTACCGAAAAGGTCTTGGCGGAACTGTGGCAACGAATTCTCAGGATCGACCGCGTCGGGACCAAGGACAATTTTTTCGAGTCCGGCGGACATTCGCTTCTCGCAATGCAGCTTGTGGGGCGAATCCGTGACCGCTTCGGCGTCGACTTGCCGTTGAAGAACCTGTTTCAGCGGCCGCAGTTGAGCGATCTCGCGGCACGCATCGATATCCTGAGCTCCACTGCAAGAGCACGGCAGGAAACGGCTACCGCAAGACTGGCCGCCGGCTTCGAGTACGGAGAAGTATAGCGACTGCGTCAGCCTAGAACTCATATCGACTATGGACAGCGCGGAAAACCTCATTGCCGAACTGGAGCGGCTGGGCATTACCGTATGGGCAGAAGCCGATCGCCTTCGCTACAAGGCGCCGCAAGGCGGTTTGACACCTGGGTTCAAGCAGCGCTTGACCGACAACAAAGGTCGCTTGCTGGCTCTGCTATCGCGTGCCGATGGCGCCTGGCGCGGAGCGCGGCTACCGCCCATCAAAAAGCGCGCCGGCCCTCAGCCAAGTCAATTGTCGTATTCGCAGCAACAGCTCTGGGTCCTGGCTCAGATGCTGGCAGACAGCCCGGCCTACAACGACCAGCCTTTCGCATATCACCTGCGTGGCATGCTGGACGTCGAGGCGCTGCGACAGGCGCTATGCGAAATTGTCCGGCGCCACGGCTCGCTGCGCACGGTATTCGTCAACGCCGAGGGACAGCCGCTGCAGGTGCTGTCGGAGCCGGGAGCGTGGACATTGCCGGTGGTGGATTTGCTCGGCGAGGCAGACGCGCACCAGCGGCTGGAGCAACTGCTACTGGAGGAAGCAATCAGCGGCTTCGATCTGGCGCGGGGGCCGTTTTTCCGCGCCCAGCTCTACCGGCTCGACGCAGACACCCACGTGCTACAGCTTACGCGTCACCACATCATTTCGGACGGCTGGTCGACCCAGCTGTTGCTCCGCGAGCTCGGAACTCTCTACGAGGCATTTTCCGCGGGCCGGCCTTCTCCGCTGGCGGAGCTGCCGATCCAGTATGCCGATTTTGCCGAGTGGCAGCGCGACTGGCTTCAGGGCGAGGTCCTGGAGAAGCGACTCGGCTACTGGAAGGAACAACTGAAGGGGGCTCCAGCGCTGCTGGAGTTGCCGAGCGAGCGTCTCCGCCCCGCATCGCAGAGTTACCGCGGCGCAAGAGAAACGGCCGTGTTCCCGCTGTCGCTGCTCAGGCGCCTGGAGGCTTTGAGCCGCGAGGAGGGAGCGAGCCTGTTCATGACGCTGCTGGCCGCCTTCCAGACGTTGTTGTGCCGTTACTCGCGCCAGGAGGACATTGCGGTCGGCTCTCCCATCGCCGGCCGCAACCGAGTGGAAGTTGAAGGGCTGATCGGCTTTTTCATCAACATGCTGGTGTTGCGCAGCGACCTATCGGGTAATCCGACGTTCCGGGAGCTGTTGGGGCGGGTGAAAGAGGTGGCTCTTGAGGCCTATGCCCATCAGGACCTGCCGTTCGAAAGGCTGGTAGAGGAGCTGCACCCGGAGCGCAATCTGAGTTACAGCCCCTTGTTCCAGGTTCTTTTCACCGTGCAAGATACCCCCTCCGAGCCCGCGAGACTCGGTGCATTGGAGATGCGTTCCGAGTTCATCCATACGGGCACATCGAAGTTCGATTTGTCGATGGAGATGACTGCAGGCCCGGACGGTCTGGAGGCGGCGGTGGAGTACTCCACAGACCTGTTCGGCCGGGAGATGATCCGCCGCCTGCTGGATCATTTCCGCGTCCTACTGGAAGGCATCGTCGCCGCTCCCGAGCAACGCATCATGACGTTGCCGCTGCTGACTGATGTCGAGCGACGCCAGCTGCAGGTCGAGTGGAACACTACGGAGACCGACTATCCGGCGGATGCGCTGCTCCACGAGTTGTTCGAGGCGCAGGCCGCGCGCACGCCCGAGGCGGTGGCTGTGGAGTATGCGGGGCGGCGGCTGACGTACGGGGAGCTCAATGCGCGGGCTACCCAGCTCGCCCATTATCTGGCGCGTCACGGCGTGGGCAAAGATGTGATGGTGGGCGTCTGCGTGGAACGCAGTCTGGAGATGGTGGTGGGGATCCTGGGCATTCTCAAGGCTGGAGGCGCGTACGTGCCATTGGATCCTGAGTATCCGGCTTCGCGCCTGAGCTTCATGCTCGAGGACACGGCAGCGCCGGTGCTGCTGACGCAGGCCACATTGCGCGACAGATTGCCGGCGTATGCAGGGCGAACGGTATCGCTGGATGCGGACTGGCCGCACATAGCACGCGAGGGGCAGGAGGACTTGGGCGTCGAGGTCAGCGCGCGCAACCTCGCCTACGTGATCTACACCTCGGGCTCCACGGGCAAGCCCAAGGGCGTCGTCGTGCCGCACCGTGCGGTGGTGAACTTCCTCACCAGCATGGCGCGCGAACCCGGCCTCACTGCCGATGACGTGCTGGTGGCGGTGACCACGCTGTCCTTCGATATCGCCGTGCTGGAGTTGCAGCTGCCGCTTACGCTCGGTGCCACGGTCGTGATCGCAAGCCGCGATGAGGCCATGGATGGTCAGGCTCTGAAGGGCCTGCTTGAGCAACACCGTGCCAGTGTCATGCAGGCCACCCCGGTCACCTGGCGCCTGCTTCTGGAGGCAGGCTGGAGCGGGGGGCCCCCGTTTAAGGCCTTGGTCGGTGGCGAAGCCCTGCCCAAGGATCTTGCCGACCAGTTGATCGCGCGCGGTGTCGAGCTGTGGAACCTGTATGGGCCCACCGAAACCACGGTGTGGTCCACCTGCGCCCGTATTACTGACACTTCCAATGGGATTAGTATCGGTAAGCCGATT
>Ga0137358_10000993_pt1 | contig 14619 bp, 17 predicted proteins | sample Mad1_20_16metaG_FD_105551 | JGI IMG/M metagenome (GOLD analysis project Ga0137358, IMG submission 105551) | Vadose zone soil microbial communities from Angelo Coast Range Reserve, California, USA - Mad1_20_16 metaG | ecosystem: Environmental > Terrestrial > Soil > Vadose zone | place: USA... | reverse complement strand
CGTATCTGCTTGTAGCATGATTGTAAACTATCCATTGCTGGGTGGGATTCCCTGTAGTAATATGATAGTAGATAGCCTGCACAAATTCAATGATTTCCCTCTACGATGTGATGCCCACATTGCTTACACAGTATATTCTCACTGACTCTGTGGACACATCCCTGATTGGAGATTTGTGCATTTACATGTTTACTCATACTGTACATGCATATAATGGCATCATGTTGACAGTACTGATTAACTAGGGATTGTATGTCATTCCCTTTTTTTACAGTAGACAACAGGGCTCAGAGCAGGAGCATGTTTTTACTAAGCAAACAGGTTATTGTTACGGTGGAGATCATCGAGTGTCATCTACTTCGGAGCGTCGAACGTTAGCGCGGATCGGGTCGACGGATCGGAGCGTCGGAGCGTCGCGCCCGTCAAGTGTATACTGTAGTAACATTCATCCAGTACAAGATACATATTGATGGCACCACGCGTGCAGCATATTTAGTAGTTGGCACACACACTTAATTAGCCTGTACCATAGTTTTGGGGCAGCGAGCCCTCGTGCCCACTCCCTCAGTTACTGTATCGTGCCTGACGTAATGTTGCCGCAACCGCAAGTTCCAACCACTGTGACTTGGCATGACATGCAAAATTGATTATTTAAGGCTTTCCCATCTGCCCGGCTTGCTGCAATGCGCGGGTGCGCCTAATTCGATCTTCAACCCAGATCACACTGTCAGTGACATATTAACACGCAGACCTTCTCGCTCCCTGGCGCAGATACGAGGCCTCCTGAGTTCCACCAATACCCAGTGAATACGAGATGAGCGCCGTTCGTGATTTGGTCTTGGGTCTGAAGACCACTATTCAAAGATGGTGAGATGTCTTTTCGGGGTATTCACCAAATCGTACATGTCTATTAGTTGCTTTCCCTACTGCACCTCACAGAAATTACCGAGAAGGGTGAGGTCATCTTCAGGAGTCAACCAGGAGAATGTGCACAAGCTCGAGGCATACGTTGAAGAGTTGGCGCTCGCCAACCAGATGTCCGGCTCAGTCAACATTCAGAAGATTCTAGACGATGTTGTCAAGCTCTGGAACGTTGTCAAATTGACGTGCGTGCATCACACCCTCTGCTTTCGCACACGCTCTCCCCACCGCAGTTTCGACATCTTGCGGCGCACCCCTTCGCATTGCCCCTCTCAAATGCTCTCTCATTGAGCCCAACAGCATCATCAGCGGATTCTTCAGCCAGGTTGTGTTGCCATGCTGCGCTCGCTTGGTCTCGGCGCTTGCCTTGATGGCGTGCATGGCTACGGCAGGACTTGACCAAATAGAAGCGAATTGTGACATGTCTGCATGACTTATGCATACAAATTTTGATTGAATACGTTGGTATGACATGGCTAACATAAGACGACCCGACCTCATGCTGCATACAGCCGCCTATCTGGACATAGGAATACCAAGTAGAGGACTGTATGCCTGTTCCGTAACTGCTTATACCTTGAAACCGCGGGATTTTCGGCGACCGCGGGCACGTTCGAACTAAAAATATTAATGGGCAACTGTGAACTTCATGAGTTATAATCAACTTACTTTGCGACCCTTGGAGATAGTATATGGTTTCTTGTGCTTGTGAGGACCCATGCCGAAGTGCTTAGCAGCTTCGCGCGTGTTCCGCTTACCGCGGAGCAGCACAGTATTGGAGCCAGTTGGGGCACGAAGGGCGAGTTGGTCGAGAGTAAGCGCTTCTCCACCAGCCTTCAGGATACGTTCCTTGGCACTCTTGGTAAAGCGAAGGGCAGCAACAGAAAGTTTGGGGATCTCTAACAAGCGGATGTCATCTGTGATTGTGCCGACCTGAACAATGGTTTTTGATGGAAGGTCATCAACGTTCGCAGTCTCCTTCACGATGCGAGAGAGGGAGATGGGAGGACGGTTGGTCTTCGATAAGAAGAGGCGGTGAAGGATGGCCTAATCTCCGAGTTAATATCTGACTGTTGAAACTAGAGTTCAAACCCGACCTTGTTAAATTTTGAGTCCGTGCGGCGTGCGAGGAAGCGGTACAGCTGTATTTCATTGGTAAAGGACGCATATGGGTCCACGGGAAGTAAAATACCTTAACCAAGAGAAGGAGGTAGGGGTCTTCACTTGCTGGAGCAGTGCGGGCGCCCTTCTTGACGTGGTGCTTCGCAATATCTATACCCTGTCGAGCATGCGCTTGTGTAAGAACAGTTCTGGGGAAGATAGCGTGAGGCACCCACCATATTGTCTTGAAATCGTCAGGACTGTTTTCGTCGTCGATGGCAAAGAGAGAGAGGCTGATTATGAACTGTGCAGTTGCACCAAAGTGCGTTTCCGGTCTGAGTCTGAAATTTTGACCCACGCCTTTACTAATTCGGCCACGGTTGAATCTTTACTTTCAACTCCCACCATGGTAAGCGCAGTCAACAAGGGGTCTCGTCCTTCACCTTTTCATTGTCTTGCAGTACAGTGAACCAGCGGCTCCACCGGTCGACCCCTATTCAGATGCCTACAACGCTCCTCCTGCGACGGCGGCAGCTCCTACCAACGCCACCGATGGTCGCGATCCTCCTCGCGGTCGGTCCCGGTCTCGCAGCCCTCCTCGCAGTCCTGGTTATCGTAGCCCTACATTCCGAGGCACGAGGCGTTCCCCGCCTCCTAGGCGCCCGCCTCATGCACCCATTGTTTGTATTTGGATTGATGAAATGTAAAATTTTTTGACTTATTTAAAAGGTCCTCCAGGCCCCTAACCCGAGCAACGTGCTTGGTGTCTTTGGTCTGAGTATCCGTACAACTGAACGTGACCTCGATGAGGAATTTAGCCGATTTGGGCATGTTGAAAAAGTGACCATTGTCTACGACCAAAGGGTAAGTTTCACCCTGTGCCCAGTGATTTAACCCCTATCTGACCACCTGACTTCACGTCAGTCTGACAGGTCTCGTGGCTTTGGCTTTATCAGAATGAGTACCGTCGAAGAAGCCACGAAGTGCATTACTGAATTGAATGGCGTCGTGCGTGCTTTTGAACATTCGAATATTTTTAGTTTTTGGGATCTAATTCTGACACGATAGGACTTGAATGGCCGTCGGATCCGCGTCGACTATTCCGTAACTGATCGGCCTCACGCTCCCACCCCTGGCGAGTACATGGGACACCGCCGTTCTTCCCACCGTGATTCGTACTATGGTCGGGACAGCCGTGATCACCGTGATCGTGACGTTCGGGATTTTAGGGACGGCCGTGATCGTGACCGCGGTCGGGGTTATTCTGGCTATGACAAGGATCGTGACCGTGATCCCTATGGCCGTGATAGCCGCGATCGCGACCGTGATTGGCGTAGGAGCCCTCCCCGTCGTCATTCGCCCGACTATCGCAGGCGCAAGAGCTACTCCCGTAGCCCTCCCCGTGGTAGCAGCCCGACTCGTGCGGCCAACACAAGGGACTTTGATGGCGCCGCCAATGACAGCTCCCGCTGGTAAATTTGCTTTTCATTATATGTCTACGTGGGCACTTCGTGGGCATCCTTGTTCCGGGCGAATATTTGTGGCTGGACAAGGTTGAAGTGTTGCAAACGCGAAGAGTATCAGTGTCCAAGTCCAATCACCGTGTCGTCCCCAAGTTTGCTTTCCTTTCAGTCCATACTACAATAGTTCGCAAAGTTTCAAGTTGACAAGTTTTCTGCTATGCTCGCCTCCTTTCTCGTAGTCCTCCCTTCTACCTTTCGTCGTCTTTTTGCAAGTCCAAGACGCATGTAGATTGAAGCCATACAGACATTCGTCGATAAGGGCCGTGGTGCAATGTGCAACGTCTTGAAATACTTGAAATTTGAAATCAGGAAGGACCTAAGGCGCTCAGCACAATGGTGCAATTCCATGCCTAGTGAAACACTTCGTAATTCACAGTGACTCGGGCGGGTAAAGAAGGTAAGGGACTGACTCGCGTGGGTATCAGGGGCGCTGATTTCCTTTGCGGAGCTGCCTGTCAGTTGCTGGGGGCTAGAGGGGTGAAATGCGGCTGCAGCACGTTGCTGACTGCTCGCCTGTGAGCAGGGAGTGCTTGTCTCCCAGCTGTATCATGTATATACCTCTCTAGTCAATGAAAATTTTTTGGGTTGGCTGGACACTCATTACATACACACCGTCAACTCGGGTAGAGAGCGCTTCTTCCTCTTGGACGCTGAATTATGCCTAGGATACGCAAGAGTAAGTATCAGTATCATGGAGTGCGACACATCATAACTGCCTTCCTCTCCCAGAGACGAGCAGACGGGGCACAACCGCCCGCCGCGCTACGATCAAGCACAAGGTCGCGGAGAGCAGGAAGAAGTCGAAAAGTGCAGCGAAAAAAGACCCCACCTGGAAATCGAGCGCGTTTTTCAACGTTCACACTTTGCTCCGCATTCTGACAGGATAATTTGCTCTGTTAGAGAAACCAAAAGACCCTGGCATCCCTAATAATTTCCCATATAAAGATCAGATCTTGGGAGAGATAGCAGAGGAACGAAGACAGGTGCATTTTCACCGTCATCCAGAGTCTCTTAGAGTGACAGGAAAATGGGCTGGGTTGCACAGGCTGCCGAGTCGAAAGCACGACGAAAAGAGGAGAAAAAGCAACTTCGAGCACAGCAGAAAGTTGCCCTGGCGGCCGATGGGAAAGACGGTGGAGACGATGGCTCTCATGGTCAGGACAGCGATGATGCCGAGAGAGCGGAAGGCGATTTCGGCAGTGTTGCGACGCTCGCCATGTTCACGAAGAGCTCATCTAAGACGACGAAGGGCGCACCAGCGACGAACGGTACATCTGCCTCTGCAAAGGCCTCAACCACACAGGCAAGCGGTGCACCACTACTCCTCAACCCGGATCTACCACATCTCGTCGCCGTACTCGATAAGGCAGACGTCGTGATCGAAATCCTCGATGCACGGGATCCGATTGCATACCGTAGCCATGCACTGGAGGCGCGTGTTGCGTCGAAGGAGGGACAAAAGCTGCTGCTAGTGCTCAACAAGATCGGTGCGTGCACCACAAACCCCGCCTCTGATGTGCTTGTCGTCATTGCTGATAGGTCTACTGTAGACACATGCCCCCGCGAACCGATCGCGGCGTGGGTTGCACATTTACGTTTAGAGCACCCGACGCTGCTTTTTCGTGCTGCTTCGTCTTTTCTCCCACCTCCGGTTACGCATGACCCCACAAAGGGGAAGGGGAAGAGCAAAGAGCCTTTGGATGATGCATGGGGTTTAGATGCTGTGTCTAAGCTGCTGGGTCATTGGGCTCAGGAGAAGACGGGCGGGCCTCTACACGTCGCGGTCGTGGGCCTCACTAACGTACGCTCCTGGTCATTCACTCTCTTTTCCCCTGAGCTCAACGCCGGCGTTGTAGTCAGGAAAGAGCGCATTCATAAATTCTCTCGCACGCAAATCCACCCTCGACGTCTACACGCCTTCCTCCAGCACCAACAACTTGACAACGACACCACACGCCCTCGAATTGACGCTCGAACTTGACGGCGTATCCATCGTGTTCGTCGACACGCCAGGGCTAACCTGGCAGCTTTCCGAAGAGGCATCACCCGAAGAAAGAGAGCGACGACGTGCGCAGGATGTCCTTCTGCGCAACAGGGGTCGGATCGATCGCCTAAAGGACCCCATGCCCGCTGTATCATACATTGTCTCACGTGCCGAGACAGAAGACCTTATGGTTTGCTATAGTCTTCCCGCCTTCGCGAAGGGCGATGTTGATGCGTTTCTCATGGGCGTTGCACGTGCTCAAGGACTCATAAAAAAGGTTGGCCAACTTCTAACACCATCCCCATCCCCAAAGCACGAGTCATTTTTTTTCTCATCCCTCTAATCTAATTCTCAGGGTGGTAAACTAGACCTTGCTGCCGCTGCACGCATCGTCTTACGAGACTGGTCGACTGGCAAGCTTTCGCGATATGCCGTCCCTCCTATGATCTCAGGCTCGAGGACCACCGCTGATGCTGATGCTGAGTCCTCGGCGCTGATAACAATATACGAGGACGATGCGGCGCTCTTGGAGAAATTACCGCCTCGCAAGGAGATGCGTCGGTCTCGCGACCTTGTGCGGTTGTCTTCCGAGCGAATCGACGACCGTGCCCTTGCGCTCGACACACCGTGGTTCAGCACGGATAGCGGCAGTGACTCGGACGTTGAGGACAAGTCGGAGGCAGATGCGGAGGAAATTGGGTCGGGCGCGGACAGCGGGGATTCAGAAGAAGACGCGGACGATGTCGAACTAGGTGTCGCAAGCGCCGAAGAAGTCGAGAATGACGATGATGAGGACGCGGAAGAAGACGAGGTGCCACACTCTTCCTCTGCACTAAAACGCAAGCGGCCACCACCTCCGAGTTCGGAACCATCATCAAAATCACAGTCGGGCCCTACGCGGCCTCGGAAAAAAGTCACCTTTGCTATAACTGTGAAGGCGACTACCAAGTCGACTCGATCGAAGGACCACACCCTCTCTCGTCCATCGGCACCGCCCTCCAAGAGGTCTAACGCAAAAGCGCCAGCTGGGACAAAACCACCACCACCTCCACGCGCTCGTAAATTCGCTGCGAACGCGCCGCCGCCAACGTCTAAGAAACGAGAGGCAGCTGCAACGGGTGAAGACGACGCGTACGACTTTGGCAAATTCTTTTGAAATAAGAATAAGATCGAATTTTCATTTAGTTTAGCCTTGTCCGTACATATCGTGTCGTAACAACTACTGTAGTCCGTGGTGTGCTGCAAAATAGATACATACGTTACAGTATTTGACATCGCGGGTTTCTAATGGAGAAAGGGGGGAAGGTGCCGCACGCGTGACATGAGGAAGGGGTGAATGAACAAGAGAATGGGAAAACATCATCAAAATAAGAACATCAAGAACGGTCCGTCTGCGTACGCGAATGGAAGAGTCGTAAAGTAAAAAATGCATAATAATACTGCTGCATCGAGTTTGTATGTATACGTGGATGGGGCAATATCTGAGCCGATTCGATTAATAGGAAAGAGAATAGAACAGAACGAGGAAAGAGGATGCATTATGTATCTATTGTCTATTGGGGGTTGAACGATTGCGCAAGCAATGGACATGAAACTGAAAAGCAGTAATAGGCAACGCAATAAACATTTCGTCCGAAGATACGTAAAAGAGAAGGTGAAAGAGAAGCAAAGAGATAAAATAAGATAAAAAGCTAAAGGGGCAAAGGAAGAAGGAAGAGCATTTCAGGGTGGTGGCGAGCAGGTGGCCGACTAACGGGGTGGTCACACGATGATGCGTATGACAGCCGTGCCAGCCCCTTCGAGCACCGAACCCCCAAACGCCTCTGGCGCACGCTCAAACGGCAACACGCGGCCAGCGCCATATTCGCCGCCGAGCCCCAGCAGCGCATCTGGCGACAGGTTCTGCAACGCGGGCATTGCGAGCAGAGTCGCGAGTGCATCGCGCACGTCCCCTCCTTCAAAATCTACGTCAGCGACACAAGATACCCACGTGTAGTTGACCGTCCGCGGGGGCGTCGCGATAGGTGATGCAGATGCTGCTCTTGTCGGTGTCGGTGTTGTTAGTGAGGTCATCGAGCTGGGCAGACTGCCTCGGACCTTCTTGCTTGGAGGAGACCGACCGCCAGGTAGGCTCAAGAAGCTGTTGCTTCGACCGCTGCGGTTGATCGTCATCGCACGTTTGAGACTGCGCACACCTGCACGCCAGTGATCCTGCGCAGTCGGAACAGCCTTGCCTGAGCCCACATCGCCAACTATAGTCGTAAACTGGGCAGGTCCGCGCGAAGCGGTACCACGTGCGAGGAGGTCACGCGCTGCGCACCAGATCTCCCGTCCGCCAATCGTATCAATAACAAAGTCGATGTCCACGTCGAGAGCGTGAATCACGGGCAGTGGTGCACCAACGCAGATGCCTTCGACGCCCCATGCACGTAGGCGAGCGCATACTTCTTGTAACCTCCGAGGAGTACCCGTCCCCAGCGCCTTATCGTCAGATGCGGAGAAGAGCAAATACGGCTCAGATGATGTGGCTGTGGCGTCGTAGCCGACGGAAGCGGGGTCAACCTGGACAATGACGTTTACGCCAATAGCGCGTAGCATAAGCGTTGCGAGTCCTCCAGCGCCATCTTGCCCGCGGAGAATTAGGGCAGTACCGCCGCCTGACGACAATGGGGGCTTGGATGCTGTGTAGGTGCGGATGGCACGGTAGGCTGGGACTCCCAGGACTGGAAGGAGGGCAAGGGACTCGAGGGAAAAAGAAGGGAGAGTGTTATTTAGAAAACGTGTAGGAATATGTATGCTGGGCTGGGGGGCACGATGCACACGGTGTCGGTCAAGGAGCACAAATTCAGTAAGTGCGCCGCACTGTGTAGCGTTAGTCAACACAACAGAACTCGCGAACACACCCGGTGGCAACGGACCTTCTTCGCATCCAGCAAACCGACCACCCACTCCCCCTTCTTCAGTATGTCACTTGAGACTTCTAATCCACACTCGACTACCCTCCCCAAGACGCCACGTCCGGGAACAAAGCTAGTTGCACCCTTTCCTCCTGCGTCGCTCGCAGCGAGCTTGTCTATCACGATCTGTCTGTCCAGGCCTTCCAGGCCAACTGCATGAACTTGAACCAGGACGTCAGAGTTTGGAACGAAGGACGGTGGCGGTCTATGAGATGCAAGGGCAATGGCGCCTACAAGATCATGCTTCTTATGTGGCACCAAGGCCGAGTTGTGCTTCCGAAAGCCAGAAGACAGGAAAGACGCTGAGACAGCGCCACGGACGACCTCTACTGACACCATGCTTGTCTGTGCTCGGCCATCGCGGGGCAAATTGACATGTCCACTACCGAGGCTGCGCCAGGGATCTTCCGGGCGATAGGAAGCGCGAGGTAGGGTAAGCGTTGTATAACCCGGTGCTGGGCCAGGAGCGGAGGAAGATGGAAACTGGGGAAGCTCTACGGTGCGTGAGCTTAGCGAGATGGTGCGTGAGTGCGAGGCATGTGAGGCAGAATGGACGTCGTGGGAGTTGCTCGTCATACTATTGGTGCGCGAGAGGGGAAGAGAGAATGGATCCCTTAAATGCGACTGGGGTGAAGACGAGCGGAGGTCGTCAGTCGCATCCTCGTCTTCTTCGAGCAAAGCAGTCATGCGATGACTGGGGATAGGACGGCTGATGACCGTTCGCGGACGGGGACGGGGTTTTGGCATATGGGCGACAGTAGGGGGAAACGCCGACTGCCCTACACCCAAATCGGTACGGCGTTTTGGAGCAGAGGACGAGGGCTTGACGAGCCAACGGAATTCCTTTGCCCAGTCTTCATCTGTGTATGTGTACGACTTGGATGGAGTGGAGACGCGTTTCGAGCGTGACTGCCTAGCGGGCCGCTTTTGCAATGCGGCAAAGGCGGCATGGAGTTCGTCCGAGGTGGGTGGCGTTGAGCAGGAGGGGGCAGAATGGGATGATGAAGAGGAGGTGGAGGAAGAGGACGACTTGTCGTCTGAAGGGATGGAGGAAGAGGGGTCGCCGGGAGGGATGAGTGGGATGGGGGTGTCGATGAGCATGGAGGTGGGAGGAGAAGAGAAAGGAGTGTAGAACACTTCCTCGGCGGAATCGTCGTCAGAGTCGCTCGAGGAATCTGACGTTATTTGTTCGGGAAGGGGGATGCCCTCATTCGGGCGGGGATGCCTTCCCTTCTCATATTGCTCCGCTCCAGCCAGCGGAGGGGCCACCTCAGTCGTCCCGGACCCATCAGGTGGCGTGCCGGTCAAGGTGACCGCAGCAGCAGCGCGAGCAAGAAGGTCCTGCCTGGAAGAATAGCGCTCTCTTTCCGGCGGAAACGCGTACGACTGAGACGGTCGTCCGAGCAACGATTGGAGGAGTGTCGGCTTTGCCATGCCGCGGACTCGAGATGGCCGGAGAAAGATTCTAGGATTCCTATGGTGGCTGTAAGGAGCACACGGCAGATAGAGTTGTCCGCTGCAGTGTGGACAGCCCTGGGCACGATGTAGCTGGCACGCCCCGACACGCCCCGACGACCGCTCCTCGGTCAGTCAGCATCCGCTTCCGCCTCGATCCCGTCCTGCCGCGGCTCGGCACACCCGGCTAACCCAGATACCGTGTCCATGACATCAAGTCAAGAGTCATAGTTATCATCATCATCATAATTATCGACACGATACAGCATATGGAAATTTAGTCCTCGATCTCCTCCTCCTGTCGAGTGCATGACAACCAAGCAAACCACATCATCGTACGAAGCTGCAAGCTATCCTCTTTCCAAACCATGCTCTGATTCTGCTCCCGAAACTCACCTGTCAACTTTTCGCACCGTGCAATGTTCTTCGGACTGACGAAATCAACCGCGACCTTGATCGAATCTGCCAAATTGGCAACCTAAAACCCAATCATCGTCAATGGCTTCGTTATCACCAACCGATCGTACCCCTAGATACAGACCTGATGGGCACATCCCGCCGGGATGAACACCGCATCTCCCGGACGCTGATATACACGGTGGCTCTTTATCCCATAATCATCATAGAGCTCCTTCCGCAGCGCAGCGTCCAGGTAGTATTGCTGCGATAAGATGGGGTCATGCTGCCCATTTACGCCGAATCGTCGTTTAAGGAACCGTCGTAGCCTGTCCGCATCTTCTGCACGGAATAAATCCCATGCCGCCACTCCCGGCGATCCGTCGGGGCGTGCTTCGGAATGTACCATGATATTTACTCCGTCAGCCATGTCCATGTGAAGCCGTGTCGATCCTTTCGAGCCCTCTTCATCATTCGTTGCCAGCGCAATATACATCTTTGGCCCTTTTTGTCAAAGCCTCATTAACAACGCTCCGAATAAAACCTGGTGAATAAGCTCGCCCACATACCGAGATCTGGCATCACAGTATTCGACGGAAAGTGAGACGCAATGTTGAGCACCCCGTCTCTCCGGGCGTAATTAGGCATTGGCACTCCCTTTTGGGACTCTTCAAATAGATCTGGTAGGGCTGTCTTGAAATCCGAGCTGGACGGCCAATCCTTCAGCTTCCAGCGATCTGTCCTGCCTTCGTACTTGCCAAAATACCCGAAAAATTCACCGACTGTAACCCGCTTGCTAGCGTCGGTTTGGCATTCTACAATTGAGCATGTCTGCGACCCGTGCTTGTCACGGAAGTGGTCCGGTCGCCATCGAGTCCCGAACTTTTCACCAAGGCCGGTCACAAGTAGTGGCGCACCTTGTGGCCACACTTTTCTGAATTCCGCGTCTGTCAACTCGGCCGTGGTGTAAGTTCTTGTCGAGTGCGACGGGATTCCAGACGGGTCTTCCACAGTGGCATGCCCATTCGGCGTGGTCCCGTTTAGTAGTGCAGTCTGCACAGGTTGTGGCGAAGAGGGAGCAGGAGCGGGACCACTGAATGAGCTCGACCCTCCAACCGTCGTCACCACATCAAATGTAGACGTATTCTGTAAGTGCGATCGTCAGAGACAGAAACAGACCCGTATATAGTCCGCTGTGCACATACCGGTTCTGACGCCGTTACCACCGCACCTGGCACTTCCGAAGCTCCATCTTTGGTAGAAGATGGCCCCACGGTAGGCACAGATGCTTTCACTGTTTCATCTTGGAGTAACTTCTCCATGCTCTCGATGACTCCTTCCAACTCTGCTTTATCGAATCGGGACATGGGCGAAAAATCAGAGAACTGGTGCTCATTCCGACGCGTGCACGAGAGGAAGAATGGGTTTGTGTGCGCGTGCGACTCGCGTTTCGCCTGAAGTGCCGCGATCTCGCTGTCGCTAGCACCAGCCCGGTATTGTGTCAACTCGCGGACCTTCGCGTAACATTCCGAACAGGCCTCGCGACCGCAGAGCCTACACATCCATGATGAGGAAAATATTGATGTCATACAAGTATCTGGCAATCAAGATGACCCATCGTAAGAGGGTGGTAAAGACTCAAAAGTAATGGCCTACCGCAAGTTGCACGGACGTCACTGTCTCGCGGTCTTCGTATGATCTCCGGTTTACGGACGTGTTCTTGTTCCTCTTTTAAGGTCGGGAGAAGAGCACGAGCGACTGTAAGCTACAAGACATCTTTACGTGCCCTTGAACTGTAAAAAACCAGGTGATCTATACCTTGATCTCCCTTATAAACACCGCGTCGAGTGGCCGATTCCACCGTGTCGGGAACTTCATGGTTGGTGAGTCAGCCTTCTGGTTCTCAACGAAGCTGACCCCGACAATGTTCTGCTTCTCGTCCTTGAGGAAAAAACGAATTCCTTGGAATCGACACGTGTCACCGGCCCAGCGGCGCGTGCACGACACACACCGCGGGAAACTTTCAGCCTTGTACCGGTTGGACATGCAGCGCGCAAACTGCAGTTCAGGATGATAAGGCCCATTCCCATCGGCCCCTCCCGAGGAATTTTCATTGCCCGCTCGTGGATTGCCTACACGATAAACGCGGGTTAGATACCATCATATTATTGTAAGATCGCATCAAGCGCTCACGATCTGTGGCTGAGGCCCTACTATCGCTCGTATTTGGACCTGATCCAGGTGTGTAGGCTTGTAGTTGGGCTAATACAGAAACGGAAGGAGAGCAACTCCAAAATCAGTACTTGACGCCCCCAAACCCAGGGTAGACCATACCGTTTTGCGCGGCAATCTGCGCAGCTTGGTTTCGCTTGTTCGCGGTATAGCCGCGCCGCGACCCATTTGCTGTCATGGGAAATCACGTGAGGCCAAGTACATGTGCCAATAATAAATAACGTGAATTGCTCACCTTCCACTGCATCCCTTGCATTCAATCGCTTGCGTTTGCTCCTAGAATTTTGTGTTTCCTCTGGCCCAGAACGTTTACGCGAAGGAGATTCGGGCAACGACGCCGCAGGAGGAGGATATGGGTGAGGTGCCATGTATGGATACAGCATGCTTGGGTGCGGTATTGGCGAGTAGAACGCGGGATGGGATAAGTAGGGCGGTGGCAAGTGTGGATGTTGTGGGTGTGGATGGTCTGTAAGGCCGCGCGTTGCGGGTACACCTGGGGAACGGACATGATGGGGCCACGCGCCTAAAACATGACAAAAGAAGTGAGACGCAAGGTCTGGGCACAGATGGGCGCTCCACATACCAAAAACCGCAGTAGGTTGTGGAGGCCGTTGTGAATAGACAGAAGGATGGAGTTCTGGACGACCATACGTGGCAGAATCTGGTCTGGAGGGATATGGTGAAGAGCCAGCTGTAGCTGAAGGATCGTTTGCGATTGCTGGGCGTGGACAAATATGTCAATAGGGTTCATCTCCACAAGGCAAGGAACATACTCACACGTTCGTTCATCCGAGTATGATGATTGTGTGATTGTGGGTGAGGCGTAAGCGGGTAAACCATCGAGACGCCCTGTGGGACTAGGCCAAACAGAAGGTTCAGAAAACCCATCCTCGTGTGTCCGCGATAGGTGAGCATGATATTCCTGATACGCGCCCGGAGAGGGCACGGCACCGGGCGCAAAGCCTCGCGGAGAAGGCATGTGGTCTACCCTCTGCCTGTCATGATCAGCGCCATCCCAACTGGCAGGGTTGAGTTTGTATGCTGTGCCATTCGCGGTCCTATGATGGGGGGGTGGAGGCATGGGGGGATGAGTGTAGGGCGTGCCCTGTGCATAATGGCCATTGGAATAGGATGGGGACTGGGGGGAAAGGCCATGGTCGATTGCAGTGGACGATGCGACGGGGTTGAGTAGCTCATTTATGGAGGTTCGCTTGTGAGCATGAGGGTCGTGGACAGACCCATTCATCGCTGGTGGGCAGGGCAGGGGAGTCCAGTGTGTTTGCACAGGCAGGGATGAGGGGAGTAGGGTGGGAGGCAAGACTATAAGGGAAGCGAGAAGAGGAGGGGCAGAGACACGCTCGAAACGCTGAGTTTAAAGGGCGATATGTTCTCCGCTCTGAGAAGAGTGCAAACATCAAATGATCACATCGAGTCAAACTTCGCGCCCACTCAGCGTGGCGCCAACGTGTTACACTGCCTCATTCGCGGCGGCGTGCGAGGGCATCAAGACGGAGCGCGTTGCGAGCATCATTCACGGTATCTCAACTACCCGGCAGCGCTGAGCTTTCGATTCAACAAGCGATCCGCTCACCGACAGCGACTGCCAACGGGAACGACCGACAAACCCTACTTTGACAATTGACGAACAGGATCCTTCCGCTGACAGTGCGTGAAGAACTAATCCAGCAAAACATGTGCCTACAACAACAAAATACCCAAAATGAAAGCCCAGGTGACTAGTCAGAATTGGTCCCGAAAAACCCGGCGACCTTCAGATACCATAATGAAAGTATGGGGGGGACCCAGGGTGATAGGACTCCGAAGATCGCCCAGTGCCATCATTGCCCAGCTGATTCAGATGATTGGGATTGGGGGCTGGCAGCCTGGGCTGCTGTTTCCTCGGCCCGCGATCTTACGCCCTCCACATGCGCATGAGCTGATTGGATGGAACTTTCCGCATATGCTTAGAGCAGATCGGACCGTGTGAGTCAGTTGTTTCAAGGTTTACCCTAACGCCCATCAGGCTTACCGGTGGCGCCGGAAGTTACGG
>Ga0137358_10000992_pt1 | contig 14620 bp, 7 predicted proteins | sample Mad1_20_16metaG_FD_105551 | JGI IMG/M metagenome (GOLD analysis project Ga0137358, IMG submission 105551) | Vadose zone soil microbial communities from Angelo Coast Range Reserve, California, USA - Mad1_20_16 metaG | ecosystem: Environmental > Terrestrial > Soil > Vadose zone | place: USA... | reverse complement strand
GGCGGACAAGGTCGTGCTCGCGCTGGGGAACTTCCCGTCCAGTGATCCCAACCTTCCAGGGCGGGATCCAGCAAGCCGCTCGGGCCGCTCCCGCGACCTATATTTCTCTAGTCCATGGTCGGATACAAGTTTCGAAGGCGTGGAGCATCTCGACAGCGTTCTCTTGCTAGGTTCAGGTCTCACCAGCGTGGATGTGGCAGTCGAGCTCCGTCACAAAGGATTCCCGGGCGCGATCCACATCCTTTCACGCCACGGTTTGCTGCCTCACTTCCACAAAGCGCATAGTCCGTGGCCCGTTCTCTGGAACGAACACTCACCCCGATGCGTGCGTGGTCTACTGCGCTTGGTGCGTGCCCAGGTGCACGAAGCCAAGCAGCAGGGGATTGACTGGCGGGGAGTGGTCGACTGTTTGCGGCAGGTTACACCCCAGATTTGGCAGTCGCTGCCCGAAGCGGAAAAGCGGCGCTTTCTGCGCCACGTGCGACCTTACTGGGAAGTCCACCGCCATCGTGCCGCACCCGAGATTGCTCGATTCATGGATGACCAGACGACGAATGGGAAAATTCAACTCCATGCCGGCCGGATCACAAACTACCGGGAAAACGGACCCAGAGTTGAAATCAGCTATTGCGAGCGCAAGAGTGGAGAGGGAAGCTGCTTATCTGTCGACCGAGTGATCAATTGCACCGCGCCAGAGACTGACTGCAGGCGTCTGCAAGATCCTTTGGTGACTAACCTCCTTGCCAAGGGGCTGGTGCGGCCCCATCCGCTGTTTCTTGGCCTCGATGCCTCCGTCGAAGGGGCACTCATCGATCAGGATGGATGCATTTCTGACTCACTCTATGCCGTGGGACCCGCCAGAAAAGGCAGTCTCTGGGAAAGCACAGCGGTGCCGGAAATCCGCGAACAGGTGTATCAACTCGTCCAACACTTGGTGAACGAGAGCAGGCAAACGAGGCCCCGCAATCACACTCGGCTGGTTCCAAGCCACGCAGAAATCTCGTGATCGCACCCATGTCCCGTGCCCTGCCACGCTGCAGGCAGTGCGCGGTAGCAGCGCCGAAGCCACGCCGCACTTTTGGCCTCCCGGTTCTCCGAATCTCTAGTGTTTTTGTAATATTGCTGTCCTCGGTCAATCGCAAGTAAGGTGTCCCGCATTCAGAGACCCTCGCCGGACTTCCGTAGAAGCCATTTCCTGGCAAGCGGGGCGGTAAACTGAACGGGCGGGGGCACAAGTGAAAAAGACTCCTTTTCGAGCAGCCGCGAATTTTCTTGGGTTGGTTTTGTCGTTTACTACGGTCCAGCTTTCCGCGCAACAGTTGGCCACATTGAACGTTACGGTTACAGACCCATTGGGAAGCGTCATCTCCCAGGCGCGAGTCACGCTCCGCAATGTTGAAACCGATGCGAAGCGAACTGATTTCTCCTCGGGGACCGGAGTCGCTGTGATCCCGGGCCTGCCCGCGGGCAAATATCAACTAAAAGTAGAGTCCGACCAATTCAGCTCCTATCAGGCCTCGCTTATTCTTACAGTTGGACAGAATGCCTCCGTTCCGGTCACCCTGGGCATTAAGGCAGTGCAGGTGAGTGTCGAAGTTCAGGAGACGGCACAGGGTGTGGATTCGCAAAAATCGGAAGTCAGCCAGGTAATTGATACGCAGAAGATTTCCGACTTGCCAATCTCCGGCCGGGACTTCATTGATTTCGTTCTGCTCACGCCCAGTGTAAACGTGGGCCGGAGCACCGCCGTGGGCGCGCAATCGCCGTTCCAGGAGACGGTCTTACAACTGAGTTTTGGCGGTCTGCGCGAGACTCACAGCGCATTCTTTGGGCTCGACGGCACGGACTACACGACCAGCATTTCCGGCGTGCAGCGCGTCAGTCCGTCGCAGGATTGGGTGCAGGAATTCCGCGTCGCCAATGGTCCATACACCGCCGACAACGGGCGCAATCTCGGTGCTGTCGTAAACACGATTACCAAGTCTGGCGGGAATGAGGTTCACGGCTCGGTTTACGAATTCTTCCGCAACAACAAGCTGGACTCCAACAATCTGCTCTCCGCTCCCGGCTTCAATGCGCTCCGCTTTAATCAGTTTGGCGGCAACCTTGGCGGTCCCATTCCCCGGGACAAGAACTTTTACTTCCTGGGGTACGAAGGCCAGCGCCGGGCCGAGTCACCTTTGTATTCCTCCTTTATCCTGCATTGCACCGACAATCCCGGCTGCCTGGGGCCGGGCACGCCCAGTATCAATCAGGTGAAGCAGTCGCTGAGCTTGCAGGCTGAAAACCTGGGTTCCATTCTCCAAATTGGTGACTCCGATAAGTTCTTTGGAAAGCTAACCAATGTTCTGAGTGACAAGAGCACTTTGAATATTGGATACTTGTTCAACGACGACCGCAAACAGCACATACCGGGCGCTGCTCCAGGTCAGGGCTTGCCATCCTTCTACCGCAACAACCCCGTCCGGGACCAGACCGTGTACGGCAATTTGCTACACGTGTTCGGCAGCCGTTGGACTGCGGAAGGTGTGCTGAACTTTGGGCGAAGAACGTTCCATCTTGATCCCGTGGGGGCGGGGTTTGAGCCCGCGATCCTGGTTGCCGACCTTTTTAATTCGGGGGGTATCCAAGGCGGCGTCCACTACTACAGTGAGCAGCATTTCCAGGCTGCGGGAAACCTGACTTATATCCGTGGCAATCATTCGTTCAAGTTTGGCGGAGACTTCGAACCAGTTTGGATCGCGGCGCAAACCACATTCTTCACTCCGGGCGCCGGCATTTTTACCCCGCAGAGCTTTTTCGGAGCAGCACCATTCAACGCCCCGCCCTTCGGCCCGGGAACTCCGGTGGAGTTTCTGTTTCTGCAGCCGCGCTCGTTCTTCGGCCAGCAAATTCCGCCGCGGACCCTGCCTTTCCAGACCGGTCTGTATGCCGGTCCGGCAGCCTCTGACTTCACCAACAGCACGAACTTGAAGTTCCTGCACAAACTGTCTGGTCTTTACGCGCAAGACCAATGTCGGCTCCAGCCGAACTTGACCCTTACCCTAGGATTGCGCTACGACCTGGACTTCTTCCCGTCAGCAGCCGACGTCAGAGTAAACGGTAAGATGCACCCCACGAACTATGGCAATGTGCAGCCGCGGGTCGCGCTTGCATACGCATTCCGCCAAGGAAAGGGTGTGGTCCGTGCCGGCTTCGGATTGTTCACCGGCCCGTTCGACTACAGCGACATCATGGTTTCGTGGCAAGGAGCGTCCGCGTTCACCAACATAAGCCAGCCGATTCTGCCCGAGTTTGCCGACTCGTCCAACAGCCTGGTCGGCCTTGGCCCCTCGGGAATTGTGGGCGTTGCCGGCCCCTCCCTTGCCAGTCAGGCATTCGACAATTTCGCGCACAACGGCGCGTACCCCGACCCCAGCACGCTGCTTCAGTTTCCTTTGGGATACGTGAAGCGCAAGTTCCCCAACGCCTATGACGAACAAACCAGCCTGGAAGTGGAAAACGAGATCGCGAAAGGTTTGTTCGTTTCGCTCGGATACCAATTCGTGCATGCGCTCAAACTGCCGGTGTACGACAGCATCAATGCAGTCCCCAGCGGAACCCTTCCCACCGGTGTGCAGGCTTTCACGCCGGCGGATCCTAACTTTGGTTTTGCTCTAGAGGCCACTCCGACGGGATACTCGATTTACCACGCGGGAACTTTGAGTGTGCGAAAGCCCTTTGCTCACCACTACGGCGTCTTAGCCAACTACACATATTCGAAGTCCATCGATATCGCGACCGATGTCCAACTCACCGATTCTCCCATGGATTATCTTCACCCCAACCTTGACCGTGGCTTGAGCGAAAATGACATGCGCCATCACTTCGTGCTGGCTTTGATGGGAGAGTCTCCTAACACCTGGAATCCTGTGTTGCGCAATTTCAAGGTCTCGATGTTAAACACGCTGCAAAGCCCTCGTTACTACACGATCTTTGCCGGCTTTGACGTGAACGGCGACCAGTTTCCATTTTCAGACCGGGTCGGCAATACCGGGCGGAATACATACCGCGGAGGTTCGTCATATACCACCGACGTGCGTGTGCAAAGAGTGTTCAATGTAAGCGAGCGGCTTAAGGCGGAAGCTAGCGCCGAAGTCTTCAACTTATTCAACCGCCAGAATGTCAATGGGATCGATACGGTCTATGGCGCTCCAGCTTTCCTGGGTCCGATTCCGCAAAAGTTCGGGGATGGCATCAGCAGCCCCACCAATCCAACATTCGGTAGCCCTAACTTCGTTGCCCCAGCGCGGCAGCTCCAGCTCGCGGTGCGGCTGATTTTCTAGTCAGGCAAGTTTCCCTGAGAAGTGTGTTTCTGGCAGCTAGTATCTTCCTACTATTGCTCCGCGGACTTTCCGACAGTAGATTTTCCCGCAACGGTTAGGCGGTTTTTGGTCCTTCCAAAACCATGAGGGGCATATCCTTTCTATCTAACCTTCCGGGGGTGTGGTTGTGCGCAGAGCGCTCTTACTCTTTAGCCTATTGTTAGTCTCCCTGGCGGCCTTTGCCCAGAGCAACTACTCAGTTCTGAGTGGCACTTTGCTCGATCCCCAAGGCCGTCCGCTTGCTGGGGCGGCGGTGCAGATCACCTCCCTCAGCACGCGGGCTGAGCGCCGAGTCACCAGCAACGGGCAGGGGATCTTTCAGGTTCCCGCCCTATTACCTGGCGAGTATGAGCTTACGTTGCAGGCGTCGGGCTTCACCCCCCTAACCCGCAACCTGCAACTCGAAGTTGGCCAGCAACTTTCGCTGGATTTCACGCTTAGTGTGGCCGGAGCCAAGGACGTCGTGGAAGTCGGCGCCCAGGCCCCTGCGCTGCATACTACCGACGCCTCCGTGGGTGAGGTGGTCGAACCTGTTTCCATTAAGGAACTTCCTCTCAACGGCCGAATGCTGATTGACTTGGTGCTCACTGTTCCCGGCGCGCACGAAAGTCACGGCGCCCAAACCGGCAGCATGAATCCCTTGTATTGGCGGCCGGGGCAGCGTTCCGCGGTAAGCATCGGCGGCAACCGGCCCAACGCGAACTATTATCTGCTCGACGGCGCCACCAATACGGACCCGACGTTCAACACCCTCAACCTCAGCCCGTCGCCCGATGCGGTGCAGGAGTTCAAAGTTCAGACCGGAAGCTATTCTGCTGAGATGGGCGGCGCCGGTGGCGGCCAGATCAACATCGTGACCCGCTCCGGCTCCAACAAGTTGCATGGCACGGCCTACGAATTTCTGCGCAATGGCGCGCTCGACGCCAGCACATTCGATTCCATGGGCAACAATCATTTGGTGCAGAACAATTTTGGCGCTTCCTTGGGCGGGCCCATCGCGCACACCAAGACCTTTTTCTTCGTGAACTACGAGGGTTTTCGTCATGCCATGGCTCACACCATGATTGACACCGTGCCTACGCTCGCGGAAATTAACGGAGACTTCACCCAGAGTGGGATCAACATCTACAATCCGTCCAGCTCTCACCCCAATCCAGAATTTGATCCAAGCAAGCCGGTCAGCCCGAGCAACCCGCAAGTCATTCGCGACCAGTTTCAGGACCACAGCGTCAACAACGTTATCCCGGCAAACCTGATCAGCCCGGTAGCGCAAGCATTCCTGCTGAATCATGTGCCAAGGCCGAACGCGGACATGATGATGGACGCGGGCACGATGCCTTGCGGCAGCGCCATGATGGGCGCGCCGACTGTGGTCGGCGCCGGCACCGACTGCAACAATTACGTGGACGTCAGAAACGAATACCACGTCAACAACCAGGGCACGATTCGTATTGACCATATGTTCGAGCGGGGTGACAGTGTGACGGCTCGCTACTCGCTGAGTGGCGAACACGGCTTTACCCCAGGAGAGATGGTTTCCGGACTAGGCTCCTTGCTCCCGGGTTTCGGTTCGTTCCACGACAACTTTTCGCAGCAGGGCAGTATTGCCTGGAACCGGGTTATCAATCCCCGGATGCTCAATACCGCCAACATCACGATATCCCGGTTGGCCATGCACCGCTCTTCGGAAAACAGCGACAACAACGACATCGTTTCCGAACTAGGCATTCAGGAAATAGGTTTTGGCGGCCAGGGAGCCTTTGGGGCACCGTTCTTTAATGTGCAGGGCTTCTCGCCCATGGGCGACAATTACGCGGCGACCCCAATGAAGGCGTGGGACACCGTCATCGAGGGTCGTGATGTGCTTAGTTGGCAGCGTGGGCGTCACAGTCTGAAATTCGGTGGAAGCTACCGAGATTACATTTGGCCGATGTGGGGCTTCTTCCAGAACCGCGGCTACTACCAGTTCACCGCCGGCTTTACCACGCAGACCGCAACGAACGACCGGACGGGCTCAGCCCTGGCCAGCTTTTTGCTCGGCTTACCCGCAGTGAAGCAACGCCAGGCCGGCATCCCCCAGATGCAACTTCGGCAATGGTATGTAGACGGCTTCGCGCAGGACAGCTTTCAGCTCACTCACACCACCACCATCGAGATCGGACTCCGCTATGAGTACATGAACCCTCTGGTGGACATTGCCTATACAAATTCAAACCTGACCTTCGACGACGCAACTCCGTCTGCGTTTATTGGCGGGCAGAATGGCTTTCCCCAGGGTCTGAAATATCCGAATACCCATAACTTCGCACCGCGTTTCGGTATTTCGCAGGCGATTGCGAAGTATGGACTGGTGCTGCATTCGGCCTTCGGCATCTTCTATACGCCGGTGGACATGAATACCTGGTGCAATCAGCGACACAATGTTCCCTATGTTTTCCCGGAAACGCAGCAGAGCGACAACTTTACTCCAGCGGCGGGCATTGTCGCTTCCCATTTCAACTTCGGTAACCCTGTGCTAGGGCAGACCACGGTCAGTTTCGGATCCATGGATCCCAAGGCGCCTTCGCAGTACATCGAGCAGTGGAGCTTTTCAGTGGAGAAGAGTCTGGGCCCGCACACCACTCTGGAGGCGGGATATCTGGGCTCACACGGAGTACATCTGCAGCGCGCCCACCTTATCAACAATGCGCCCCCCGGACCTGGAGCCATCGGTCCGCGCCGTCCCTTCCCGCGCATTAGCTTTGTGCCGGACACTGTGCTGCCCAGCAATGTGGTTTACACCGCCCCAGCAGCCGGTTGCCCCAACGGCACCATCTGCTTCCCAGTCAGCACGATTAACCTGCTCGAGAACACCGCGCAAAGCTGGTATGACGCCGGATACGTCAACCTGCGCCGGCGCTACGCGCACGGCCTTACCTTCCTGGGCAATTACACGTGGTCGAAAAACCTCAGCGACGCCCCTGATTTCCGCTCTCCGATGTTCGAGTCCTCGATTCCGCAGAACAATAACGACCTGGCAGCAGAGAAGGGGCCGGGTTGCGACGTAAGGCACCGTTTCGCGCTGAGCGCGGTTTACGACTTGCCTGGCCTCAGGCAGTTTGGTTGGCTCGACAGAGTCACGCGAAACTGGCGGGTATCCACCGTGTATCAAATTCAATCTGGGTTCCCATTTACCATTTCGGTATTTGGAGACACAGCTAACTCAGGCACCGTGCTGGGTGAAAACCCGATTCGCGCCAATGTTACCGGCCAGGCCATCTTCCCGGCCGGCACGCAGACGGCGACGGCTTGGTTCAACACGGCAGCGTTTGTTGCGCCCCCGGCCTTCACCTTTGGCAATGCGGGCCGCAACTCGATCTATGGGCCGGGAATGCAAACCCTCGACTTCGCGGTAGTGCGCAATTTCACGCTCAGAGAGGCGACGCGGTTCCAGTTCCGCGCCGAGTTTTTCATCGCGCTCAACCATACCAACCTGGGTATGCCAGACCGCTTCGTGAACACGCCGCAGTTCGGCACCGTCACAGAGGCTGCGACCCCGGGACGGGAAATTCAGCTGAGCGCGAGACTTTCATTCTAGGAAGTCAGGCGTCGAGAGTTACACATTCCCGGCTGGATATTGGCCGGGAATGACGTTTTGCAGTGGGGTGCTGTCTAGTACTAGGATGGTATTGACTGAGGATATTTCCTAGTGCGAACATCGATCACAGTTCGATTTGCGTAGTCCCGAGAAATGGGAGGACCTTACGGCTGTTTCGACTCCAAGTATTGGAAATATTGAGGCTACGCCAACCGCGGAACCCAGCTTTTGCGAGAAGCTGAACACTAGCTGGCACGAGCGTGCGCTTCAGTTCTTCCTGTTTATTGTGCTCGCACATTGGGGCGAGCATCTGGTCCAAGCTTACCAGATTTATGTGATGGGATGGCCTCGCTCGCAGGCCAATGGCATTCTTGGTTTGTGGTACCCCTGGCTGATTCAGTCCGAAACCCTGCATTATGGATACGCCCTGGTCATGCTCATCGGCCTTTGGGCGCGCCGCAAGGATTCACCGGAGTTTCGCGGAAGTGGTGGACGGCAGCCCTAGTGATCCAGTTCTGGCACCACATCGAGCATTTCCTGCTCATTTGGCAGGCCACGTTCCATCACAATTTCTGGAGCAAGCCGGTCCCATGCAGCGTTTTGCAACTGGTCTTTCCACGTGTCGAACTCCATCTCTTCTACAACTCGATCGTATTCATCCCCATGGTGATCGGCATGTACTACCACATGTTTCCACCAGAGAGTGAACACGGGAAGATGGCCTGCACCTGCGAATGGGGCCACAAGCATTCAATGCAAGTCGCTTGAGCCCGAAAGGGTGGCGAAAGCTTCTGGTGCTGGCCTTCTCGACCACGTGGGTCTGGACCGGATGTTCCAGACCGCCCGGCTCGACGTCCACGGTCGCGATTGAGCACGAGATTTCCCCGGAACCCGCCCGGATCGGCCCGGTCGTCGTGACTTTCCGCCTGGCTGATTCTGCCGCGAAAGCAGTTACTGGAGCGCACATCGCATTTGAGGCAGACATGTCACACGCAGGCATGTCTCCCATCTTCGGAGAAGCGAAGGAAGTCGAGCCTGGCCGCTACCAAGCTCATCTCACGTTTGAGATGGCAGGGGATTGGGTCATCCTCCTGCATGCCATACTGCCTGGCGGGCAAAAATTGGAACGCCAGATCGACGTAAGGGGAGTCCGACCCAATTAGGCAAGCTGTTGAATCCATCATCCATCCCGGCCCTGGAAACCCCAGAATCGCTGCCGTTTGATTTAATGCGAATTCCCGGCCTGGGCCACTTGTTCCGCTGGCGTTATGCGCGCCCTTTGCTCCAGGCTCCGTTGCTCATCATTAGTATCGTAATGATCCTGCATGGATTGTTCGGGCCGACGATTGCACCGAAGAACCTGGCGACAACTCTCAGCTGGCTTCACTTTCGCGGCTTGCTGGTGCTTGTCCTACTCTGCGCGGGGAATTTTTTCTGTCTCGCTTGCCCCTTCATGCTAGTGCGTGAGGCGGCGCGGCGCTTCTTCAAGCCTCGGTTCGACTGGCCGCGGGCGCTGCGCAACAAGTGGCTTTCGGTCGTCCTCTTCGTGCTGCTCCTCTTTACCTATGAGCTGTTCGATTTGTGGTCCTCGCCCTGGTGGACAGCCTGGCTGATCCTCGCCTACTTCCTGACCGTGCTCGTGGTGGACGGCTTTTTCAAGCACGCTTCTTTCTGCAAGTTTGTTTGTCCCATCGGACAGTTCAACTTCGTGGCCTCCACGCTTTCTCCCTTCGAAGTGAAGGTGCGGAACCAGGATGTTTGTACGAGTTGCCATACCCTGGACTGCATTCGTGGTCGGCGCGAGCCCGTCTCGGATCTGGTTGTCATTCGCGGCTGTGAGTTGGCTCTTTTTCAGCCACGCAAGGTCGGCAACATGGACTGCACATTCTGCCTGGACTGCGTTCATGCCTGCCCGCACGACAACATTGGCGTCTTGAGTCGGCTGCCCGGAACCGAGTTGTTGACTGATTCCATAAGGTCGGGGATTGGTTATTTTTCACGTCGCAAAGATCTGGCGGCGCTGGCGATTGTGTTTACGTTTGGCGCCCTGGTGAACGCCTTTGGCATGGTGAGTCCTGTCTATGCCGTAGAGAGCTGGCTGGGGAGAATGTTGCACGTGAGTCATGAGGCGCCGGTACTCGGCACTATCTTCACCTTCTTCCTGATTCTGGAACCGGTCCTGCTATTGGGGATGGCTGCCTGGGTGACCCGCGCCTGGGCGGGCAGTCAACGCGCCCTGCTGCCGCTGATCGTGAGATACACTTACGGCCTCGTTCCCATTGGCTTCGGGGTGTGGCTGGCCCCCTACTGATTACACTTTCTGACCGGACTCTACACCATCATGCCGGTAACGCAAAGCGCGCTTGCAAGTTTGGGATGGCCTCTTTTAGGCGAGCCACGCTGGGCTCTCACCGGTTTGCCGGAGAACATTGTGCGCGTAATCGAAATCGGATTCTTGCTGCTGGGATTTGCGGGTTCGCTGGCGGTGACTTATGGCCTGGCCGAAGACGATTCACCCCATAAGCCGATGCGGGCGTTCATCCCCTGGGCGACAGTGGGGCTGGTTCTCTGGGTTGCGTCAGTATGGCTGATATTCCAGCCCATGGAGATGCGCGCCACGCTGATGAGCGGGTAACGGCTTTCAGAATCAGTGCTGTTACCATGAGCATGACGTTGAAACGCCATTTCGAGGGAACACTTTCGGTCTGGTTTTTGTCTGTACTCTGGCTGATGTCGCCGACAACGGCCAACGCACACAACGGACCGCCGTTCCCCATCATTGAGAACCGCAGAGTTGGCCCCTGCGTCATTTCTCTCTGGACGCATCCCGATGTGGGCACGGGAGCATTTTTTATCTTTGTGGACCCGATACCGGGAGGCGCCGTTCCCAAGGATCTCAAGGTCCAGATCGGTGTTCAACCGGAGAGCGGACGCCTGCCCGAGGCCGTTTATACAGCCGCGCAGGATGACGGCGGAGGCCGGTTACAATACAAAGCCCTCGTCGAGTTCGATCGGGACGAGTTTTGGCGTGTACGCCTGGTCCTGCAAAGTTCGCAGGGCCATGGAGAAGAATTTTCGCGGGTGGAAGCGACTCCGACGGGTTTTGGAAAATGGGATCTTCTATTTTTTCTGTTACCTTTTTTGGCAGTTGCGCTCCTGTGGCTTCGGGGTATGTCACGCCAGCGAAATCGACTGAAGAAGCTACAGGCCGCATAGTTCATTGTTAGGGAATTGCGCCCTGGAGTGAAGCAGCTTTCGGACCGCAGCGTTCTTACGCCAGCTTTTGGGGGGAGCAGTGCTTCAGCGCTGCACTACAGGCTCTATTGCAATGGTGGCTTCAGCGGCTGGGTAACGATAGCCAACGCCTCTGCAGGTTCCGGACGAGATAACTTGATGCTTAAAGATCACCAACAGTCGACTGATAGTTTCCTCTACGAGAGCTTAAGGTCCACGACCTTCGAGGGCAGGCCCCAAACTTTTCGGCGTTCCATTCTGCTTTCTCTTTTGGCAGCTGCGATCGCAACCTCCCCAGCATGTAAGTCAACTGGCAAGCTCCCCGACAAATCGTCCAAGCAATACGGCGATGTAGTTTCGGCTTTCTACGTTGGCCTGGCGGCGCTGCAGGTCGGCGATGATGTGCATGCGGAAAGCAGGCTCTCGCAAGTCACACAACTTGTCCCCGTCGAGCCCGCCGGTTGGGCCAACTGGGGAATACTCGCCCTGCGCCAAAGGAACTACGACGCGGCGGCGCAGAGGCTCGAACGCGCGCGCGATCTGGCCCCGAACAATGATCAAATCTATAATCTGCTGGGAATTCTTGAAAGCCAACGTGGTAATTCCACGCAGGCGATATCCGACTTGCGCAAAGCCGCCGAACTGAATCCGCAAAACCTACGGGCAACCTATCAGCTTGCGGAGGAGATGGAACGACAGGGCGCCGCCAACAGCGAATACCAATTTCAAGAACTCATCCAAAAGATTCTTGCGGCACAACCGGATAATCTGGCGGCCCTGCTGGAGTTGAGCCGAATCGCCGCGAAGCGCGCTGACACCGCCACTCTGAAATCGACTGTCGCTCAAATTGTCGCCCGGTCGTCTGCCTGGCCGCCGGAGGTACAGCATCAACTGGCCGTGGTGCAATCTGCGACCGCGGGCCCAGACCTGCACCTCGCCGCGACCCAGACAACTTTTCTGCGCAACGTGCTGGTGCGGGTCCCCGAGTACCGCCAGAGTCTTAAGGTGATCAAGGCCGCGCCGGGAGAAGAGGCTGAACCGTTCACTCACTTCTTGCGATTAGAGTCTCCGGTCTTCAAACCGGCTCCGGCAGACACTGGTCTCACCTTCAATCCTCAATCTGTCGCGAACTTAGGCAGCGGACAGTGGAATTGGGTCGGAGCGATTCCCCTGGGCAGTGCGGGCACACCCGCCGTCGCCGAGGCAAGTGGTCGTGAAGTGCGTTTGTCGAGTGGTGCGAAATTCCCTTTTCCCGGCGGCCCTTCCATCGTGCCGCCGCAGCCCGAAGGGATTTTGCCGCTCGACTTCAACTACGACTTCAAGACGGATCTGGTACTTGCCGGCGACGGCGGAGTCCGGCTGTTGGCGCAGGACAGTCCGAGTTCGTTCCGTGACGTGACGGCTCAAACCAAATTGCCGAAGTCCGTAACCAATGCCCCCTACACCGGTGCGTGGGCGGTTGACATTGAAGCCGATGGCGATCTGGACATCGTGCTTGGCGCCAACAACGGCGTCCCCACGGTCTTGAGAAACAACGGGGATGGTACGTTTTTGCCGATTCACCCCTTTGCCGGAGTGTCGGGGCTGCGCGGTTTTGCCTGGGCTGATCTTGATGGCGACGGCAATCCCGATGCCGCGATCATTGATGGAGGCGGCCGGTTTCACGTCTTCATGAACGAGCGGCAGGGCCAGTTCCGCGAGCGTCCGCTCCCTGCCAATTTGCCGTTGGTTAAAGCGGTGGCGGTGGCTGACGCCAACAATGATGGGGTTCTCGATCTGTTAGTCGTGCAGAGTGACGGTATTATCCGTCGGATTTCGGATAAGAACGAAGGGCAAAGCTGGAACACGGCTGAGATTGCCAGAGTACCGGATGCGGCCAACTACCTTGCAGGCGAAGTGAGGCTGCGAGTCGCTGATCTCGACAATAACGGAGCGCTCGATCTGTTCTTGTCTCCTACGTCGCAAGTTGCCGGCAAGCGCACGGGCGGAGCGCTGATCTGGCTCGGCGATGAGCAAGAGAAGTTTGTGTTGCTGAACCAGCCAGCCGGGCCGGCGCTCGTTTTTGACGCCGCGGATCTGCACGGCGATGGCAAGCTCGATCTGCTCGGTCTGTCGGCGGATGGACAACCTGTGCAGGCAGTCAATCAGGGCTCGAAGAATTATCACTGGCAAGTTGTGCGGCCGCACGCCGCGCAAGCCGTCGGCGATCAGCGCATCAATCCGTTCGGTGTGGGTGGCGAAGTGGAAATCCGCTCCGGCTTGCTGGTACAGAAACAGCCGATCGCCGGGCCGCAACTGCATTTCGGTTTGGGCGAGCAAACGAGCGCAGAGGTCGTACGGGTCATTTGGCCGAATGGCACGGTGCGCGCCGAGTTTGGCGTGAAGGCAGACCAGGAAGTCGTCACCGAGCAGCGCCTCAAAGCCTCGTGTCCATTTCTGTTTGCCTTCAACGGCAGACAGATGGAGTTCGTGAAGGACGCAGTCCCGTGGGGCTCTGCCATCGGCCTACGAATCAATACTCTCGGTTCGGCCAACATAGCCGCGACGGGAGAATGGTACAAAATCGGACGGGATCAACTCGTGGCGCACGACGGCTTCTACGACATCCGCGTTACCGCGGAACTGTGGGAGGTCTACTACTACGATTACCTCGCCCTCACGACAGTTGACCACCCGGTTGGGACCGAGATCTTTGTAGATGAGCGCTTCGTGATTCCGCCCGCGAAGCTTGCCATCACCGCGGTTGCGACACCGCACAACATCGCGCGGGCAGTGGACGACAATGGCCAGGACGTCACGGACATCGTCCGCGCGCTCGACGGAAGAGCCGTGAACAGCTTCGGGCGCGGCCAGTTCCAGGGCTTGACGCGCGATCACTATCTGGAGGTGGACCTCGGCGATGACGCGCCCAATAGCGGTCCCCTGTACCTGATCGCGCAAGGTTCGATCCATGACACCGAGTCATCGGTGAATGTCGCCATAACCCAGGGCAGCCGCTGGCGCGCTCATGGCTTGAGCGTCGAAGTGCCGGACGGCAACGGCGGCTGGATCACAGCGCAGGACAACCTGGGCTTTCCGGCGGGCCGCAAGAAGACAATCCTGTTCAATCTGACCAACATCTTTCGCCCCGGAACACCGCGCCAAGTGCGGCTGCGGACGAATCTTGAAATTTACTGGGACGCCATCCACTGGGCACAGGGTGCGCCGGACGCACCGCTGAAGGAAGTGACTCTAGATCCGGCTGTGGCCGATCTGCACTATCGCGGCTACTCTGTGATGCACATGCCAGTGGGCGCCGGTGCGCCCGAAGTTCCCGACTACAACCAGATTGAAGGAACCAAGCAACACTGGCGCGACCTGATCGGTTATTACACGCGCTACGGCGATATTCGCGAGCTTCTGACGAAAATCGATGACCGTTACGCCATTGTGAATTCAGGAGACG
>Ga0137358_10000988_pt1 | contig 14632 bp, 14 predicted proteins | sample Mad1_20_16metaG_FD_105551 | JGI IMG/M metagenome (GOLD analysis project Ga0137358, IMG submission 105551) | Vadose zone soil microbial communities from Angelo Coast Range Reserve, California, USA - Mad1_20_16 metaG | ecosystem: Environmental > Terrestrial > Soil > Vadose zone | place: USA... | reverse complement strand
GTGCATTGTTCGGACATATACAGGCCTCCTCCCTCCGCCCCGCCTGTACATCTATACCCTCGTCTTACACCCTGTATCTCTCATGATCCAACAGTACAAGCTCAGAGGCGAGATATGCATAGGCGTCGCCACCCTTTTTTCGTACGTATTCTCGCGTCTCCCCCTTGCAACACCAACGCCATCCCAGGTTTGCGGCAGTCATGCTGCTCATCTTCGTACACGTCAGTTTTCTCGCTTCAAGTCTTCTTCCGCACCCTATCTTATCTTCCCTTCTCTAAAGGTTGGCCAAATTAATACATCCCATGTTCCTCGCGGAATAGCGATGGTATGTCATCTGTCACGCCTCTCGGCTTAGCATAAACGAACTGACGTTGCTTTGTCCAGGCAAAAGTGAACATGTCACAATATGGGTGCGCTTTATGACCAAAGTCAAACCATCACCCATTGTCTCACCTCACCTTCAGGCAAACGTTAGCTCGAGGGCTGGGCGATCCTATCAACGGGTTGTACGCGACCAATGCGTCTGCATCTCTGCAGAATGAGGCCGGCATTCGTCAAGTGTACAAATACGGGCTCTATTCATACTGCGGATATCTCAATGACTCTGCTGGCACTTGTTCAAACTCCACCATGGGAAACAAGTATCTGCCTTATAACGATATCCTCGCGGACATGTCTCTAAACTACTCGGCGTTAACGATTTTCATCATCAACGGAACATCCTCGTTTACAAGCCAATCGATAGGGAGCCACACTCGTTCGGCTACCTACCTCATCCTCATTGGGACGATTTGCGCGTTTTTAGCATTCGTGATGTGGGCAGCGATCTTATATCTGTTCCCGTCTTGTCCATTGCTGATAACGCCTCTGTCAGTGGCGTCTACAAGCACACATTCGCTTTTTTTGCATCTGCGTGCCTAGCTATCCTCGCAACTGTGTTCATCGTAACGGCTGCCTCTCTCTGGACATCTGCCATCAAGACATCAGAGTCGGTGAATGGCCTTATTCTTAACACGACGAATATCCCCCTGGGAATCGAGGTCTCAAGTGGCTCCGGCTTGTCTCTCCTGTGGGCAGCCGCCGGCCTTTTGATGGCTTCTCTTGTCCCATACCTCATCAGGTTCGATTCTCCGTTGTGCTTAGCACCTACGAAACAACTTACATTGTTTATATCCTTCTACAGCTGCTGCACCTTCCGAGGTTAGGAGGTTATGAAATCCATATCTTCATTTATTATCCTCTTCGTTCACCCGATGACGCGTACTTACCTCTATGAGTTGTGTTTGAAACACGCTAACGATTTAACATATGATTTGGGGACACTTATGGATATCAAGGCATCGATATTTACCCCGTCCTAGACGAATGTATAAATGTAATGTATCAAATACTTGCTACGCCAGCTATGGGGTTCGTTACCCGATCTGAGGGGAGCTGCTGCGGATGAGAAGCCCGGCGAATATTTTCTTGCCTGCTCCGATTGATTGACGCTCGGACAAGGCAGTGCGGTACGGGGGCCGTGGATGGAGTTGAGGTCGAGGACATTGTTTTCTATTCCTGTGTATAGCTGGACTCGCTGCAGCCGCAAGGCTCTCTAGATGTCTACACGGTGTCATTAGGAACTGAATGTGCATCGGGAACAGGGGATGATGTGCTGTAGGATTAGTGAATGAGTGTCATGCAGTGACGGGAATGAAATGAGCTGCCCGTGAGAAAGGTGCCAGTGGCTGATTGCGCAGCAACCCGGCTATCCTCATTTCACTCACCATCTCCCTCTCCTCCACTTTGTCTCTCCCCTCGCCCCACTCTCCATCTGCACCGAGTCACATACATATAGCGCAACATGTCCACAGAAGATTGCTTGTGGTCTCTCCTCGACGAATCTGCAAAGACAGACCTGCCCTTTTTCCCCCCGCTACCCCAAGCTGACGCTCCACCCCCGGAATCGTTCGACACCGAGTTCGAGGGATTAGAATTCGAAGGGCTCGTACAACTGCCTGAAGACCCATTCTCTTCCTTCCGTGGCAACACTCCCGTCTTCACCTCGCCCTCAGTATTCACCCACTCAACCGAGTCTGCGTACGACCTCGCCGCATCCGAATATTCGTACGGATACTCGCAATCGAATTATTCAATGCCGTTGGACATTGCATTCCAGAATGTCCGAGTCAGCTCGGAGTACAGTGGGGTTGATCCCCTGCAAAACCCCACATACACGTCTCAATTCACTGATTTGTCCTCTTTTGGACCGTTGCCACCCACACCTTCTCCTTCTCCACCCCTTCGTATGGCGAAGGCCCAATCTGACTACGGACCCTCTAAATCTCGTCAGACTCACTTCGGGGTATCCCCGGATATCCTCTCCCTTACCCGCCAGCAACCTCATACACCCACTGTTCCCTCCGTCCTCCCTGTCCAGATGTCGGACAAGCAGAGCCATGCAGGGCCTGGTAGGGCGCACCAATGCCCAAACTGTGGCCGCTGTAAGATTTGTTTTTATTTAAATTAAAACTATTATCCATTCGGGTTTCTTTCCAGCCTTTGCCCGTGCGTTCAACCTAAAGACACATATGGATACTCACAACCCAGAGAGAGTCAAGCATTATGTGTGCCCCCACAGTAGCTGCAAGCGTCCTTTCAGTAGAAAACACGACCTTCAGCGTCACCGTACGGCCATACACCGGGATCAAGCATCTTCCTCAGTGTACTCGGATTCATCCCGGGTCTCGAAGCCTGCCATTGGTGTTAGTGCTAGCAGCAGAGATTGGTGCGACCGGTGTGGTAAGGGGCGTGTTGGGCGCGAGGGGGGTTGTAATTGCATCGATGTCAAGTGAAGGCTGATCGTTGCCGAGTTACCTATGTAAGTCCTTTATTATTTCCACGTGACACACTCCAATGATTCTCCCAAAGCCTATGAATCATCTTGATCTAACCCTTGTGGCCCGTCGGGCCACTCGCTGGTTGACTGCTCGCCATTATCGAGAGTCGCGACCTTGACGCAGGTTGTCAATTGCATCACGTAATCTAATTCACGTTACGTGGCGTCGTGTTCTCCATGCCGGGTGGGGTCATAGACTGCCGGATGCAAAATCATGTGTTTGCTTGCTTGTCTTGGTTTGGGTTGTGCGATCGCGCTTCCATGTATGCGATGTTCCCTCTATAGAAATCCGAGTCTATTTATCTCATCTGTGGAGCGTGATGAAATCATCAACCCCGTCATAGGCAACATTTGCATCCTCACCCCTTTTAACCTTTTAAATGTCGCCCCTCGACGGTGCAAACTATCATTCCCTCCTAACATGGCCTCTGCCAAAATCACGGACGTCAAGCGTGATGTGTTCGACTCTGCTCAAAGCGGTTTAAACTATTTGACATCTGATCAGGGTGTTAAAGTCTCTGACACCGACAATTGGTGAGGACCGAGTTTACATAAGTTCCCAGCCGTCTTCATCGACGATTCATATATTCACAGGTTAAAAGTGTATGACGGCACCCATGTTGGGCCTCATCTTCTAGAAGATCAATTAGGGCGTGAAAAGATTACGCACTTCGATCATGAACGTATCCCAGAGCGCGTTGTGCATGCCCGCGGGACAGGTGCCTATGGCTATTTCAAAGTCTACGATGATCGAGCATCCAAATACACCTACGCGCCCGTCTTGACCGATCCGTCACGTAAGACCCCGGTCTTTGTACGTTTTAGCACAGTCCAAGGTTCTCGCGGTAGTGCAGTAAGTCCTACCTTGTCGATTTCCTCCCATGCTCACTCGATGATGTCTCCTGTCTTTAGGACACCGTCCGAGACGTGCGCGGCTTTGCCACCAAGTTTTACACCCAAGAAGGAAATTGGGATATTGTCGGGAATAATCTCCCCGTTTTCTTCATACAAGAATCGATCAAGTTTCCTGATTTTGTTCATGCCGTCAAACCCGAGCCCCATAACGAGGTCCCGCAAGGTCAATCTGCGCACAACAATTTCTGGGACTTTGTTGGTTTGCAGCCGGAAGGTAAAGTATTACCCGCGTCTTTGACCTCCCCCATTTTGTTTATCATCTCACGACCAGCCACTCACATGGTCATGTGGGCCATGTCCGATCGAGCAATCCCGCGGTCTTTCAGGATGATGCAGGGTTTCGGTGTGAACACATTTACGCTCCATAAACTCGACGGGGAGCAATGCTTTGTCAAGTTTCACTGGATCCCGGAACTGGGGGTTGACAGCCTCGTCTGGGATGAAGCACTCAAAATCTCGGGCCAAGACCCTGGTGAGTTTTACCTTTCGTCGTCTTGTCGTTCTGGTATATCTGACAACTGGTCAGACTTCCATCGGAAAGACCTGTATGAGGCTATAGAAAGTGGAGCTTTTCCGAAATGGAAGCTCGGCATTCAAGTCATTCCAGCTTCCAAGGAACATGACTTTGATTTCGATATTCTTGATGCGACCAAAATTTGGCCCGAGGAGCAGGTTCCCCTCGAAGAAATTGGCGAGTTGGTTCTGGATCGTACTCCGGAGGAATTCTTCCCAGAAGTAGAGCAAGTCGCGTTCTGTACTTCCAACGTCGTCCCCGGCATTGGCTTCAGTGATGATCCCTTGCTTCAAGGTCGTAACTTCTCGTATTTTGACACCCAGATTTCCCGTTTGGGTGTGAACTGGCAGGAGGTATTTGTCCAGGACGCGCTTGTGGTGGTTCGGTCGCTCATTGGCTAATAGCTTCCCGTCAATCGGCCGGTTTGCCCAGTTCTCAATCATCAGCGTGACGGACAGATGAGACATCGTATTACTGCGGGCACTGTGAATTACTGGCCCAATCGAAAGGAGATTTTCCCTCCGGTTCCGCCCAAGCAGGGTGGATACCATACGTAAGTTCCGTTCTCATTAACTTACTCAAGAAGAGTTGCCGCCGACGTTGTATTAGGTATCCTTCAAAGGTTGAAGGTATCAGAGAACGTGTTCGCGGTAAGAAATTCCAAGAGCACTATGATCAAGCTCAGCTCTTCTTCAATTCTCTGGCTCCCTACGAGAAAAAACATCTTATCGACGCTTTCTCGTTCGAGCTGGATCACTGCGATGACCCGGTTGTATATGAAACCTACACGAAGCTTCTCAATAACATCGACTTCGAGCTAGCTAAGAAAGTCGCCTCGAACGTCGGTGGCGTCATCCCTGACAAGCCTGGGAGGAAAAATCATGGCAAGTCTAGTAAACCCCTCTCGCAACTCTACTACGCTCCAAAGAAACCCCTTATTACTGGGCGGCGGATCGCGATTCTCGTCGCGGACGATTTCAATCTCGACGAAGTAAACGCTGTGCGTAGTGCGTTGTCCAGCGCAAATGCCAAGACTTTCATAATTGGTCCACACCGTGGCGAAATCCATTCCGAGGGAGCTGGCCGTGATGCCAAGGGGTCTACTATCAAGGCTGATCATCACTTCGAAGGACAACGCTCGACGCTCTTTGATGCCCTCTTTATTCCCTCTGGCCATCATATCAACCAACTGGCTAAGAACGGGAGAGCTATTCAATACGTCAGGGAGGCTTTTGGCCACTGCAAAGCAATTGGCGCAGCGGGTATTGGTATCGCGTTCCTGCGGGATGTAGCCGGTCTCCCAGGGGTCCGATTTCAACATGAAGACAGTTCGGACGTCATGACTTCTTACGGGGTAGTCACCACTGGTAAACTCGACATCAAATCTGCAGCGACTGTTCAATTACGAATCGAACATGATGAGAAGGATTTCTTGGCTGAGTTCGCCCACGTGATAAGTCAGCATCGCTGTTACGAGAGGGAGATGGATGGGTTGACGGCTCAGGTTGCATTCTGAATGAAAGAATTGAAAAGAGATTGTTTTGTATGTAACAATAACTTGAATTCAAGTTGTGCCGAGACGCGGGTCCTGAGTATTAAATTAGTGTCACACGGTTGACACACTTCAAGCTGGTCCGGGCCGGCCTGAACTGAAATGGATTTGACTGATCTACACCCACAAGATGACTATTCTCATCGGTTTTTCATTTGGCACGAATGGATACAAGTTAGTCGTCGTCACTTTTTACTCTTTGACTCTACCTAGCTGAGGGTCTCAGGCGAATGGTCCTCTGACGGCAGAAAATGTATTCGACTACTTCGCGAGTTCTATGTTCTACGATAAACAGAGCAACAACCAAGTACTGCGTATGCAGACGATGCATACAGGCATGCCCGTAAGTAACGAAGCGGAGGAGCTCAAGTGAGTGACTTTGACGTTGTTCAAGATCAATGTAATATGGTTATACTAGACGTTTTACTGGTGTTGAGTTTGCAATTGTACACGCTCAACCGCCCTCTCTGTTCATCATCCACAAGCGAGAGCGTTTCTCTCCAGAAGAGAGTAAGTTGTGGCTCTCAAATATTCCTCTTCAAGTTCTCAAGAGTCTCACGTCTTCTCTTTCGTTCCATAGCTCGCGCCTTGCAAGCGTACTTCATCATCAACAACAGGATATACCAGTCCCCTGACATGTACACCGTTTTGTCCAACAGATTGGCAAGACGACCGTCTCCAACTCACCGATTGACTTGATGCTAACGGTTGGCTAACATAGCTAACGTCGCTTTATTCCTTGGAATCGTCACTGGACATCCTGCGCAAGTATAAGCCTGACTACACCCCGAGGACCGGGTTCGCATGGCCTATCACGGAGTCGACGCAGGAGAGGACGGGCGACGCCAACAAAAAGCAAACGGATGACTCTACTGCCGGCGGCACCCCTGCCGCCCCCCTCCCAGACGCAGATCCCGAACTAATCAAAAAATTAGAGAAGGAAAAGTCGCTCACCCACCCCAAGAAGCAGCAAAACACGACGCTTCTCCTCAATGCGATGCGAACCACAGCGGCTCACTCGTTTCAGACGTTTCATGAGAGGGAGGCTGCTGCTGCTGCTGCAACGACGGCTGCACCCTCCGAAGTTGGGGTACCGGAGGTGCAGCGAAGTTCTGCGACTCCGGTGCCAGCGCCGATCACCTCGCAGTCCGCCGGGTCTCAGTTGTCCGGTCCATCTGCATCACAAGACTCCACCAAAGGTATTGTCGGCACCGCCAAGAAAAGGAAGAAGCGTATGTGTGTTCCTATAGACTCGAATACCGCTACCTCTAATGAATGGGTAGGGGCGTCAGTTGCCACACCAGCACCGGCTTGACTTTTCTTCGTTCAACGCGACGCCAATTAGGACACAAAATACTTATGACGCAAATTTTTTCCTACGGTTGAATGAGATGAACGTTGTCTTGCAGCCCAGCATTTAATTACATAGTATATGACAATTGACAATAACGGTTATCGTGCACCCACGCCCGTGAGTTTACCCGTTAGCCATCCCAGAGGTGTTTGCAAGCCAGTGCTCCTGGGGCCCACACCCCCAACACCAAGCGCGAGAGGGTTAGCAGTGGCAAAGGATTGCTTCCGAGCCGATGCGGCTTGGTGAACTAAATAAGCGGTGCATGAGCGATCTTGGTTCAGGGGAACAAGTAAGAGCAACAACTCTGGCGATCAAAGACCACGAAGAGGGGCGCGAACGAATACATATCCGCCAGTGAACAGAACAAACCGTTTTTGATGCGGGGCTGTAAGGACTTACCCGAGCTATCGATTTCCTCAAGGTTCGTTTCCAACACTACTCCACCTTGAATGATCTCGGCCAAGATGTGGTGGACCTGTACGTAGATCAACGTTCATCTAGGATCCCAAACTCAAGGCGATAAACGAACGACACACCTCATCAAAGTGGAATACCAAGTCCAGCTCGCATACATTCTCGAATGCACGATCCAGCGCCTCTACGAAAACCTAAAAAGTCGTCGAGAGAAAAAAAAAGAAAAACAAAGTCGCTTTCTTGCGTGATGAATAAAAGGTAGGTCTGGTTGTCGTACCTGAATGAGATCCAGCATGCCGAGCTCACTCTCCGATAGGTCCACCACGAAAACAAAGTGAAGTGTGGCGTAGCTACGGTACACAACGCGCAGCTTCTCATCAACATCCTTCCGACCGAGTAACTCGTCCAGCTCAGGTGCTTCGAGAAAGTTGCATGAACCAGGGGCCCGAGTGCTGACTAGTGAATATATTTTCGAGACAATGGTTTGAGCCGCCTGGATGGGCGAATAGAACTTTGTAAGACGAGGGACGCCACTTGTGTTAACTGAGTATTGAGGGAGGTGGATTTCAATTTAACGATAGAACAGACTCAGATGGGCGGTTCAACGCACAGATGATGACAGAATGTATCATGTTGGACGGCTGGAAGCGGACGCACTCTGGTGGTCAAATACATAGATTTGTGTAGGGTTAAGGTCAATGCTATCTACGCTAAGCATCTCTGGGCAACCCCCAACCAGGTTGTAGTCTCCCAGCTAGATTGCTGACAGGCCCAGATAACCCAGATTGGCTCCTGAAGCTCTCCAAAAAGTTTTTGATCAAATTATAGTCAATGTTGCCTTCAGCATTCAGGTCCACCCCCTCATCGTCATCGTCATCGTCATCGTTCTCGAGCGCAGCCTTCAGTTCCGCGTCCATCGCTGTCTCGATGTCTGCACCTTCCTCCACTCCCTGCGCGCGTGCTTTGCCTTTCTCATTATCACCTGAGGAAGTATTTTCGGAATTAGTTGATGTTTTCTGTGATCGAAGCCGGACAAGTTCTTCGTCCATAGCTTGCATGACAGCTTCAAATGAGTCCAGATTTGGATTGGCCGTCTCGGGTACAGCAGCCGGATTGCGAGGTCCTGATTGAGGTGTACTATGTGCTTTTGATTTGCGAATAGAATCCTCCGTTAGACGATTGCTTTCCTTCTTGACATACGAAGGGACGAATGCTACGGAAGCGTGAATGAGAAAAAATAGGTTAGACATAAAGACTTGCCTCCCTTGGCTCTGCGCTCCTGTAGGATTTGCTCCCACTGATCGTCCGATATTCCGAGGGTTTGTCTAGAAAATTCTAAAAACTCTTCTTCCTCCTCGGCCATGTCCACCTTGATTTCGCCCACTAGTTGGGGTTGTTCTTCCTCTTCCTCTTCATCGGCCGGACTGTCTTCTCCTTCGGTGTCATCATCTGAATCTACTCCCTCATAACGGTCACGAGTAAGTATGGGCGCTCGTATGGATCTAGGCTGAGTGGAAGATAAGTCCTCGTCCCTTGCCGACTCAGGGCCCTCGGCTCCTGTGATGTCGTTCGTTTGCTTCGGAGGAGCCACACGTTGTGAGCGATCGTAAAAGGATGCAGGCATACGACCGTATTCGGATGGGTCGATGCCAGGCACCAGCTTCTCCAAGGCATCCTGGCGGGCAGCGCTCGCAGACTCATCATTTTCACCGGAATCAACTTCGGAACCCGAGAACCTCTCATCGCTGAAGTCACCTCCATCTTCACCTGAGGATTGTTCACTGAAAAGAGTATTCACTCTCGTCGGCCACAATAGAGGAGATGCCGTGTCTTACTCTTCAAACATTGCCCCTTCAACATCCCCTTCCCCAGTGACAAACGCATCGACCTTGCTCGCCAAGTCCCGAAGTTTGGCGACTTTGGCTTTGGTTATACCGTCTTCCCCATTTTCCGAGTCTGGAGAGTGATCAACATCTATATCACGACTTGTGCTGGGGGCATCATTGGGACGCATTTTCTCCTGCAAGATGCTATCAAAATTCTCTGTGCTGACAGTAAGCCAATTGTCATCATCCTCAACATCTTGTGAAGACTCAAGGTCGTCCGCTTTGGCAACTGCGGCGTTCACCTCAGAGGCAAACGAAGGTCGGGAAGCCCCACTTGAGGCGAGAATTTCAGAAAACGCAGAGGTAACATACGAATATGACGACGACTTACTCCTCCCGTCGACTCTGAAGAAAAATTTCCATCGCTTTGACCTCGAGATCGTTTCGAAGCTGTGACCCTTCAACCTCACCCCGGAAATAACCTGCCCGTTGAATACTCTCGATATATTTGACGTATTCTTGATCACGCTGCAAAGCCTCCTTGCGTGATTGAATCTGTTAATAAATCTTTTAGAATTTATGAGATATTCGAACACGCCACACACTTACAGTAGCGTCCAAGTCGGCAACGTTAGCACTGGATTTGTCCCTGCGTGCTCCACCTTCCTGGTAGAGCATCTCAAAACCGCAGGACTACATCGTGGTTCGGTCAAAGCGGAAATAATTACTGGAAGACAACACTCACGGTTTTCAGGCCAAGATCCCTCCATCTCCGTTGTTGAGTTCCTTCTTTTTCTTGCCAGTGACCGAATATTTTGGGCGGGTAAAAATTCTGACCGACTAATTGAGCGTACGCAGTCCGTGTCAGTCGAACAGTCCGCAGAAGACATGGTTGGGGAGGAAAGCGAGTCATCTTGTGCGCTGCCTGGGAAATGGGTGAGAAGGTTTTAGATAGTACGAGCTAATTCTCACTCGTAGCTGAATGGCATCCCGTGTGTAAAAAATCTCTGCGGCCTTTTGAACTAGTGCAGGGTTGACAGAGAGCGCCTTGGCAATGTCAACGGGTAGATATGCCTTGGCTTTGTGAACATGGTGTGACAAACTGCTCGGGTATCTTTGAATGGAGACGTGAGTGTTACCTAGAGAAAAGGACGAGCTAATTTGACCTTGCGATTCTTTGCCATACCACCTGCTCTACACCTGTAGGAGCTTGGGTGTCAGTTGATGGGTCTCGCACAAGCTTCAAAGCATCAGAGACGTCGAGAAAGCCATTGTTCATGGTTATGTCTTCATCGTCGTCAGCAGGAATATCGACACGGTGCCTCCTGCTAGAAGGTGGCGACACATGTGAGAGAGGAATGAGGTGGAGGTGGCTCTTGTGGATCCAGACCTACATGGATGTACTTCAGGTTGGCTGTGATGTCAGGAACTCGAAGAGGTGCGTACCCTGTTTTCAATAGCAGAGGGAGTCACCCACAAAGGCAGAGAGTCTGCAGCCTCTATTAGCAGAAATTCCCCATCAGAGTCGCGTACGCTATAAGATTAAAGAAGGGTTTAGATAGCTCGGGTGAACGACCATAAACTTACCTGATTGCAACATCCCACCTCTCACTAACTTGACGAAGCAGCCATAGCACACACCACTCATCATCTATGGAATCCCCCACCCTCATCCTGCCTTCCAGGAACCACCCAGATCTGTCGCTGTCTTGGACGACTTTGACTTGGAAAATGTCACGATGCCATAGAAAGTCGTCCGATAGGAGAGAATCCACGAAATCTTGGACAGCTAAGGCCAGGGAATCCACAAATGTCCTGTCCAAATTTGATTCTAGAGGGTACAATGCATATTGAACTGTATCTTCTGCGATGGAAGGGGGACGGTTGAATATTGCCTGCATGATGAGATGAGCACGGCGTCGTGTTCCCACGCCTCTAGATCTCCCCTTATAAGTTAAGTCGAGCGGCGAGTGCTGCATTCACAATGGCGACTAGCAACCCTTCCAAAGACCGAAACTTACTGGCGGTGATTGGGGATGAAGTGTGTCATAATTTTGGAGCCTGTACTCTTGCGGACGTCCCTATATTTTAGGACACAATCACAGGCCTTCTACTGGCAGGGATTGGGCAGGTAACGCAGGACCAGAAGAACTTCTTCGTCGTCGAACCTAGTACGCAATCCCTTCGGAGTGTGGTTACCAGAAACAAACGTATCCTTTAGAGACGGAAATTCAAAGCATCGAAGCTACGTTCAGCGAATATACTCAGCGTGAGGACATCGCTATCCTTCTCATCAATCAACATGTACGCTTTCCGTTTGATCCGGTGCGACTTAAAAGCTTCATTGATACAGATTGCGGAGAGAATTCGGCCCACTGTGGATAAATATCAGCAAGCTTTTCCAGCCTTGCTCGAAATACCCTCGAAGGACCACCCCTATGGTACGTGTAGCTCTCTTTAATGCCGTACACCGCAGATAAGCTCCAACACCCTTAGATCCGTCCAAGGACTCTGTGCTCAAACGGGTACAGAGACTATTTGGCGAATAATGCGCACGTAGGACAGCACATAGGGAACCGCATGTGCTTACAGCCTCTGGGTGATTCGAGTCGATTGAACAGCTACTCAAATAAACTAGAGATACCACGCCTAATACATGCAAAATGTCAGCGATTCTCAGCGGGTGTCCCATCTTACCACGGGTTCATTCTCTCTAACACCGTCTGTGCGCTCAACAAATATACGCAACGGGTTTCGACTTTGCGAGCCTGTTAAAGTTAATGGGTTATATGCGCATCTATTAGCGTTCGATGACAGAACCTACTTGGAAGGTCAATGAGGATATACCGAAAGACGAAATATCCGGAGGTGTCCTGAAAAAGGTAAGTATATGATCCATGAGAAGATCTTCAGGGCCTACCCGCACGAGATCTGCGTGGACCTCCCCTTCCTGCCACACACTGCCATGCCCTGTATCCAAAGCTCCTTCATACGGCCCTTTCCCTGTCCCGCCTTTCAACGACCCGAAAAGACCTGCGAAACTGCTCCAAAATCCTTTTCCATCGCCTAATGGTGATTCTTGTTTCCGAGGTGCTGGTAAGGAGACTTGGGCAGCTGCAGAGTTTGAAGGAACAGGGTCCCCAGAGAGGTATCTGAAGAGGCCTTTTGCGGAATCAATCGTCTCTCGAGTATGTAGTGTTATCCAGCCCATTGATTCCTGCCAAGAGAACTCTGAGAAGTTTGTTACGGCATTGTTTAGCCATGACGATGCCGATTCGAAATAAGAGGCATCCTGGTCCGCCGAATGGGAGTTGGCTTGAACATAGAAGTTGAGCAGCATGTGTTCGCGACCACTTGAATCGAGCACAATCTGTGAGGAGACATGTCGGTTTCGGTGTCGGGGGCGAAGAACAGAAGGGGGATTGTTATGGAAAACCAATAACCCTGGTAGATATTTTGCAACCTGCGTATGTTCTCTTTAGACGTCAATGAATCGGGCCGCATGTTCACGTACACGTGGAGAAGACTTTATACGCTCGCATGCCTCGTTATAGAGCACGGTAGGGGAATTTCTTGAGAAGAGTTCCGATGTCAAGGCGTAGATGAGGACAGTCGTAAGACCAGCACCGAACAGGATGACTGTTAGGTTTGTCGTACGGGCTGTCGCTCGCATAGCTGAAATGAAATTCAAGTCAGCTGGAGAACTCCCGAAATGCTTGTCGCTAGAATGCCTGTCGCTATAACAGGTTGGGACAGACCTTTGCCTTTAGGACTGAGTTCGGACCACTTCTTCGCGCTCCCTTCGTTAAATGAGGGCTGAGAAAGACCAAGCTGGAATGGTCCAACAGTATTTTCCCTCCTAGTTCCTCTTTGCTTCTGGTCGAGAGCTTGGGAGAGGAGAGATGACGCGCTCACGCCAGGTTGTGCGTACGTCGGCGTGTCACGATGCGTTGCGTAGTGTCTGGAGCACTTGGCCGCGATGAGAGAAGGAACTCTGTGAGGACAGATCGGCAGGGTCAGCAGTTCCCTGAATACCACGCGCGAGGCACAGAATGACATTCGGGTGAGAATTAGGTCTTCTTCAGGCTTCAATGTTTGGCACCACACTGGCAAGTGGTCAACTAGTAGCGGACAGTCATTCAATATCGACGGCCCGTCTAACCCGGGTACTAAGCTGCGCGATATTAATGATACTACTGTAGGATAGAGTAATACCCTCTAATCTATGGTACTCATGGGCTAAACGTGTATGATATCAAGTGTATTCGATATTTTTCATGCAATGGTCCCTCTACGGAACTTTTTGTAAAGTCCAATGATTAGGTCGTTTGCGGTAAGCGTTATGATCCTTGGCATATGCGTTTGCAAACCGCGACTATACATAATAAGGGAAACTCACGTATGAGGTGCAATTCGCAGGAAGTGAGCAGTCGAACCTGTAGTACAAATTGATTGATTCCTGGCGCCCAGAAGAACTGCGGTCATTACCTTTATATAGAGCGAGGGGACCTTCAGTCGTCATAGTTTTCCATAGGCAGTCAATGGGATTCTTATAAAGAGTACCAACAATCGTCCCGTTCGGAAGTTGTGTCGTCGGTTGGTTATACACCCTAGTCAGGGCCTGCTGTGAATTAGATAAAGGACGCGTTTGTGAGTTGAGGTTTTGACTGACCGTATCCGCTGGTTGCATCACAGCTAACTATCTGGATGTTAACAGCCTTTAGAAATGCAAGGGCACCACTCACAACGCATACTCCCGAGACGGAGCTACTCGCGAGATATGTCCATACACTGTCTGCTGGGAGGATGCTCCTCGACACTAATTGGTTTTTGGTCCAGTTATAGGTGGGTAGTTGTACCTAAACAAATGGTTTGTTAGTTAACATACTAGGAAGCACATTGAAATGTCCTGACAGAAGAACCCATTGACGTTCTCAGGATGGCAGCGTCAACTCCTCTTACAAGACCACGAAAGCGTTCTCGCTGAAAAATCGTCCTGAGAGCATCCCATGAACTCTTATAGTAATGCTGCGTTCCCACGGGTGATGTGGGTGAATATGCCTGGATATTGATACGTCAGAATGTGAGATGTTGGTACGTTGTAAGAACAAAAATGCTTACTTGCATCCGGGCTTTAATCAGGAACAGAGGGTTTCCAAGAACGGCTAAGAGAGAAGAT
>Ga0137358_10000980_pt1 | contig 14676 bp, 9 predicted proteins | sample Mad1_20_16metaG_FD_105551 | JGI IMG/M metagenome (GOLD analysis project Ga0137358, IMG submission 105551) | Vadose zone soil microbial communities from Angelo Coast Range Reserve, California, USA - Mad1_20_16 metaG | ecosystem: Environmental > Terrestrial > Soil > Vadose zone | place: USA... | reverse complement strand
CGCTCCGATCCGCGCTACGCCGACCTACTGCGTCGGGTGGGCCTGGAGAAGTGATGCCTTGCAAGTTTTAATCGTTCTTTGGAGAGGATCGTCTGCGCCGCTTTGATCCTTTCCCAACTCCAAGTCAGGAAAACCCACTACCCAACCCTGGCGCGCCAACAGTTCTTTCGGAACCGTCTCCCCCGGCAGCGGCACCAGCCGAAAGGTCGCGAACTGGGAGGCTGACTTCGTGCTCGACCAATTCGAGCAAGCGGCAAAGGTCAATGCTCGAGCCCGAAGCGTGGAAATGCACCTGCGGTCGAAGTGGGCGCAGATCGGCGGGCCAGTTTCTCCGTACGCTTCCGGGCCAACGAAACGATCTGGACGGAAAGCAGCCACAAATACTCGAAGGACGAAGTCTTTCAGATGGCGAAAGACAGCGGATTCCCTTGCGAAGCCCGGTGGGTGGACAGGGACTGGCCGTTCGCGAAGAGGTTATGGATTGCCGTGTGACGGCGTTTATCTGCCCGTGTGAGGTTTCGGCGAAAGAGTTGCTGCGGGCAGGGAAGCGGAGCGCCGTTTCAGCTGGTCCATGCGCTTCTGATAGTATTCCGCCAGGCAATCGACCCACCCTTTGTAAGGAGCACAGTCCTGGTCGCGCTCTAAAATCCACGCTCGTTGTTCCGATTTAAGCCCCTGGCGCTCTGGAGCAGCGAGCCTGGCAAGAAGAGCTTTGTACGTGGAACTTAATTGAAGATCTAACTCTGCAAGCTCCTTCACGTGACAGATGGCATTTTCAACCTCTCCTTGAGTCTTGGCACAGTCATAGCTTGTTCGAAAGACACCGGTCTTCTTGATCGAGACGACATCGAATTCCTCGCCGTTCCACTTGTACCTGATAATGAGTGGTAGTTCCCGTTTGGGATCGTCTCCGTAAGTGGCGACCAGAAGACCCTGTTCAACGGTGAGATCGTAATTCCGGTTCCCGAAGAGGTTGTCATAAGTGCTCGGATCTACCTCGTGGATTTTCAATTCGACGATTTCTCCCGAAGTATCCAGGGAAAGAACCGAATGAATGTCTGGCCCTGCAGTTCCCGTTGCGCAGCTGGATGCGACCACGATGGCTTCTTGGTTACCGTCACCCTTGAAATCGAAATAGTCGAGTCGCCAAAAATACGGCTGCGAGCCGGCCCGACAGTCCCTGCTTAGGTTGACCCACTGAGAGATTTCTTCCTCGCTGATTGCTCGTGCATCCTGCGCCCGGACGGAAAGACCCAGTGAAAGACAAAGTAAAAGAGAGAGCCAACTACAAAGTGATTTACGCCCAGAGCTGGTTTCTCGCAATTACTCTCCTCCCTTAACAGATCACGACTTCGTTCTTTATCCCTGCCGCCGTCAGCGGAATTTCAACGCGAAAGATCGATCCTGCGCCCAACGTGCTCTCCACCTGAATCCTTCCTCGATGCTGCTGCACGATCCACCGCGCAATCGCCAAACCCAGCCCGGCCCCGCCAAATTCTCGGCTGCGGGTTTTGTCCACGCGATAGAAGCGTTCGAAAATCCGTGTCTGATCTTCCTCGGCAATCCCGATTCCGCTATCGCGCACGCTAATCACCGCACGCCCATCTTTTTCCTCGGCCGACAAAGTCACCGTGCCCCCAGGTGACGCCGTATATTTGAAGGCGTTGTCGAGCAGCACATTCACCACGCGTCGCAGCGCCGCCTCATCTCCCAACACCCGTAACTCGGCCTCCAGGATCCTCTCGCTGAACTGAAGGCCACGAACTCCCGCCACCGCCCGCCAGCCCGTCGCAACATCCTGCAGAGTGCCGCGCAAATCGATAGGTTGCAGGTTCAGACCATCCCGCCCCGAGTCCGCCCGCGCCAGTGACAGCAACTCCTCGATCAACGTCGTCGTCCGCTCGGCCTGCAGCAGAATATGTCGCAATGCCTCGCGGTATTCTTCCTCGCCCCGCGACCGGCGCAGCGCCAACTCCGCCTCGGTCCGGATCAGCGAGATCGGAGTGCGCAATTCGTGCGAGGCATCAGCCGTAAACTCGGTGACGCGGGTAAACGACGTCTCGATTCGCGCCAGCATCTCGTTCAAAGTGTCCGACAGTCGTTGCAGTTCGTCCCCAGTGCGAAGCGGCTCCAGCCGGTTGCTGAGCGTGTTTCCAGTGATCGTGCGGGCCGCGCGCGTGAGCGTGTCCACCGGAGACAGCGCTCGGCCACTTACCCCGTAACCGACTCCGCCGGCAACCAGCAGCAGAAGCGGAGCAAACATAAGCAGGTAGCGCTGAAAACGTTCCAGCGTTTCCACTTCTTCGCGCGTCGAGATGCCCGCTTGCACGGTATAGGCAAGGCCGTTCACGTCGACTCGCTGGCTTACAAACCGGAACGGTTCTTTCCCGAACCGTAGATCGTTGTGAATGGTCTTGCGTAATAACTTGGGTGGAAGAGCAGGGAACTGATGTTCGGCAAGCGCCGCAGACCGATAGATCCAATTTCCATCGGCGTCGACTATCTGTAAGTAATCCCCGGCCGCCTCTTCGCTGTATTCTTCGGTGACTTCAGCGCGCAGTCTGGCAATTGTTTCGTTCGTACTCTGGCTATCCAGAAAGCGGCGGACATCTTCGACTTCGCCCGCCAGGGCGCCATCAACTACGTCGTGGAGGTTCTCCCGCAGGATGAACCACATCCCCACCCCAAAAACCAGCTGCGCCAGCGCGAACACCCCCAGGTACCAGAGGGTTAGGCGCATCCCGATGGAGAGTCTTTTCATGACTGGGCCTCCGCCCGGATCATGTAGCCGACTCCGCGCACGGTGTGAATCAGCTTGGACTGTCCCTCGATGTCGATCTTGGCCCGCAACAGCCGAACGAATGCGTCCAGGGTATTGTCCTCGATCTCGCGCTCGAATCCCCACACTGCCTCAATCAGAGAACGACGACTGACGACCTTGCCCGCCCGATCCATCAGTCGCTCAAGCAGGTTGTACTCGGTGCGGGTAAGAAGAACCGCCATCCCGGCCCGGGAGACTTCCCGGGTCGCCGGATCGAGCGACAGGTTTCCAACCTGCAGCTTAGGCAACTGCGGCACTGGTGCCCGCCGCTTCACCGCGCGCAGCCGAGCCAGCAATTCCTCAAATGCGAATGGCTTGGTCATGTAGTCATCGGCTCCGGCGTCCAGGCCGCGCACCAGATCCGGAATCGTATCTTTGGCGGTGAGCATCAGCATGGGAGTCGCAACCCGCTCGCGGCGCAGCTTCTCAGCCAATTCGTAGCCATTTAGCTTCGGCATCATGACGTCCAGGATGATGACGTCGAATTCGTAGGCGCGAGCCATCTCCAGGCCTTCGCGACCGTTCGAAGCGCACAGCACGGTGTGACCCTCCTCGGTCAAGCCCTTGCGCAGCAGTTCCACCATGCGCACCTCGTCTTCAACAATCAGCAGCTTCAATGCGACCCCGACTAAAACTCGAGACTTGAAAACCTAAGGCCCAAGACCAAAGGCATGCCAACCCGCGCCTTCAATCTTACCCCGGTTTTTGCGCGTATCCAGCGCAGGGGTCGCCCTTTCCGGGGCGCTTCGGGCAACGCTGACCACCGTCTGGCCGTCTAACCCTGATGTCCACCCGGCTTCCCGCGGGCGTTTCTCAGGTTCAGCCCTTCCTGTCGGGGATGGCATAAAATGGCTGGACCCTGTTTTCAATTCACAAATGGACTTACGCCGCGCATCCGTGTGTATGCGATTCCCGGCGCAAAGGAGCCCGAACGGTGTTCATCAGAGTCAGCCTTGCGACCTTCATCCTGGCGATCATGCTGGGTCTATTCGCCTGCGGCGGAGGCGGCCACCAAACCGCCTACGTCACCACTCCCCTGAACGGCGGTGTCTCGGTTTTCCATGTCAGCAACAGTACCGGGAGTTTCAGCCAGATTCTCGGATCCCCCTACCCCACGGGCATCTCGCCAACCACCGTTCTTGTGCATCCCTCCCGTAAGTTCGCCTATATCGCCAATGCAGGAGAAGCCGATATATCGCTCTTTAAGATCGAAAACTCAGGCGCCCTCACCGAAGTCACGCCCCGTACCCCTACAGGCAAGAATCCCGCTTCCCTTGTCATGGACCCTGCCGGCAGCCTGCTCTTCGCTGCCAACACCGGCTCGAATACCGTGACCGTGTACTCCATCGTCTCCGGCAGCGGTGCTCTGACCCCCTCCACCGCGTCCCCCGCCCTGACCGGTTTCAGTCCGGTAAGAGTTGCCATCTCACCCTCCGGCAAGTTGCTCTATGTAGCCAATCAGGGCAGCGCTTCGATCTCGGGATTCGCGATTGATTCGTCGGGCGGCCTGACTCCCATCCCGAACTCCCCGATTCCTGTCGGCAAGGGACCGAACTGGATCGCCTTCGATCCATCGGGAAAGTTCCTCTACGTCGCCAGCCTACTGGACGGTAATTTTTCCGGCTTCACCGTCGATTCTGCCTCCGGTGCCTTAACCCCCATGAATGGCTCTCCCTATGGGGTCGGGACTTCTTCTACAACCATCACTCCACTCACATCGCTGGTCGTGGATTCGTCGGGCAAGTATCTGTACGTCACCAACCAAAGCGGAAATAACGTCTACGCGTTCACAATCGACCCCACTACAGGCGTGCCCACCGCGATCACGACTTCTCCGGCTCCGCCATACGCGGCCGGCACCTCGCCCTCTTTCCTCATGACCGACACCACAGGAAAGTTCCTATTCGTCGGTAATCAGTCCTCAAGCGACATCACCGTTTTCCGGATAACGCCTGCAACCGGCGTGCTGACATCGATCGCAACTGCTTCCACCAGTTCGACGCCAGCATCCATGGCTGTTGTAAAGTAGCTGAGCATTTATCGCCGGCAGATCCGTCATGGCGGTACCGCATTTGCGCGGGAAACCGTAGGTCGCTATGCTGTGAAGCGCACGAGAGGAGACAACCTCAACATGGATCGCAGATCGTTTCTGGGGACCGTCACCGGCGCAGGCTTGCTGGCCAGCCATTTATCGTGGGCTGCCGATAATCGAAAAATCGACAAGATCGGCGTCCAACTCTACACCGTCCGCGACGCCATGAAGGAAGACTTCGACGGGACGCTCGCCAAGGCCGCCGCTGTCGGCTACCGTGAGGTCGAATTCGCCGGATACTTCGATCGTTCACCGAAGGATGTGAAGGCCTCGCTCGACCGCGTCGGTTTGGTTTCACCCAGCGCGCACTTCAACAACGCCTACCTGGGCGACCAGTGGCCCGGGGTGTTGGAGTCCGCCAATATCATCGGGCAGCAATACATTGTTTGCTCCTCAGTCGACGAGAAGACTCGCCAGGGGCCCGGCGGCTGGCCGCGCATCGCCGAGATGTTTAATCACGCCGGGGAGGCCGCCCGCAAAGCTGGTATCCAGTTCGGCTACCACAATCATTCCTTCGAGTTCACGCCGGTTGACGGCAAGCTGCCCTATGACATCCTGCTCCACAGCACCGATCCCAACCTCGTCAAAATGGAGATGGATCTCTACTGGATCGTGAACGCGGGAGCCGACCCGCTGGCGTACTTCAATCGTTACCCGGGCCGCTTTCCCCTGGTGCACGTTAAAGGAAGAGCGAAGAATGGCGACATGACGGAAGTGAAAGCCGACAATTCCATTGACTGGAAGGCTCTATTCGCTCAATCGGAGAAGGCAGGAATCAAACATTACTTCGTCGAACAAGATAAATCGGATTCTCCGTTCGACAGCATTCGAACCAGCTTCAGTTATCTGCACGAGCTGCGCTTCTGAACTCGTAGATGGAGCGACGGGCGTCCTCGCCCGTCGGCGCGAAGCGCTTTTTCTTATAGAGGAAGAGAATCCGCGAAGGGTGTCTCACCGCAGGGTCGTTTCCGGCCGCAGAGCCTTGTCCGCGTCGCCCGGCTGAAATTCCACTGACTCTTCGCTGTCGATCAGGATGAAAACCCGGTCATTGGGAATCTCCGCCGGATTCCCATTCACATCGAGGATCACCGAATCCGCCGTGATGGCCGCCACCCGGCAGTGCCTGAGGATGCGTACCCTCTTCTCGCGTTCCGCGGTTTCAATCAAATTTCGATTCCGCTCCGGCGCTCGTTGGAACTGGTCCCCGCGGTAACTCAACGTGACGCGATTGCGCGCCCCGTGGCTGAGCGCAACGGCGGCGTGAATAGCGTTGTCGCCGCCACCCACCACCAGGACGTCATTGTCTACGTACTTCGCAGCATCATCGAGCTGGTAGGAAACCTTCGCCTGGTCCTCACCCGGAATGCCCAGGCGGGACTCGGCAAACGTCTCGGTGGGGACAGCTGGCTTCATTCTGCTCGCTGCCACAGCTTTCTCTTCCAGCTTGCTCTTCTCAACGACCGCCTGCTTGGCCTCGTGGCTGCCGTCATGGGTCATATCCCGCGCGCCAAATCCAACCCCCACCTTCTTTAGGAACTCGTTGGGGGGAGTGCCCCCGGCAAAGATCCATACATAGTCGTTCGGAATCTCTCGCTGTTGACCCTGCACATCGATCAGCACCGATTCCTCTTTGAACTCCACCGGGGTCGAGTTGAACAGCACTTCGACCTTCCCCGATTTGGTGCAATCCGCAATCCGCTGTGAGTTCCGTTCCTTGATGCGGCTGAATTGTGCCGAGCGATAAGACAGCGTAACTTTGTTCCCCACCTGGTGCGCCAGTCCCATGGCCGCTTCTACCGCGCTATCGCCGCCGCCCACAACCAGGATCTTCTTGTTGACATAGTGGTCGGCTTCGATCAACCGGTACATCACCTTGGGCATCTCCTCGCCCTTGACGCCCAGCTTTCTGGGAGTCCCAGTCCGACCTAGCGCCAGGATCACGGCGTGCGCCCGGAACTTGTCCGTAGGGGTGACAACCGTGAACACTCCGTCCTCATCCCGCTTGATGTCCTCGACCTTCTGGCCGGTCCGAACCTTGAAATCGGCCCGGTGCAGCACCTTGTCCCAGAAAGCCAGCAGGTTCTCTTTGGAGAGCTCTGTCTTTTTGAATTTCCCGTACATCGGGAATTCTACTGGGCTCGTCATCACCAGCTTCTGCCGCGGGTACTTCGCGACTGTGCCGCCAATTTCGTCCCGCTCGATCGTGATGTATTTTAGCTTGTGCTGAATGGCCTGCAGCGACGCGGCGATCCCCGCCGGGCCCGCTCCCACGATCACAATGTCATTCACGTCCGGCATTGTCCGCGCAGTTCCGCGCGCAGTGAAGCGCTGCAGAATCACGTCCACGCAATCCCTACCCTGATTGACGGCATTCTTGATCAAGGCGAGTCCGCCCAGTTCCCCCACGATGAACAGGTTGGGGACGGTCGTCTCACACTCCGCCGTCAACGTGGGCATGTCAGCGCCCATGCTGGGGCTAGCCATCACCATGGTGATGGCGCCGACCGGGCAGGCATCCGCGCATAGACTGTGCCCGATGCACTTGTATCCGTTCACGATCACGGCCTTGCCACCCAGCATGGCGAGAACATCGCCTTCCGGGCAGACCGTGGTGCAGGTCGCACACCCGATGCAGTAGTTGTTATCGATGTGAGGGTGTTGGGCTTTGGGGCCTTCGGAGAACAGCTTTCCCTTTTCCGCTGCTGCGTGGGCTTTTTCGTCTCTTAGCTTAAGACTCTTAAAGTATCTGCGCAGAAAAAACAGCGTCAGTGCAGCTGCAACGACGAAGGCTATCAGTGTGTCCATACCGCGCCTACCACTCTACCACCGATAGCCCATCCAGAAGACCACCGCGATGTGAACCAATGCCAGCAGGGCAAACGTGTAACTGAAGGGTTTGTGGATCACGTGCCACAGGTGAAATACCTGCTCGGACTGCTTGAGGAACAGAATCCGCTTGGTGAGCGCCGCGTCCTCACGAGCCGCCACAATGGCTTTCTCCACGTGATGATTCCCGGTGCTGAGAAATCCACCCAGCGTCCGTACCCTTTCCCCGAAGTCCAGCGCATGTCGGCGCAGGCGGGCGACCCGAAACGCGCGCGCGACGTCCAGTGCAGACATGTAGCCGAGTGCCGAGAGTATGTTCATGTTCTGAATGCTCTCACGGCTTGGCAAAGTCAACAGGGCGCGCAAATCTGCCTCGGAAATCAGCCGCTGCTCGGTCAGCCGCCCTGCGAACTTTTGGTGCAATTCCTGCAATTCTTTCTGAGTCAGCTGCGCGGCTTTCAGGTTACGCGGGATCTGCCCATACAAATAGCGCCCCACGATGCCGCTCACTGACACTGCAAACATGATCCAGAACGCCATCCCCGCAAATCCCCGGAACTTGAACGAGGAATGAAACGCAATCACGAAGGGCGCGGAAATCCCAAGAATCACGTGATAGTCCAGCCAGTGACGGGAATTCCCCTTCTTCATCAACCAGCCCCAGTGCTTGCGCAGAGGGTACAGGAAGATGACAAGGAACATTGCCACGCCCAGGAATCCCAGCTTGATGCCAATCGTGCCGCTGGGCTTCAGGGCAAGGTGTTTGGGAGAAAAGGGTCGGTCGGCTGAGCCCAGGGTGTAGTAGTCGAACCCGTAGACGGTCAGCGCAACGATCAGAGTCGCAAACAGAAAATAGCCAGCCGCTACCCGTGAACGATGGCCGCGCTCTCGATCCTGAACCGGCGCTACCGCGGTTACGACTGAAGCATTTGCACTCATTTCGAAGCAACTTTCTCTTCCGTACTCACAGAAAATCTCTTGTAGTCCGCGAAGTTATGGGTGTTGCGCCAGTGCTGACGCGGTGTTTCTACCTCCACGCTCGCTTGCTGTGGAAACCAGTAAACATCTTTTGTATCGCGGAACGGCACCGGAGCGAACTGCACCTGCGAGTGCATGCTCTTCAGACCGATGTCCTCCATACTGTTGGCCAAGCCCGCGTCAATCCTGCCGATCATTCCGGTCGCCGGATCGATCCAAGCCACTCCAGCCAGTTCCAGCGGATATTCCCGGCCTCGCAACGCCAGCGCCGCTGGCGAGCGCATGCCGGGGATGTGCTTGAACTGAACCTTGTGAAAGGTGTGGCCCGCAATCGAATCTTCACCCAGGTCGGTGAACTGGAAGCCCGAGGAGTAGTAGGGATGAAAGACTAGAAACAGGGTAGCGAATCCATTGCTAACCAGCATGGAAACGCGCTTTTTCTGATCTTTCTTGCTCTCGTGGACTGCCAGCCGGGATTCGTCCAGATTGATTTCGCCGCCGGCGTTGGTCAAAATCACCAGGTAGTCATAGGTCGACTCCTCTTTCAACTCGACCTTCCCGTCAGCCTTGAACTTCTCCTGGGTTACGTGCTCGGTACATTTTACGTCCGAAAATTGCTCGACGAACTTGGCAACCCGATCGTTGGCCCGCCCAACCATGTCCTCGAGCGGCGTAGTCCTTGCCCAGGCAACACTTACGGCCAGGCAGAGTATTATCCCTACTCTTAAGAGTTTCACGATTCCTACAGTGCATTTGGTATGCCAAATCACTGGCTCTTGGCCTTCTGGCGTGAGTCAAAACGGTAGCCTAAGGTGAATAACCACTGATCGTAATTCTGGGTCACGCCTCGACTAACTGTGTAGCCACCTTGCATGAAGTAGTGAAATCCGATGTTCATCTCAAGATTGCTGGTCAGGAAATTAGTGTTGCTATTGCTGGAAAACGACGACCTGTAGTTTTGTTTTCCGCCCAGTACCTCCAGCCGGAAGCTGTCGCTTAAGCTGCGCGACAACGAAACCGACTCGTAATATCCGCTGCCGAACGAGCTGTTAAACCGCGTGTAATGCGCGTCGGCGCGCAGCCGCACCCAAGGAATACGCCCGAAACTGAGGCCGTACAGCTGGTTCAGGGAACTGGTCGGGTCGCCGGATCGGCTGCTGCGGCCCAAGTTCGTATACAGCCAGATCTGCTTCAGCACTTCCAGTCGCACACCCGCGCTGAAGCCCTGGAACAAGTACTTGTCCAGTAGGGTCGTGCCGATCAAGGTCGTATCAAATGTGGGAAGGTCCCGGAAGTAATTATAGTTGGCGTCGAACTCGATGCGCTCGTGTGGTTGGAAGCGAACGGTGAGGAAATTCCGCCCGATTCCCGCTCCGGGAGCCGCCACCACCTGATTCCCGGCGGGGCTATCCGCCTGGAGCGTGTCGTAAACCGACACATAGCGCTTGTAGTAGATCCCGTTCTCGAAGAAAACGAATGGCCGGTCTAGCTTCCACTTGATGGTGCTCATGCCGATTCCCGACGTGCTGCTATAGCGGAAACTATCGAAGCTCCCACCCTCGAAATTCACGAACACTCCGCCGATCCGCCGGTCCGGATTGTAGCTCCAGGACGTGGGATCCGGTGTCGAGCCGGCGAACACTCCCATGGTAGAGCCATGACCCAGCCGCGCCCCTACGTAGCCGCCGTCGATGGTATCCAGACTCACTGCCCAAGGCAGATACATACGCCCAAAGCCTGCCACCAGGCGCGACCCGGGATTGTCGTAGGTCATGCTCAGGTGATAGGTCCGGTTGATCATGTCCTGGATGGTCCGCGTTCCGGCGAAGCTGTTCGAGTTCAAACGGCCGCGCCAGTAGCCGCTCAGGTTCCAGTACGTCCCGGCAATGCGCGTCATATCCATGCGCGCCATCAGGCCCAGATTCATGCTGGTCCCGCCCGTCGCGCCATGGAATGACGTTCCCAGGTAGTCGATCCCCACCCGGCCGCGTGCCCGGTTCACCGAAGGCATGGGCGGTCTGGGGACTTCCGCCCGAGCTTCCTCGTCGAGCGTGTCCCCTTCGGTGAAGGAGATCACCGTCGGATACTTACGGGTCGCGCTCAACGTGCTCTGCTGTACCAGCGCCTGCTCGTCCTGCGACGACAGGTACGCGAGATCGCCCGGCGTGACATCGCGCTTGGGCGTGTGCACATCCGTGACGGCAGATGTTTCCGCGACCGACGTGACCTCGAGTTCCGCCACAATGGGATCATCATTGCCGTCCGCAGCCGCCACTGCCGAGTTCGTATGGGTCTCGCGAACTACGAGTTTCATTCCCTCGGACAAGCCGGCGCTGCGGCCTCCGCCGAGATAGGCCGATCCTGAGGCCACATACTTGATCCGGAACGCCGTTCGAAAATCCGGATGGGTTGCTCGTAGAGCAAGCGCGCCCGGAATGTCGGGCTGCATGGCCTTTGCGATGGTGGTGGTTCCAGCCGTGGCTTTGGATGCGGGTTGGGTCGAGGTCGCACCGCCAATTGAATTCAGATCAAGAGACTCTGCCACAGTGGACTCGATTACCGGGGCGCCCGCGTCCGCGGGAGTTGGACTATCCTCCGCGGTTACGATGTTTCCCTTCTCGTCCAACTGAACCTGAGTGATCGGTTCTTCCCCCATGGCAACTCCCAGGGGGTTGTCGACCGTCGCGCCCTGTATCTTTGGGGAGGGGTCCGGAGTTGACGGCCCCGGGTTCGCAACTGACGCCTCCTGCGGGGTTGCCGACGTACTTGCCGGTGGCAGTCCCCCAGGGTTGGAGGTTGTGGCCCCCTGCGAAACTGCTGCAGGGCCCGCAGTCGGCACTCCGAGCGCTGGGTTTGTAAGCGCTGCTGTTTGGGAAGCCGTCGATGCCGCTGCCGTTGCCTGACCAGGTGGATTCGCAACCGTCGCCGCCTGCGAGACCGCAGCAGCGGGTGCTGGGGGGAGCCCTGTCGAGTTGGCCACGGTTGCAGCCGGAGAAGTTGTCGTACTGCTTGAAGCAGCTGGGGCTGCGGGTACAGGCGTTGTGACCGTGCCGGAAAGCACCTTCGACGTGACGCTCGGCGCACCAGCCGCGCTCGTCGTCGGCGCCGCCGGCATCTCGCTGGGCACAGCGTTAGTCTTCGGGGTCTGAACCGAAACACTTGCGGGAGTTGTTGCGTTGGCCACCACAGTCGGCGCCGCACTCCCGGGAGCGGACGACGCAGCGGGCGTCTTACCGGCCGCCACAGCGTGCGCTGCCGGTGTTGTTACCGGTGCAACCGCAGTAGAAGGTGTCGCGGTCGCGACCGGCTGCTCTTTCTTGGTTGCGGGCGCGATGTTTACGTTCACGGCTGCTACCGGAGCAGCGCCAGTACCCGCGGGCGACGCCGCAGAAGCGCCCCCGGTCACGCTCGCGATACCCAGTCCGTTATTGGCTGGTACACTCGCCGTTTTCGAGGCGGTGGTGGAAGTCTCCGCGTGCTGCACAGATCCGCTTCCCGGTGTAGCCATGCCCGGAAACACGGTACCTGCTTGCAAGCTTCCCAGCTTGGGATGCGCTGCAGATGGCTTAGCCGGAGTCGCGCTGGCCGTCGATTGCGCATTCGCCGGTTTTTCCGTGTAGATGATAGAGGGAAGCTTCGGAGGAACCGGAATCGGTACTTCAGCTGTCGTGATGTCCCCAGCCGGAGGAGTCGGCGGCTTGCGCCGGAACACGCCCATCAGGGGCGCGGAAGCCGCCGGGAGTGCACCCTGGTGCCGACTTGCCGCAGTCTCCGCCGCCTGTACGTGCAGGACAATGCTCTTTCCTTCCGCGCTCATGGTGTAGGGCAGGGCGCTGTCCAGATCGACCACCACGCGCGTCACAGGAGGATTCGCGTTGTTCAGGCCCATGCGCACGCCGCGCACGCCGTCGGCATTCAGAGGATAGCGCTTCTGCTTTGCGTCAGAGATGACACCAGGAAGAGAAAGCACCAGCCGGTCCGGATTGACCGCCATCTCGACCGAGGGCTGCACCGCCCCGGTCAGCATGATCTCGATCTTGACCTCGGAGCCCTCGCGCTTGACCTGCAGCTGCTCGATCTCGGCAGGGCTGCCCGCGCTCTGCGCCGCCCCGTAGGTGCTCACCAGCAGGAGCACCGACAATAATCGCGTACCTTTCATCACTCCTCGTTACTCGCGGGTTCGGCTCCGCGGGGGGAAAGTAACTCACTTCGCCTACAGGCCGGGGGACGAGTCCGGCCTCAACTACGGTTCTGGTCTTCACTGGTGCCTAGCCCTTGCCATGACACTGGTAGCAATTGGTGCTGTTGTACACATATCCACTGACTTTGGGGTGGTTGAAGTTCGCCGAGTTTCCGCCCCCATGGCAATTCGTGCACTGAAACACTGCATAGTCGTTCGGATTCGTGTGGCAGGTAGCACAAACACCATTCGCGTTGCCGTGGTTCACGTTGAAGTAGGTGTGATTGAACGTCGCGCCAGTCCAGGCTGCGGTCGTATGACAGGTGTTGCAAGTCGTCGGGAAGCCAGCCGACTTATGGTTCGGATTGGTCGTGCCGTCGTAATCCTTCTGGTGGCAGCCGACGCAGGCCGTCGGCAGGGTCGTGTAGTTGTTGTTGACGTGGCACATGATGCAAGTGACCGCTGCAGTTGCGTGGAAACCGGTCAGGGGGAAGGTTGTATTGTTGTGATTGAACGTCGCGCCCGTCCAGTTCGTGGTGCTGTGGCACACATCACACGTCGTGGGGAAACCCACCTGCGCATGGTTGGGAGTCGTCGTGGCCTGGTAGTTCGCCATGTGACAGGACGAGCAAACTGTGTTTGCGCTGGTCAGGCCATAGTTGCCGTTCACGTGGCACGCGCTGCAGGCCGTGGTTGCATGCGTGCCTGTCAGCGTGAAGCCTGTCGTCGAGTGGTCAAACGTTCCGTTGCCCCAGTTCGTCGTGGTGTGGCACTGGTCGCAAGCCTGTGGGAATCCGGCCGTCACGTGGTTGGGCGCCGTCGTACCCTGGAAATCCTTCAGGTGACAGTTGACGCACGTTCCGCTGGTCAGGTTGTAGGCATTGTTCACGTGGCACGATGCGCATGCCACGGTAACGTGGAACCCGGTCAGCGCGAAGCCCGTGGTCGAATGGTCCCAAGTCGCGTTCGCCCACGACGTAGTGTTGTGACACTGCTGACACGTTTGCGGGAAGTTCGCCGCTGCGTGCGGCGGCGTGGTCGTGCTCTGGAAATTGGTCAGATGGCACGACACGCAAGCCGTATTCGCGGCAGTCAGGTTGTAATTGCCACCCACGTGGCATTGCACGCACTGCAACGCGGTATGCGCGCCCGTCAGGGGGAAGCCGGTGGTCGAGTGATCAAATGTCGCATTCCCCCACGTCGTGGTGGTGTGGCATTGCTGGCAAGTCTGCGGGAAATTCGCCGTCACGTGGTTCGGATTGGTGGTGCCCTGGAAATCCTTCAGGTGGCAGCTCACGCAAGCCGTGTTGGCGCTGGTCAGGTTGTAATTGCCGCCCACGTGGCACTGGACGCACTGCAACGCGGTATGCGCCCCCGTCAGGGGGAAGCCGGTGGTGGAGTGATCGAAGGCCGCGCCGGTCCACGCCGTGGTGTTGTGGCACTGCTGGCAAGTCTGAGGGAAGTTCGCCGTCACGTGGTTCGGATTGGTCGTACTCTGGAAATTCGCCAGATGGCACGACACGCAAGCCGTGTTCGCACTGGTCAGGTTGTAGTTGCCATTGACGTGGCACTGTGCGCATTGGATGGTCGTGTGCGCCCCCGTCAAGGGGAAACCGGTGGTTGAATGGTCGAAATTCGCGCCCGTCCAGGTGGTGGTGTTGTGGCACTGCGTACAGGTTTGTGAAAACCCGGACTGCACGTGATTCGGTTGCGTCGCTCCCTGAAAGTCCTTCAGGTGGCAGCTCACGCAAGCCGTGTTCGCACTGGTCAGGTTGTAGT
>Ga0137358_10000978_pt1 | contig 14700 bp, 14 predicted proteins | sample Mad1_20_16metaG_FD_105551 | JGI IMG/M metagenome (GOLD analysis project Ga0137358, IMG submission 105551) | Vadose zone soil microbial communities from Angelo Coast Range Reserve, California, USA - Mad1_20_16 metaG | ecosystem: Environmental > Terrestrial > Soil > Vadose zone | place: USA... | reverse complement strand
GTCGGTAATCGCTTGTGTTTTTTACCGTTGCTTGGAGGTAGGCCACCGGTCGTACTTTCGGGACTGTGACGTGTTGGATCTTGGCTTCGAAGGGCAGCACCGCGATGGTCACTTGGTGTGGCACACCATCGCTCGGCACGCCCGATGCGCCTTCGACATGATATGTTAGCGCGAGTGGGCTCTCGTGCACGACCGACGTTGGCTCCCCAATAGCATTCATTTGCTCTTCTTCATCTTCGGGGGCAGAGATATTTTGGAAGTCTTGCCACTCATACTCCACCATAGGCATAAGCATTGGTACCTCAAGGCTTCGGTTGCGCACTGATCCAAACAACGGTGGGGGCGGCGGGGCTGTCTGCGTGGAAGACCCGAATGCGCCAGCTGGGGCTGGGGGACCAAAGGCTCCGAATCCGGTACTTTGAGGTTGGGCGGGTTGCATCGGTAGAGCTTGCTGAGAAGCCGGTTGAATGGCTGGGCCATCGTCCGATTGTCCGACTACCACAAAGGGGGCTTGAGGGAACGCAGATATTCGGTTATGGACAGCACTATATGGGACTGCATGAGGAGGCATTTGCATCTGCGCGTGTGACGTGTGTCCGTCTGCTCCCAAACCTCCGCGATCGAAGCGTGACCTAGGGGGCTGGATCTTTGTGGGGCGGAGAACAGGAATGGTCTTATTAGACAGGTCCATGTCGGCAGTACTCAGAGTGAGCTTGACGTCTGTCCAATCTTCGCCCGTGCTTTGTGTGATGCGGGCACGGTAATGCAGAGATACCGACTGTGCGGGTATGCCTGCTTCCGTGGTGGCGTGTAGCTGATATGCCGCAGACCATATCGCACTTCGAACAACTGAGGAAGAGCGAAGTAGTCAGGGATAAAGTCAACGTTCGAGATAGCTGATAACGTACGATAAGTTAACCTGAGCTGGATGTCGGTAGGTTGCTTGGTCGTGATGACGACCGATACCTCTCCGTCCGTTTTTCCTTCTTTCTTCCTTTCGGCAGATGTCAACGTGTCGATCTGGCGCGAAAGCTGGAGAATCTCCTCCTCCAAGTCGGCACGGGAGGATGCCATAGCACGGGAACGGGATAAAAGGTTTTCGAAGAATCTTTCCGCCTGTCGTGGGGATACGGAATCTCCAGCTAAAGATTTGGAATATGTCATCATCGTTTCGGAGATGTCCTCGATGGCCTCCAGATCTTTGGTGAGCGCGCCCTTTCGTGCGTCGAGTTTGCGAACGGCCTCGGCGGTGCTCGCTGTGTCGACCTCCTCGATGCCGGATCCAACAGAGCATACGACATCGAATAGTTGGGCATCACCAAGACCGGTGACACGAGCGGATTCGGTGTCGATTGAATTAGGAAGATGGCGAATCTGGATTTTGGTCTGGCCCTGCTAAGAAATAGAAACGAGTTGATGCGTCTGTCTTATCGAGGACCGCAGGTCACAGACTCACCTCCAATGACACCTTGAAAGTTCGGACGACTTCCGCCTTGTTTGACTTGAAGACGGTCACTGACTTGATAGGGTGTTCATTGGCATCGAGGGTGATAATAGACGCGGCCATGGTTTGAGGTACGACCAGCGAGGACACCCGTACTGAACAACATGGACCACATATAATAATGGCTGTGTAGTGTACGAGTCAGGAGCCGCGCCATGCACCGCCAAGAGGGCAACCTCGGTGCCGAGTCAGAATCCATGTGGGTGCCGTGCTAGTCAGGAACGGCGGTGACTTGGTGACCCACATGGCACTCAGCCTCCAAGTGGCTCGAGTCGACATTGTAGAAGGAAACACAAAAGAGAACCAGGAACGGCGCCCACAATGGTGAGCCGTGAAATCCGACTTTGAACGATTTGAGTTGGCCCTTAGACTAACTACAGACCGAGCAAGTGAATATCCAACAATGTAAATACAGTCTCCCTGGGATCTGACCAACATTGCAGGACGAGCCAGCTGCGCTGACAACTCTCCTACGTTCTGCAATATGTGATGCAAGTCCTCCCCACAACCTCAACGAGGTGTTGCTATCAGTCCAGAATGATAGACTTCAAGACGACCTCGTAGGATTTTGACATCACCAGGTTCTCGATATCCTAATCGCCTTACGTAGGATGCTCTTATTCTCATTCCTCTTCTGCTTCCCTGCCCTCGAGGTGGGACAGATGACCTATTGACGTTGATAGCTCGCCACTGTAGTGCGAAGGAGGTCATAATAGCTGCACAGGAAGCTATCGAACGTCTAAGGGCGGATCAGTCAGGAGAAGAAAGCGATGGAGAGTCGGAGAGTGTGCCCCTAGCGGTGCAGTTGATACGTTTGCTGCCTCTCCTTGCGAAAAGTGAGTATATGCGCTCACAATCAACTCAGAGGGTTGACTGGTGTTTCCGCATGCAGCCTTCCCTCGACTTGTGCTCCGCAAATCTCCATCGCAAACGCTGGCACCCCTGGCAGAAATCGAGCAGCTCCTAATCCCCGCGGCGAACCACGCAACGGTGGCGGAGGGCCGGTTACTCGTGCGGAATGCCACGTTAATAATCCAGGAACTGGGCGAGTCGGTCAAGGGAACAGCCGGAGATGACCTCTCTGAGCTTGCTACGAGCCGCGTGAGTCAAGTCGCTTACAACAGTTCGTTCCAGCAGACCGAATCCTCCCAATGACAGGCCCTTCTGGTATCCTTTATGAGCGCCACATTGGAAGCGTGCGCTGACCTTGTCGCAAGTTCCATCGCGCAAAGAGTCTTCCAGCAATGTTTTCCGCGTCTTAGCTATCGCCCTGTCATTCGCGAAGACTGGGAAGATGGAGAGGGCGCGGTGCTTCTTGCCCTTGTGAGTGAGTTTTACAACAACAGAATTGGAGGCTCAAATAAACCACAGGACGCATTTAACAGTTTGGGCTGCGATCTCGATACTCTCCTTTCTAAACCTTCTTTGGCGTCCTTGGTGCTTATCGCTCACATGCCAGCGTCGGAATACCACACCTTCCCGTTTTTGGCTTCCCTTTTCCCAGTTGTCATGACAGGTCTGCAACAGGATGTGGCGCTCGATGCGACCCTCGCTATCCTCCTTAAGGTGCTCTGTACGGCACCATCGTCTCCGCAGGCAGAATTGTCACCTGATATCATCATTCCTCTGACAACCATACTCCCTTTGTTGTGCAGCGCCCATCCGGATGCGTCTACTCGACATATTACGTTCCGTATCCTAGGCCATGTGCTCCAGCTGACCCCATCCGTTCTGCGGCTCCAGATCCTGCGCGATCTGGTTTCACCTTCTGAGGATGCTTCTCCGTATATGCGCACTGCGGCCATCGGGCTAGTAAAAGAAGCCGTCTTGGAAGCGATTTCACATCCCAAAACGGAGAACGTCTTCGCTTCACCTTTCCTCCTACAGAGTATTGGACCCCAGGTATTCCGCATCGACCCACCGGACCTCCTGGATTCCATCGGCGGAGCCGATGCGTTGAAGGATAGCCCAGAGCCTACGCGGCTGGTGGGATGTCTCAATTTATACTATATCCTCCTATCGCGAGATGTGCATAACAGGGTGCGAGTGCTCTCTTTATTATGTTGCGGGGTTCAGAGATGGGCGCTATTAGACTGGCATTAGGGACCCCGGAACCGTACAAAGTGTAGAGTCTTCCTTACTTGCGCCAATACGCTCAGCACTTGGTAAATGGAACACGGGTAGGTCTAGCCGCCTATCCCGGAGAGCTCTGCTACTAACCCATCTCACCTTGATATGGCAGACGCCTTGTCCTTGGCTGCGCTGCAAATTAGCTTGGAGAGGGTCGAGGATGCTCTAGGGGCCCTAAGATGAGCATTTACGGGGTTATACAGGTTAAGTACTCGGTCAAGCATCTAAGACAAGGCGCGTCCTCAGGGTCTAGACCAAAGTGGGCCAGAGATATTTCATGTTCCCGAGGCTTTGGCGATAACTTATTGTTTCCGACTCTGGAGTGTATATTGTACGCTAGTATCGTGATTCGTATTAACCAACTTGACTCCAGATGTGCAAGTTGTGACTCACGGTTGACATTGTAGATTGAATGGTAGGTTCCAAATAGAAGATACAGACGAGGATAGCAATTAGTGGGCAGTTTGAGATTGACACCGTTCCTAGGTCTTACTCGGGTAGGCAAAGTCCCGGCCGGAGTCATGCTGTCATTGGTTTCCTATACTAGCATCATCCAATGGAGCACTTTTCTTAGATTACGCCCTTTGAAAAGACTTCATATCCGCCTAGTCCTTGTATTTGGGCCTGCAGTCTGCAGATATACAAGCTCGATGTCGGTGGATCAAAGATACTCACTCGATCAAACGACACCACGGACATCGACCCCAGGTAAAATGTCGCTCGATTCCATGATCTTAATTGGGACAATCCTTTCCTGGATAGCCTACGGTGTGTCGTCACGAGCAACCTACCATACATAATCTCACAGTCTGTATCCTCTTCGCAGGTGGAGTCTTTGCCATTGGCACATTCGTGCTGTCTATGTACTCCTCGGGAGTCTATGGATCCTGGCTTTCTTGGCGCCCTATCATGACATGTTGGCTTCTTCTTCTGGCCACGGTCTGCACTGCACTGCAAATCAAGTGGACCCTTCTTGCATTCGTTACCAAACAACAAGACGTTAGCCCGAGTGTTTTTATTGAAACGAATACCAACAACCGCTTTTACGTTATGCTTTATGTCTTGTGAGTGTCCTGGTGGCGTCCGTTCTGTGATGGCATAGCGTTTTGACTGGCCCTGAGCCTTTCAGATATGTGATCATCAATTGGTCAGCCGACGGACTATTGGTAGGAAAAGGCGTTTTATGCGTTTGGGGCCAACCAATTGACTTGCGCTAGGTGTTCAGGTTCATCTGTATTTTTGAGCGAGCACCGCAGTGGTGCGTATTACCCGCAGTCCTTTACCTCTCCTCGCTAGGTCAGTCTATTACTTTCCCGGTGGCTGTGCGTCGAGTTGATCTAGTAATAATAGTGACCGGCTCGTTAGCACTTCGCCAGCTTGCTTCCGCTGGAACCACACAGTACTCTAATAAGCTCGCGAATTGGCTGATCGTCTATCGGACCGTCTCCCTCTCACTTTGCGTCATCCTCACGTCGTTCATCACCGGCCGCCTTATAACCGTCTATCGGAGGAGTCCTGGATTACGCCACGCACGATCACCTCTTAAAGATGTTGCGTTGATACTCGCCCAGTCTGCAATGTTGGAGACAGTGGTCACTTTGATCTATGTCATCACCGTTGGCCTAGGAAGTCCTCTACAGAACATTTTCTTGCCTATTCTTGGACAAGTTCAGGTGACATATGTCCGCCATCAGCGCGCCCTTTCCCGTATGACTTATTGCATTCGCAGGTGATCGCCCCAATGGTAGTCATCTGTCGTGTCGTACGCCGTGGTCGAGAACCAATGACAGGATTACCCAAACATTGTGATATGAGAAAGCCGAAACTAGGTCTTCAGATCAACACCGCCACGCCTTTCGCCAGTATGGGCTACGAGTTGTCGACAACGCCGATCATATCAATCCGGAGGTGTGATAGCCCACGTCATTCACTCCCACCTCCATATGCAAAGGACCCATTCAACGACTTTCCAACAGGGACTTTCCCTTTCCCGCAGACGCCGACTGCGAAACCTGCCCACATGTCCCCGGTGCAGAAGCTGGGAGTGAAGCAGGAAATATGGCCGTGAGGGATGTGTTTATAGGTAGACTGTGTACGATATAGGATAGCCGCGGAGTGAATACAGAGGAGATTACCAAGTATGGCAGAGATTTTAGCGGCGAGTTTGTAATTGTAACTCCGAAGGGGGAAATCTCGTCGGCGCTGTTGTGGCACACGGCCGCTCCGCTGTCTTTGTTGCCCAGCCCGCGTCTGGATGAGCTACTACCCAGATCACGTCTACTTTCAGTCCCCTTCCACTCTCTCACCCACCAACCCTTCTCTCCGCAGATGTTCCGTCAAAGGATGTGCCAAGGATCTTTCTCCAGATTACACCCTTAAGATGTGCGAGGGCTGTCGTGGCCGCCATCGCAAGTATGCAACAACTAAACGTGCCAAGCGCAAGCAGGAAAAGGCTGCTGTCGGTGCTCAGCGAATTGCTGACGACGATGGCCAGATCGTAACTTGGATGCCTCAAAATCATCATGTTTCCTTAGGCCCCATTCTCGATGACCTGGATCCTCTATCCGTACACATACACCTATCCTCTGTGCCGTTCATCTCTGCTGACAATGATAATTCTATCACGTAGAATATGCACCTCAACCAAATCGACCCACGTCTTTTCAACCCAACTTCATCCGAGCTCGCAGGCGCGTTGACCTTACCTCCCCTCGACCCATCAAACGATTCGGAAGACGCATATAACCCAACAACGGAACAGACGGACGGCATCGCAACGTCGTCGTCGACTACAGCGCGACCTTCAGGGCAGTCACGTTACTGCTCCGTCAAGGGTTGTCGGAACGTCATAGGCGGTGACTATCTCTTCAAAATGTGTGTTCCCTGCCGCAACCGCTACCGTGGATATGGTATGACGAAGCGCTCCAAATCCAAACGCGGACGTGAGATCGCAGCTCAGGAGCTCCGGCGCATGCGTGCGGAGGAGGATTCACGAAGGGCGCAGCAGGGTCTGCCGGTGAGTGACTTTGATATATGGTGGATGCACAGCCTCATTCGATTATGCTCCTATTTCAGCTTATTGGCGAGCTCCAAGCCGCCGACCGTCGGGCTTGGGAGAGGAAGATATTGGACACTATCCCCCGCCCAGCTGTGGTGCAATACGCGCCGATATCCGTTCTTCCCGTTCGTATGTGCACGGTGTCACACTGTCACACCATGCTGCAAGGGCATTATCCGTACCGTCGCTGTGAACGACATCGCTTGCAAAATCGGCACCACAGTAAACTCAAACGTGTGCGAGACAAGGAGGTCAAGTCTACACCACTTCGAAGCACCACACAAGACCCTGAATCGGTCGAAGGCGAGGACCGAAATTTGGATGCTTCCGCGTTTGAAACTGAGGGGGCAGGGATATCAGAGGTTTGTCTTCCCCTCTCTGTCCTGTCCATACCCACAATGGTACCTACGAGCAGGAGGACATCGACGAGAGCTCTATCCCACCTGCTGCTCGTGGCAGCCGTCGTTCAAATACCGTCTGCTCCGTCAAGTGGTGCCAGAACCTACTCTACCATCGCTCGCCGTGGAAGATGTGCGACACTCATCGGGAGAAAGACCGCATGAACAGGAGGCGCAAATCCGGTCGTGACAATTGCGTCCCTGGTGATTTGGACGAAGAACAAGGTGGTCAAGTCGGAGAATACTCTGCCATGGCCGTCGATATGGAGTCCGATACTGAACCAGCCGGTCTATCGCCGCAGACTCCCGCACCCGCCACTGGACCCTCAGCTGTCTTTATGGAACCCTTATTACCCCCAGAGGAAGCCGTCCAAACCACGATACCGCAACAATCAGATATGTCCAACTACCCTGGCATGCCTCAGCAGGTCGATTCCCTCCATTCCTATGGATCACATCTCTCAGAAGTAGGCGTTGTTGCTGAAGTTATTACTGATCCAGATGCGGCTGGCGACGTGGATCTCGGACTTTCAACTCAGCCGTCTGTACCAGAAGGATCCTTGGCGGAGGAACATTGTCTCGACGGCCAAGAGATATCCAACCACGGCCAACAAGATATCTCGTCTATGATCTGGGGAAATGCTGTGAGCCCCGTATCCACAGGTGGCTCTGATTCTTTACCCTCACAATCTTCGGCGAGCTCTAGTAGGCGCTCGAATACCACAGTGACTGACATGATTTCTAGCCCTGTTACCACGTCAGTCATGGCAACTCCTGTACCAGCACCATCCCCTGGGACGAGCACGAGTGCCTCGCATTTACAACTACAGCCACAAATACCCTATTACATGTCGCCTCCCTTCTCTGTCCCTTTTACCCCCGGGCAACCCTCCTTCCTCGTTCCGGGTCCTTACCCTCCGGTGTCTTATATGCCACGTCCGGCATACGCGTTCGGTACAATTCCTGGCCACTTCCAGCCTTTCCAGTATGCAGGGCCTCCGCCTGGACAACTTGGGTCGTATGCCTTGCGACCTTATCCGTATCCAACATGGGGGCCATGTGCGAGTGGAGCAGCCGAAGCGAATTGGGTTGATGCAAATGCACAAGCGCAAGGACAGATGCAGACACAGGCTCAGGGACACATGCAAGGCAAAGCACAACGCAAACGGGGCCGCGCCGCTGCCTCGGGCGAAGATGGGCTACGCATTGTCTTAGTACAACCGAAGAACTCCCTTAATGACCCTGCTTCTGCCGCGAGCGCTGATACGTTGGCGTCTACGCCCGGCCCTGTTGGACCGATCTCTGGTCATTGCGAGAGAACCCCCTCGTTAAGTATAGCTGACGGACCGGTTATTGACGTGTCAAGCGCGACGCACGTTGCTTCTTCCGCAGACCCCGTGGAGCAAGTTGATACGGTCCGTATATTTGGGTACTTCCGGCTTGACGTATAACTTAAAGACCGGATCATCCGTTCCAGCGGGCCTGTTCAAGCGAAGGATGTCGCCGCCGCCTGCCGTACGGAGCTGTGGGTTTATTGTGCGAACGCTGCAAGTTGCGTCTAAAGAGACGACAAGAGAGAACGAAGTTACGATTAAAGCTAGAGCCTAGAAAGGCTCGAACGCCTTCCCGACGGTTAGAGACCTGATGGGTGCTCTCTGGGATCTCTCTCTGTGAGGTTAAGGATACTGTAGTCTTTGTCAGCCATTCGATAATGGCGACTGATGTTTTATTAGGTATTTTCATAAGTGAAAGATTATCACTGCGTGCTTTGGACACCAAAAAGAGATGGCTTTGTCAGTCGCTTTTTATGCTGGAGGTTTCACTACTGTAGACGGCAAGATCCAAAAAAAACGGGCCCCGACACTCTGCTGAAGAAGCACTGAGTCGCATGAGGGGGCAGGCGCTTATCATCGTCTTTTCCCGCCCGCCTCACTCACCGTCGCCATGCGTCGCCCATTATTTTCTAACCCACTCACCACCGTGACCCCATAACGTACTTGGTTGAAACACTGAAAATCGTCATTTCATCATGCTCATCACACCCCTTCCCCAGGCTACCGCGGCCGAGTACATCGCCTCGCGGTGAGCGTGGCTTGGTCCGGTGCCATGTGTCACTATGGCTCTAGGTCGTGCAGCAGCCAGGCAGTCCCATCCCACCCACGCTACTGTTCATTCCCAGTCGCGCTTTCACCCATTCACCCTCATCCTACCGTTCACTTCCCGCCGGAGCCCTGTACAAGCAGCACCAACGATTTCATGCTCGGGATGACCTGCCAGACCACGTTTAACGTCAGCCAAGACATCTAATACTCGGAAATCGGGCCTGTGGTTTTGGATCGTTAGTTCAATTACTGGCTCTGTAAATTTTTTGAATAGCGTTTGTGGCGGAAGCTCCCAATTTCTGTGAATCCCCGAGTCCGAATATTTTTTGGAGCACTGGCCGCACTGGCCACCGCCTATTGTGACTTTCGAGTGCTCGTTCATGCGCTCACGTCGAATCGACTACGCCCGGTTTGAATCGACCCCGATCTCGAAGCAACCCAATGCTTATCACGAGCTTTGACTTGTTTGCTCTCATCCGCGGAAACATGGCCACGTCGCTTGTTCAAATTCTCATTTCCCTTTCACGGGTTCAAGTCGACCTACTTAGAGTAATGGGAGCGCAGCTCCGCTCCCACAACGTTACAGTTGTTGTCTTCGGACACCGCGGGGCAGCCACCGCGGTGGAAGCTGTGTGCAGAATCACTCACTCGGGTGAAATCAAAGTTCTAACTCTCATCAAGGTCGAAGGAAGAAGACTTTGGTTTTTTTCGGCTTTTTGACAAACTTTCCCACTGCGGTGTACTTATAATAAGGCCCTGTCTCATGGACATCGTCCTTGCAGTCGTCCTGGACCCCCCTTATAACACTTCTATTTCTCCTTTACCCCCAAAGGAGGTAGCGATATGGAAGACTTGGAGAACACACGTAGTCCAGTGAAAGGCTTTGATGATGAGAAACAAGTTGTTGTCGAAAGCTCGGAAACCCCAATTTCACCTGCCAGACGCTTGAGTCAGCGTATCGCTGATAAGCTCGAGACTTGGGGTGTCGAATCACGGGGTGCGATTTCATTTTTCGTCTCTGAAACCTGATCGACCTCTAATCAACGAGCGTTTCCCCGCGGGGTGAACACTATTCGGCCGCTTGGATTCTAGGTATCCAGCTGATCGCCGTCGAGGACAGGACAGACACGCGTTTCATTAAATTATTCTTTTTGTGGTTTTCCGCGAATATCAGCGTCGTGACGTGCGCGTTACCTTCCCCTCAGTTCCAGTGACAAGCCCAGTTGATGGGTTTTGGTTTGGCATTTTGGTTTTTTTTAGATTCTCCATCGGTACTCTTGGCCCAACAACTTTCGGACTTAACCTTGGCGAATGCTGCCTAACCATCGTTTTCATTAACTTGCTCGTTGCTATTCCCCCGGCATACCTGTGAGTGCGACTGATCGCGCGTCTCGGTGGCGAATTCGCTGATTTGGGTTGAGATAGTACGACGTGGGGCCCGAAATTAGGTTTGCGTCAACTATGCGTATCCCGATACACCTTCGGGTAAATAGTCAGTTTCGTCGCCGTATATCCGGCTATAACCAATATTTCGCAGATATTATGGCACCATCGTACCCTGCCTATTCAGTATCATCCACGGCTTTGGTTTTTGCATCCTGAATAGCATAATAGGCGGTCAAGTTCTTGGGAGCCTCGCCCCGATCGGTGGGAAGTGAGTAAAATGCTGTATGCCACATGTTAATGCATTTCAATGGTTTCAACTAGCATTGGAATTATGCTTATCGGGACGATCTCCCTCTTCGTTAGTGAATGTAACTGTTGAGATAATCATGCGTTACTAATTGTTTCGTTGGACAGATATCCTTTTCTGGTCTCAAGGCTGTGAATCGGTACGTATTGTCACGCCAAGCCAAACACCAATCTGAGCCGTTCTCTAACCTATGAAGGTATGAGAACTTCGCATGGATACCAGTCCTCCTTGTCTTTATCATTGCAACCGGGGTTGGTGGGAAACACTTTGTCAACGCTCGGGTAATACCCGCTGCCACATTGGCACAAATCGGCAATTATGGGGTGACATTGGGCGGTTACACGTTTTTATGGTCTGCCATCAGCTCGGACTATACTGTATACTTCCAACCTGGCGTGTCCAGGTTTGTTAGATCTCACAATGGCCCGCATCGTAGGCTAACCTCTAACGCAATTAGCCGGCGATTATTCCTGTACTCATATCTCGGCCTCATTCTTCCTACAGTGAGGGATGCCTCAAATTGTTTGGCGAAACCTCTGACTTTGACAACCCACAGATCCTTCTCCAATGCCTCGGCGCTGCCGCAGCAATCTCTGCCTCTTCGGTACCTGTCTGGAAAGCAGGCTTTATTGAACATAAAGTTGGTGGGCTTTTGATCGCAATGCTTTCCGCGGGAAAATTAGGCAAGGGTATGATGGTGATACTCAGCCTGAGTGTGGCGGCCGCCAATGGCCCGAGAATATATTCGATGAGCATGCAATTCCAGATCCTCATTCCGCGGCTAGTGGCCTACCCCAGATATGTGTCCACAGTGTTCGCCACCATGTTGTACGTTTTAGTTACTTCATGCCTCTCAGCTGGGACCTAAAGATAGCGCAAAGGATAACTCTTTTGTCCGTCGCGGGGCAAACCAAGTTCTACAACAATCTTTTTAATTTCCTTGGTCTCATCGGATATTGGTCAGGTGAGTCAGAGAATTCGCAGTCACCGATCAGTAGAAGTAGACTTGATACTAAACTGGCACGATTCAAGGGGCTTATGTGGCCGCGATCCTAGTTGAACACCTTTATTTCCGCAAAGGCAAATTCGCAAATTATGACATCCAATCCTGGAATGTACCGTCTCAGCTTCCGCTAGGCGCAGCTGCTCTAGGAGCGTCTGTTATTGGATTCTCACTTGCAATCCCGCAGATGAACCAACCGTGGTTTAAAGGCCCTATGGGGCACATGTTTGGCGATACCGGCTTAATGGTCGCAGCGTCAGCCACAGCAGTGAACTACTTTCTCCTGCGTCGCTTTGAAAAGCGACGGAGAGGTGTTTGAAGAACTTTGAATTCAGGAAGGGTGGGGTCGAACGAAGGCTGTGCCTGTTCTCCTTTTACAAGACTATATGTTGAACGGTAACCTGATTACTTCTTTTGTGAAACATTGATCGTGGTTGGAGAAAGACTTGCCGGATCAGAAGGCCAATGAGAAGACTCATCTGCCGGCGGCCATCACTGGCACTAGTCCGCTTCCTCGCATCACGTACCATGCGGGTATAGCGTGATAGCATCACTCGCTAACGCTGAGCTGGACTGTTATTGGGTGATATAGCCTGACTTGCTTCTCTTCTTTGGACATTTGAACCCCATACACCATGCACCGGTCACTGACAGCTTCGATATAAACATCCCGTCCGAGTCTCGGGATCCAATCGCCCTCTTATCTCCAACACTTCTTGGCTCTCTCTCCTCCCTACTCCACCTTCGTCCGTACCATGGAGTACCCAGCCAATATGCTCGGCTCAACGAAGAGCCTTGATGAGAAACATTCGTTCGAGAATGCAGAAGTGTTTTCAACCAGGATTCCAACCAGGACCACCTCCGCCGCGAGCATAACTCGCTTTATTTCGGAAAAGCTTCTGGACTGGGGAGTGGAGGAGCGGGGTGCGTACTGTATCTTATTCAAAGTCGACTCTGAATAGCGAATGGTTTGCTTCGCCTACCACTCGACAGGAATCCGCCCCGTCGCCGTCGAGGACAGGACAGAAACACATTTCATAAAGATATTCTTTCTGTGGTTGTCCGGGAATACAAACATCCTGTCGTGCGTGTGCTTTTTCACCTTATAATTGCGCTCGTAACCGGGCTTGGGCCCTACGCTTTGGCTCCTCCGTAGATTCGCCTCGGGGACGCTGGGCCCAGTAACTTTCGGACTTGGCCTTCGCGATTCGTGCCTGGTTATCCTGTTCTTCAACCTGCTTTGTGCTATCCCCCCGGCATACTTGTGAGTTCTTCTCGCAGGGGTGGAATCAGTCCCGCGGCTGAATTAAGAATAAACAAAGTACGACATGGGGCCCGAAACTGGGTTTACGTCAGCTGTGCGCGTCACGGTATACATTCGGGTAAGTTATGCGTCGTTTTCACTTCATGGTCGGTAGTCAATATCTACAGGTATTATGGTGCCGCGGTTCCGAGCTTACTCTCAATCGCGGGCTGCGTGGGTTACAATACTCTAAATAGTATATTGGGCGGCCAGGCTCTTTCCAGTATCGCCAATGTCAGCTGGACGTGCGTAGTTATGGTATTACGTCTCATGCGACTTTGAATCTCACATATTTCGTTAGCGTTGGAATTGTGATCATCTCGGTGATCTCCCTTCTTGTCAGTAGACGTGGTTCCCTATATTCCTACGATTTCTGATCTCATCGACGGGTGATAGGTGTCTTTCTGTGGGCTCAGGGTCCTCAGCTTGTGAGCATTATCACCCACATCATCTAGAACGATTTCTGACCTTTTGAAGGTTCCAAAATTGTGCCTGGGTTTTCTTCCTCCTTGTCTTCGTTGTTGTCGCAATTGTCGGCGGAAAACATTTTGTCGATACCCCAGCAACACTGGCCACTGGCACAGTGGCACAGGTTTTCAGTTTCGGAGCAACAATTGCCGGTAATATGATAACGTGGTCGGCCATCAGCTCGGACTACACCGTGTACTACCACCCTCGTGTATCCAGGTTTGTCGAGTTTCTCTGTGGCTTGCATCAAAACCTAATCTTTAAAACACTAGCTGGCGAGTTTTCGTATATTCGTATCTCGGCCTCACTATCCCTACAGTGAGACTTGGTTCAGCTTTGTCTTACTGCATCTCTGACCACCTCCAGATCACTCTCCAATGCCTCGGTGCTGCCGCAGCAATATCTGCCCCTTCGATTCCTGAGTGGAATGCGGGCTATACTGACGGCAATGTCGGTGGACTCATTAACGCAATTCTCTCCCCTGTTGGCGGATTTGGCAAGTTTCTCATGGTACTGCTCAGTTTGAGCGTGACGGGTTCCAATACCCCAACGACATACTCGATGTGCATGGAACTCCAGGTCCTTATTCCACCGTTAGTGGCGGTTCCCAGATACGTACTTTCGGTGGTCGCTACCGTAGTGTAAGTTTCGTTACTTTATGCTTCTCGCCTGGGGACTTAAATGATAGTGTAAAAGGATAACTGTGTTGTCCATCGTGGGGCAACACAAGTTATACGCGGCTTTTTCCGACTTTCTTGGTATCATCGGATATTGGGCAGGTGATTTCAGAGCTTGTCGTCCGAGCCACCGATCAGTAGATTGACGACTGGGACGTCTCTAGGTGCATGGATAGCTGCGATCTGCGTCGAACACTTTTATTTCCGCAAAGGCAATTTCGCGCTCTATGACCTCCGATCGTGGAACGTGCCGTCTCAGCTTCCGCTAGGCGCAGCTGCTCTTGGGGCAAGTGCTTTGAGCTTTGCGCTCGTGATCCCATCGATGAATCAAGTGTTGTATACGGGCCCTATCGCGCGCACGACT
>Ga0137358_10000974_pt1 | contig 14706 bp, 10 predicted proteins | sample Mad1_20_16metaG_FD_105551 | JGI IMG/M metagenome (GOLD analysis project Ga0137358, IMG submission 105551) | Vadose zone soil microbial communities from Angelo Coast Range Reserve, California, USA - Mad1_20_16 metaG | ecosystem: Environmental > Terrestrial > Soil > Vadose zone | place: USA... | reverse complement strand
ATGTGCAGTTCTCGGCTCATGTGTCGCTCCTGGCCTGTCCCTGATACCCGGCGGCGGCTTGACGCGCGCCCCGCGCCGGAACCTGGTCTTCCTGCCGCGAGCGATGTTCGACGTCGCCGGTTCGTCCAGCCACCCGCTCCAAGGCGTCGAGCAGTTCGCGCGACATCTTCGACATCTGCTCGGCTGAGGCGGCCAGTTCGGTTGACCCAGAGGTCGACTGCTGGATCAGTTCGCGCATACGTTCCATCGCCTTGACCACGGCTTGCGCGCCGGAGGCCTGTTCTTCGACCGCCGAATTGATTTCGTGCGTGATTTCGTTCAGGCGTGTGGTTGCGCGGGCAATCTGTGAGGAGCCGTGTGACTGTTCGTTGGTGGCGGCGCCGATTTCCTGCGCGAACTTGTAGACCTCGGTGACCACATTTGAGATCTTGCGCAACGCGCCGTTCAGTTCTCCGCCCAGTTCCAAGCCCTCGTTGACGATGGTCGTGCTCTCGTCCATGTTCTCGACTGCCTTGCGGGCTTCCTTCTGGATGCTCTGGATCAGTTCGGAAATTTCCTTGGTCGACTGCGCCGACTTTTCAGCCAGCTTGCGGACTTCGTCCGCGACCACCGCGAAGCCCAGGCCGTGTTCTCCGGCGCGAGCCGCTTCGATGGCGGCGTTGAGTGCGAGCAGGTTGGTCTGCTCGGCGAGATCGTCGATGACCTCGATGATCTTGCCGATGTCGTCGGCGCGCTGGCCCAGGGCATCGATGATCGCGCCCGAGGACTTGATGGTGTTGTTGATCTTGGTCAGCCCTTCGGTGGCCTTATCCATGGTGGTGATGCCGCTGTGGACTTCTTCGCGCGAGCGGTTCGAGATGTCGAGCAGAACCTTGGCCGTGTCGGCCACGCGCTGGATAGAAGCGACCATCTGGTCGATGGAGGCCGAGGTTTCGCTCACGCTGGAGGCCTGGGTCTGCGTGCTCTTCACCATGTTCTGCACGTTCACGCTCATCTCGTGCATGGTGCTGGTGACTTCGTCGATCGCGGAAGAGCCCTGCAGGCTGATCTTGGCGGACTCGTCGGACGCTCCCGCAACCTGGCTGGAGGCGCTGGTGACCTGCGACGCGAGGTCGCGGACGCTGCGGACTAGGTCGCGCAGGCTCTTGACCATCTGTTGGAAGGCGTGGCCCAAAGTGTCCTGCTTGGAGCGCGGCTGCACGTCGACCATCAGGTCGCCGGCCGCGATTGCTTCTGAGACGACTGCCATCTCTTTTAGGTACTTGACCATGCTGGCGAAAGTGCGGGCCAGTTCTCCGATTTCATCCTGCCGTTGGGTATCGGTCTCGATGTCGTGGTCCAAGTCGCCCGTGTTGCCGATCTTGTGGGCCACCGCCATCAGCTTAGAGAGTGGTTCGGTGATGGAGCGGGCGGTGCGATAGGCGATGAAGCTGCCCACTACCAGAGCCAGAGCCATGCTCAGGAAAGAGACAAAGATGGTCCAGTTGGCCGCCTTCTCGTCCGATTTGCGGCGCTCGTCGACGATCTTCTTGTTTTCCTTGTCGGCGACATCCAGAAACTCGGTGGAGTTCTTCACCCAGGAGGAAGCGTCTTTTTGTAAATAGAAAATCTGCAGTTCCGCGACCGTGGCGTTGCCGCTGTCGACATCGCGACGTTTGTCGACCAGCGGTTGGGCAAATTCTTTGGCCCAGCTTTGCTCCAGTTGCTGCACTTTTTCGAGAGCCGCTTTCTGCTGTTCGGAGTTGGCCAGGTTCTGGGTCTTCTCCAGTTTGTCGTTGAGCGAATGGATCCCTTCGTTCATGCGGTCGACTTCGCGGGTGTCGCCACTGAGCAGGTAGTTGCTCAGGTAGAGGCGATTCTGCATCATCTGGAACTTGACGGTGTCGGTTGCCTCGGCCAGCTCCAGCGACGAAGCAGCCGCCTTCTTGGCTTCATGCTCCCGCTGGACGGCCATCCAGTTGACGATGAACAAAAAGACGACTCCTAGAAGCACACCGCCAAAGCTCAAATAAAGTTTCTTGCCCAGCGTCATCGCTGCTCCTCCATCCCACCCCGGCCCCGCTTGCGGACAGCCGGGAACACCTCAGCAAAATCCGCTTACTGATTGCCCGCGTTCGGATCAAACTTGAATTCCACCACTCCGGTGGTTTCCTCCGCAGCGGACTCGAAACGCCATTTCTTGACCGCGTCCACGGCGGCATTCACCAGGAGCGGATGCCCGCCCACAACCTTCGTGGTCTTTACCGAGCCATTGGGCGCGACCACCACCTGAACTTTGACCACGCCGGCAATGCTCATGCGCTTGGCCAGTTCCGGATACGTGGGCGCCACTTTGCTCTTTGCCTTGCGCGTCAACTCTTCTTGCGCGCGGCTCGGCACCGCCTGCAGCATGATCACTCCGCTGACTGCCACCAACAGCACTCCCGTCAACCACTGTTGCGCTGACCGTCGAGACACAATCCCTCCCGTGAACACAAAAAAATCCTACCCTGCAACGAGCAAGGGCCGTACCAGCTTTATCGTTGGGAACATTACTTTGGTGACTGCGGATAAGTAGTTGTGGGAGAAGCGAATCGCTAGCGTGCCTGCCCGCCTCGTCGTTCCCGACCGTGCTTGCCCTGGTCTCAACGCGTCTGCCTTTTCTCAGCATGAGACGATTTCTCTTTGGGTCGGACTCGGGATTTCACAGTAGGGCACCCCGAGGCTAATTCACTTGACTCAAAATGAGATTGTCGATAGTTTCCCCTTATATTCAAATGACTTGTAGCGCTTAGGCCGGAACGTAGACGGTGCTGTATTGACCATGCACGCGGGAGACATGACGCTCGTCGAAGACCCCAATCCGCGCTCGGATGAGGCCTTTCAGAAATTGCTCCTGCGTTTTTCGGCAGCGGCCGCGCAGGGAACGGACGCCGCCGCGCTGATTCGCCTGTTCTGCCGCGAAACCCGCGAGTTCTTCCAGTTGACCGGTGTTTACTTCTGGCAGAGCCTCTCGACCGATGAGCTGGTGGGTGCGGAAGCTGACGGCCGGATGGCCGATTCGTTCCTCGGACTGCGCGCGAAGGCGGTCGACACCGGGGTTTCTGGGGAGGCGGTTCGCAAGCGGCGCACCATCTTCGTCAATTTTCTGGACCCCGCGCGCTATCCTCGCGCTGCGCAATTCCACGCGCGATCGATGATGGCCGCTCCGTTAGTAGTTTCCAATGAAGTGCTGGGAGCCGTTGCCTTCCTGCACGATGCTCAGCCGGGGTATTTCACCGAAGACCTGGCCGCAAAAGCAACCATCCTGGCTGGGCAGTTGGGCAGCCTCATGGAAGCTCGGCGGCTGACCGAGGTTTCTCGCGAAGATCATCGCCGTGCCGAAATCCTGGCAGAAGTAGCCCATGCGCTGCACGGTAATCCTGACGCTGCTGCTGTGATTGAAGCGCTGGCGGATCGGATCCGCATTTTGTTGCGTACGCAGCTGGTTTGCGTATTCATCCGGCAGGATGGTCCTTTCGAATTGCGCGGCGTGGCGGCCGACAGTTCGCAACTCGCCAATACGGCCCGGGCTCGGCATGACCGAACCGGCTTGCGTTTCGCGGCCGATCTCGCTGCCCGGGCGGTAGCCGCTGCCGAGCCCGTAACCGTTTCCATCGATCCGAACTCGCATGCTTTGGGCGACATGGTCCCTTCCGGCATGTTGCTGGCTGCGCCCTTTCGCAGTTCCCGCACGCAAGGCGCGATTCTGGTGTATCCCCGGCAGAATGGAATCTTCACCGTCGATGAGCGTTCGCTGGTTGCCGCCATCGCCGGCTTCGGCGCTGTAGCCTTGGCAAATGCAGAGTTGTATGCCACGGCGCGCAGCCAGGCACACGAACTGCACCAGTTGCTGGAGATTTCTTCCGAACTCAGTTCCATCGGGAAGCTGGATAAGTTTCTGGAAGCGTTTGTGGTGCGAGCAGCAGACTTTCTGGGATTTGGCCGTTGTTTCATTGCGTTGTTGGAGGACGGTGTGTTTCGCGTCCGGCTGGGTGCTGACAAGGGGACATCGCGCCACGTGGATGTGGTGTTTCCGGACGGCATCGCCACCCGGGCTCTCGCCGCTAAGGAAGTTTTCTGGACGGACGACGTCACGCAGGTTTTCGGGGCCAACCTCGAGACCATCGAAAAGTTCAGCGTCAAGCAACTATTGGCCGTACCTCTGCTGGGTTCCGACTCTCAGGTAATGGGCATGTTTGGCGTACTGGACCGGTTGGACCAGGCAGGCATTTCGCCGGAGGATATCCGCCGAGCCCGCGCTCTGGCCGCGCAGGTGGCGGTCGCCCTGGACGTGGTGCGGAACCTGCATCGCTCCGAGGAACATCGCAAGCGCGCCGAAGCCCTCATGGGCCTGGCTCTTGAACTGGGCAGCCTGGTCCACTTGCCCGATTTCAACGACCGTTTTGTGTCCCGCGCAGCCGACCTGGTAGGCGCGAAGTCTGCAGCTTTAGCGCTGTTCCAGGACGCGGTGCTGGAAACGGTGGTCCTCCACGACCCATCCCACGAAGGCCGGTCGGACCGTGCACTGGAGCGTCATCTCAGTCACGGCCTTTCGGAGTCGCTTGCCCGGCATTCGGAACGCAGCCACAGTGGTCCGGCTGCCGATCTGCTCGGCCCTGCTCTTGCGGCGGCGCTCGGATGGAAGGACTGCACGTTGCTCCGCCTCAAGGGATCGGCGGACGAGTTGGTGGGAGTGCTCTGTCTCGCGAATCGCGGGAAGCACACCACCAGCCAGGATGAACAGCTTCTGCACGCCATCGCCAGCCATGCTTCGGTCGCTTTGGAAAACGCGCGTTTGTTCACGCGGATGGGCAAAGCGAATCGGCACTGGATGGAGATTTTCGACGCCATCACCGACTTCATCGTGGTGCACGACGAAACCCACAATGTGCTGCGTGTCAACCGCTCACTTTCGGAGTTCATCGGGGTCACGCCCAGCGAACTGATCGGTGTGAACATGCGCGCCCTGCTGGCGCTCACGACTGCATCACCGTCGCATTCCTGTCCCTTTTGCCGTTCCTCGAGCGATGGGCCCGACGAATACGTTCACACTGTGCTTGAACGCATGTATCTGGTATCGACTTCGCGCATTCACGGGGCCAGCGGCGAGCGCCAGCACACGATTCACGTTCTCAAGGACATCACCGACCGGCGCGAAGCCGAGCGCCGCTATCGCGAACTCTTCGACAATATTCAGGAAGGCCTGTTCTTCGCAGTTCCCAACGGGCATTTCATTGAGGTCAACGACGCGCTGGTACGCATGCTGGGCTACGCCGACCGTGACGAGTTGCTCAAGATCGACATCTCCACTCAGCTCTATTACTCACCCGATCGGCTCGAGTACTTGAACGACGTGATGCAGAAGCACGCTGTGCTGCGCAATCACGAGGAGGTGCTGCGCCGCAAGGACGGCAGTGCCATCCATGTGCTGATCAATGCCTTCGCCGTTCCCGACGCGCACGGACAGGTCTTGCAATACCGCGGGCTGATGCTCGACATCACCGGTTTGAAGACCTACCAGTCCGAACTGCAACGGGCGCGCGACTTCTCGGAGAAAATCCTCAACAACACGCAGAGCCTGATCCTGGTGGTCGATACCGCCGGCTTGATCAGTTATGCCAACCGGCGCTGGTATGACGCCGGGTACGAGCAGCGACAATTGGTGGGTTGTCCCCTGGCGGACCTGGTATCTCCCACGCGCCGCCCCGTCCTTACCGACGCTCTCAATTCCACGCTCTCCGGGCATCAGGTCGATAACCTCGATTTAGCCGTGCTTCGGGGAGACGGCCGCGTCGGACAGTTCTCTGTCAACCTCAGCCCCATGCGGGACGAGCAGGGCATTGTCACCAGTATCGTGGTGGTACTGACCGATATCACTGATTCCGCCATGCTTCAGTCGAAGCTGATCCACGCCGAGAAGATGGCAGCCGTGGGGCAGTTGGTTTCCGGCGTCGCCCACGAGGTCAACAATCCGTTGACCGCCATCCTCGGCTTTGCCGATCTGCTGATGGAGAACCCCGAGGTGCCGGACGGCGCCCGCAAGGATCTGCGGGTCATTCTGCAGGAGGCGCAGCGCACCAAGCAGATCGTGCAGAACCTGCTGAGCTTTGCGCGTCAGATGCCGCCCCAGCGTAAGCCCGTGCAGCTCAACGGAATCCTGCGCCGGACGGTGCAACTGCGCGCTTATGACTTCAACAGCCACGGAGTGGAGATCATTGAGCGTCTGGACGAAAGCCTACCTGCGGTGGTGGGAGACTCCCACCAGTTGCAGCAGGTTTTTTTAAACATCATGAACAATGCCTATGACGCCGTGCGGGAAACCGGTCGCCCGGCGCGCATTGAAATCATGACTGCCAGTCTCGGCACTTATGTCGAGGTTTCGTTCCGTGACAACGGTCAAGGAATCACCCAACCCGACCGCATCTTCGATCCTTTCTTTACCACCAAGGAAGTCGGGAAGGGAACCGGCCTGGGGTTGAGTATCTGCTACGGCATCGTGCGCGAGCACGGCGGTGAGATTCTCTGCCACAACAACACGGGCGCTGAAGGCGCGACCTTCATCGTCCGCTTGCCCGCCGTTTCCGAACCGGCTTCCAGAGGAGTGGCCGCGGGAGTCATTCAGCGATGAGCGTTCCAGCCTTGAGGCTCGATTCTCTGCCCATTCTCCTGATCGAGGATGAGCCTGCCGTGATGGCCTACGTGTGCGCCACTCTCGAACGTAGTGGCTACCGGGTAGTGTGCGCCAACTCGGGAGCAGAAGGCGTCCGCAGGCTCGAAACCGGTGAATTCATGGGCGTGGTCTCCGACATGGTGACGCCGGGTGGGGTCAACGGCGCCGACGTCTACGCCTGGATCGAAGCCAATCGTCCGGACCTGGCGTCCCGGCTGGTGTTCATCACCGGCGACATTGCTAACGAAAAAACCGTCGATACGCTTCGCCAGACCGGCGCTCCCTGCGTGGAGAAGCCCTTCCGGGTGGCGCAGTTTATTTCCGTTGTAGAGAAGACCATGGGGAAAGCGCTGTGAGTGAAGACCTACGTATCCGTCTGCTGATTGTCGATGACGAACAGAGCATTCGCCGTCTGTGCGTCACCGTAGGAGAGGCTTTGGGCTTTGTGTGTCTTGAGGCGGCCAGTGGGGAATCCGCCCTTGCCGTCTTGGAGCAGCAACCGGCTCACATGATCCTCACTGACATGGTGATGCCGCATATGTCAGGCCTCGAGTTCCTCGAGAAGGTGAAGAAGATGCTGCCCCGCGCCGAGGTCGCGGTCATGACCGGCCACGGCTCGGTGGAAACCGCGGTACAGGCTATGAAACTGGGCGCCTACGACTACATTGCGAAGCCGTTTTCTCCGCTCGAAGAACTGCGGCTGTTCCTGCGCCGTATGGCGGAAAAGGTACGGCTGGTGGAGGAAAACCAGTTCCTGCGCGATCGCATGGATACGGAAACGCAGCTGCATGGCATCGTCGGCTCATCGGCCAAAATTCAAGACCTACTCCGCATGGTGTCCCGCCTCAAGGACACACGCACTCCTGTCTTGATTACGGGTGAAAGCGGTACCGGGAAAGAACTGGTGGCGCGTGCCATCCACTTCCGCGGCACGTTCGCGAACCGGCCGTTTGTCGCGGTCGATTGCGGGTCGCTCGTGCCAACCCTGATCGAAAGCGAACTCTTCGGCTACGAGAAAGGCGCCTTTACTGGGGCCCTCAAGTCAAGGACGGGATTATTTCAGTCGGCCAATGGTGGAACGATCTTCCTGGACGAGATCGGCGAATTGCCGCTGGAATTGCAGGCCAAACTGCTGCGCGTACTGCAGGAAAAAGAAGTGCGCCCGGTGGGAAGCAACCTGCGAACGAAGGTCGACGTGCGCGTGATCGCCGCCACCAATCGTGATCTCGAAAAGGAATATCGCAACGGAACATTTCGCAAGGATCTTTACTTCCGGCTCAATGTAGTGACTGTCCACGTGCCCGCGTTGCGCGAGCGTCGTTCCGACATCCCCATGCTCAGCCATTGGTTTCTGGATCGCTGTGCTCCGGGGCGGAGTGTTCAAGTCACCAACGCAGCCATGAAGTGTCTGCTGCAATACGACTGGCCGGGGAATGTACGCGAACTGGAGAACTGTATTGAACGCGCGGTCGCGCTCGGAAACCAGCAATCGATCGATGTCGACGATCTGCCCCCGGCAATTGCCACCGAACCTGCGACCGAGCACGAGCCCGCTCTGAGCTCCAGCGATGGATTCCCGACCACCGATCTCGAAGATATCGAACGCACGACCATCGAGCGTGTCTTCCAACAGGTGAAAGGCGACAAGGTGCTGGCGGGCAAAATGCTCGGCATCAGCCGGGCGACCCTCTACCGCAAGCTGAAGCGCTACAACATAGGCGGCCGTTCGCTGGCGGCCAGCCAGTCGTTGCAATAGCGAACGGCGGTGGGGCGATCGGAGAGATTCCGGAAACATCTCCGAGAAAAGTTTTTAACCGCAAAGCTCACAAAGATTTGCGAAGCTGGCGAAGAAATTCTTTGCGCCCTTGGCGCGACCTTTGCCTGCTTTGCGGTTAAAGGCTGTGTGCTGAGGGCTCCTCAGCGGCGAAGTGCTTGACGCGCTTTGGGATGGCCAAGAGACGCTGGCTGTGCTGCTTTTCCGCGGGCCAGCCCAGCTGGCAACCGGCCTGGCGGTGAGACAACCGTTTCATTCTGAGACAAACGATCCGGGATTGGTACGTTCCAATCAAGGCCCTGGAACAGGCCTGGTTTTGTTTCCAACAACTTACGCTGTGTACTTGCGGGTTTTGGTTTGGCGAGTCTCGTGCACTTGTCTCACCCGTAAACTGCGGACCCGACGGCTCCCCACCAGATCTTTCTAACCGGGAAGAGGGGAGCCCTTGACCGCCCTTGGGCTGAGCACGTGGTCACTTTGGGAAATAAGGTTTCGGTGGTAGCAGCTCTACGCACGTCGCCGAGCAACCTGGCGCGATTGGCCAAGTTCTTCCCTCAAGCGACGCCTGTGCGGAGGACAGCGCGCCTGTTTCCCGGCGCCGGGAAGACTTCGAATCGGCCCGAAGCGACTGTTCACGAGATGGGTACGACTTCACTCGGCGATGTTTGCCTCCGCCCTCCCCTTCGAGTTTGCCGAAACGCTTCGTCTGCAGAATTGCGACGGTTCGCGGGAGCCTCCGTCGTGACTGTGCCGTGCGAGCCGACTGCGCTTGCAGACCGCTTTACCTCGGACGTCCCTGACTGGATTGTGAAATTATGAGGGCCACTGACGTTAACCAATTGTCCGCCGAGTGGAATGCAGCCCGCGTTCTCTATCCTAGTTACTCCGCCCTGGCGCGCGAGTTTGTCATTGATCTCATGCCTTGCAACGATCTGGAAACGGGGGTTGAGCAACCGCCCCTGGAATCGGTGGAGCAGGCACGCCACTGGCTCGACGAGATGGACGAGCGCATCCAGATTCACCAACTGCGCCAGTTTCTGCAGACCACCACCATCGTTACTCCCGAGTTGCTGCAGACCTTGCTGTTGCACCATCTGCATAAAGCGGAACGATCGCCCTCCGATCGCGACAAGATAGATTTCCTCCTCGTCCAGTTGTTCTCGCTCGCCGCGCCCTCCCGTCTGGACGACAACGCGGTCACGCTGCAGTACGTGGCCAAAATGCTAGCCCCGGCGCTGGGAACAGTGGATGTCTCGGTGCCGGGCTGGCTCAAGCCGTTGGAGAACGTTTTTTGTCCGCGCAGAAGGCCCGCACCATGAACGAACTTCTGCACAGCGGCATCCTCGAGCAGGGGCGAAAGATCAAGGTGCAGAGCGGCGAGAATTATTTCCTGCCGGTGGCGATGATTTCGTTTGCGCGTTTCAGTTTCCTGATGCGGCGCGCCTTTTTTCGCCTGATGCACCAGGACCTGAACGCCATCTTCGACGGGCTGCGCGAGTTGGAGCATCGCGGGGTGAGCACGATCGACTGTCGCCGCGCCCAATTTTCTGCTGAGGAACCGATCGTCCGGCTGCGCATGATCTGCCAGTCCTGGAAGGTGATGTTCCAGGCTGAATACTCATCCGGGCAACCGCTGCGGATGCTGGTGGACCTCCGGGCCGCGATTGATGATGCATTAGGCAATGTGGCAAACGTCCCACCCGCGGGGAATAAGGCCAAGCCTCGGGTACAAACGATCGCTGCCGACAAAGCCGAAATTTCCACACCAGCCCCGGCGACTAAACCGGCTAGGGCCGCTCGGGCGGCGGCAGGTGCGCCGGCTTCCAAGTTCAACGTCACTGCAGGCGATGCGCCTGAATTCGAGATTTCGAGCGGAACGGATGAATGGAATCCGGATGGCACCGGAGAGAACAATGGCGTTTAGGCACAAGGAATCCGGGTTGGCCGGCGCCGGGTCGCGCAACGTTCTTATCGTTTCCGATGATCCCGATTTCTCGCGTCAGCTTTCCGATCGGTGGCAGGCGGAACGCACGGTCCCGGCATTCACGGTGGTGGGCAGCACGTTGGTCCATAGCGCGGATCGCGATGCCCTCGAAGTCGCGATCGTTGGCGGGCTGCGGCCGGAAACCGTGCCCTCCGTACTGCGAGCTCTCGATTCCATCGGCAAGCCCGTGATCCTGGTGTGCGAGCCGGATTCGACGGCTGATCAATATCGTCACGAATTGGCCCGTCTTCTTGTTCTTCGCCAGCGTGAAGAATGGGCGGACACGCTGGTCCTGCTCGCTAACGAAGTCCTGCGGCGCTCCGAGGCCGTAAATCGCGCTCAGCGCGCCGAACAGATCAATGCGGTTTTGCGGTGTCATGCCACGCTCGGTCAGTATGTGATCGACATGCGCCACACCATGAACAACGCGCTCACTTCGGTGCTGGGCAACGCGGAACTCCTGTTGCTGGAACCGGGCGCGTTCTCCGCAGGCGAACGTTCACAGATCGATACCATTCGCAACATGGCGTTGCGTTTGCACGAAATCTTGCAGCGCTTCTCCTCGCTCGAAAAGGAAATGACCTTCGTGGAGAAGCAGGCAGCAAAGGAACAAGCGAGCAATACTCAGGCGGCCGCAGTCGGTCGGTAGCACGCGCGGCTTGCTTTTCAATTCGGAACTGGTTTCACGGCGGCACTGAAGCCCTCCTCCAACCGCCGATACGCATCCAAGACTTGCGCACCGGCGTTAAGGCGGACAAGTAGTTGCACGATTCTTCCCCATTCTATGAGTACAGGTTTCAATCTCGGCCGGTCGGGGGGAGGGCACAAGCCTCCGACCAACATTGTGCTGGAACACGAACTCTCCGAGTTGCGCCTCGTGCTCGAACGCCAGGGCGGCGTGCTACTCGACTGTCCGCAGGATGTTCTGGGCACGAAAGTCCGCGACTATCTGGTACTGCGGCGGCTGAATTCCGTAGCCGATCTGCTCGGACGCCTCCAAGCATCTGACACCGAGTGCGAGACACTGCTTGGCCACCTGCTCGATGGCGAGACCGGCTTTTTTCGCCATCCCAACGCGTTCTCGGTATTTCACAATCAGGTGCTTCCCGAGTTATACGCACGCAAGGCCGACCAGAACCCCCAAAGCCTGCGCATCTGGAGCGCCGGTTGTTCGACTGGGGAAGAGGCATACTCCATCGGTCTCTCGATTTGCGAAGCCATGAGCGGCAATGCGTGCAGTTGGAGCGTCCACATTCTGGCCAGCGATATTCGTCAGAAGGCGCTTACCTTTGCGGAGCGCGGCCTTTACCCGCAAACCGCTTTGGCCGATCTGCCGCGGGCTCAGCTGCAAACCTACTTCGCGAAGGTTGGCCAGCACTGTCTGGCTAAACCGCGCCTGCGCAACCTGATCACCTTCACCCAGATGAACCTGGCTCGCCCGGCATATCTCGGACGCTTCGATTGCATCTTCTGTATGGACGTGCTGTCGCACTTCTCAAGCGCCCAGCGCGTCGCCTTGAGCCAGCGTCTGCATTTGTACCTCGAGCCGGGCGGCTATCTTTTCCTGGGGGATCGTGAAAAGCTGCACACCGCTGAGGTCAACTTCCGGTCCGAGACGCACAAGAACTTCACTCTGTATCGCAAACCCTTTGCAGCCGCGGCGAGAACTGGGCGCTAAGGCCTTAAACCACAAAGGACACGAAGGAAAACCTCGTGGACGCATTCCTTCGTGCGCCTTAGTTTTCTTTGTGGTGAAACGCCTTTTGCTGCGCTCTCAACCGCGCTATCCTGATACCAAGCGGTGAGGGGACCTATGCGAATCCGTGATTATTGGAACACTCTGAAGACTCCCGAGCATCGTTTAGCGTGGATGGTTGCGATCCTTGCGGACGCGCTGCAGATCGGAGCGTTTCCACTTTTTGCCGAGGGAGCCATCTCGCCCGCCGACACGGTGCTCGACATTCTGGTTGCGGCGCTGCTGATCCGTCTGCTCGGTTGGCACTGGGCCTTTTTGCCCTCGCTTGCCGCCGAACTGCTGCCCGGTTTCGACTTATTTCCCACCTGGACAGCCGCCGTGTTCTTTGTCACGCGAGCACAAGTTAAGCCCGGCGAGCCCGAGATTCTCCCCCCTGGGCCGGCGCCCGCGCCGCGACGGTAGACAAAACCTCGACGTTCTTTTGAGGTCCTACATCTCCCGTCTTCGTTGTTCGGCGACACTGGGCCGGGCCTTTTATAATCACCGTCCATGGCCAACTCCCCATCCTTCGCCGTCATGGATCAATCCGGTCTTGGCCCGGAGCCACACAGCTCCTATCTCCGCGTTCATGCCGTCAATGTCTACGTGCGTGATCAAGAGCGAAGCCTGAGATTCTATTTGGATCAACTTGGGTTCAATCTGGCCTTTGACGTCCGGCTCCAATCCGGACAACGTTGGGTTGCGGTTGCACCTCCCGATGGCACGGCCATGCTGAATCTGATTGCGCCCGAGCCCGACACGGACGAATACAAGCTCATCGGCCAGCCCACATCGGTGGTGTTCGTTACGGAAGATGTTCCGGCAACCTACAGCGCCTGGAGAAAACGAGGAGTTCGCTTTCGTCACACGCCCCGGCTCCGGAGAGTCAAGTTTGAGCGACCGCCTCGAGATGGCCAGCCTCCCTCCTCAGTGCCAGGGAAGCGTACGCCGATTTGGGGCGGCGTCTTCACGCGCTTCGAAGACATCGACCGGAACTCGTTTGCGCTGGTCAGCTTCGATGAAATGACTGAGGCGGTCGAAGCTCAGCGGCGCGCCGCGGCAACCAAGCTGGAAGCCGAACGCCGTGTGGTTCACGAGCTCGAAATTGCCAAACAAGTGCAGGCCAGGCTTTTTCCCCAGGCGCTCCCGGCGCTGCGAACGCTCGACTATGCGGGAGTCTGCATTCAGGCCCGTCAGGTCGGCGGCGATTATTACGACTTCCTCAACCTGGGCCAGGACCGGCTCGGACTTGTGCTGGGCGATATTTCAGGAAAAGGCATCGCAGGCGCTCTGCTCATGGCTAATCTGCAGGCAAATTTGCGTAGCCAGTGCGCTTTCGCGGTGGATGATCTGCCACGCCTGCTGCGAGGCGTCAATGCTCTCTTTTACGACAACACTGCCGACAGCGCATATGCCAGCCTGTTCTTTGCCGAATACGACGATCAAGCGGAGCGTTTGCGCTACGTGAGCTGTGGACATCTTCCTGCCCTGCTGCTGCGCGGCGATGAAGTGTTACGCCTCGATTCGACGTGCACTGTCCTGGGTCTGTTTAAGGAATGGGATTGCTCCGTTGCGGAGTCCCGCCTGTTGTCGAACGACATCCTGGCACTCTATACAGATGGCGTCACCGAATCTACCAACCCGGCAGGGGAGGAATTTGGCGAACAGCGCCTGATCGACGCGCTGCGGCGGCACCGCACTTTGTCTCCGCGAGGGATGGTGGAAGCGCTGGTTGGTGAGGTGCAACGCTTCAGCCCCAGCGAACAATACGACGACATCACCCTTATCATCGCCAGGTGTACCGGGACTTTGCAGGAGTCGCTCGCACTAGGCTTCCCAGCTTGATCGTCCCCGAAGTGATATGGATGCCCCCAGCCTCGGTTGGGCGAGCCCTACGGCTTGTTCCGCAGTCGGTGTCGTTTCCTGTAAGCCCGGAACAGAGACCTCAGCTTGCGCTTGTGTTCGCTAGCGGCTAGGGGACTGCGCTCGCGTTCAAGATGCTCCACCTCGCGACGAAGTCGTTGCAGACTCGCAAGCCGGGCCGCGTCAATCTCGCCAGTCTCGATCCCGGCTCGCACCGCACATCCCGGCTCGCCCGCGTGCCGACAGTCGCGGAACCGGCAATGCGCTGCCAGGTCCGAGACTTCAGGAAACGTATCCTCCACTGCCTCCCTGGTGGCCCACAGCTGCACCTCGCGCAGTCCGGGCGTGTCGATGAGCAACACCCCCGAAGGAAGTCGGATGAGGTGCCGATCGGTGGTCGCATGCCGACCTTTCCCGTCTTTCACGCGAATGCTCTTTGTGTCGCGGACGCCTACCCCGCCCAGCGTATTGACGAGCGTCGATTTGCCGACCCCTGACGAGCCGAGCAGGACCATCGTTTCCCCCGCAGCCAACAGAGAACGGAGGTCATCGATACCGTCGCCCGACAGGCTGCTTACGCAAATGACGGGGAAGCCCAGGGCGCATCGTTCGGCTTCGCTCCGGAACGGTCCGGCATCGTCCACCAAGTCCGACTTTGT
>Ga0137358_10000969_pt1 | contig 14746 bp, 20 predicted proteins | sample Mad1_20_16metaG_FD_105551 | JGI IMG/M metagenome (GOLD analysis project Ga0137358, IMG submission 105551) | Vadose zone soil microbial communities from Angelo Coast Range Reserve, California, USA - Mad1_20_16 metaG | ecosystem: Environmental > Terrestrial > Soil > Vadose zone | place: USA... | reverse complement strand
CCCATCTTCGCAGGGGGTCGAAATCGGGTGGGAGAGACAGGCACAACGTCCATGAAAAACATGTCCGCGGACGCAACGGAGAGACCGTCGACAACAGGAGACAACGGACCGTGCCTACCGAAAATCAAAGAGCAGAGCGTTGCTTCATTGGCGAAGAGCAAGCGGAGGTGAGCCCTGCATTCTTCCGGTGCCAGGATTCGTTCCTTGCGACCCCGGGCGCTCTTTACACGACCATTGGCTGCCCTGGGAAGATGATCTTCTGCCTCGGATTGACCTCCGAACTCGTCTGAAACCATTGGATCATCCGCCTCTGACTCCGAAACCTCGGCATCCGAGTCACTATTACTGGCAGCATCATCTCGCCCCACCCGAGTGGCGGTGCGCTCTCGTGATAGGAAACGAAGGATGTCGCGCCGCTTCAAGCCAAGGGCTTCATTTGCTCTTTTCATCTTCGCTGTCAAATCATACTCGATTATTTTTGTGTGACCTTCCTTTCGGAAAGTGTATCCGTTACTGCAACGTACGACCCTTCAGACACGAAACCGAAGGAAAGAGGCGAGACCTACGCGCCGCAGCGTCGATTTTGACACCTCTTGAGTAGTGAGGCCTTCAGGATTTGCTGAATGAGGTCCCTTCGCGCTTGATATACGAGGCTATGCTTGTAATTATCCCTGCTACCTGAGGCACGCAATAAGTTGAGCTGGACAAAGGCTTGCACACGCTTCTCGAATGCTTCCAAAGCCTCGGCATCATTTTCAGCATCCTTGCCCTTGGCCTTGGGTCGCATATGCAGGCTATCCAAAGCGGAGGCAGCGTCAAGCATTCCGTGGTCAAGGAGTCGCAGCTTAGCCACATATTTGACTAGCTTTAGGCCAAGCTAGATGTCAGACAGTGAGCCCAGAAGTAAAGAGTGACGCGTACCTCTGGTCTTGGTAGCTTGAAGTGATGGCAAAATAAACACGTTGTTCTTAGCAAATTATACATATGATTCATGAAGAGCGGATGAAAGACCGGTGCTGGCAGTTCGATATGACCAAAGTGACCGGGACAAGTGAAATACGTCTCTCTGCAAGTCACACAGCTGTACGGATATTAAAGAGACATTCACGGAGAGACACGGTGTGGATACTCACACGTCTTGTTTATATACGGGACCCAGAGCAGGGTCATATAAACCCCCCATGTTAGGCCTGTTCAAGTCATCAAGGAGAACGGGATTCGTGATTTGCTTGACAGAAATACGCCGAATATCTTCGGTAGTCAGGACAGAAAAAGATACGCTTTGAACTGTCGAAGGGATTGGCAGCGAGATATTCATGATGGAGAAACCTCGTATTCGACGCGACTCTATAATTTCCACCACTCGGCCCGCGTCGTGCCGGGTTTTCACAGGCTCCTTGTAGGCGGATTTCCCACGCCGGGCAGAGGAATACACATCTACACCCGCCTCAACAACCGGACACATTGGACTCCCACTGCAATTAGAGAACAATAACCATGTAACCAACCACCCTGCTAGCCAGGATGAGCAGGGCACTATTATGCTAGAATGCCTCACCGGCACACACCTGTGCCACCCTGCACCTGCCCCACCAGAGGCAACCATGCCACACCGAAACCGAGAGTGGCGCGAGTGACTATTACAAAAGCCACCTTGAATGTGAATGGCTTCACCGGCCCCTCCCATAGCGTAACAGGAAGTGAGAAATAATCTGCAATATGGCCTAGCTGGTACCATTCACGCACGCGTCACTGTCTTACAATAAATTATACTCCCAAATGATATATCGAGTCGTAGCGATGAGTGGTCATGCGATGCCACTCCCCCGCCGTGAGAGTGTTCTGCCTCCAACCGTCTTCATCTTTTGCGCTTCCCCAACCAGCTCGCCGATGAGCTTATTGTACGTCTCCGAGTCTTGCTGCAGCGCATCCCTCGTTTCGAGCAGGTAGGTCAATAGTGCTGATGTATTCTCTGTCTGCGTCCGTAGCTCGGACAAATATGCTTCTAAGGACGCCAGCGGTAGTAGAGATAGTTGATCTACAACACGGTCAACATTGATATCCGTGAAGATCCCATGAAATATATACATACCTGGCTTTAACGCGAGAAGTTCCCCGATTCTCTGTTTATCTAGCTGCGGCTTGGGACCTAGACCCAGCTGCGTGACCGCTCCTTTTCGAGAACTTCCCGTTGGAGTACCGGCACCTTGAACAGGAGTCCCCGCCCTCGAATTATGCAGAGACGCGTGGCCATTGGGTGTTTGCGACCCGTTGCGAGAAACGGGTGGGGCTGACATGGGTCGCCCGCCAGAGATGTGCAATGCAGGTAAAGGCTTGCTACTCGCATGCGGAAGAACCTCGTCGAGGTTCACGGGGACGCCCAATGTGATCAAATGTTGTCTTCTGATACATGAGCGCGTCCAATTTGGGGGATGCAAAGACGGCGGTGATTTTTGGAACAGTGATTGGTAGAGAGCGCGACTGATGGTGGGAAGGGTGTGAGCTGCCGAGTCTGTGCATTGGAGGATGGGTATCACCTATCTGGAGTTACCAATACCTGGGCAAGACCACCTACTTCTCTCACATCTTCGTCAGTCAGAGCCTGACTCGTATCGTCGGCGTTCCACAGCGGTCCCAAGATTTCCTCGATTTGCGCCTCTAGCGTCTGCCGCGACGGATGTGGATCGAACTGAAGCGGTTCCCAATCCCGTGATGACGAGGAGCCTGCCGCCAATACGCCTGGCTCACTGAAGTAGCCGCCGTTCCCAGTATCCTCTGCGGTGCCCTCCGCCTGTCCAAATTCGCCGAAATCTCCGAATTCGTCATCGTCGTCGTCACCCCCCGAGACTCCTTTTTGTGTCCCAGAGCCGTCAAGGTCGTCAAACCGGTTGACGGTGAGCGATGACTGAGGGAAGGTCGCGTACTCTGGGGATGACAAGGAAACTATGTCTGATCTGGCGGTGGCCCATATTGATGTGCCAAAATCTTCATCCATGGCGTAGCCGGGTCAGAGGCCAGTGATACAAAGTATGCGAGACAGTACTTATGAAACCAAGTCACGAAATTGTGTCAGCCGTTGCGTTGGAAAACAACTTGAGATAATCATTGTCGGAACACTCGGCCTAGGACCCCGGACATTCTACGTAGCAAAGTTCGACCTAATCGTGATTATACGTATCAAATCAAAAACAAAAAAGCAACCATAGCACAAGAACTAAATATACAGTAGGGAGATCGTTATCATAATATCATGATACGGTTTGTTTTAGTGCCTCTATTTCTGAGAAAAGTAGATCAGATCCCCATCGGTACTTGCTGGACGGTAGGCGCCCCGCCATTCATTCCAGGCTGAATTACGAGTGAGTGACCAGCTTGTTGCTGGACGACGTTACCAGGATAAGTCGTTGGGTACTGTGCGTATGAACCACTGGTAGGGTATGAACCACCGGTAGGGTATTCACGATGTCCATATCGCGACGAATATGAGGCGTAGCCGACCCCAGGGTAACCGGGTGCTTGCCCAAACCATGGCAGCTCTCTTACGTCTTCTCTCCAGATATCGTACCGGCCCATGGCCACAGAGCTCGAGGCAAGAGCGATGACAAAAATCAAGTACAAAGTCACTGTGATATACCAAGAGTGAGGAGGGGTATAGATGGGAGAGAGAAAACGTACGCAAGCAGAATGTAGCCCAAGAGAATGCTTCAATGACCTTTGACAGGTCACAATACGCGCGAGCGGATACTGAATGGGACAAATCAATGACAAACACATGAATTCTAGGGAGGGACTAACTAGTGCCATGCTTCGTGCTTGTCCTGGCGTTCCCCAGAGTGTCACATTGTGTGCTACCGAGGGAGTCGCTATACTCGCGGTAAGCCAAATACTGAGGAAGAAAAAGCAAGAAAACATACGAAGACCACGCTGCCAATGCTGATACCAGTGTCAATTGTCAACCGATTGATTGAGAGATTGGAAAGACTTACTGAGCCAAAGGATGTCTGAAACAAACAAGAAAAACGCATCTAAACGCGGGGTTGAGGAGTACAAGCTAACGGCAGAGAAACCGTCCAGATGAATGTGAAATTGTTAGTTTCCAACGAATGGACGCACACCAATCCGAATACGAGTAGAGTATACGATGGAGGTACCAAAGAAAATATCGAGTAATCATCTAAGTGATCGACATTAATTGGCGATAGATTTCTGCTGAACAGCCCACGTACGATGCAGATGAGGTAGGAATATCGCCGCAAGGTAAGCGGTAATCCCCAAAACTGCTGCAGATAGTAAGATGACGGCGACTAGCGCGAATGAGCATCAGATGTCTTGGGCAAGGGGTTGCGCCTACGGTATCCGTAGAACCTTAAATTGCTGAACAAGACGGTCATTGCAGTACTGATTCAAGCAAATAATGAGGGAATGTCGTGCGAACGTGAGAGGGAGACGAAGATGCGGAGCGAAAGCAAGAGTGGATCGGCAACGTGTTGGCTAAAATCGCTTAAAAAGGTGGGGTTCATTCAATATTACAGTACCCTCACACGTGGAGTCCACGAAAGAGGGAACCGGCGTCCGACATACGAAGCATCGAGAAGGATACTGCCAGCGCAAAGTCACAAATAGGCAAGTTGGCGGCGGTCCGAGTCAATGCCTTATCCATCAGAATGTTTACTTCCGCTCCCGTTTCAAGTTCTCGGTCTCAGGCGAGGCGATGGATAAAGATTATGTAATACGAACATGTGCAGGCAAGCTGCTCTCGCGCCAAGCCTAACTCATGGCCTTCGCCCGTTCCATTGCTGCGCTCGTCAGATCCCGTCTGATTTCCCCCCCATCAGAACGCGTTTTTCCTCCTATTCTAGCCACCTCCTTTCTGAGGAGATATTCCACAGAGCTCACCTCGGAACAACGGCCGACAGATGTCAATGCTGCGTTGTCACGGACTTCCACCCTCTTTAAGACATACAAACCGATAACACCGGGCATCCGCCACCTTCGCCGCCCTCTTAACCCACATTTATACAAGGGTAGACCTTTACGCCTACTCACCGTCGCACAACGGAAGAAGGGGGGTCGAAATTCCAAGGGTCGCATTACTGTTCGTTCTCGAGGTGGTGGCCACAGAAGACGCATTCGTCTCGTGGATTTTATGCGCACTGAGCCCGGCCCACATGACGTCGTTCGGATTGAATACGATCCCAATCGTTCTGCTCACATCGCTCTTATAAAAAACCGGGACCCCAACGTCGAAGGCGCAAAGAGGTGGAGCTACATCCTGGCTTGCGAAGGCCTACGTGCAGGACATGCGGTGGAAAGCTTTAGACAGGGTATCCCTGATGGACTTGTTGACGGATTTGTTGACTCGAAAAAGATTCGGGGTAAGGCGGTAGTGGTGGGCGGTGATGACTCTGCAGCCGCGAACGCGTCCCTCGCTGTTGGCCTTCTGCGCGCTCGAACCGTCAAACCGGGGAACGTTCTCCCTCTCCGTCTAATACCAACTGGTACCATCATCCACTGTATCGCGCTCAAACCGGATGGCCGCGGCATCCTTGTTCGCTCAGCGGGCGCGTTCGGCCAGGTCATCATCCATGAGGATAATGGGAGGTACAGCCACGTACGACTACAAAGCGGAGAAGTGCGAAGAGTACTACAGGATTCTGTCGCGACGATTGGGAAGGTCAGCAACCCGCTTTGGAAGGGAAGGATCTTGGGCAAGGCGGGGCGTGCACGATGGCTTGGTCGAAGACCTCACGTGCGTGGTGTGGCTATGAATTCGTATGTCACTTGTGCTACCAGACCGTGCGCGTACTCATAAAATTTTACAGTGTCGATCACCCCCACGGAGGTGGTCGTGGCAAGTCAAAATCCAACAAGCATCCCCGATCTATTTGGGGGTGGCAAACAAAAGGCAAGCGAACACGTAAACCTGGCCCTAAGGGCCCTAAGGGTAGCAATATGATGGTCATTCGCGAGCGTCCGAGGGGAGTAGAGAGGAGAGCGCGTTGAAGGATGGCGTCGGCCCGGTTGAGTTCGAGATAGACTATCCCGTACACTACAAGTCATGTCCGCTTCCGGCTCTGTTCATCCCCTCAAAACATTTTTACATCTCCAACTTGCCTCGGACAATGCGGCTGTCCTGAATTTACCTTATGTGATTCGGTTCTTATCTGCTCAACATCTCCTACCTTCCCCGCACCTTCAAAAATGGACGACGCGTATTAACGCCTTGATCCACTCGAAAGAACCCGGTGCATGCTGGGCCGGTCTTATTATCGCGTGCCAAACGTCCTTATTGTCGCGACAAGTGATGCTAGAGAGCGCTAGGAGTTGGGTCAGCGCTGCTTTGCCTCTATTCTCCGTTCGTGTGTCTACCCATACTCTCTTTCCCTGGTCTGACTATGCGAAGAAACAAGTACCTTTGCCAACTCTGAAAGCTGCCACGCGACTTCTCACACATATTTTCTCGGTTGCACGCGATACGCCGGAGTTCCAGAGGCAAATCGCATCCCCAAATGTTCCCAAGTTTAGCCTCGCACTAATTGCCCTTGCCGAGGACCACCCAAGCCATGAATTGAAGGTCAGCCATCACAAGCTCGTTTTCTATAGTGGCTTACGACATCTTCAGCTACTCGCCATTGATGCGCTGTCTGTATTGGTACCTTTGTATCCTACTCTTTACAAAGCTCTCTTCGGACAACTCTCTGCGTTCTGTCTTCGCCAATTCAATTGCTCGGCGGGACAGCCAATGGACGCTTCAGTAATTCAAGCTACATCCCGATTGTATGCAGTTTTTGCTGTTACCGGGGGGAAGGTCGGCGCGGCCAGCTTATGGAGGAAATCTGTGGAGGAGATTTTGTCCATCGGCTGGGCATCGTTTCACGCTCTTAGGACTACGTTTCCCAATGACGGTATGATCAGTTATAAAGCACCTAGACCATGCACTGAAACATTGTTAAGCCAATATGGCCCCTCCCAGACAGCCCCAGCCTAACTTGGAAGATGCGATAGTGACCGTGCCGTTGAACCTTGACCGTCTGCGATGCGCCGTTCTCGCGCTCTGCGATCTTCTAACGTATGTGTGCGTCTTTTTCAATTCGATCGAACCGTTAGCTCAGTGCACATCAGTTCACCTACTGCCAGAGCCGTCCAACTGCCATTGGGCGCTCTGGTAAGTTTTAGTCAGGCATTATTGAGCTGTACGTGCGGTAATGACAAGGTTCGCAGATCATCCATGGCCTGGCCCCGGCCATTACGTGTCTGACCAATGGCTTTACAGGAAGACAGACGCGTTGAACCTTCTGTTCGCGCGATGGAAGAGGCGGCTGTCCCAGAGATCTGCGTTCTTGGCAGCAACCTACTTTCTCGACTTGCCGCTTGGTACGTTGGAGCGATCTCACCCGCTTGCTGCTCCCTCACCCGGTGGCTCCCTGTAGCACCGAACGTCACTTTACGCCGCACGTAGGGCAATTCACACACATTATTTTGTTTCATCTTGAGCTTGCTCCTCCACCGTAAGTGCAACGCACTTTGCGTCAAATCGGGATGTTCATCTTGACTCCTTCAGGAACCGACTTGCGGAATTTTTACGAGCCCTGGTCTCACTACTGACGAATGTTCACACAATACACTTCCCCTTGGTTTTGAATCGAATCGCAAAGGTCCTTTTATCCATTCTCTCGGTCCTCTTGCCGACCCAATCCGATATACGAACTGGCCCTGTATCAGGCACAAGTAACAAGAGCCGGAAGGGCAGAAAACGAGTACATGAATATGAAGGAGATGAAATATTCAAAATCACAACCAATGCAATATGCTCGAACCCAACGCACGACGCTATGATATTAACCACTCTAGACGGTAAGTCATTAACCCCTCGACCCTCTGTAAACACCCTTTGACAAGACCCACCGCCAATCTAGCCCTCCGACTGATTCTTCCCAATCCGTGTCTGCCACCAGCAACGTATTCGCTCATTAGTCGAATGTTACTTGGTCTTAACATTTGGCTGCCTTCTTTGGATCCCGCCCGACTTTCAGGCGATCTGTCGCTCCACGCTCAAATTTTGCGCAGGATTCAAGGCGCATGCATGGATCTCAGTGCTGACACTCGATGCACAATGGGCAAAAACTTGGGCTTGATCATGTATGGACTTTTGGAACCAATCGACAACCCCGTGAGTTACGTACAAATATATGGGGTACAATTATACTCACACATGTTTCCCAAAGGACACACCTTCCACGTCCACTCTTAGACAACTCGATGGACTTCTTCATCCCCGTGTTCCGTCACTTGCGCGGGCTCCTCACGTCGAGTCGCTATTTTTATCCCGCACAGAGGAGTGTGTCGAGGAGCAGAAAATCCGTGAGAGTCTCCACCTGAGCGTCGTCCTACCATCTGGTGAAACTAGGGGCGCAGTCAATCCGCCATCAATAACAACAACAGCGCCAGCTGCTTCATCCGTTCATCAAAACCTCGAATCGCTGACTAACATTGACGAGCCCAAGACGCCCGCACCAGCTCCCTTGCAACAGGCACCTACATCATCTGATATTGGACCTGCTCGCATGCCCTCACACATGCTCAATGTTTCGCCTACCGCGCAAATTTCGGGAACGGGCCGTTTGAATTCGAATGACGCATTGTGCTTGACACAGGCAAACGAAGTCCTTTCACCATCAATGAGCGGAGTTGTTACTGCGACCGAAGGGTCGCACTTAGGTACGATGCTGGAAGTTACCAATGCAGTGCAGGACGACGACGACGACGACGAGATGCCAAGCATTGACATGGGATCTGACTCGGATTGAGTTATTAATTATGTATATGCCGTACAAATATAAACGCTCTGCTCTGCAGCAGTTGATACTGTAAGTAATGAGTTCAAGTTGGCGGTTAAGTACGATGTGAGATGTCAAGCTGGACAACGCGGAGACTAGACAGAGTTAAGTGCGAATCCGTTTACGATCGAGCCCTTTGGAATCGACTTCTGTCATGTCATCATCTGACTCGTTGCTCGTCGTGTTACATTCCGGCGTTAAGGTCGTTAACTGCGGATCATTACAATTGGAGCACCATGGCGGGGTATTGTATTAGTCGACAATCTGAGTTAGTGGGTCATTAAGAGTGTGTGTTTGACGGACCCTACGGATAAACGCTTGCGCGACAACTCCTTCTGGATCGAGCGCACGAGCGCGTTCGAAGTGTTGCTGCGCTTCCCGCAGCAGGGTCTGCTCTGAAGCGTCAACGATTTTCCCAGGACCTATTTCCGCAATGAGCTAAATTTTCGACAATTTTATGCATTTGGGGAGGGGTGGGGCTGCGTGCCTTGAGCATCATCACGGCTTGAGTTGGCATCATCCGTGGGCAATGCTAGCCGTAAACAGAGGAGGCCTGCATATGTATGCAACGCGGAGTTGTCTTGACATGGAGGCGACGGGAGGTAGCTATTTTATTTTATTGCTGGAGGTTGGTGTCGTATGAGGAAGGAAGAAAAAACGATGATTCGCACAGCTCGAATTCGTCGAGGGCGTCACGCTCTCGTCCTGCCATCGCCAATGACAATACCAGCTCCTGCAGGAGCGATTCACGCTGCCGATGGAAAAAAAAAAGGAGGGTGAGTAGACCGGAGATATTACGACCGAAGGTGAGCGGTAAAAGAAAGAAAGAAAGAAAGTGCGGACCGCTTCTGGATGCCGGAGCATCATGACTCGGAGGAATTCGATGTGTCTCGGCGTCCCGAGGGTATCGTGGCCTCGCGGTTGGCCGGGGTGGTGGTCGTGGTCGTGGTCGGCGGCGGCGAGGATGAGGAGGCCAAATTTCCAAATGGCGGCGGATTCGATATCGTCGCATCGGGAGAGGAGAGCGAATGTCCTTTGGGCGAGAAGGAGATCACCGCGTTGTATTGACAGATGCAATATATCACAGAGGCGCCGAAGATGGACTCTGCGGGCGGACGCGGACGAAGAGCCCCTCCGATCGGGCGAGGCGAATAAAAATGGAGTCGCGGTGGGCATAATAATGGGACAGAGTGATCTGCAGTCGGTTGACGTAACGCATTACGGCATATGGTATGTTTCTAATTATCGATCGCGAACTTCAAAACTGTATACAACAGATAGTCCCTCGTGGAGCGCCAGCGAAGACGGGGTATACTCCACAGCGGTGTGACACTAATCATCATCACTCTCATCATCCGACTCTTCTTTTATAGGTTCGGGCTCCACAGGCTTGAGTGGGACGATGCGAGTGCGGAGAATCTGATCGCGGAGTGCGCCAAAGTACCGTGGCGTTTCGAAGCTCCAGGCTAAGTTGCCAGAAGGCCAATACTGGCACGCGTCGATGTAGCGCTTGACGTCGATGTCGACTTCAGGCCCGAACGATCGCAAGGAACCCTTTGCGGATAAAAAGTCGTCCATAAGTTGTTTATAGTGTCCTCCAACAAAACCGCACGCCGCCTGGATGTCCATCTTTTGCGTCTTCATCAACACGGTCATGAAGTTATTGCCCTCCAATCCCCTGCTGAGTTCCATGTTGTAGGAATACAGGTCCTGGAGTCGAGTAAACAACCCAGCTTCCAGCCCACGGTCACTTACCGAAAAATACTCACATTTGCCCAGCAAACCATGTCCACGGCGCTGAAATAGATCTTTTCAAAGATCGGGTCTGCAAAAACTTCTTCTGGAAGATCTATGTCCAGGATGTACGGAATCACGCCAAAGCAAACGCGAACGGCGCTATTCTCGCGGCGAAGATGGACGTAATCCTCGAGTTCGAGAACCTCCCCACGGTCGCGTAATCTGGCCTCTTGGATGACGGAATCGATATACTCATCGCAATGGTCGAGAAAACGACGGAACATGTTTGGTTTGATAGTCGTTATAAGACGCGCGCGGACACTTCGGGGCTACAATCAGATACTATATTCAGACGATCAGACAATAATTGACTTACTCTGCGGTCATTCGCGCAAGCTTCGACCCGTCAGACCAGGTAGGGTCTCGCATGGCTTGTAAAAAAGTCTCGCCGGTCTGACGAGCATCACTGTGGCACTGCTCGTCGCTGAGCTCATCAATGACGAACAGTAAGTTGACGAGATCGCAGCAAGTACGAAACTCTTCGTAGCCGGCATATGGGTAACAGTGCGAACACAACAGCTCACTCTGGCCCTGTAGGAAGAATGCGCGGCGACGATCAGTAAAAACTGCATAGCTATCGACCCATCGTCTGGATTCTATAGCACCACGCTTCCAAAACGGGTTCGTGCCATTGTGAAATGCGCTCGAGAGGGAGAAAAGGTCGGGAAGAACGAAATGAGACGAGGACTGTGTCATAGCGATAGCTCCAGTAACGCAATAGAACAAGTAACAAAGAGTAGAGGGACGCCTCAGGGCCTTTGGGGTTCTGTTGAGGTGTGAAGCTATCGATGCTGTCCGCTATTTATGCTCCTGTGATGTGGAGTTTTTCAAATACGGGCTCAGAAGCGCATCCCAATAAGACGTGATAAACCAGACATTAGGCCAGGACATAAAAGACACCAAGGAGTATCGGCAGCGATGAGAGGCGCATTGGATCTCAGGCACCCACAAAGCCACAATACGTTATGAGCCGTACTTCCGAACTGCACCGTGGTGACGGGCGAGTATTGAAATTTGAAAGGGCAGTGGCTGGACCAATTGAGTTGCTGTGTGCCAGATCGGACGAGTATGCAAGGATGGTGCTACGACAAAAATATTGAGTGTGTCCGTGGATACGCATCCGTCACCTCATTTATTGTTGGGGCCTGTCAGAAGGCTGGTCTGCGGTTGACTAACGAGCCCAGGAAAGGATATTTTCTCTCTTTAAGCAGCTGGCTGTATGCCGTCCGTAGATAAATCTGTTGGTGGCTGAAAACAGGCGCAAAATAAGCGCTGAACCACCTGAACCGACAGCCGATAAATTAAAATAAATCACCTGGTGTCATCCGATAGCCATATGTTTTTGGCGTAAAATTCGTCTTTTCCTGTTTTTCATAGGTGCAAAAGTGCATAAGAATTATAAGATCTGCGACGGGAGGTCCAACGTTACACAAGAAATTTAGGTTTCCGTTGTATCATGGACTCGGAGTATGCACCGGATAAACCCACCAGTCGTGACTGGGGAAACCGCACATGAACGGATCCACGGTCGAGAAAGGGAATGCAAGAACATGATCCAGGCGCAATGCATAGCACGCCTTTTCCCCTCCTACAAGCTTTCAAATAAAGTTGTTCTTTCCCCGGGTATTGAACCTGTTGAGATGCGGGTCTATAGACTTTCCTCTCCCCAATCCACTTTGTTCACACACTAAGAGCACCACACCGCTTCGTTCACACACGTAAAAGCACCCGGAGTGGGCCACTTCACACACCCAAGAGCAACCATTGAAATGAGTGGTTACAACTGTATGCGCAAATCACGTGCCGACCTGCCGTTGATTGATTTCGCCGTCATCGCCATCACCTCCGTTCCAGCCTCAGACCTCTTTCAACATGGTACGGTGCGCCTAATGGGCAATATTACTCTTTCTAAACACTGCTTCTAGACAACTCAAATATCTGCGGTGGCTTCGGAGTTACGTGATACGACAAAAGTAGAGCGCATAGGTATTATTCTACTCATTTCTTAGTAACGATCTCGCGGTTACCGACACTTGCCAGGCGCACATTCACACATACGGGGCCTCGGACTTGATGATCGGTTGGAACCTCGCGCCAACTCGCAGGGCATGGTCGGTCAGGCGAAAGCTAGGAAGGCGGCAGGCATGATTCTCAAGATGGTCCAGGAGGGCAGAATTGCTGGGCGCGCCATGTTGTTCGCAGGCCCACCATCTACCGGAAAGACTGCCATCGCTCTCGGTAATCTTTTCCCCGTTTGATGATTGTATCCTATGCTGACTTTTGTGACCTGAGGGATGGCACAAACGCTTGGTTCCGATGTGCCCTTTACAATAATCGCTGCCTCGGAGGTGTTCTCGCTGTCCCTGTCCAAGACAGAAGCCTTGACGCAAGCACTTCGACGTAGTATTGGGGTGCGCATTAAAGAGGAAACAGAGATCATCGAAGGCGAAGTCGTGGAGATTCAGATTGACCGAAGTTTGACTGGTGTCCGTACGCTCCCTCGCCAGAGGCAGGGCGTGCCTCGATGCTGACCCTGGTTAATTTGACAGTCAACCAAGACAGGAAAACTCACAATTAAAACGACAGACATGGAGACGATTTACGACCTTGGGATGAAAATGATAGACTCTCTTTCCAAAGAAAAGGTCCTTGCTGGCGATATTGTTTCGATTGACAAAGCTTCTGGAAAAGTCTCAAAATTGGGCCGATCTTTTGCACGCTCGCGGGATTATGATGCCATGGGAGCAGACGTACGCTCTTCTGCACCATTACTTCTGGGTCCTCTAATGTCAAGATTAGACCAAATTTGTCCGGTGCCCCGAGGGCGAGATACAGAAACGAAAAGAAGTTGTCCATACAGTATCTCTGCATGAGATCGATGTCATCAACAGCCGAACCCAAGGATTTCTCGCCCTCTTCGCCGGGGATACCGGTGAAATCAAACCAGAATTACGCAACCAAATTAACACAAAAGTTACCGAGTGGCGTGAAGAAGGCAAGGCTGAAATCGTGCCTGGGGTGAGTGTGTATGCATGTCCCTATCTTTTTTCTCCATGAATCATCCCTGGCAACTTAGGTACTGTTCATTGACGAAGTACATATGCTTGATATCGAGTGTTTCTCCTTCCTCAACCGCGCGCTTGAGAACGACCTCGCGCCGTTGGTGATTATGGCATCAAACCGGGGAATGGCTCGCATACGTGGGACCAAAATTCAGAGTCCACATGGCTTACCTGTCGACCTTCTTGACCGCGTGTTAATCGTCAGCACCAAGCCATATGAAGAACAGGACATCCAACAAATTATCCAGATACGGTCAGTGATGTAAACAAGTCTACGCCATCAATTTGATTTACGAGAATTTCATCTCCAGGTGTGAAGAAGAGGATGTAACGCTTACTGCGGAGGCCTTAAGCGTATTAACAACAATGGCTGTGCAAACGACCTTACGCTATGCGCTGAACTTAATATCCTGCGCCCAGGTTCTGGCGCGTAAAAGAAAGGCGGAGAAGGTTGACGTCGATGACCTCCGCCGCGCCTACACGTATTTTATGGATGAGAAACGCAGTGTGCAGTGGCTGAAGGAGCAGCAGGGGTCCCTTATGTTCGAGGTTGCCGGGGATGAAAAAGACGCAATGGACGTCAGCAGCTGAACTGGATTCCTACAGAATTTCTTGTACTGACTGCCGCCACATTATTCATCATTATTACCCTCATGGCCGGACACAAATCTGAACCATTCTATTGGAACCAATCGGATACTAATGACGGTATCGGCGTCGTTGCATAGGGTACTGTACCGTGTGACACAGAATACCACGGAACACGGGAAAAGGTTTACAGCGGTTCCAATGTACCTTGGCGGGACGTCGTTTTTTGGGCGTGCCAAGATCACGTGCGACCATACCGCAGGCAGTTTCCTTACCTTCATATGGTCCGTCAATTTGCACGTCTGGCACCTACATGCCTCCCTGTCTCCTGGCTACGGATACGACGGGCGTCCGAGGCAACGTTTGGGCAAGTGGGAAAACAGGTAGAAGTGTCATTAACGATGTTTAAAGAGTAGCGAAGACAATGAACACAAAGCAAACATGCGACGAAGCAGTCGTGGT
>Ga0137358_10000967_pt1 | contig 14771 bp, 15 predicted proteins | sample Mad1_20_16metaG_FD_105551 | JGI IMG/M metagenome (GOLD analysis project Ga0137358, IMG submission 105551) | Vadose zone soil microbial communities from Angelo Coast Range Reserve, California, USA - Mad1_20_16 metaG | ecosystem: Environmental > Terrestrial > Soil > Vadose zone | place: USA... | reverse complement strand
GCCCTTCCACCGCCAGCGCCTACAGATCCCAGATTCGGATGGCTCCGCCCCGTTCTCGCCCTCCTCTTCGCACTCACGACGCCCGCGGGTATCCTTTCCGGTCTCTACGTATTTGGCGGCGGAGGTCACACAAACGCCGGCCGTGCGGGAACGAAAATCGCTGAAGGCGTGTTGTGCGCTATCAGTGCGGGCATGTTGATCTATGCTGCGTGCGTGGAAATGCTCGCCGCCGATATCGTGTTGGACCCGACGTTGTGGCGGGCGAGCAAGAAACGACAGTTAGTGGCATTGGTGAGTGTCGCATTGGGCGCCACTGGAATGGTCCTTCTTGAGTGGGTCACACTGTTCTTCCATCTTCTTGATATTTTGATCGCTGAATTGGGTGAATGTTGTCCTTGCTTACTCCGCGGACTTTTCTGTGGTGCATAGGATATAAAAGTCCTCTCATCGGCTCTCAACTTTCCTGCCGCCATCGATGATACAGTATAACCACCTAGACGAAGACACGATTGGCTTATTGCATACGCAATCATCATCATCCGCGGGACTCATCTCTCCCTATCTCAAGTTCTTGGCTTATTCGTTGGTTTACCGGTTGGTTACCAAGTATCAGCGCATGAGCGTTCGTTGGTTTTCGGGATTTGGCAGTCGGTCGTATCTGGTGTTGCGTTCTATACGCGATGATGTATGTTATGTTTTGTTCACGACGGTAGAGTTCCTCGGAGGGTACACTAGTCGTGTCAGTGTACACGATTATGTTAAGTGCTATCGTTAATACAGTACTAGTAACCTGATTGATGGCATCATTTTGCCTCACTCCCACGTCACGCCCCTTCGAAACGTTCGGAACGTTCCACACGCATGAAACTGTCAAGCACCAGAGCCCTACAAGTAGTGATTCAGATGAACACACTGGCACTCTCGCAGCGCCGCGACAAACCACAATACGATAAAACGACCCTACAGTAAGTCTACTGTGGTAAATTACTCTGGCAACAGCCACCGCAACCCTCAGGCTACTACTACGCGACCCAGCGACAGCAAAGCGAATTTCTACGCGGCAGCTGAATTGAACGTGTGGTGTCTTCTCCTGGTCCGGGAACTAGAATTAAAGTACCACTCGAAATACCCTTGCATATAGCTGAGTATACTATCACAGCGGGCCTGATCATCGTTTGTTCAGGGATCAATCGAATGTTGCGGGGCCCTTCGAGAAAACTCGGAATAGACTTCTAGTAAGAGATGCAAAGGATGCTGAAGTTCAGTTCAGTTGGTGACCGCATTGTCCCGAGTCATGAGTGTGTCATGTTCATCACCAATGACACCTCTAATTAGACGACGAGAGAGGCGCCCATCTTCCTCCCACCCGCGTCACCGTCACCGTACAACTTACACACTGATAGATATTCACCTGATCGGTCCATTTTCCCCCACATTCCCATCAATAATGATACACTGACTTGTATGGTAGTACTGTACTGCAGTAGTTTGCATTTTTCACTTTCGCTGGCACATGCACATGCACTTCCTGAGTCACAAATCACGGAATCACCCACTTGGGTTTAGCAAAATTGGCTCGTTTCGACGTCATAGCGCATTGATAGGGCAGGTTTTTCAGCTACATACGATGAACCGATCATGATGGATGTGTTGTCACGATGCGGACCGGTTGACCGTTTAATTCGGACCGACCGACCGACGTACTACGGACATTGCATCAATACACCTACACCTGTCACGGTCATCAATGACCTCTGCAATCGTCATTTTTTGTTTTCGGTCTTCTGCGGGCCATCAGTGATGGCGCAATTCGTATCCCAGTGGGATTGAGGGGCTTTGTTTGTTGCCATCATCGAAAACGAAAAAAAGGAAGAAAATATAAAAACGGATGCTAACTGTAATAGAAGGGGTGTTTGTCCATATGCGGGGCAAGAAGCATACCATCAAATCCGATGGGCGAGTGTAGTACTGTAGTACGAGAAGTAACCGGAGAAACATGCGTAAAGAGCACGGTCCGTGGGGCTCTCGCAGAATGTATCACTTTTTACTCACAGTTGGTGAGCACATCCTTTTCACAATTTCAATTATCCGCCAAAACGGTAACTTAGTTGGTAGTTTGAATGGGAAATGCCGAGTCTACGAAGTCCAGACTCGTCGTCGGTCGCGTTTCGGCATCACGCGGCACTGTCCTCTTCATCATATGCATCACCACGCGTTCTATTCACCTCACCTTTCTTCCGATTGATGTCACGATTGCGTGTATTACACGCTTGATTCAGGGAGAGTTTTAACTACTACAACCCTATATTTCTCGTATTGGAAATCCATGTTTGTCAAGACTAGCCAGAGAAAAAGAGAGGCATTACCACCAGTACGACAAGAAAATACGTAGTGAGAGATGGGAATGGATATACAGCAGATGCAAGAAAAAAAATGCCCAAAAATTCATATGTGAGGGGAAACATAGCAAGTAGTATCGAATCCAATCAAGGTTCTGCGGCGACATAGATAGCATTGTCGCGCTCCTCGGGGCTTATCAGGTCGTGTTCAACGGCGCGCTTAAGCACCTCCACGACCCAATTCTGTCCGTTCCACCAGCCATTCGGGCGCATAACACCCACGCTACTCGCGATCCGTTCCAACGCCGCACGCTTGCCCCGTCCCAAGTTCGCGACGGGCACCAACCTGCACTCGCGCGAAAAGTCGTACGCCTGCGTGATCGGGCCCCAATACACGTAACTCTCCTTCTCCGGCGCAGCGCGCACCGTGCCTAGGATCCGAACCACACCGTTTGCGGGCGACCAGCAAAGCGCCCAGGAGCGCTCTCGAGGGAGTGGGCGCGCGGGGGCTGGGTAGCCTGATACAACGATGTGAACTACTTGTGCGCCGTCCGGCTCCGGGAACGAGCCGGCGGGTAGGCTGGGCGGTGGCTTCATGCCGGGCTGGATGCCGTTCTGTGGTTCATAGAAATGGGCTGGGTACATTGACATTTTGCTGCGCTGTTCTTTCGTTTAACTGTAATCTTAACCTTTCCCTTTCTTCCACTGTATTCTCTTTCGAAGACTCTTTGAACCCGGATTTGGCACAAATAAGAAACGTGGGCGCTGGGGAGGAGGCCAAAGAGCGGGCGGATGAGGCTGGATGGGGATGTAGGAGAGGCTGGATAATGATGAGGGGGTGGAGAGACAAATGATTAGCGTTAGCGCTGCTCGCAAGCGGAACCGAGTAAGGGGCGAATTACCTTGGATGGGAGGTGGGGAGGCCGGCTAGGTACGACAGAAGATGTCCGATGAAATGAAATATCGCGTTTAGTGACGACGGACGGGACTTGGGAGCGGTGTGTGGAGCGGTAGTGTGGGAGTCAATTGACAACCTCTCAAAGCCCTGAGGTGAGGGAGGGGCGCAATCTGGATGTGGAGGACGAATGTGTGCCTTTGCCCCCCGCGATGCCTCCTTCATAAAGGCTCGGGACGTCATAGCTGCGGCCTGCCCTTTGCCTGAAAACGACATCATATGTTTGAGCCCATCTGCGGGGTGGGATGCCTCGTTGTATCAGAGGTGACAAATGAGGGTGTGCTCGGATAAAATGCAGGCGCAACGGGGCTGGTGGAAGCATTGCGGCTCGGTGGAAGGCGTGGAGACCACGAACGATTTGGGATCAAAGGGATCAAAAGGCAAGTAATGACGTCTTGAAGAACTTCGCTTATCAAAACGCAGCGCTCACCGAAGTCGAATTAGGCACGGACCTTGGGCCGCATGTAGGATTAGGAGACCAGGATGACGTAGCATTAATGCAAGCTGTAGATAATCGTGCAAGTGTGAACATTCCAACGCAACCCATCCCCGCCCATGTGCCGCCCAGGAATCCACCATCGGTCCTTCTCAACGTGACGTAGGAAAGCACGATGCGATATCCTCATCCGGTCTTACGCCATCGAACGAGCCATCTGGCTAAGCTGACCTGCCAAGTCGGGGTAGTTCTCGATAAACTTGAGCTGCGCATACGATGCCTGTCCAAACATCCTCATTATCAGTGCACGCGCCTGTCTCAAACTCGTTCTTGCTTACGTATTGGTACGTAAGCGCGTTCCCTAGTTCTGCCTCGTTCCGCGCAAGCTCTGTATGACGTTCGAACATACGGACCGCTGTATCGATCTTGCCCTGCTGCAAGCTGAGTTGTGCCAGTGTCGCAACCGCAGCTTCACACTCGGGATCGGTGCGCAATGCCTCATTGCAACATCTCTCCGCCGCCTGCGCGTCCTGCTTCCATTGAAACAGGGCTAAACCCTTGTTCACCAGAGGCAACACGTTCATCGGGCTCCTATTCGGTGATCAGTAGAGATAGCGTGGCATCAAAGTTCGAACACACTTCTGCCGTTCTAACTCAATAGCCCGATCAAACTTCTCTACCGCGTCCTGGAATCGTTGCTGGTCCAGGAGCAATTCCCCGCTACACGGAGCCAACAGTCAACAACAACCCTACACCGTGCGGCTTTGCGGAAGCTCACTAGTAGTTCTGTGGTTCGCTACGATCTGGGAATGCTTTCAATGTCCGTCTGAAAGTTGCCATGCTCTTTTGAACGTCTCCCGACTTGTACTGTGCAACTGCCAGTTGGATATGTGAAAACACAAAATTATCATCCAATTCCGTCGACTTAGTGTAGTCTTCCGCTGCCTTAGTAAACTCGTTCAGGATGAACAGCACTACGACAAAGTCAGCGGAGGGAACGGTAGAAGCTATCTGCATGTTACCTTGCCCTCGGTGATAGTAAATATCGGGGTCGGATGCATTATGCTTGATGGCTTCCTCGAAGGCCTCGAACGTCTTCGATGGGTCGCCTCTTTCCATGTGCACGCTGGCAATCTTGACCCAGGTTTGTGTCAAAGAAGGTGCCAGTTGCACAGACTCTTCAAGATCTGCTTTTGCGCCATCGGTATCACCAATTAAGAACCTACAAATAGTCCTCAGCTCTGGTAAAAATAAGTGTGATGGAGAAGACAGACTTGAAAGTGCCCCGGAGATTGAGCGCTTCCGCCCTTCCTAATTCCCATGATATACCCTGCTCGAAAGCTTCGTTCACAAGGGAAAATGAGTGAGCATAGTCCGATGCGCCGAGTGCTTCCAAGGCCATGATAAGGGTATTGTCGCCACTCGACGGGTTTTCTGGAAGTGTCGGAAGCGGGCCTGTGGCGTAGTTGGAAGTTACAGGAAAGGAGACGGGATAAGAGGGAAGACATACGTGGTCGGAAGGCTGAGAAATAGGCGGAAACGAATGTGTGGGAAGGGAGACGGCGCTCGCGGCTCTGTTAAATAGGTAAGAGGACGTGACGACCTGTATTCGCGGTGGAAAGACTCGCAGCGAGGATCTCCGCAGCCTTTTGTTTCGATAGTTTTTCCAACACGCGCTCGACAGAACGGCCCGCGGCATCGTTCTGGAATTTGCCCAAAATCGTAGTAGCAGTGTAGTCTGAGAAGAATCGTTAAGCGGGTTTTTTCTTGTTAATTGTTTTTGGTCTTGTGACCACACGTACCTCGTAAAGCTTCCTCAAAACGCTCAAGCGCCTCAAGTGCAGTCGCCCTTCTGTTCAGTGCTTTGACGTAGCGTGAGTCGAGTTTGAGTGCCTCGTCGCAATCCGCTACCGCTTTTTCATGCTGTGGCAGTTCCATGCTCACATAACAAGCGGCACGATTGCTATAGAAAACGGGCTCTGGTTGAGGCGACATGGCGATGGCGCGCGTGTAGTATTGAGCGGCGACAGTGAAATTTCGGGCCTGGTACGCATCGTTGCCCTTTTGCTTCAGCGAAGCCGCGAGCGTCTTGCGTTCCTATTCATTGGAATGAACACAGGCCAAAGGCCAGAGCCAAATCCAAAGGGCATGCTTACACCTTGTTCGAGCGCCTGGACCTGTTCCTCCGTCAATGATTGATCTGGTCCCACAATAAAAGTCAGTGAGCGAGCAGAAGCCGGGAATGGCTGGGGTAACTGGTCGACTGACCGTCATCAGACTCCTCGGTCGCTTTTGGCTTTTTCTCCTCCAATACGGGCCCGTCCTTGTCCTTTACGGACTTTCTGTGTTTCTTCTTTTTCCTGTCCTTCTTTTTCGCGCCTCTGAGGCTCTCCTCGTCACTGTTCCCAAGTCCGGCACGCGATGACGCGACATAGTATGCGACCCCTCCGACGGCAACGGCGGCGGCGGCGGCACCGATAACAACGCCACGCTTATTTTCCGAGATGAAGGACGAGATGCGGTCTAAGACGGAGTCGTCGGATGACATGGGCAAAGCAGGAGGCTGGGCGACCTTCGGTTTGCTGTGTCTCACTTTGGCCCTACGATCGGTTCCAGCGGTGCGGTAATCTGAGTGTGAAGTTTATCGGCTGGAACCGAGACACTCCTCATCATGAGTATGTTTGGGTGGGCAAACTGCTCCTTCCTACGCAAGGCTACATCCCTCACCGTGTATTAGACCCCTACGTGCAGATCTTCGACATTATTCTCCAAGTCGAGAAGGTCACCGCACCCACTCAAGTCAGAACAGGAGTTCTTGGCTACACTTTCCAACGGACAGCTTGTTGAGCGCTTAGATCCTCGACCATCTGTCTGTCACCCGTTCTTATCTACCACACCCATCATCTATCACGTCTGAACCAACGACCTTGTAATCTTCTGATCGTACACGCGTGTGCAATGGACAAGTGGTACTTATCCATTTATCATCTCGCTAGATGGTCGCTAGCTCTCGTTAGCGTTCGTTAGCGTAGGGTGGTTTTCCTGATGGCCACCAGAGTCTCACCACGAAGGCTTACTAGTGGTCCATTGACTTCTACGACTTGGGATTAGATGAAAGAAAGGGTCATATAGTAGATGATGACGGTGATCAACGCCATCCCCTAAGCTCATCCGAAGAGATTCTCTACATCGCGGCATCGAGTTTCGGACGGGCAAACTTGCTTCTGAACCACACGACGATTTCCGTACGCAACTCCTTTCTGCTTCCCGTATGTACACCGCTCAGTCGACGCCCCTCGTTCCTGATGCTTGAGGGTCCGTGGATATAACCCCTGAAGCGCCAGCCAGGCCACTTCTCAATATCAGTACTCCTGAGCTGTCGTACACGGTCGTTCAGAATGCCTGAGATGCACTGGCAGATGTCTTTTGGTACCCTTATCGGCACCGTGACGCTAGGTGTCAGTCTGCCGTCAACACTTCCTCAGTCATTGATCCTCATCTTGATGGTCATCGATCAACGAACGTTTTGTCGCACGCTTTGATTGAATTTTTCATCCGCACTCACAAGAAAGAAAGAAGGCATACAGTCGATCAGCGTCGGAAAGCTCAACGCGCTCAACCCCAACCCCAACCCAGCCAAAGCGCTTCCCAACTTTCCCGAAATAGTAATCCTTCAAGTTCATTCCCGTGTCTCGTGCCCCGAAAATTCGCTTGCCGACGCAAAGGTACTATCGATAATCTACCTTTGCTACTCGCATTGAGTTCCGATCATCAACCTTGACGTCACCAGGAGCTTCTTCCGGCCCATCGTGGCGTCATTCGAGCTGCAACTCGCGCGTCGTGGCCTTCACCGATATTAATATGAAGCACTAGCGAGCATCGATTTTGACGAGCTCTTCGCACGTGAGCCCTCCCCCCCCCGAACATCCATCGGATAAAGATGATGAAGGCGACTGCGATTGTCCATGTTCTCCCGTATTACCAGGTGATACCGGCACATGCATGGTTATTCCTGTTTCGTTTTACTGAAGGTTTTACAAACCCTTCGGTCGGTTTTTTGCACTCACGTTTCAAGTTCAGAACCTCGCGTGGTCGCGTGGCTCGTGCTGGCCTGCTGATGGCTTTTCGCCCCGGAATCGCCCCTTTCTACTACAACCTAAGTGGGCCTGGGGTTGAGCGGATGTTTGCGTTAAATGTTTATGCTTCTTTTAGAAGTGTGATCGTTTTCTTGGCTTGGACCCTGGGCGTGGTACCATCCTCGCCTCGGACGCCCTGTCCTGATTTGTTCAAGAAGCCACCTTGTTTGCCTTAGCCAACATGGCGAGCTCGTCTAGTGATTCCACTTGCACGCCACGTGGACGTTCTCTAGGGAAGGGAGGAAGAAACCGATATCGACGGTCATCATGGACATTCTATCCTTTTACAACCTGAACACGAGAACTTGAATGGGAAATGTACTCACGTCGCGCACGGGATGTCCCCTCGACCCTCTCTGATTCTCTGTCACACGACACCCCGGCAGGCCCTGTGGAATCCCTGGTGGCGTTATCGACTTTATTCTGGTCTATTATCGTAGTCTTTGGGGCACTGGGCTGAGTGCACAAGTAGCCCAGCGTCAGACCATTGATGTCGCCTAACTCATCACCCGTGTCGGAGTATAGATCATCAGGGTCGTCACACTGGGCCTTTTTTGAAGAATCCGTCTTGAAAAAGAGAAGATCTCTGAATAGGCATTGTCCAGTGCATTCGATGGCCGAGGAGGACCCGCTACCGACTCGAATTAGGTGATATATCGAGAGTATCGCTCGCAATATTGTTCACTGGTTTCCCCGACCGCACGTATGTGATCTCGATATCAAGGCATCAGTCGCATCAGACATGAGGCGGAGGGCAAGTCTGGAGACGTATGAGGCGTGCTCGTCAAAATCTTATTGGACGGGCGAAGTCTTTCCTTGCCCTCGAATTCCCGATTCAGTATAAAACAAAGTCAGCTTTCTGTCGACGTGTCGAAAGTGAGCGGGAGATTTCGTCATTGGGTCTCTTAATCTCGGTAATGAGCACTATCGGGGTGACGTAGAATCATTAGGTTATCATGCCCCAAGTGAAGAATGTTATCTCGCCAAATTCCTGTAATTTGCTGATTATACAGAGTCCTAGGAGTCCTAATAATACACATCGTAGCACGATAACATAGACCTTCGATACGGTATGATTTAATTCACGAACGCGAATATGGGATGTTCAATTAACTGACTTCCATGGAGTGACCACGAGTTTGACCAGGTGCGGAGAACCAGAACAGGAAGCATCGTGGTAACATCATGCCGCCCAAAGCCACCCGATGATTGGCGTGGATGATGTGTATGCCAGTGCGGCCATACTCATGACCAAGTGAGGGTGGGCGCAGGGCAGCTAGTAGCCTAGGCCACATGTGGTTTGGCAACAGTTTGGCCCTAGCAAAGTCCTGAAAACCTTGCTAATCCGAGGATTCAGGATCCGTTGCGTATACTAGGGGGTCTGATAGAGGGAGCCACAGAGATGGGAATGTGGGGTGACAGCGGGGCTTTAGCTGTGAAACATCCGAGAAATTGTTCAACTGTTGGGCGACGTCAGAGTGGAGTGGATTAGCATCCGATTGAGTCCACGCAGGTAGTGCGGGGTAAAGCTAGGCACTCCGCAAATCTCAGATGGTTGTATACTAGGCCCCAAAGGATGCGAAGTCCCAACGTGAGCAAGGTATCCCTGAGTACAGTAGTGGCGGATTTGGGGGCGCGCTAGACATGACGATAATTGTGGAGAAAGGGCCTGCTGCAGACATTTCGGGACGCTGCATGATAAAAGCAGATGAGGTAGAAGGGTGACGAAAGCCGAATATCCGCACTACTGTACAATGTGGTGATATGGTGGGAGCAAAGCCGCGCCTGCAGGATCGTCCCTGGTGTCACGGTTGTCGGGGACTCAAAAGCGACGTTTTCCATGAATGGGCGACAGTGAATACCGGCCCTGAAAGGACGATCCCGAGAATGAATTTAGCCTGACAGGCTGTGGCTGACATGATTGACGGGCAGACCAGTACTTAATGTGCTTTGTCATCAAGCATCACTCGAGAAAAGGGCCACCAGTGCTCTCGGCCACCCATCCCACCCATGTCAGACGCATCCTCCTCCACTCCTTCCCTCACTCCTCAATCAACAGGAACACAGGACTCCTCTCCCCCTGCTACAAGTAAGAAATCCCGTCCTCAAGCAGCCTTTTACCCAAATGTCAATGCCGCGAATAAGGAGCAGAAGCCTTTCAGCCGAAGTGCGGCCAAGCGAGACAGCGTTATGGCATTGGGAAGCATAGATCATCTCCAACACTACTTTACAAAGACGGGGCTTATCACCAAGAAGGAGTACGTCGCCGTTCTCTTTATCTCTCTCGTGATTTTCCCACATAACTGGAACCACTGCAATCCAGGACTAAAGCACAGAGAAAGGGCCTTGTCCCTGCAATCGGATCCATTAACACTGCCCACACGAAAGGGACTCCCTCGTTGAGTAGCCTCCCAGAACTCGAGCTGCCACCTTCACCCGCATTACCTGCACAACCGCTCCCTACATTCACACCCTACGTGAAGACTTTCGAGGTAGATCCGGAGAATCTCCGACCTGGCGTTACACAAGACTTGACTGTCGTCGAGGATGTCTGGAGGCTCCGTACGGATGACGGCGCGCAAATACCAGATCCAACTCTACTGAGCGCGCATCGACACCCGGGGAGTGGCGGCTTTGATGTGCTGCGCGCGCTGAAGGTTACAACGCACGCTATCCGTTCTGTCCGGAACTACCTCCTTTCCCTCCCCGACGAATATGGCGTCAGCAGATCGCGACCGCGACAATCTTTCCGGCCCGCATCGCTCTCCACAAGCGAGCCGCAGAAGCGGCGCGTATCATCGGGAACGGACCGTACAGGTCCGCTAGCGCGCATCCGCCGCGCAGCACTAGACGTACTCACCGTCTTGCGCGAGCTCGAGGAGAGTGCGCGCGTTCCGCTGTCAGATGACGCATATGACGCGGGCAGCGATCGTAGCTCACAATCGCGTGTCGCGTCGCCTGCAGAACTATCCGATGTCCCTACCGACGCGTCTTTTTCCGTCTCGGTCATGCGTGTCGGTGGTCGTCGTGAGTCTATCCTCGTCTGGGACGAGGAAGAAGACGACTTTAACGTTGACGAGGAGAGCGAGCGCTTGCCGCGGGAGCGGTGGGACGAACGGCTTGTGCTTGGTAGCGGCTGGCTCTACAAGCAGGATATCAAGATTGAGGAACTTGGAAAGCAGCAAGGCGCTATTGCGCAGTATCTCGATACCGTTGACGAAGCGTTGTTTGGCGGGAGGAAGGGCGATGTTAGGGGGTGGACGTCCGAGCGGGAGCGTACGGCTCGAAGGGAGAAGGGCCGGCGGTCGAGTGCGCCTTTATCCGACCCGGAACTCAGCGCGTCCTCCACAGAGGTACTTGGATCCGCAGGCATGGTTAACCCCATGCAAGGTCTTTCTGTCACGGGTGACCCAGATGTTCTCGAGACCCTCGCAGAAGAAGAACATGATGACCTCGACGACGGCGATGATACATCTAGCTTGGGCGACGAAGATCTTCCGCGGTGGGCACAGCGCAGCGCATTCCGGGATGGCGAGCTCCCGCGCGCTCATGCACTGCTCGTCGCATTACTCCCCGCATCCCTTCTCTCGCACCTGCCAACCTCACCAGATCGAGCCAAATTTCTGAACGCCTTATCGTCCGGTCAATTGCTCTGTGTTGCGTATAACATCGGGGTTAGACAGTCTAGAAAGCCATGGGGGTATATCAACGATGACTCGATACACGATATAGTTGCTCTCGAAGATGCGCTTTCGGCAGCGTCCGCGGTCGATAGTTCGCAAGCGGAGAAGGGCCGTAAAGGCTGGACCTTTAGGCGCACTGACAATCTGCGTCTATGGGGCGCGTAAGTCCCATCCCACCCCACGTTTTCTTATATTAATGCTCACGAGACTTTGCAGCGCCCTGAGACTCCGATATATGCTGCCCATCATCTCCCCCGCCACACCAGATGTACCGACATCAAAACTGAACCCTGCGGGTGTGGCTGTTGAAACGTCGCCGCCACCATCTCCATCGACGCCTACGGTCAAGTCCTCAGAGATCCCGATTTTCCTCGATGCGCGCGTCGTTGCGCGTCGAGATGACAGCTGGGAAGACATGCTCGAGCGCACACTTTTGCGCTGGACATCGGCGGTGGTCGAAGAACGCCGCAATCGGTCTCGTTGAGCCCTGCCAGTGCTTTGGTTTGATCGACCCTTCAAGCTTCAAGGCAGTGCCGCATGTATGTCTTTTATGTACTGACCGATTTCTTGTTTTTTCTTTCATTTGGTGGTCTGCCTATATCCCCCGGGCCCGCGTATTTTCTTTTTTTTTTTCCTTACTCTTTTATAGTTTTGCTGGATACATACCAGATACCACAAGAAGAAATATCCCTGTTATTTTTTTCCGTTCTGAGTGGGCGGAACGATGCGTCATTTTTTCCTTTCTTTTCTCATTTGCGTTTTCCGTTATTATTTATTCACACTTGCCCCCTCCCCCGGCCCACACTCTCTTCAGTGATCTGTAGACTCTCTCTCTTTCTTTTTTTATTATATATATCATTGTTATTTGTCCCGCGCACCAGATTACAGTATGCAATTGTCTATACCTTATTTGATCGCAATACAAACTCGAACACGCTCTCTGCTACTTTTCAATAAATATGTCTGTTCTACCTCCACTTACTTCGCGGCGATTCTCGAAGAACGCGTACAGTTAGTCTGGTACGCCTACAGGACTCGCGCTCGTCTGAGATCCTCATTCTCGTAGCTTATTTGACAGTGAAAATTTCGCTGGATTGTACGCCGGGCCGTCATGACCACGTACAGTACCATCTCTCAAGCAGCTAGGGATGTTAAAGCAGGCCAAGACGCTCGCGTTGACATCATTGGGCGCTTGGAATTTATCTTTCAAACAATCACTAGAAATCTCGAGATGCTCCTACATAGCCTAGTACACAAGAAATGATGGATACAACGGTGCTCAGCCCATTGTCAACACAGAGTTACCAGTGACATCAATTATAATTTATTCAAGTACACAGGCCTTATTTTAGTTTGTAATGACATCGAGGCTAAGATTGTCACAGCTAACCTCAGTACACCTTTCTTGTTTGGGGGTGTACCTAGTCTAATTGTAGAATCCCCAAGCAGACATACTCCCTTGAATGGCACACTGTACTCTACGGCTTCTAATTCGATAAGATCATATTCAAGTCCGATGCTGGTCTGGCGACCCAGTGAGCAAATCTCCGGATACCTGCCGACCGAGAACTTCCACAGCGCGCTGCATGAGCTCCGTGAGCGCGATGCGCACCTTTACCTCCGCCTCTGCATCCACGTTGACACGCCTGCTCCGTTGCTCCCTCCCGTCCCCGTCATCGTGCCACAGTGTCATCCCTAATGCCGACACCAGCTCCTCGGATATCGTAGCGCGCACAACCGCGGGGGATAATGGCGCGCCGAAAGTCACGCTTAGGCGCGCGCCTGGGCGGGGGAGGTATTTCCATGGTGCGCGGCGGCCTTCTGGCATGAGTTTGTCGAACCCTGAGTGTCGAGAGCAGGGCAGGGAAGGGCAGGTTGTGAGGTCATATTAGCGTTTCCGTTTGCATATGTGCGGAGGAAGGACGTACCAGTGATCCACATGGGGATGATCGTCGGCAAGCGGGACGTCTCCATCAGGATACGGCCACTGCAAAACATGCGAAAGAGAATGAAGGCAATGAATAGAAATTAGATATATACGTTTGTCGTGCGGTAGGGAGAAATTAGAAAGATAGTTGTTACGCACATGCCCCACTTGAAGCGCTCCAATCGCGCGATCCCAGTTTGCGGATCCACCTTGTACGTATCGGATTGACAGACTTTACCTTCCCCGAATAGATGTATCTGCACATATATAAAGGATTACGCGTTGAGTTCGGCGCGCGTCGATGGGGAGGAGAAACGATTGCCAGCGGCAACAAAAACGAAATGAAAGAAAAAGAGAAAACCCACGCACCCACGCCCCAGCGCGCAGTTTCTCTATAGCAAGATCAAGGGCAGGTTGATATATACCCTCACCGCGAAACGTCTCTATGACCTGTCCCTTCCGAAAAAAAGCCGAAAAGACTCTGCATTTGGGTGACCATGAGCGAGGCACTACCCGACGTTGGAGAGTGCGTAGGCCTACGGGTTCGTGAACACGATGTCGGATGCGCCGAGTGTCCAACGCATTAGATGCGAATGTAAGTATATTCGCGCCGGGAGGATTCCCCACAAGAGAGGATCATCGAGCCTATGATAAATACACATATACAAATATTAACGTCGCACTCGCAACGAAGTAAGTGGGAATGAAAAGGGCGCACGTCGAGATATGGTTACAGACTTGAACCAGCGCGTGGGTAGAATGGAGGGCAAAGGTCACTCAGTTACGGTTCTTGAGCGGTTGGAAAGAGATGTATAATCTCTCACCTGTGACGACGCCATGTCCGCTCTGTCTCTTGGGGCTTTGGAGTGCGTCTAGGAGGTAAGGAAGACCGCGGACTTAGATGGAACAGAGACCGGAGTGGAGGTATGCTTTGCACGTGAGCCCAACGGCAGTGACGGTTGCCGCAGAGAGAATCTGCTGCATGCGCTCCAGTCACCGCTGCTGAAGGACGCGGATAATAGCGCTGGGAGATTGGCAGGCTTGCGGCCGTGGGGCGAGAGGATGAGAAAGAGGATCCTGGTTTGTGTGATTGATAAATAGTTGGAAGTTGCACGAGGGGGCGCACAGACCGGGGTACGCTCTGCTCTGTGTCAGGGTTGAGCGCCGGTGTAGTTGGACTCAATTGTCACTAACAGATGGCGGATCATGTACTCACCGCCTTCCCCCCGCCGCGCCAAGGCGACTATCCCGGAAGCTACCCGCTGAACATACACCCACGCAATGATGATGGTGAG